>Ga0070675_100004438_pt1 | contig 10693 bp, 7 predicted proteins | sample KBSM43metaG_FD_65343 | JGI IMG/M metagenome (GOLD analysis project Ga0070675, IMG submission 65343) | Miscanthus rhizosphere microbial communities from Kellogg Biological Station, Michigan, USA - KBS M4-3 metaG | ecosystem: Host-associated > Plants > Roots > Rhizosphere > Soil ...
ACCTTCGACGACGTCCTGCTCGTACCCGCGTACTCGGACGTGCTGCCCCGCGAAGTCGATCTGTCGACGCGCCTCACCCGCGGCATCCGGCTCAACATCCCATTCGTCTCCGCCGCCATGGATACTGTCACCGAGGCGCGCCTCGCGATCACGATCGCGCAGGAAGGTGGCATCGGCATCATTCACAAGAACATGACGGCCGCCGACCAGGCGCGCGAGGTCGGACGGGTCAAGAAGCACGAGAGCGGCGTCATCAAGGACCCGATCACGGTGCGGCCCGACGCCACGATTCGCGAGGTCATCGCGCTCACGCGCGCCCGCGGGATTTCTGGCTTGCCGGTCACGGCCGACGGCAACCAGGTCGTCGGCATCGTCACGCATCGCGACATCCGCTTCGAGGAGCAGCTCGACCTGCCGGTGTCCAAGGTCATGACGCCGCGCGAAAAGCTCGTCACGGTGCGCGAGAACACGCCGCGAGAGGAAGTCCTGCTGCTGCTGCATCGGCACCGCATCGAAAAGGTGCTGGTGGTCGATGGCGACGGCCGGCTGCGCGGAATGATCACGGTCAAGGACATCCAGAAAGCGCGCGACTTCCCGCGCGCCTGCAAGGACGAACAGGGGCGCCTGCGCGTCGGCGCCGCGGTTGGCACGGCGCCCGACACACTCGACCGCGTCGCCCAGCTTGCGGAGGCCGGCGTCGACCTCGTCATCGTCGACACCTCGCATGGCCATTCGCGCGGCGTAATCGCGACCGTCGAGCGAATTCGCAAGGCGTACCCGCAGCTGCAGCTCGTCGCCGGCAACATCGTGACGGCCGAGGCGGCGAAGGCGCTTGTCGATGCCGGTGTTGACGGCGTCAAGGTCGGCATCGGGCCCGGTTCCATCTGCACGACCCGCGTGGTCGCGGGCGTCGGCGTTCCGCAGATCACGGCGGTCGCGACCGTGGCGGAGGCGCTCGCAAAGACCGACGTGCCGCTCATCTCCGACGGCGGCATCCGCTATTCCGGCGACGTCGCCAAGGCGATCGCCGCGGGTGCGCACGCCGTCATGATCGGCGGGCTCTTCGCCGGCACCGAAGAGTCCCCCGGCGAGGTCGAGCTGTACCAGGGTGCCTCGTACAAGTCCTACCGCGGCATGGGCTCGCTCGGCGCCATGGCCCAGCGCCACGGCTCCAGCGACCGCTATTTCCAGGACACGGTCGAGGAACTCGAGAAGCTCGTGCCCGAAGGCGTGGAGGGCCGGGTTCCCTACAAGGGCAGTCTGGTCTCGATCCTTCACCAGCTGGCGGGCGGCATCCGTGCCGCGATGGGCTACACCGGGAGCAAGGACATCGAGCAGATGCGGACGCGGCCCGTCTTCGTCCGCATCACCGGCGCCGGCGTCCGCGAGAGCCACGTCCACGACGTGAGCATCACCAAAGAAGCCCCGAACTACCGGATCAGCTGATGGCGGCGCAAATGCAGGCCGCGGCGGCCGACATCCATGCCCACCGGATCCTGATCCTCGACTTCGGCGCGCAATACACGCAGCTGATCGCGCGGCGCGTGCGCGAGATCGGCGTTTACTGCGAGATCCTGCCCTGGGATTGCGGCGATGGCGCGGTGCGCGCATTCGGAGCCCGCGGGATCATCCTGTCGGGCGGCCCCGAGTCCGTCACGGACGCGACGCCGCCGCGCGCGCCGGACGCCGTGTTCGAACTCGGCGTGCCGGTCCTCGGCATCTGCTACGGCATGCAGACGATGGCGGCGCAGCTCGGCGGCCGCGTCGCGCCGTCCACGCATCGCGAATTCGGCTACGCCAAGGTCCGCCGGACGGCGCCGTCGCGCCTGCTCGACGGGATTGACGACGAAGGCGCGCCGGATGCGGGCGTCCTAGACGTCTGGATGAGCCATGGCGACCGCGTCGAGGCGATGCCGCCCGGATTCACGGCGATTGCGGCGACGTCGAATGCGCCGCTTGCGGCGATGGCGAATGATGCCGCGTGTCTCTACGGCGTGCAGTTCCACCCGGAAGTGACCCACACCCGGTCGGGCACCGCGATCCTCGAGCGGTTCGTCCGCGGGATCTGCGGTTGCGATTCGCTGTGGGACGCCGGCAACATCGTCGCAGATGCCGTGACGCGCGTGCGCGACCAGGTCGGCAAGGATCGCGTGCTGCTCGGCCTGTCCGGTGGCGTCGACTCATCGGTCGTCGCGGCTCTCCTGCATCGCGCGATCGGAGACCAGCTGACGTGCGTGTTCGTGGATCACGGGCTGCTGCGCCTGCGCGAAGGCGACCAGGTCATGGAGACGTTCGCGAAGCATCTCGGCATCCGGGTGATCCGGGTCGATGCCGCGGACCGCTTTTTTGACGCACTCGGCGACGAAGAAGACCCGGAGCGCAAGCGCAAGACGATCGGTCGGCTCTTCGTCGAGGTCTTCGAAGAGGAATCCGCAAAGATCGAGGGCGTCAAGTGGCTCGCCCAGGGGACGATCTATCCGGACGTGATCGAGTCGGCAGGCGGGAAGACCGGGAAGGCGCACGTCATCAAGTCGCATCACAATGTCGGCGGCCTGCCCGAGCGCATGCACCTCAAGCTGCTCGAACCCCTGCGCGAGCTGTTCAAGGACGAAGTGCGGCGCATCGGCCTCGAGCTCGGGCTGCCGCGCGAGATGGTGTTCCGCCATCCGTTCCCGGGGCCCGGCCTCGGCGTGCGCATCCTCGGGCGCGTGACTCGCGAGGCCGCGGACCTGCTTCGGCATGCCGACGCGATCTTCATCGAGGAACTGCGCGCGCACGGCCTCTACGACAGCGTCAGCCAGGCGATGGCCATCTTCCTGCCCGTGCGTTCCGTGGCCGTGATGGGCGACGGGCGCCGTTATGACTGGGTCATCGCGCTGCGCGCCGTCGAGACGGTCGACTTCATGACCGCTCATTGGGCGCGGCTGCCGTACGACGTGCTGGACCAGGTGGCGCGGCGGATCGTCAACGAGGTGAAAGGCGTCTCTCGCGTCGTCTACGACGTCTCGGGCAAGCCGCCGGCGACGATCGAATGGGAGTGAACGCCTGACGCAGGCAGCCTGGATGCGGGCGTGGGCGGACTCAGGCGGCTAGCCGCGCCTCGATCCAGGCCTTGATGTCGGCCATGACCGTTTCCTTGCCGACGTCGTTCAAGAGATCGTGGAAGTGCCCGTCGTACAGCTTGAGCGTCTTGTCGTGCGATCCCGCCGTGTCGAAGAACAACTGGCTCCCCGCCGGTACTGTCGCCTTGTCGGCCGTGCCGTGCAGGATGAGGACCGGCAACGTGATGCGCCTGAATTCTCGGCGCAGGCGCTCGTTCGCGCGGACCAGCGCGGCGACCGTCTTGGCCGGCTGCACCTCGTTCGCCGTCAGCGGGTCGCCGTTGAGGATCCGCACGGCGATCGGGTCGCGCGTGAAGTCCTCGTTCTTGAGCCGCAGGACCTTGAGTCGCGGCGCGACGGCGCTCAGCAGCTTGATCACCGCGAGGGCGGCATCGGGCGCAGGCACCTTGAACGCGAAGCTTTCGCAGATGAGTCCGGCGATCTCGGCCTGCTGGTCGAGCGCATAGGAGCAGCACACGACGCCGCCGGCACTGTGGCCGAGCAGGAAAACCGGCAAACCCGGGTAGCGTGATTTCGCGAGGCGTATGACGGACGAAACGTCCGCGACGTATTCGGAGATGTCATCCACGTAGTAACGCTCGCCATCCGACTTGCCGCGCCCGCGCATGTCGAGGACGAAGGGCGCAAGGCCTGACATCGCGAACTGCCCGGCCGGCCACAGGTACTGTCCGCCGTGCGAGTTCACACCGTGGCATATCACGACGACGGCCCGTGCCTTGCCCATGGGCTTCCAGGATCGCAGGAAGATGTCGACGCCGCCCGCGCTCCCGATCTTTTCCTCGGTCAGGCCGCTGGCAAGTCCGTTGGTCATGGGTGTCTCCGTCAGTGCGCGCGGCGCGCGCTACTATCGGCCCGGTTCACGAGCCCGGATAATTCTACAGTCCGGCGGTGACGGCATGAGGCGGGAGTCGGAAATGAGCCGTGATGAGGTCTGGATGCGGCGCGCGCTCGAACTCGCGTCCCGGGCCGCGGACGAGGGCGAAGTACCTGTCGGCGCACTGGTCGTGCAAGGCGATGCCATCGTCGGCGAGGGATGGAATCGCCCCATCGCGGCCCGCGATCCCACCGCTCACGCCGAAATCCTGGCGCTACGGGATGCGGCCGCGCGGGCAGGCGACTACCGGCTCGGCGGCGCGACGCTCTACGTGACGCTCGAGCCCTGCCCGATGTGCGCGGCCGCGATGGCGCACGCGCGCATCGCGCGCCTGGTGTTCGGGGCCTGGGACCCGCGGCAGGGCGCGGCGGGCAGCGCCTTCAACCTCGTCGCGGCGGCGGCGATGAACCACCGGGTCGACGCCTTTGGCGGCGTGCTGTCGGAGGAATGCGGCGAATTACTGAGGCGCTTTTTCGCCGGCAGGCGCTGAGTCAGGCTCGTCCGCAATCATCCAGCGCAGGAGCTCCGTATATGTCTGCACGTTGCGGACGAAGCCCACCGGTTCCCAGCCGCGCGCATAGCCGCGTTTCAGCGTCGTGAAGTATCGCTCCTGCGCGAGCAGGGGCAGATTCGCGCGCACGTCGGGCCAGCTGTCGGGGTCCTGCCCGCGCCGCTGCGTCAGCACGCGCGCGTCTTCGAGGTGCCCGTAGCCGACGTTGTACGCGGCAAGCGTCAGCCAGGTTCGGTCCGGCTCCGGAATCCGCCTCGGGATCGTCTGTTCGACCAGGCGGAAGTAGCGTGCGCCGCCGCGGATGCTGTCGCGCGCGTCGGCCCGGTCATGCACGCCGACACGCGTCGCGGTTTCCGCCGTGAGCATCATGAGTCCCTGCACGCCGGTCGAGGAGACCGCGGCCTCGTCCCAGCGCGATTCCTGGTAGCCGATCGCCGCCAGCAGCCGCCAGTCGATGCCGGATTCGAGGGCCGCCTCGCGGAACCAGGCCTGGTACGAGGGCAGCCGCTCGCGCACCCCCGCGACGAAATTCGCGGCATCCACGTGATCGAAGCGCACGAGCGAGAGCCTGTTGCGCTCCAGGATGTCGGCCAGGCGGCCATTCGTGCCAATGTCGGCAAAATAACGCTCCACCTCGCGCAGGAGGTCGCCGCCATGCGGCGAGAGCGCCCAGGCGACGGCCTCAGATTCCTCGAGCTTGAAGGCCGGGCGCAGGTCCGGATGAAAATGCCGGCCGAGCGAGAACTCGATCGAGTCGGCGACCGTCACGTCAGCATCGCCCCGTGCCACGCGATCCAGCAAATCGAGAGCGTCGCCGCCCTTCACCGTCGTCCACTTCAGGCCCGGAGTCTCCTTTGCGAGGCGCGCGAGGCTCGCGGCGTGCGTCGAGTTTCTCAGCACGACGATTCGCCGCCCGACCAGGTCGGACGGCGTCTTCGGCAGCGCGTCCTCGACGCGATAGACGATGTACTGGTCGATGCGCTGGAACACGGGGCCGAAATGCACGCGGTCATGACGTGCGTCGCCTGCGACCAGCCCGGCCGCCGCGATGTGCGCGCGATTGCGGCTGACAGCGCCGAGCGCGGCCGACGCCGAGTTCGCAAATGAAAGCTCGAGTCGGACGCCAAGTCGATCCGCGAAACCGCGGGCGAGTTCGTACTCCGGGCCCTCGGGGCCCGCCGCTCCTTCGTAATAGGCGAGGGGACTGTTGCGCGTGATGACCTTGACCGCGCCTTGCATCGCGATCTGCTCGAGCGTGCCGGGCATGCGCGAGCAGGTGCCGAGCATGAGGGCGGCGAGGCATATGAGGGGGACGACGAGCCGGCTGCGTGGCCGCGGCCTTTCCACTGCGGCCGGCGCGGTTTCCGGGTCCATTGTTGTAGAATAGCCGCTCCGGAAGGGGCTGCGATGACGGCATCCGGAATCCTGCACGGAGAGGTACCGAAGCGGTCATAACGGCACCGACTCGAAATCGGTTGAGGGCATTACGCCCTACGTGGGTTCGAATCCCACCCTCTCCGCCAATTTCCGCACCGCTACACTAGTTGCATGACCGCCAAGACCGCAGAGCGCCTGGCCGATGCCGGGCCGCCGCGACAGGACATGTCGCTGTTGCGCTGGGTCTGGCGCGCCTACGCGCGCAACGCACTCGTGCCGCTCCTCGTCGTCGAGTTGCTCCTCGTCGCCGTCTACCTGGCGAGCCACGCGTGGTCGCTGCGCAAGAACGTGACTGCCCTTTCCGAGGTTGCGCGCCAGGACCTGACGCAGATCGCGGACGACGAATCGGCGGTCATCGAGCAGCAGCTCGGTCAGGTGGCTTCGCTCGCGGAAGTCCTTCGCCTGCAGACGACGTCTGCATTGACGAAACCTGCTTCGCACTCCCGGGACCGCGAACGCCTCCGGCTGCAGCCGAGCGGGGCGCTCACGACCTGGTACGACGACGGTGGCGCGGCGGTCCACTGGTCTTCAGGCACGACGCCGGGCCCGCCCGATTTCGATCGCCTCGAGCGGCTGGCGACAGTCGATCCGCTGCTGCGCAACGTGACGCTCGCCAATCCCCTCATCGTGCAGTCCTATCTCAACACACGCGATTCGCTGACGCGTATCTGGCCGTGGATCGATGCGGCTGCCGTGTTCGACCCGAATATCAACGTCGAGGAATTCAACTTCTATTACGAGGCGGATGCCCGCCACAACCCGGCGCGCGCCGTGGTCTGGACCGACGCCTATGTCGATCCCGCCGGCAAGGGCTGGCTGGTGTCGGCGATTGCGCCGGTGTACCGCGGCGAGGTACTCGAGGCCGTGGTCGGCACCGACGTCACGATCGATCGCATCGTGGCCAACGTGCTCGGCCAGGACATTCCATGGCAGGGATTCCTGCTCCTGATCGGCAAGTCGGGCACGCTGCTCGCGCTGCCGCCGCAGGGCGAGAAGCTCCTTCACCTCAAGGAGCTGACCGCACACGACTACGTGGACGCCATCCGCGCCGACACGTTCAAGCCCGAGGCATTCAACGTCTACCGCCGGGCGGACCTTGCGGAGATCGGCAAGCTGCTGAAGGCCCAGCCGGCGGGCACTGGCCGCCTCGACGGCCCGGAACCGCACCTGATCGCCTGGCAGACCATCCCGTCGGTCGGCTGGAAGCTCATGAGCCTCGTGCCTGAGCAGGCCGTGTTCGGTCCCTCACGCTCGCTGAGCCGCGACCTCGCGGCCATCGGCTGGATCATGCTCGCCGGCCTCGTCGGGTTCTACCTCGTGTTCTTCACATTCCTTTACCGGCGCGCTCGCGTTCTCAGCCATCAGATCGCGGAGCCCCTCAGGCAAATCGAGCGCATGGCGCATCGCATCGCGGTCGGCGAGTACGAACAGGCCACACCGAAGTTCGACGTCACCGAGTTCCGCCACACGGTGGGCGAGCTGCGGCAGCTCGGCCGCCTGCTCGGCGATTCGAACCGTGCGCGTGAGGAGGCCGAATCGCGCCTGACCGAGCGCAACGAGGAACTGTCGACGATCCTCAGCCTTTCGCCGGATGGTCTCGTCTCCTTCGACGCCGCCGGCTGGGTGACTGAAACCAATCCGACCTTCCTCCTGTTGACCGGCTGGTCGCGGGAAGGGCTCATCGGCCTCTCGCGCGGCGCGTTCTGGTCACGGCTGGGCGAGCTCGGGTCGGCTGGCGAGCCGCAGGCGGGCGTCGCGTCGCTGATGCGCCTGCTGCGGCCGCGTCCGGCGGTCCTCGAGTGTCGCGTCGTCGGGGCGGGCGGCGGCGCGCAGGTGGCGTATTTCCGCGACATCACGGAAGCCCACGAGCTGGACCGCGCCAAGAGCCGCTTTGTCGCGACCGCCGCGCACGAGCTCAGGACCCCCATCGCCGTCATCACGGGCTACGCCGAGTTCCTGCAAGCGAGCGATCCGCCGCCCGTGCAGCGCGGCGAGATTCTCGACACCATGCGCCGTCACGGCGACCAGATTACGGGCATCGTGTCGGAACTCCTCGACCTCGCCCGTATCGAGGCCCGGGCAGGGCGCGACTTCACGATGGTCCGGCAGGCGCTCGCGCCGGTGGTAAGACGCTACATCGACGGTTTCCGCGTCGGCGAGTATGCGCGCGTGCCGACGCTCGACGGCGACATCGGCGATGCCGAGGTCTTCGTGGACGCCGACAAGTTCTGCCAGGCGCTCGGCAACGTGCTCGCGAATGCCTGCAAGTACTCGCCGACCAACGAACCGATCGCGGTGCGTCTCGTCGCCGCAGCCGGCGAGGTCGGCGTCAGCATTGCCGACCGAGGCGAAGGCATGGACGAAGAAACGCGGCAGCGCATCTTCGAGCGTTTCTACCGTGCGGAATCGACGGCCGGTGTCGCGGGCACCGGGCTCGGCATGAGCATCGTCAAGGAGATCATGGATATTCACGGTGGGCGCATCGACATCGAGAGCACGCCCGGCGCCGGCACGGTTGTGACGCTGTGGTTGCCGCGGGCAGCGCCGCGCGGTTGACGCCCCCAGGAGCCAACCTTACGATGCCCGCCCGGCCTTTCATGGTGGCTCGCGCCGGTTCCTCCGCGACGATCAGCCGTGAACCCCGCCAGGCCCGGAAGGGAGCAACGGTAGCGGTGGCATCGGGTGCCGGAGGGGTGCTGGCGCGGGCCGCCTCCAACCGGCCCGAGGATGCGCGATGATGACGGAGCGGCTGATCCGGAAACCATGAGTTACCTCGTCCTCGCCCGCAAGTGGCGCCCGCGAAACTTCGCCGAGCTGGTCGGCCAGGAACACGTGCGCCAGGCCCTGGCGAATGCCCTGGACTCGGGGCGCATCCACCATGCTTTCCTGTTCACGGGCACGCGCGGCGTCGGCAAGACGACGATCGCGCGCATCCTCGCCCGGTCGTTGAACTGCGAACGCGGCGTCAGTTCGACGCCCTGCGGCGAATGCAGCGCCTGCCGCGAGATCGACGAAGGCCGCTTCGTGGACCTGATCGAGGTGGACGCGGCCTCGCGTACCAAAGTCGATGACACGCGCGAGCTGCTCGAGAACGTCCAGTACCTGCCGACGCGCGGGCGCTACAAGGTCTACCTGATCGACGAAGTCCACATGCTGTCGGCGCACTCGTTCAATGCGCTCCTCAAGACGCTCGAAGAGCCGCCTCCGCACGTCAAGTTCCTGCTTGCGACCACGGACCCGCAGAAGCTGCCGGTCACCGTGCTGTCGCGCTGCCTGCAGTTCAACCTCAAGCGCCTGCCCGCGTCCCTGATCGCGGCACGGCTTCAGCACATCCTCGATGCCGAGGGCGTCGCCTTCGAGCCGCCCGCGGTGCAGCTGCTGGCGCGCTCGGCGGACGGGAGCCTGCGCGATGCGCTGTCGCTCCTCGACCAGATGCTGGCTTTCGGCGGCGGACGCGTGACCGAGGCCGATGCGCGATCGATGCTCGGCACCGTGGATCGGCAGCAGGTCGTCCGCCTCGTCGAGCGGGTGGCCGAGCGCGATGCGCGCGGGCTGTTTGAGGCCGTCGCGGCCATCGATGAATTCGCGCCTGACTACGGCCAGCTCCTCGACGAGATCGCCTCCCTGATCCAGAAAGTCGCGCTGCGCCAGGCGGTGCCTGGTCTTGCCGAAGACGAAGTGCACCCGACCGAGACGCTGGATGCGCTCGCCGCACACATGGCTTCGGAAGACCTTCAGCTTGCGTTCCAGTTCGCGATCCTCGGCCGCCGCGATCTCGATCTCGCGCCGGACCCGCGCACCGGGTTCGAAATGACGCTCCTGCGCATGCTGGCTTTCCGTCCGGCCGATGCCGCCGGCAGCACGCGCGGAATTCCAGACGGCCGCGCGACGCCGGCGGGTATTGCGCCGCCGCCCAAGCCGGTATCTGCGCCGGCGGCCCCGACCGCGGCCGGATCGACGGACGGTGACTGGCCTGCATTGCTCGCGCGGCTCGAGCTCAAGGGTCCGGCCCGCCAGCTCGCGGGCAACTGCCAGCTCGTCGCGCGTGAAGGCACGCATTTCCGCTTCCTGCTGGACGAGCGCGCGAGCGCCCTGCACACGCGCCAGCTCGAGGACCGCCTCACGCAGGCGCTGCGCCAGCTTGTCGGCGAGTCGACGACGGTCGAGATCGAGCGGGGCGGTTCGGGCGACACGCCTGCGCGCCGCGAGGAGCTCGCCCGCGACGAACGACTCGAAAAAGCGCGCGCCGCGCTCGAGCGCGATCCCAACGTGCGGGCCCTGCGGGACCGCTTCGGGGCGGTGCTCCAGACGGATTCGATCAAGCCGGTCGGCTAGAATGCGGACATGAAACCCAATCTCGGACAACTCATGCGCCAGGCGCAGCAGCTCCAGGCGAACATGCAGAAAGCGCAGGAGCAGCTCGGTACCCTCGAGGTGACGGGCGAGTCGGGTGGCGGCATGGTCAAGGTGGTCATGAACGGCCGCCATGAAGTGCGGCGCGTCGACATCGATCCGACGGTCGCGTCCGCGGACCGCGAGATGCTCGAGGACCTCGTGGCCGCTGCCTGCAACGATGCGACCCGCCGCGTCGCCGAGGCGGTGCAGCAGCACATGGCCGGCGCGATGGGCGGCATGCAGCTGCCGCCGGGCATGAAGCTGCCGTTCTGACGGCGCGGGCGTGAAGTACTCACCGGGACTTGCCCGCCTCATCGAGGCCCTGCGCGTCCTGCCGGGCGTCGGCCCGAAGTC
>Ga0070675_100004441_pt1 | contig 10691 bp, 8 predicted proteins | sample KBSM43metaG_FD_65343 | JGI IMG/M metagenome (GOLD analysis project Ga0070675, IMG submission 65343) | Miscanthus rhizosphere microbial communities from Kellogg Biological Station, Michigan, USA - KBS M4-3 metaG | ecosystem: Host-associated > Plants > Roots > Rhizosphere > Soil ...
ACGAGGCCGAACGCGGGCAGGATGAGGATGTAGACCTCGGGATGCCCGAAGATCCAGAACAGGTGCTGCCAGAGGAGCGGGTCGGCGCCGGCGGCGGTCGTGTAGAAGTTCGTGCCGAAGAATCGGTCGAACTGGAGGAACACGAGCGCGATCGTGATGACCGGGAAGGCGAGGATCAGCAGGAACTGCACGACGAACGCGTTCCACGTGAACATCGGCATGCGCATCAGGTTCATCCCTGGTGCGCGCATGTTGATGATCGTCGTGATGAAGTTGAACGCCGCGGCGAGCGAGCTGACGCCTAGGATCTGCAGGCTGAGCACCCAGAAGTCGATGTTCAGCCCGGGCGAGTACGGCATCGTCGTGAGCGGGGCGTAGCCGAACCAGCCACCGTTCGGCGCCGCGCCGACGAACCACGACGCGTTCATGAAGAGACCGCCGAACAGGAACACCCAGTAGCTGAACGCGTTGAGCCGCGGGAAGGCGACGTCGCGCGCGCCGATCTGGAGCGGGATCAGATAATTGAAGAACGCAGCGGACAGCGGCATGATCGCGAGGAAGACCATGGTCGTGCCGTGCATCGTGAACATCTGGTTGTACGCTTCCGCCGACAACACGTGGTTGTTCGGGACCGCGAGCTGCCAGCGAATCATGCCCGCTTCGAGCCCGCCGAGCAGGAAGAAGAAGAGTGACGTGAAGAGGTAGAGTGCGCCGATCCGCTTGTGGTCGACGGTCGTGAGCCAGCTCCAGAGGCCGCTCTCACCGACGTAGCTGTCGGTGGGGGCGAAGGCCGGGGCGGCAGCAGTGGTTGCCATCAGTCCGTGTTCTCCGGTGTCTCTGGCGGTCTACTTGAGCGCCTGCAGGTAGGCGACGATGTCGGCGATCTGCTCGTCGGTGAGCCCCATCGGCGCGGGCTTTCCAGTCATCGGGTCCAGCTCGCCCTTGCCGAGCGTCGGCATGATCACGCCGGGCTTCATGGCGCGCGCGTTCTTGATCCAGCGGGCCAGATGCTTCGTGTCGTTGGGGAACAGCCCGCCGGCGATCGACGAGCGAGTGGCGACGTGCGTGAGGTTCGGGCCGGTCACGCCCATCATGACCGGATTGCCGTTGACCATGTGGCACCCGATGCACGCACCCGCACCGGTCGACAGAAGCGCGCGGCCACGCTCGGCGTCACCGACGAGCGCGTCGTTGTAGCGGAGCGCTGCCGGCAGCGGCGTCTTCGGCACGGTGTGAGCCGGCATCCGCTCGCGCGGGAACGCGACGAACCCAGCCTGCTGCACGGTCGCGGGAGCGGCCGGGGCCGGTGTCGCAGGGGCCGCCTGCGCAGGCGCGCTCGCGGGACCCTTCGTGCTGTCCGTCGCCGCCGGAGCGGCCGCGCCAGCCGGTGCGGCGACCCCTGCCGGCGCAGCGGCGCCAGGTGCAGCCGGCGGCGCGACGGCGCCGAACGCGGCGGGCGACGCCTGATGCGCTGCCCACGCCGCGAACTCGTCCGGCGTCACCGTGAACGTGCGGAAGCGCATGTTCGCGTGCGACGCGCCGCAGTACTCCACACAGAACCCGTTCCACGCCTGCTCGCTCACCGAGTCCGGCGTGAACCACAGATAGTTCGGGTGGTTGGCGATGAGATCGCGCTTGCCGCCCATCTGCGGGATCCAGAACGAGTGCAGCACGTCCTGGGTCTTCAGCGTGAAGTTCACCATGCGGCCGAGCGGCAGGTACAGCTCGTTCGCCGTCGTGACCTTGTACTGCGGGTAGCGGAACTCCCACCACCACTGGTGACCGATCACCTCGACCTGCAACGCGTCGGCCTTCGCCTTCGCCTGGGTCTTGAAGATCGTGCGGACCGTCGGGACGGCGATGAAGGCCAGGATGAGCGCGGGGATCGCCGTCCAGAGGATCTCGAGCGTCGTGTTCCCGTGCACGTGCTCGGGCCGGTCGTTCTCGCTCCGCCGCCGGTAGCGGAACATCGCGTAGAGGAGAATCCCCTCGACGAAGACGAAGACGAACGTCCCCAGCCAGATGAGGATGCTGAAGAGAGTGCCGACTTCTCGGTTGAACTCCGTGTGGTTATGGAAGATGGAGTTCGGGTAGTCTGCGTTGCACGCGGTGAGTGTCACCGCGGCGACGGCCGGCAGCGCGGCGGTCAACAGCCGGCGCAGTCGGGAGGTCACGGGCATGCGAGATCCTTGTTCCGGCAGTGTGAGCAGGAGCGCGGCGGCGCGAATCCGTCACGCTCTCATGCGGGCGTACAGCCTCGGAAAGCTACGGAGCGCGAAAGGGCAACGCAACGCGCGCGCCTACGGCGCGACTCGTAGGACTTTTCCCGACACGACGTTACGCTTCGACGCGCGAACGCACGGCGCGCACGCGCCGTGCGGGGGGCTCACACGGCCTCGCTCTTCGTCGCCTCGCCTGACTCGTCGGCCTCGTCCACGGTGTGGTTCTCCTTCACACGCACCATGGCGATGTCGATCGCGATCCGGGCGGAACCGACGCCCTCGCGCAGAACGCGAAGCCGCGTCTGCTCGTTCGAGCCGCGGGACGCGATGAGATTCAGCGCCGCGATCTGATCCGCGATCATCCCGAACTGGCCCTTGAGCAGGCCGATGAGAGGGGGAAGCGCCCGCCGGATCTGCTGAATGGTGAACGACGTGGGCTGCTTCTTCTTGACAGCCATCGCGTACGTCTCGACGAGGCCATGGATGCGATGGAGCATCGTCGTCGCGTCCTCCAGCGTCTTCGCCTTCTGGATGCCGGCGCCGTCGAGCTTGGGACCTGCTGCCATGGGAGTCGGTCTCGGCTGAGAGTGGTCTAGCCTGAGGACGACTCAGTGGTGGATCGCGCAATGCGCCGCGCGCATTGCGCGACGCGATCGCCTACTTCACTCGCTCCAGCCTCGGATTCGGCCGAAGCTCGCGCCCGGCCTTCGCCTGCGGCTTGCCGTCGAGCTGGACCACGTCGCCGGTGAAGTCCCAGCGCCCCTCGTGCGCGCTGGATCCGATACCGTAGGCATCGACGGGGGCGCCCTCCTCCTCGAAGGCGCGGATGCGGTCGAGATCGACGCCGCCCGATACGACGATCTTGACGAAGCCGAACCCCTCGGCGTCCAGGGCGTTGCGGACGTTCCAGACGAGCGGCGGGTTCACCCCCGTCGGGCGGAACGCGCCCATCTGCCCGATCACGGAGCGGTCCACCATGAACTCCGAGGTGTCGAGCCGGACCCCCCACAGACGGTCGTCGAGGGCGCGCGCCACGGCGAGGCTGGTCGCCACGCAGTCGTTCTCGTAGTCCACGAGCGCGATGAGCGGGACGTTCTCCGGCGTCACCGCCGCGACGGCGCGTGTCGCCGCCACGGTGTCGCCGTCGCAGGCCGCGATGAGCGCGTGCGGCACCGTGCCGACCCCCGGCTTGCCGATCAGCATGCCGAGCGCGTCCGTGGAGACGGACGCCACCCCGGCCGCGTTCGCGCTGAGCCCATCGCCCGGCTGGAGCAGGGCGTGGTCGTTGCGCGCCCCGAAGTAGTAGACGGGGGTAGGGCGCGCCGCGTCGACCAGCGTGCGCAGGTTGGTGCACAGCCGCGTCCGGCGCGCGACGGTGCCGAGGATCAACGTCTCGAGATGCGCGAAGCTGGCGTAGTCGCCCTCGACCATCATGACGGTGTCCCACGCATCGATCCGGTCGCCCTCGTAGAGCGCGTGCACCTCGAGCGCGGCGAAATCGTCGCTGCAGAGCTTGAGGAGCGCCACCGCCTCGTCGATGCCGCCGAGCCACCCGTCGCTCTTCACCGAGAGCTGCCAGGTGACGCGGGCGACGCGTCCTTCGGCCCGAAGCGCGGCTCGCGCGCTGTTGAAGTACGCATCGCTGTACGTACCGGCCCTGATCTGCTCCACGGGGAGCCCGAACAGCGCGGGGTCGATCCGCTTCCGTCGTCGAGCCGGCATCGCTAGCGCCCGTCGGCGGCGCGAGGGAAGTCCCGCGGGCCGGTCATCGCTTCGGGGTTCAACGCGCGGTCGAGCTCCTCGCGCGTGAGAAGCTTGCGCTCCATCACCAGCTCGTAGACGCCGCGCCCGGTCTCGAGCGCCTCGCGCGCGATCTCGGTCGACCGCTCGTACCCGATGATCGGCACGAGCGCCGTGATGATCCCCACCGAATGCTCGACGAACCAGCGCATGCGCTCGGGGTTCGCCGTGATCCCGTCGATGCACCGCTCGCGCAGCACGACGCACGCGTTCGTGAGCGAGCTGATGCCGGCGAGGAGCCGGAAGGCGATGACGGGCTCGAACACGTTGAGCTGCAGCTGGCCGGCCTCGGCGGCCATCGTCACCGTGAGGTCGCCGCCGATGATGTCGAAGCAGACCTGGTTCACCACCTCGGGGATCACCGGATTCACCTTGCCCGGCATGATCGAGGAGCCGGGCTGCATGGCGGGCAGATCGATCTCGTTGAATCCCGCGCGCGGTCCAGAGGCCAGGAGCCTCAGGTCGCTGCAGATCTTGGACAGCTTCACGGCGCAGCGCTTGAGCACTCCGCTCAGCTGCACGAAGGCGCCGGTGTCGGCCGTCGCTTCGACGAGGTCCGGCGCCGTGATGAGATCGAGGCCGGTGATGCGCGACAGGTGGCTGCGCACCGCTTCCGCATAGCCCGGCGGCGCGGTGATGCCGGTGCCGATCGCCGTGCCGCCCATGTTGATCTCGCGGATCAGCGCCTGCGCCTCGCCCAGCCGCTGCACGTCCTCGAGGATCGTACGGCCGAACGCGGTGAACTCCTGGCCGAGCGTCATCGGCACCGCGTCCTGCAACTGCGTGCGCCCCATCTTGATGAACGGGGAGAACTCGTCGCCCTTCGCGAGGAACGCGGCGGCGAGATCGCTCATCGCGCGCGCGAGACCCTCGATCTGCGAGTGCAGCGCCAGTTTCATCGCCGTCGGATAGACGTCGTTGGTGGACTGGCTGAGGTTGACGTGGTTGTTCGGGTGAACCGTCTGATACTCGCCGCGCGGACGTCCGAGCAGCTCGAGGGCGCGATTCGCGATCACCTCGTTCGCGTTCATGTTGGTCGACGTTCCTGCGCCGCCCTGGATCATGTCCACGAGGAAGTGCTCGTGGTGGCGTCCGGCGCGGATCTCGCGCGCGGCGCGCGTGATGAGCTCCGCGAGCTCCTCCGACAAGAGACCGCGCTCGGCGTTCGCGAGCGCGGCAGCCTCCTTCACGGCGGCCAGCGCGTCGATGAGCGAGGGGAACTCGCGCAGCGGTACGCCGGTGATCGGGAAGTTCTCGAGCGCGCGGAGGGTCTGGATGCCGTACAGCGCTTCGTCGGGGACCTCGCGGTCGCCCAGCAGATCGTGCTCGATGCGCGTGTGCTTGCCGCCGAACCCGAGTGCGCGTCCCCGGCCGAACATCGTGGCGTCCACGGCGGAGAGGCGCTGCGCGATGGCGCGGGCCGCGCGCCCCACGAGCGCCGCATAGAGCGACGGGGTCTCGCGGAGCATCCGCGCGACGTCCTCCCTGGTCAGCAGCAGCACGGAGGTGTCGGTGAGCGCGCGCGCGGTCGTGCCGTGGGTGGTGTCGTTGAGGAGCAGTCCCTCACCGACCGCCTCGCCGGCGCCGAGCGTGGCGACGCGGATCGGCCGGCCGTTGAGCGGCTTCTCGATCGCAACCGCTCCGCTCACGACGATCGCCATGATCCGCCGCTCGTCGCCGCGCGAGTAGAGCAGCTCGTCGGAGACGTAGTCGGCCGGTTGGAGCAGGTGCGAGAGCTGGTGGAGCGCCGTATCGGTGAGCCCCTCGACGAAGGAGAGGGTGCGGAGCTGTTCGCGGATCGTGGTGGACATGGGGAGCGAAAGCTAAGCGCGTGCAGAAACGACGTGGGGGCGCACCGGCTCGAGCCGGTGCGCCCCCACGCGTTACGCTTCCGTCCGGTTCGCCCTACTGAACCTGTACCGAGCCGGACATGCCGCTGTGGAAGGTGCACGTGTAGGTGTAGGTGCCCGCCACAGCCGGCATGACGAGGGCCTTGGCGGTGCCCGCCGCCATGGTGCCGGAGGGAGGAACGGCCGAGCCGGCGAACGTGACGTTGTGCGCTTCGCCGTCCGAGTTGGTCCACGTCACCGTGGAGCCAGCGGCCACCTTGATAGCCGGCGGGGTGAACGCGCGGCTCTGCATGGTGACGGCGTTAGTTGCCACCGGTGTGGTGCCGCCACCGGGATTACCGGTGCCGCCGGTGCCGGGACCGGTGCTGTCAGACGAGCCGCCGCAGGCCAGGATGGCAGCGGCGAGAGGAACGATCATCAGGCGAGAGCGCATCGGAACTCCTTAGTCGTGTGGCCGATCGAGAGTGTCGGTGCCGTCGCGACCATCGGCGACGAGCCGAACATGATGAACAATTTGCAGGTAGAGCATCAGAGCGGACCTGGCCCCAAAAACGGAAGGCGGCTCGTGAGCGAACAGCGCCGCCTGGTCCACCCGATACGCCGTTCGCGAGAGTAGACGGCGCGAGGCCGGGAGCTATTCCCTGGGCGACGTGGTGCGGGCGGGCTGTAGCTGGTACCTGTAGCGGGTACCTGTAGCTGGTACCTGTACGTGGTATTCGTACCGAGTACCCGTACGCTCGAGCCGGCGCATCGAGGCTGTCGCCGCGGTACACGGGGATTTCCAGCAGTACCGGTACCGATGTACCGACTACCGCTACCCTGTACGCCCGACGCGGCGCGCAGGGGCGCCCCGCGCCGGGAAAGGGTCGCGCCTGGACGCCGTACAGGGTCCCGGTACAGGGTACATCGGTACCGGTACGGTCACGAACCCGCGGCTACCGGCACGAGAGCCGTTGATCACCGGCTCGAGCGTACCTGGTACAGGTACCAGCTACGGGTACCGGTACCAAGTACCGGTGTTACCTACCCACGCTCGCATCACACCAGCGCGCTCGGACACACGTCGGCGAGCAGGCAGTCGCCGCACCGCGGCTTCCTCGCATCGCACACCTGCCGCCCGTGCTCGATCAGCAGATGCGACAGCATCGTCCACCGCTCCTGCGGAAACAGCGGCAGCAGGGCGCGCTCGATCTTCACCGCATCGGTCCCGTTGGCGAGCGCGAGGCGGTTGCTCAGTCGCGTGACGTGCGTGTCGACGACGATGCCGTCGTTGCGGCCGAAGGCATTGCCGAGGATGACGTTCGCCGTCTTGCGGCCGACGCCGGGGAGGACGACGAGGGAGTCCATGTCGGCCGGAACCTCGCCGCCGTGGTGCTCGACGACGGCCGTCGCCATGCCGATGAGGCTCTTCGCCTTGTTGCGGAAGAAGCCCGTGCTCTTGATCAGCTCCTCGACGTCCTCCTGACGCGCGGCGGCGAGCGATCGCGGATCGGGATAGCGCGCGAACAGGGTGGGGGTGACGAGGTTCACGCGCTTGTCGGTGCACTGCGCGCTGAGGATCGTCGCGCACAGCAGCTCGTAGGCATTCGTGAAGTCGAGCGCGCAGTGCGCGTCGGGATAGCGCTCGAGCAGCCGCTCGAGCAGCAGTGCCGCGTGGGCGCGGAGGGCGGGGCCGCGCGGACGCGGGCGCTTCACGCGCCTCGCCGCCGTCGCGCCTTGCTTCGCCGGCAGAGTCGTGCCCCGCTTCACAGTCGCCTTCACGCCGCTCTTCGCGGTCGCCTTCGCGCCGCTCTTCGCGGTCGCTTTCACGCCCTTCTTGGCCGGCGGCTTCGCTCCCATCAGCGCCCTCCGCGCTTGCGTCGCGCGCGCGCGAACGCGAGCACGTCGTCAGCCGAGCGCGTATTGAGCACGTCGCGCGCGACGAGTCCGCCCTTGCGCGCGATGCCGATTCCCGTCGTCATGTGATCCAGTCCTCGTGGTGAGTGGGCGTCGGGGCCGATCTCGATCGGCACGCCCAGCGCGCGGGCCCGCGGCATGTGGCGCCAGTCGAGATCGAGGCGGTGAGGGTCGGCGTTGAGCTCGACCGCCGCGCCCACCTCCGCCGCCTTCTCCAGCACCGCGTCGACGTCGATCGCGTACGGCTCGCGCGACAGGAGCAGTCGCCCGGTGGGATGGCCGAGGATCGTGAGGCGAGGATCGTCGAGGGCGCGAAGCACGCGCGCCGTCATCGTCGCGCCATCCATCGAGAAGCGAGAGTGCACCGAAGCGACCACGAAGTCGAACCGGTCGAGCACGTCGTCGCCGTAGTCGAGCGTCCCGTCGGCGAGGATGTCGGCTTCCACGCCCTTCAGCACGCGTACGTCGGAGCGCGCCGCGTTCAGCGCGTCGATCTCGTCGTGCTGCGCGAGCACGCGCTCGCGCGACATGCCGCTGGCGTAGAACGCGGACTGCGAGTGGTCGGTGATGCCGATGTAGCTCCAGCCGCGCTCGCGCGCCGCGTCGGCCATCTGCGCGATCGTCGCCTTGCCGTCCGACCAGGTCGAATGGCAGTGGAGCACGCCGCGGATGTCGGCCAGCTCGATCAGCGCCGGCAGCGGCCCCGCGGCGGCTGCCTCGATCTCGCCACGGCCCTCGCGCAGCTCGGGGGGCACGAAGGCGAGGCCGGCATGCGCGTACAGCGTCTCCTCGTCGGCGATCGGCACGACGCCGTGGCGCTCGTCCAGCAGCCGGTCGCCGTCGAGCGTGAACCCCCGCTCGGCCAGGCGCGCCGCGACGGCGTCGAGATGATCGGCCGATCCGGTCGCGCGCCACAGCGCGATCGCGAAGTCCTCGCGCGCGACGCAGTGGAGGTCGATGCAGGTGCCATCGACGTACGTGATCGCGACGGATCCCGCGCCCTTCGCGCGCGCCGAGCGCACGCCAGGCGCGTTGGCGAACGACGTCGCCACGCGCTTCGGGGCGGTGCCGCACGCCGCGACGACGTCGACGTCGCCCACCGTCTCGCGCCGGCGCCGGATGGAGCCGGCCACTTCGGCCGCGAGCACGTCCGGATGCGCGCGCACCATCGCCAGCACGCGCGCGCCCTCCTCGGCGCCCCGCGGATAGAGCCGCTGCGAGCCGGCCGCGCGCAGGCGCTCGATCCCCCGGAGGATCTTCTCCGCCGTCTTGGGACCGTAGCGCGGCAGCTTCGCCACGCGGCCGTCGCGTGCCGCCTCCTCGAGCGACTCGATGGAGTCGATGCCGAGCGCTTCGTGGAGCTTGTGGATCTTCGCGGTGCCGAGACCCGGCACACGCATCAGGTCGATCAGGCCCGACGGGGTCGTGGTACGGAGCTGCTCCAGGTAGGAGGACTCGCCCGTCTCGATCAGATCACGCACGACGGAGAGCGTGGCGGGGCCGAGGCCACGGGTGCGGGCGAGCTCGCCGCTGCGATAGAGCGGGGCGAGGTCGTCGGTGTCGACGCCGAGCAGCGCCGTGGCCGCCTGTTCGTACGCGCGCGACTTGAAGGTGCTCTCGCCGCGCAGCTCGAGGTGCGCCGCGATCTGTCCGAGGACGTAGGCGGCCGTGCGGGGATCCATGTCGAAAGATCGACGCGGTCCCGGCGTCGGCGCTATCCCTCGATGCCGGCGAAGACCTTGAGCTTCTCCACGATGTCGTGCAGCTGCCGCTCGGTGAGCTCGATCTCGGAGGCGGCGCCGTCCGCGTCGAGCAGGCCGGCGCGCATCGAGATCGCGACCTGGTTGAGGTAGCGGATCTTCTCGAGGATGTCCTCGGTGGCCTTGCGCAGCCCGGTGAAGCGGCGCTTCTCGGCGAGCGCCCGCCGGTAGCGCAGCATCAGCTCCTGCGGCGTGAGCCGCCGCGCGAGCGTGAGCGCTTCGTCGCGCGTGCGGCCGGAGAGCGAGCCGCGGTCGGGGACTCCGTTGTCGTCCCACGCTTCGTCGGCGAACCAGAGATGGCCGACGTACTCGATCCCGTCGAACGAGATGCGACAGGTCACGTTGAAGCGACGGCCGTCGTACTCGAGCGTGGCGATGTGGGGTTGAACGCTTTCGTCGCGCACTGGCGTCAGGTGACCGCGGAGTGGGGTGGTCCGGTGTCGTGCAGGAACGCGCGCAGGAGCGGGAAGAGCTGGGCCGGCTGCTCGACGTATGGGACGTGCCCGCTTCCCTCAATGACGACGCACGTCGTACCGAGGGCACGCGCAGCCTCCTCGGACGACGCGAGCGGGATCGGGTCCTGCCGGCCGTGCACCACGAATATCGGCACGTGGACCGAGCCGAGGGAGTCGCGCAGGTCGTAGTCGCCGAGCGATTGCCAGATCGACTGCTGGACGCGGCCGGTGACGCGGAAGGGGGTGAGGTCGCGGGCGCGCGCCGGGTCGGCGAAGTAGCCGGCGACGCTGATCTCGAACGCACGCTGCCGGTAGGCGTCGGGATCGCTCTCGCGCAAACCGCTCGCCTGCAGCTCGGCTCTCAGCGCGGCGACTTCCGGGCCGGCCTGCCGGCTCGCGAACTGCTGCTCGAAGGCCTGCCGCGCTGGCCGCGTGATCGGTGCGGGGTCGATGAGCGCCAGTCGCGCCGGTGCGGGCTGAACGCCGCCCGACGACGCTTCCACGGCGTACAGCATCGCGAGTAAGCCGCCCCACGAATAGCCGACGATCGTGAGCGGCGACACCCGCAGCTCGGCGGCGACGCGCGCGACGTCCTCCACTTGGTCCCGCCATCCGATGACGGCACGGTCGTCGTCATGGCGCGAGCGCCCACCTCCGCGCTGGTCGTAGGTGACCAGGCGATGCTCCTCGGCGAGCACGAGCATCTGC
>Ga0070675_100004446_pt1 | contig 10688 bp, 11 predicted proteins | sample KBSM43metaG_FD_65343 | JGI IMG/M metagenome (GOLD analysis project Ga0070675, IMG submission 65343) | Miscanthus rhizosphere microbial communities from Kellogg Biological Station, Michigan, USA - KBS M4-3 metaG | ecosystem: Host-associated > Plants > Roots > Rhizosphere > Soil ...
CCGGGTACTACGCCGAAGGCGCTTTCCTCTTCGGCAAGCAAGTCGGTATCGGAAAGTTTCAGCCCTTCGTCAGGTATCAGGACTTCCAGGATGCCAACATCCTCGATACCGGTGTGAATTACATCATCCGGGGCCACAGCGCGCGCGTGAGCGCTTTCTGGGGCCAGTCTGATCCGCCGGGAGGGGGAGACGTGAAGTCGAACCAGTTCACCGTCGGTGCACAGTTTCAATTCTAGCCAAAACGGAAAACACAACCCCGAACGAAAGGACTATGCCCATGTTTAAACAATTAAAGAGGTGGCGCACTGCGCTGTGCCTCACGACGCTGGCTCTGCTCGCATTTGCAGCAGCAAGCTGCACCAAGGAAGCAGAACCGGTAAAGATCGGCATCCTGCATTCTCTCAGCGGCACGATGGCCATTTCGGAAACGTCTCTTCGAGACGCTGTCCTGATGGCTGTCGATGAAATCAATGCCAAGGGCGGAGTGCTCGGCCGCAAGATCGAGCCTGTCGTTGTGGATCCCAATTCCAACTGGGACAAATTCGCCGAACTGTCCAAGCAGCTGATCAGCCAGGACAAGGTCGCCGTGGTCTTCGGTTGCTGGACGTCGGTCAGCCGCAAGTCCGTGCTTCCTGTGTTCGAATCGCTGAAAGGTCTTCTCTTCTATCCCGTGCAGTACGAGGGCGAAGAACAGAGCCCGCAGATCTTCTACACAGGTGCCACACCGAATCAGCAGCTGATTCCGGCTGCGGAGTTCATGATGAGCAAGGAAGGCGGCGAGAAGAAAAAGTTCTACCTCCTGGGAACCGACTACGTGTTCCCGCGCACGGCGAACAAGATTCTCAAGGCCTATTTGCTTTCGGTCGGCGTCCCTGAGAAGAACATTGTCGAAGAGTACACGCCGTTCGGACACGCGGACTACCAGACCATCGTCGGCAAGATCAAGGAATTCGGCAAGGCGGGCGACGCAGCCGTTCTTTCGACGATCAACGGCGACAGCAACGTTCCTTTCTATAAGGAATTCTCGAACCAGAAGCTGACTTCAGACAAGATTCCAATCATGGCGTTCTCGGTTGCCGAAGATGAGTTGCGCTCCATGGAAACCGAGCACCTTGTCGGTCACCTGGCCGCGTGGAACTACTATCAGACGATCGATACGCCGGAGAACAAGGCGTTCGTCGAAGCGTTCAAGAATTACGCCGAAGCGAAGGGCCTCCCGGGCGGTAAGAATCGCGTGACCGATGACCCGATTGAAGCCGCATACTTCGGCGTCTACGTCTGGAAGGCTGCGGTCGAAAAAGCCAACTCCTTCGACGTGGACAAGGTTGTGCCGGCGGTCCTTGGCCTTGAGTTCGATGCTCCGGGCGGCAAGAAGAAGATGCATCCCGAAAACCATCACACGTTCAAGCCGGTCTACATCGGCAAGATCCGCGCTGATGGTCAGTTCGACGTGATCTCGAAGTCTCCGGGCCTTGTTGAGCCGGAAGCCTTCAGCCACTACCTCAAGGATGCGGCAAAGGTCACTGAAAAGAAGGAAGAGAAGAAATAAATGATTCGAACTGTTGCTTCGACGCTGCTGGCGTTCCTTCTTGTGACGCCGGCTTTGAAGGCCGCGCAAAACGCGGCTTCCGTATCACCGGAATTGAAGCAGCAGTTCGAACAGATTATCGGCAAAGAGACGGAAGCGCGCGCCGCGGCCTACTCCTCACTCGAGAAGTCCGGCAACGGCGCGCTGGTTCCGGCATTGGAGGCCTTGCGCAGCGGATTGCTGGAACGAAGAACTGACGGAAGGCTCGTCATCTATCTCCCCCGCATCGACGTCAACGGACAATCCATGTTCCCCGTGGCCGATGCCTGGACCCTTGAACCTCTTAAACAGGCGGACGGATCGCCTGTCTATGCTGCGGGCCTCGGCAGCAGCATGCTCAAGTCCGACAGTTCTCAGGCGGACAGCCTCGCCAGGCTCATCGCCGTGCTCTCGATTCACCATCCCAACTCAGACAAGCGGCGAGATGCTATCGTCGAAGCCGCAAACCGCGCCGACACCGCGCTGTTGCCTGACCTTCAGGCTCAGCTCCAGACCGAACCTGCAGCAGAGATCGCCACAACGCTCCGCGAGTCTGTTGCCCGAATTCAGTTATCGTCCGGCACGCCGGAGGAACGCCTCGCCGCTGTTCAGACTCTTGAAAAACTCGGAACATCCCGCGCTCTCGGGGATCTGCGTACTGCGCTCGACAAGGCGCGTGCCGAGAGCAACACCTCGCTGGCTTCAGCGATTGATGGCGCTCTGGCCACTGTCGAAAGCTATCAGTGGAAAGTGCGCATCGTGCATCACACATTTGCAGGGCTCTCGCTGGGGAGCATCCTTGTCCTGCTTGCCCTCGGCCTGTCGATCATTTTCGGGCTGATGCGCGTGATCAACCTGGCTCACGGCGAGTTCATGATGGTCGGCGCCTACACCGCATTTGTTGTAGCGGAGTTTTTCAAAGCCTATATTCCGGCGTCATTTTTCGATTACTACTTCGTTCTGGCGCTGCCGCTGTCGTTCCTTGTGACGGGGCTTGTCGGCATGTTTTGCGAGTTTGCGGTAATCCGTCACCTCTATGGACGTCCGATCGAAACGCTGCTCGCAACCTGGGGGATCAGCCTGCTGCTGATTCAGACAGCGCGCCTGATCTTTGGGGATACGACGTCGTTGACGCCGCCCAGCTGGCTGCAGGGCGGATGGGAAGTCGCGCCGGATCTGGTCTTTCCACTGAATCGCGTCTTCATCATCGTTTTCTGCGCGGTTTGCATTGTCGGGGTGTACTACCTGGTGCAAAGAACGCGTTTCGGGCTCTTGCTGCGCGCCACAACACAGGATCGGCCGATAGCGGCGGCGCTTGGAGTTCCCACACGCTGGATCGACGGCCTGACTTTCGGCTTTGGCGCCGGGCTGGCGGGCCTGGCGGGTGCGATTGTTCCGTTGTTCGACAAGCTCAATCCCAATATGGGACAGGGCTATGTTGTAGACAGCTTCATGGTTGTTGTCGTCGGTGGTGTCGGGAAGCTTGCTGGCGCGATCACAGCCGGTGGCGCACTCGGATTTCTCACCAAATACATCGAGCCGTTTCTCGAGGCGGTATATGGAAAGCTGGCTGTCCTGGGGTTGATTATTCTCTTCCTGCAGTGGAGACCTTCGGGTCTGTTCCCGCACCGCGGAAGACTCGCAGAGGATTAAGGCGTGGCGACCACCAAGGTTCCCAGGATGGTGACGGTCGCGCAACCGCACACCCTCAAGACAGATCCCGAAATCGTCCGTTTCCGCAAGAAAGCCATTCTCGGTTTGCTCGTTCTGGCCTTTCTGTTGATTCCCGCGCTGAACATGCTCGGAGTCGTCGAACCGCACATACTGAACCGGCTGGGGCGTTATCTGTGCTTTGCCATTGCGGCTCTTGGCATCGACCTGATCTGGGGATACGCAGGAGTGCTCTCGCTGTGCCACGCGTTGTTCTTCTGCATGGGCGGCTATGCGATGGCCATGCATCTCAGTCTCCCCGAGGCCGGCGGCGACGTGCGCCCGGAGTATCACAACATTCCGCAGTTTTTCTTCTTCAATAACGTAGACTCCCTGCCGTTCTGGTGGCGTCCCTTTGCATCGCTTCCTTTCACGCTGCTGGCAACATTCGTTTTGCCTGCCCTCGTCGCAGGTCTGGTGGGATTCTTCATATTTCGTAATCGCGTTCGCGGCGTCTACTTTTCGATCATCTCGCAGGCCCTTGCGTGGGGGGCGTTTCTTGCGTTCTCAAGAAACGAAATGCTGCTGGGCGGAACGAATGGCCTGACCAACTTCTTCAAGCCGCTGAACTCCGACAATAAATGGATCCTTGCTCTTTACCTGCTCACGGCGGCATTGCTCGTCGGAAGTTTCCTGCTGGTTCGATGGGTGACGAGGTCCCGGCTGGGTCGCGTGCTCGTTGCAGTTCGCGACAATGAAACGCGGCTGTACTTCCTCGGCTACAGGCCGGACCTTTACAAGGCGTTCGCGTTTATCGGCGCCGCGCTCCTCGCCGCGCTCGGCGGCATGCTCTACGCTCCCCAAAACGGAATCATCACGCCAAACGCCATGCGCGTCGAAGACTCCATCTGGATGGTGATCTGGGTCGCCGTTGGTGGACGTGGCCGCCTCTGGGGCGCCATCGTCGGGGCGCTGCTGGCTAACTTTACGTATTCCGCGCTAACCGCGGACATGCCCAGAGCATGGCCTTTCATTCAGGCCGGCCTTTTCCTTGGAGCATTGGCGTTTCCGAATGGCGTCTCCGATCTTTGGACCAAACTGGAACTTGAGGTCCGGCAGGGTTCGCGCATTTTTCGAATATTCCTTGCGCTGACATTTATTGAAGTCGCGCTGATCGCCGACAAGCTTCACTGGATTCCATCGTTCGGTGGATTCGCAATTCTGGGAGTGCAGTCGAAGTACTGGATCCTGATCGCGATAACAATCGTGCTGTGCGTCGGACGGGTCGCCCATGCCTCAATTCCGATGCTCGGACTCGGATGGTTTCTTCTGACTGAAGCTCTGGGCCTCATGCCGCGATCGTTCAGCGTAGTGAAATATCTTCTCGTGCTGGCGACGCTCGTGATCTATGCCTATCTTGAAGGCAACCTCACGTCAGGCCTCAAGTCAATCATCGGAAAGTTCCGCCGCTCAGGACCGAAGGGTGAAGCCGCAACCGTGGGGAACACACCATGAGCGTTGAGTCCAGTGCTCTGCGGCTGACTGTCGCGCGACCGGAGGATGCAATGCTGAGAGTCGAGGACGCCAGCGTTGTCTTCGATGGATTCAAGGCACTCGATGTCGATCGATTCGCCGTTCGGCAGAATGAAGTCCGCGTTGTCATCGGCCCAAACGGAGCGGGCAAGACGACTTTGTGCGACGTCATCAGCGGAAAGACACGGCTGAAGTCCGGGCGGATCTACTTCAACGGCGCGGATATCAGCCGCCTCAAGGACTTCGAAATCGCTCGACTCGGTGTCGGACGAAAGTTTCAAACGCCGGCGGTCTTCGGCAGTCTCACGGTTCAGGAGAATCTGGAACTCGCAGCACCGATCTCGAAGGGAGTTCTTCCCGCTCTCTATCGGAAGACAGCGGCTGCCGACAGAGATAAGATTCGTGAAGTCATCTTTGCAGTCGGACTCGATGCGGTTCCTGACGTTCAGGCACAGTACCTGAGTCATGGCCAGCGTCAATCCCTGGAGATCGGCACACTGCTGGTTTCGAGTCCCAAGCTCCTCCTCATTGATGAGCCCGCAGCCGGATTGAGCGACGAAGAGACAGCGACGATGGCGACGCTCATACGAAAGCTCGCCGAAGGTCACACCGTCATTGTGATCGAGCATGATATGGATTTTGTACGGGCGCTCGAAGCGGACATCACGGTTCTTAACGAAGGCAAGATTCTTGCGGAAGGTCCGATGAGCGCGGTTCAGGCAGATCCGCGAGTCATCGAGGCTTACCTGGGGCGCTGACCATGCTGACGGTTCAGAACCTGTCCTTTGCATACGGCGCGATTCAGGTACTCGACGACATCTCAATGGGAATGCCCGAAGGGCGAATCACGTGCATCCTCGGTCGAAATGGGGTGGGGAAGACAACCCTGCTGATGAACATCATGGGCTTGCTGCGACCGACTATCGGCGCCGTCTACATGGAGGATCGCGACCTCACGGATCTTCCTGCCGACAAGCGAGCGGCTGCCGGACTGGGTCTGGTGCCGCAGGGCCGCCGGATCTTTCCGCGACTGACCGTTGAAGAGAATCTAAAGGTTGGTTTGTCCACGCTTGGCCGTCGCGCCACGAAAATCCCTGGAGAGATTTACGATCTCTTTCCCATCCTGAAGACAATGTCGAAACGGATGGGCGGGGACTTGTCCGGTGGCCAGCAGCAGCAACTCGCCATCGCCCGCGCGCTGGTCGGGGAGCCGAAAGTTCTTCTCCTCGACGAACCGACGGAAGGCATACAGCCCAACGTCATTCAGCAGATTGGCGCTGTGCTCGAACGACTCGTCAAAGAGCGGGGAATGACGATCGTGATGGTCGAGCAGTACCTCGATTTCGTGAAAGAAATTGGAGACCGGTTCTATCTCATGGATCGCCGGCGTGTCGTCGCCTCGGGGCTGACTTCCGATCTCAATTCCGACCTCATTCATCGTCACCTTAGCGTGTAAAATAGCCCGGCTATGCATCTCACGCCTCGCGAAATTGACAAGCTCATGATCTTCACGGCCGGCGAGGTTGCGCGCAAACGCAAGGCTCGCGGATTGAAATTGAACTACCCGGAAGCTGTGGCTCTCATCACATCCGAACTGCTCGAGGAGATCCGCAACGGAAAGACCGTGGCGGAACTGATGAGTCTCGGCACCAGGATCCTGAGCGCCGGCGACGTGATGGAAGGCGTCCCACAGATGATTGGAGAGATCCAGGTCGAAGGTACTTTCCCGGACGGCACCAAACTCGTGACGGTCCATCAGCCCATAAGATAAGAACCATGATCCCCGGAGAATATTTCCTCAGCAGCGAACCGATAGACGCGAACGCGGGAAGGGCAACCGCGCGAATTCCGGTGACCAATCGTGGCGACCGTCCGATTCAGGTCGGATCGCACTGCCACTTCTTTGAAGTGAACCGCGCCCTGGATTTCAATCGCCAGACGGCTTATGGCATGCGGCTGAACATTGCCGCCGGAACTGCTGTCCGCTTCGAACCTGGCGATACGAAGGAAGTTGATCTTGTGGCGCTTGGAGGCACGCGCACGGTGTACGGCATCAATGGCCTCGTTAATGGAAAGCTGAAATGAAAATCGATCGTCACACGTACGCCGACCACTATGGTCCCACGAAAGGCGATCGCGTCCGCCTGGGCGACACGAATCTCATTATCGAGGTCGAACACGATCACACACGCTACGGCGACGAAGTAAAGTTCGGCGGCGGCAAAGTCATTCGCGACGGCATGGGCCAATCTCCCGAAGCGACGAGAGCAGGCGGCGCTCCGGATCTTGTCATCACGAATGCACTCGTTGTGGACTACACCGGAATCTACAAAGCGGACGTCGCGATTCGCGACGGCCGGATTGCCGCGATTGGCAAGGCGGGGAATCCAGGGATCATGGATGGCGTCACTCCGGGCATGGAGATCGGCGCTTCCACAGAGATCCTCGCAGGCGAAGGTCAGATCCTCACCGCCGGCGGCATTGACACGCACATTCACTTCATCTCGCCGAATCAGATTCCCGAGGCATTCTATTCCGGTGTGACGACGCTGATTGGCGGTGGCACCGGCCCTGCCACAGGTACGAATGCCACGACATGCACTCCCGGCGCGTGGAACATCCGTCGAATGTACGAAGCGGCCGAAGCGTTTCCCCTGAACTTCGGATTTCTGGGGAAGGGAAACTCGGCGCTTCCGGAATCTCTTCGCGAGCAGATCCAGGCTGGAGCGCTCGGCCTGAAGCTGCACGAGGACTGGGGCACCACGCCGGCCGCGATTGACACCTGCCTCAGCGTTGCGGATGAGTTCGATGTGCAGGTGGCGATTCATACCGACACGCTCAACGAGGCCGGATTCGTGGAGGACACCATCGCGGCATTCCAGGGACGAACGATTCACACCTACCACACGGAAGGCGCCGGAGGCGGTCACGCTCCCGACATCATTCGTGTTTGCGGCCTTGCGAACGTGTTGCCGTCTTCCACGAATCCAACGATGCCGTTCACACGGAACACGATGGACGAGCACATTGACATGCTGATGGTGTGCCATCATCTGTCGCCGTCGATCCCGGAAGACGTTGCGTTCGCCGATTCGCGGATCCGCGCGGAAACCATCGGCGCAGAAGACATCCTGCACGATCTCGGCGCCATCAGCATGATGTCGTCCGATTCCCAGGCAATGGGCCGGATCGGCGAGGTCATCTGCAGAACGTGGCAGACCGCGGACAAAATGAAAGGGCAGCGCGGCAAGCTACCCGAGGATTCGCCAAACAACGACAACTTCAGAGTGAAGCGCTACGTTGCGAAGTACACGATCAATCCGGCAATCACGCACGGCATCAGCCGGGAAGTCGGATCAGTCGAAGTGGGAAAGCTTGCGGATCTTGTCTTGTGGAAGCCTGCGTTCTTCGGAGTGAAGCCGGAAATCGTGATCAAGGGCGGACTCATTGCAGGATCATTGATGGGAGACGGCAATGCGTCGATCCCCACGCCGCAACCCTGCATTTACAGGCCGATGTTCGGAAGCTTTGGGCAGGCGACAAGCGCAACCAGCCTTCACTTCGTATCGGCAGCGGGCCTTAAAGGTGAGAACCTGCGGGGATTGAAGCGCCCGATGGTTGCGGTGCAGGGCTGCCGAACGGTGAAGAAGAATGACCTGAAGCTGAACAACGCACTGCCGGATATTCATGTGAATCCGGAAACGTACGAAGTACGGGCCGACGGCCAGTTGCTGAAGTGCGATCCGGCAGAAGTTTTGCCGCTCGCGCAGAGATACTTTTTGTTTTAGGGGAAGGGAAGAGATTTTGAAATTGGACGTCCAATTTCAAAATGCCCGAGCTTATGGGTTGGAGAAAACTATTCGCGAGTGCCCTCTCCCCCCGGGAGAGGGTGGCCGAAGGCCGGGTGAGGGATTTCGACCCTGCAAATCCCTCATCCGGCGCTTCGCGCCACCTTCTCCCGGCGGGAGAAGGAGCTGTCCTATGAACATCGTCGAACAAATCATTCCTACATCATCCCTCGGCCCACAACACGCGTCTTTCCGTCGCGACAGCATCACGATGACCTGGGAAGATCGCCGTCAGGGCCACGGCAAGCGCCGGTCCGACAGCGGGCTTGAGTTCGCAATCTCGCTCCCGAACGGAGCGATTCTCAAAGCCGGCGATTGCTTCGTCCTCTCCGACGCGGCTACGGTTGTTGAGGTCCGCGAAGCATCGGAACCCGTCTACGTTATCCATCCGAAGACGCCGCAGGAGTGGGCCTATTACGCCTACCACGTCGGCAACCGTCACCAGCCGGTCATGATCGGATCTTCGGAGTTGATCTTCCCCCGGTCGGCGGCGGTACGCAGTCTCCTCGAGCAGCTCCACGTCGCGTTCACCGACGACGAACGCCCCTTTACCGCGGCCCTCGCTCACATCGGGCACTCGCACTGACAAATGCAGCCAATTCAGTTACTTCAGACCCTTCAGCTCATGGATTCCTTTTATCCCGTCGGAGCCTTCGCCTACTCTGACGGGCTGGAGACGGCAGCCACCGAGGGACACGTCCACGATGCCGACTCTCTCCGCGATTGGATGGATCACTTCGTGGAATCGGTCTTCGTTCCATGCGAAGGTCTTGCCCTCGTACGGTCGATTCGCGCTCTTCGAATTTCAGACCATCGTGCTCTTTCGGAACTCGATGCCGAACTCACAGCGATCCGTCCCGCGAGTGCCGTTCGGGCCGCGAGCACTGGTGTGGGAAAGAGGCTCCTCTCTTCTTATGGCTCAATCTGCGGCGACGAAAGCTTTGAATCACTGGCCCGGCTGCTCCCTTTCGGCAATGCCGCGCCCGCGTACGCGCTTGTCTTCTTCCATCGCGGGATTCCGGAACGCGAGGCTGCCCTCGCATTCGGCTACAACAGACTCGCGGGAACGGTGTCCGCGGGGCTGAGGCTGGTGTCCATCGGCCAGCAGCAGGGACAGGCGCTACTGACCCGAAGCATTGAGGGTTTGCCATCCGCTGTCGAGCGTATCCTCGACATGAAGGATGAGCCGTTGCGCTCCTTCAGCCCGATGCTGGATATTCAACAGATGAATCACCGGTACGTTTACAGCCGGCTTTTCAGGTCCTGATATGCGACGTCCTTTGAAAATCGGAGTGGGTGGGCCCGTAGGTTCGGGCAAGACAGCATTGCTCGACTGCCTTTGCAAAGCGATGCGCGATGACTATCAGCTTGCCGTTGTGACGAATGACATCTTCACACGCGAAGACATGGAGTTCCTGATGCGGAGCCAGGCTTTGCCTGAGGAACGCATCATTGGAGTTGAGACTGGCGGTTGTCCGCATACAGCCATTCGCGAAGACGCCTCGATCAACTTCGAAGCGATCGATCTCATGAAGGAACGATTTCCGAATCTCGACATCCTCTTTCTCGAAAGCGGTGGTGACAATCTTGCCGCGAGCTTCAGTCCGGAACTCGTCGACGCATCGATCTACGTGATCGACGTCGCGGGAGGCGACAAGGTTCCGCGCAAGGGAGGTCCAGGCATCACGCGATCGGATCTACTCGTCATCAACAAGACGGATCTTGCGCCCTATGTCGGCGCAGACCTCAACGTGATGGACCGTGATTCGCGGATGATGCGAGGTCAAAAGCCGTTCGTGTTTACCAACCTGAAGACTCGTGAGGGCGTGGAGAACGTAATCTCCTGGATTCGTCAGGAACTCCTCTTCGAATCCTGAAGCCATGCGCGTTGCTCTGACCGATGTCGGCCGCTGCGGAAAACTGGATCTTGTGTTTGCGGCGCGCGGCGGGCAAACGATTCTGCTCGACTCTTATTGCGAAGTTCCTTTCAAGATTACGCGGATGCTGAGCTCTGCAACCGGTGGCATCGCCCACATCATGCTGATGCATTGCACGGCCGGAGTGTTCGGCGGCGATCGTCTGGAGATGAC
>Ga0070675_100004447_pt1 | contig 10688 bp, 9 predicted proteins | sample KBSM43metaG_FD_65343 | JGI IMG/M metagenome (GOLD analysis project Ga0070675, IMG submission 65343) | Miscanthus rhizosphere microbial communities from Kellogg Biological Station, Michigan, USA - KBS M4-3 metaG | ecosystem: Host-associated > Plants > Roots > Rhizosphere > Soil ...
CGGTCCTGCACGTCGAGATGCACCTGCCGTATTCACAGTCGCTGAAGGACAAACGCATGGTGCTTCGGCGCGTAAAGGATCGGCTGCAGAAATTCAACGTCGCCGTGGCCGAGGTCGCCCACCAGGATCTGTGGCAACGCGCCACACTCGGCATCGTTGCCATCTCGACGAACAATGATCACGTCGAACAATCGCTGGCGGCGGCCGCCGATGAAATCGACCGCGTCGAGCCAGGGCTGGTGACGCGAACGGAAATCGAGTTTCTCAGGTAATGGCGCAAGGACATCGTCCGGATCGCGTCGGCGATCAAATTCGCCAGGAGCTGAGCGAGCTGCTCAGCCGCGGCCAGGTGCACGACCCCGGCATCGGCTTCATCACCCTCACACGGGTGCAGGTCACGCCCGACCTGCAATTGGCGCGCGTCTACTACACGACGATGGGCGACGAGAAGGGGCGGAAGGACACCGCCAAGGCGCTGCAGCGCGCAACGCCATTCTTCCGCCGCCAGGTCGGCGCGCGCTTGCAACTACGGCGCGTGCCGGAGCTCGAGTTCCGATTCGACGAATCCGTGGCACATCAGGATCGCATCGAGCAAATCATTCGAGATCTGCACGAGGAAGACGCGAAGCGCAGTGCTAGCGCGTCCACCGAACAGGACCCGGCCTACAAGGACAATGACGATCGCGAGCGCTGAAGCGACGCGGGCGCAGGTGGCCGACGCGATTCGCCAGCGGCAGCGATTCGTGGTCACCTCGCATGCGCGGCCGGATGGCGATGCCGTCGGCTCGTCGCTGGCGATGGCCTATGCGTTGCGGCAACTCGGCAAAGACGTCCGCGTCGTGAGCCGCGACGCACCGCCGCCACCGTTGCTGGTGTTCCCCGGGGTCGCGGAGATTGAAATCGTCAACGAGATTGGCGACGCCGCCGACGCCGTGATCGTCATGGAATGCGGCGACGTCAAGCGCCCGGGGATTGAGGGCGTCGAGGGCGGCTTCGTCATCAACATCGATCATCATCCGGGCAACCTGCTCTACGGCGCGCTGAACTGGATGGACTTGTCGGCGGCCGCATGCGGCGAAATGGTGTTCGATCTCGTGAGCGAGCTGGGTGTGCCGCTCACCTATGAGATCGCGCTGCACGTGTATATCGCGATCCTCACCGACACCGGGTCGTTCCACTACTCGAACATCACTCCCCGGACGTTCGATATCTGTCGTCTGTGTATGGAGGCCGGCGTCAGCCCGCCTGCCGTCGCCCGCAGCATCTTCGACGCGAACAACCTCGGCCGGCTGAAGCTGTTCGGCGCGGTGCTCAACCGGATGCATCTCGATCCCACGGGCCGGATCGCGACGCTGTCCGTGGACAAGCAACTGACGAACGACTGCGGCGGCACCTACGAGGACACCGAAGGGCTCATCAATCTCCCACTGACGGTGAAGGAGATTCTCGCGGTGGTCTTCTTCAAGGAGATAGGACCCGGCGACTGGCGCGTGAGCATGCGCTCGAAGGGCAACATCGACATCAACGCGATCGCCAAGGAGTTTGGCGGCGGCGGCCACAAGAACGCCTCCGGGTGCAGCGCGAACGGCGATCTCGACACGCTGCAGGCCGTCTTCGAGCAGAAAATCACGACCGCCATCGAGCGGGCGTGATGGACGGCGTGCTCGTCGTCGACAAGCCGCACGGTCTCACGTCGCACGATGTCGTGGCCGTCGCGCGGCGGTGTCTGAACGAGTCCCGCATCGGCCACACCGGAACGCTCGATCCACTCGCCACCGGCGTACTGCCGCTGGCGTGCGGGCGCGCCACTCGCCTCGTTCGGTTCCTCTCCGCATCGGAGAAGCACTACGACGCGACGATCCGTTTCGGCCTGACGACTGATTCATACGACGTGACGGGAACCGAGGTCAGCCGATCGGACACGGTGCCGACGCGTGAGGCTGTGGAGTGCGCTCTTGAATCGTTGCGTGGCAGTCATCTGCAGATGCCGCCCGCATTCTCGGCGAAGAAGGTCGCGGGCCAACGGGCATACGCGATGGCGCGCCGTGCCGAGCCTGTGGCGCTTCAGCCAGTGCCGGTCCGTCTGATGACGACGAACCTGCTGGAGTTCACCGGTGCGTCAGCGCGAGTCGCGCTGTCGTGCTCGGCGGGGTTTTACGTTCGTTCGTTCGCGCATGCGATCGGCGAGCAGGTCGGGACCGGTGCGTGTCTTGAAGCGTTGCGGCGGACACGCAGCGGGACGTTCGATCTGTCGCACGCGGTCACGCTGGATGACCTGCGGCGTGACCCCATGGGTGCGGCCAGCCGTGCGGTCCCGTTGGAACGCCTGCTGCTGGACTTGCCCAGTGCCCGGCTGACCGACGAGGGGCGCAGCCGAGTGTCGCACGGTCAGGACGTGGACAGCGCCCATGTCTGGCCGGAGGACTCGGCGTGCCTGGAGACGCACGCCGCGGAATGGGTGCGTCTGCTTGACTCGGGGGGGCGGCTGATCGCCCTCGGCACCCCGTCGCGCAGCCCGCATGCTTTGCACCCGACGGTCGTCCTGTTCTAAAATAGACGGTTTACGGGTTCTCCGTTGTTCACAGACTACGGTGGCTTGGTGTACCTCGGTATTCCTGGGCCATTCGTGAAGGAGCCAGCACGTGGCGTTAACCAGGGATCGCAAGACCGGGATCATCGGCAGCTACAAAACGCATGACGGCGACACGGGATCGCCGGAAGTTCAAGTCGCTCTCCTCAGCGAGCGCATCAACTACCTTACAGAGCACTTCAAAGTCCACGCGAAGGATCATCACTCCCGGCGGGGCCTGTTGAAGCTGGTCGGCCAGCGCCGACGTTTGCTCGACTATCTCAAAAGCAAAGACTCCGATCGGTACGCCGAGCTGATTAAACGCCTCGGCATCCGCAAGTAGACCACGCCATGCACAACGTAAATTTGCAGAGGCGCGAGGTCCAGATCGGATCTCGCAAGATTTCCTTCGAAACCGGCAAGCTCGCCAAGCAGGCGCACGGCTCGGTGATCGTCCGCTCGGGCGACACCATGGTGCTCGTGGCCGCGTCGCGCGCCTCCAACCCGCGCGACGTGGACTTCCTGCCGCTGACGGTCGACTACCGCGAGTACGCCTATGCGTCGGGACGCATTCCCGGCGGGTTCTTCAAACGCGAAGGCAAGGCGGCTGAAAAGGAAGTGCTCACGAGCCGGCTGATCGATCGACCGATCCGGCCGCTGTTCCCATCCGGCTGGCGCTTCGAGACGCAGATCATCGCGCTCTTAATGTCCGCTGACACCGAGAGCGACGCCGACGTGCTGGCCATCACCGGTGCCTCCGCCGCGCTGGCCATTTCCGAGATCCCGTTCGAGAAGACCGTCGCCGGCGTGCGAGTCGGGATGGTCAACAACGAGTACGTCATCAACCCCACCTACTCGGAGCGCAAGCAGAGCGCGCTCGACCTGATCGTCGCTGGCACACGCGATGGCATCGTGATGGTCGAGGCCGGCGCCAAGGAAGTGAGCGAAGCGCAGGTCGTCGGCGCGCTCGAGGCCGCGCATGCCGCGATCAAGCAGCTTGTCGCCGCCATCGAGGACCTGAAGGCCTCGATCGGCAAGAAGAAGGTGGCTGTCGCAGCCAGGACGATCGCGCCGGAGTTCTATCGCGAGATCGAGGACAAGACGCTGCAGCCGCTCACCGAGGCGATGCGCATCAAGCAGAAGCTCGAGAGCTACGCGCAGGTCGACGCCGTACTCGACAACCTGCTGGCGTCGATTCCAGAGGAAGAGAAGCAGGAGCGTGCTGACGCCGAGCACATCTTCCACGAACTTCAGGAAAAGGCGATGAAGGTCGAGGCGCTCGAGCACGGCGTACGGCTCGACGGCCGGAAGTTCGACGAGATCCGCCCGATTTGGACCGAGACGGGCGTCCTGCCACGCGTCCACGGCTCCGTCGTCTTCACGCGCGGCGAGACCCAGGCGCTGGTGAGCTGCACGCTCGGCACCGCCGACGATCAACAGAAGATCGAGCACGTCACCGGCGAGCAGTACAAGCGCTTCATGCTGCACTACAACTTCCCGCCGTTCTCGGTTGGTGAAACCGGACCGCAGCGCGGACCGGGCCGCCGCGAGATCGGCCACGGCGCGCTGGCCGAGCGCGCGCTCGCGCCGGTCGTCCCGTCCGAAGAAAAGTTCGCCTACACCATCCGCATCGTCTCCGACATCCTCGAGTCCAACGGTTCATCGTCGATGGCCACGGTCTGCGGCGGGTCGATGGCGATGATGGACGCCGGCGTGCCGATTACCTCGGCCGTCGCCGGCATCGCGATGGGCCTGATCATGGACGAGAAGAGCGGCAAGTACGCCGTGCTCTCGGACATCGCCGGCGCCGAGGATCACTACGGCGACATGGACTTCAAGGTCGCCGGGACGAGCAAGGGCATCACCGCGCTGCAGATGGACATCAAGGTCACCGGCATCACGTCGGAGATCATGGCCAAGGCGCTCGAGCAGGCGCGCACCGGCCGCATGCACATCCTCGGCGAGATGGCGAAGACGCTGGGCAACTCGCGCACCGACATGTCCACCTTCGCGCCGCGCATCATCACCATCAAGATCCCCGTCGACAAGATTCGCGACGTCATCGGCCCCGGCGGCAAGATGATCCGCAGCATCATCGAACGGACCGGCGTGAAGATCGACGTTGAGGACAACGGGCAGGTCAACGTGGCGTCGGCGGACGGCGAGTCGGCGGCGAAAGCGATCGGCATCATCCAGGAGCTAACCGCGACGCCCGAGCTCAATAAGACCTACATGGGCAAGGTGCAGCGCATCACCGATTTCGGTGCCTTCGTCGAGATCATGGCCGGCACCGACGGTTTGCTGCATGTGTCCGAGATCGCCAACCATCGCGTAAAGGACGTGCGCGACGAGTTGAAGGAGGGGCAGCAGATCCTCGTGAAGGTCATCAACATCGACCCGACCGGGAAGATTCGGCTGAGCCGCAAAGCCCTCCTGCAGGAGGAGGCCCAGAAGGCGGGCGCTCCTGCTCCCGCCGCCAAGGAATAACCCCTACCGCGGGGCACGACACTGCTTCCGCCTCAGCTTACGGCTGAGGCGGAGTTGGCAGATCTGTGCAGGTGCAACCGGGCCGTAGACCCGGTCGTCTAAAATAGGTAGATGAAGACAACGATGCGGCGGAGTATCGCTTTGCTGCTCGTCGGCACCGGCATCTATCTATCGGCCGGGCCGTTCGTCCGGCGCGTCCTGGCTGCCCCTGCGGCCCAGGATCAGGCCCCTACGCGCCGGGAATTCACTGTCACCGCACGCGATTACAGCTTCTCTCCGAATCGCGTGGAGGTCCAACAGGACGACCTCATCAAGCTCACCGTCCAGAGCGCGGACAACGCCTACGGCTTCACCATCGACGACTACCGTGTCTCGAAGCGTGTGCCGGCCGGGGGCTCGACCGTCGTTGAGTTCCGCGCCGATCGGGCCGGGACCTTCGCGTTCTATTCGAACCTGAGCAACGACACCCGCCATTCGAAGATGAGCGGGCAGCTGATCGTCAGGCCCCGCTAGACTCAAATCGCCGCGCCGCCGCAATTCTGGCATTGATGGGCGGATGTGTATGGAAGAGGACCTGGACGAGCCGGGATGGCTCCTCTTCCGCAAGATTCTGGGCGGCGAGCCGCTTCATCGCCGCGATGAAGGCCGGTGCGTTTCGCGTCATCCTGAGCGCGTAGCGATCGGCGCGGCGCTCGTGCGCGCGCGACAGTGCATTCGAAACCGGCATCAGGGCGAGCGACACCGCGCCGGCCGAGAGGACGAGCAGCGGCGCACCAGCGACGTCGCCCTTCCCTTGCAACCCTGCGCTCATCGCAAACACCGCGAGTACGCGATCGGCCACGAAGCAACCCAACGCAATCAACACGGTCTCGACGACAATCGCCGACCAGATATCGCGGTACACGTGATGGGCGAGTTCGTGCGCGAGGATCACTTCGATCTCATCGTCTGAGTGCTCGGCGAGCAGCGTGTCGGAGAGCAGGATTCGCCGCGTGCGTCCCAGGCCGGCGAGTGCCGCGTTGGCCTTCTTCGTCCGATCGCTGAGACGCCACTCGAAGACGCCGGCGATATGCGTCCCGGCTTTATCGGCCAACGCGAGCAGGCGATCGCGAAGCACGTCCCGCGTCAGCGGCGTGATGTCGTAAAACAGCGGCATCAGGACGACCGGGGCAAGCTGCGCAAGCAGCACCAGGATCACCGTAAACACGACGGCCGCCGAGATCCACCATCGCTCCGGATCCCAGCGGATCAACGACAGCACGATCAGCGCGGCGATCGCCGCGAACACCAGCGAGATCGCCCCGGCCTTGACGTGATCAATCCACCATCGGGCCGTCGTCTGCGTCGAGAGCCCGTAGCGCCGCTCGAGCGTGACACCGCGATAGAACGCCAGTGGAAGGCCGACGAACTCGAGCACGAGACCGAGCACCACGACGTAACCAACAACCGTGAGGATGAATGACGAACCGAACCAGCCGATGACGAGGTCACGGATCCCGGCGGACGCGCCGGTGACGAGCAGGAGTGCGAGGACCACTGCGGTGAGGACGGTGGCGACGATCGACGCCCGTCGCTGAAGGCGGTGATATCTGGTGGCCTTGTCTTCGTTCGCCACGCTTAGTGGTCCGTATGTGCGGAAGGGGTACGAGTCACAACCAGCTTCCGACCGCGATTATTCGGCCGCGACAACGGAGCGGCCGACAGCATTTGCCGAACAACATTCCACTAACCGCCGGCCTCCGCGCGCCGGCGGCCACGCAAGCCACGCCCGCGCGCGAAGTCGCTGGTCACACCGACGCGCACGCCGCCGTTGGTGGTCTGCACGCTGATTGTCGGACCGCCCCTATTGAGACGGCCGGTGACGCGTTTATTTGTACGGTCGCTTGCCGTCAACGGCAATCCATCCTGTGTCGTCACGCCGCCGTTGACAGCCGCAGCCTCGAGCTCAGCGCTGATCTCGGGCGAGAGAATCACTGTGGCCGGACCGTTCACAGTGACGATCTTCGAGTTGCCGTTCACCGAGGTGAGACCAATCTCGATGCCGCCGTTCACCGTGGACGCGTCAATCGATCCCGAGAGCCCGCGTCCGATGATGGGACCGTTGGTCGAGGCGACAGTGATCCGTCCGTCGATGTTCTCGAGACGTACGACACCGTTCTCGGTGCGGAACGACGTGGCCAGCCCGGGCGGTACCGACACTTGATAATTGATGCTCACCCGGCCGTGTGGACCGAAGCTGACGCCCTGGTCGTTGGGCTTGGCCTCGACCTTCACGTGGTCGGGACCGACGTCTTCGAGCATCTCGGCCTTGGCCAGACGCGCTTTCGCTTCCTCCTCGGTCCGCGTGCGCACCTCGCGGCGAGCCACAACTTCGACCTGCGAGCCGGTGGCAGGATTGACCTCAATCATGCCGTTGACGTTGATGATTTCGAGACGGCCGCCCTTGGGCAGGGAGTAGCTTCGCCGCCACTCGTCACTGGCTTTCCCGCTCGCGACGTCTACCGAGACATCGCCTTCTTTGCTGACCTTGATGTCGCAGGCGACTCCGGCGCTAACCAGACAGACGACGAGCAGGGTTCTGAGGAGGGGCATGCCTGACTATACGAATCGTTCGTGTGGCACGTTCGGACCGTCCGGATCTTAACCTTAGTGGGTTCTCATGATGTGAGGAGCGCGGTCAGTTCGCGGGCAATCAGGCCAGCGGTTCGAGCGTTGTGCACGAGCAGCGCCTGGTTGGTGCGCTGCGAGGCGCCAGCGCTCAGTTCGGACACGCGTTTCAGGAGAAACGGCGTCAGCGCCTTTCCTCGAATGCCCTGCGCATCGGCGTCCGAGATCGCCCGGTCGATCGCCGCGTCCACGTCGCTGGTCGATGCGTCAGACTCCGGCACCGGCACAACCACGAGCACACCGTGCCGCGCGTCCATCCGCTCCGCGGCGGCGATGATGGCCGCGGCCTCTCGCGGCGTCTCGACGCGTGCGTCGATCGGCAGTCCGCTCGAGCGCGTGTAGAACCCCGGCAACGTGTCGGTGCCCAAACCGACGACGGGCACACCGTGCGTTTCGAGCACCTCGAGCGTCAGCGGTAGATCGAGGATCGCCTTCGGCCCAGCGCACACGACCGCAATCGGTGTGCGTCCCAGCTCTATCAGATCGGCGGACACATCGAGCGGCGCGCCGCGATGCACGCCGCCGATCCCACCGGTGCCGAACACCCGAATCCCGGCGCGGTGCGCCACGATCATCGTCCCTGCGACCGTGGTGGCGCCATCCTCGCCGCGCGCGACGACGATTGGGAGATCGCGTCGGCTGCACTTGCGCACCGTATTGAACGGTCGATGCGCGAGATCCTCGACCTGTTCACGCGAGAGGCCCACCGTGATGCGACCAGCGAGCACCGCAATCGTCGCCGGCACGGCACCGCTCTCGCGCACGGCAGCCTCCATGGCGAGCGCCGTCACCGCGTTCTCCGGCCACGGCAGCCCGTGCGTGATGAGCGTTGACTCGAGTGCGACAACAGGTCGCTTGTCGCGTAACGCGGCGTCGACTTCAGCAGACAGGTGGATGAGACCCGCCTTTAATTCAGCTGAACGGAAATCAGCTTCGACACTCCCGGCTCTTCCATCGTCACCCCGTACAGCCGGTTGGCAATCTCCATCGTCTGTCGATTGTGGGTGATCAGGATGAACTGAGTGCGATCGAGCATGCCGCGCAGCATCTCGATAAACCGATGCACGTTGGCATCGTCGAGCGGCGCATCGATTTCGTCGAGCAGACAGAACGGGCTCGGCTTGTATCTGAAGATCGCGAACATCAGCGCGATCGCCGTCAAGGCCTTCTCACCACCGGAGAGCAGCATCACGCTCTGCAACCGTTTCCCGGGCGGCGAGGCAACGATGTCGATGCCGCTTTCGAGCGGATCGTTCTCGTCGAGCAGCGTCAGGCCGGCGCGGCCGCCGCCGAACAGCGTGCTGAAGGTGACCTGGAAGTTCGCCTGGATGGCCGTGAAGGCCTCCGTGAATCGGGCCTTCGTTGTCTCGTCGATGCGAGCGATAGCCTGCGACGTCTGGGCAATCGATTCGACGAGATCGCGGCGCTGCGTGGTCAGGAAGACGTGGCGCTGCTCGAGCTCGTCGAACTGCTCGATGGCCATCATGTTCACGGGCCCCAGGCGATCGATCTTCGCTTTGAGTCGCGTGATCGCCTCTTCGGCGGTCATCGACGCGGGTGGCGGCTCGGGTTCGGTCGCCACGACAGGGGCATCACTCGCCGCCGCGACGGTATCGTCTTCGGCCTCAGGGTCGGGCTCCTCGGCGGCGATCGCCGCAGCATCTGGCGTGGCCTGCCCCGCCTGCTCCATCTGCTCGACTTCGGTGAGGACCTCATCGAGAGAGACCTGCACCGCATCCATGCAGGTTTGCGCGAGATGCGTCAGGTCGCTCTGCGCCGTCGCGCACTGGACCTCGAGATCGGTGGCCTCGCTGCGAATCGCCTCGACAACGCCCCGTGCCTCGCGAATGACCGAGTCCTGCGCGTCAACCGATGCGCGCAGCGCCGCCGCATCCTCGTCGGCGGCACGCAGCTCGTCGCGCTTGCCGACCAGCGTCTGGATGTCCTCGTCCAGCGTGCGCTGCCCGTCGACGATCGACTCCAGCAGCGACTCACGGCGCGTGTGCGTCTGCCGTAGCTCGCCATGGTGCGCGCCGATCCGCAGCTCGAGCTCTCGCGCACCTTCCTCGAGGCGCATGACTTCAGCGGCCAGTGCCGCCGAGCGTTCGACCATCGCGGCATGATTGGCGCGAGCTTCGGCTGCCTGGGAGCCGAGTGCACCTGCTGTGTCGCGCGCATCCGCCAGCGTTCGCTGCGCGTCGCTCAGACGTTCTTCCGCGGCGCGTTGCTCGCTCTCGAGGCGAACACTCGAGGCGTCGGCCTCGCTGCGCCTGGCCTCGAGTGCGGCGCGCTCCTCTTCAGCCGTGCGGCGTTCGAGGGCGATGACTTCGTCCTTGCGGGCCAGACGCGCGTGCTCCTCGTCGGCTCGATCGCGTTGCGCTTCGTAGGCAACGATCGCTTTTTCCTGCGCATGCTCCTCGGCTTGCAGGCCGGTGATCGCACCGGTGGCTTCAGCCATCGTCAGCTCGAGCTGGGCGACGTCGGCGGCCAGACGCACGAGTTGCTCGCGGTCGCTGGCGACTCGCCCGACGAGTTCCTTGATCTCGCGGCGGGTGGCGAGAATGCCGCGCGATTCGACCTTCGCACCGCCGGTGACCAGGTGCGGACCGCGGAGCACGTCGCCGTCGAGCGTGGCAATCGGCGCGGATGTCTGACGTGAGAACGACACCGCTTGCTCGAACGTGTCCGCGACGTAGGCCTCGGGCAGGACCTTCTGGATCGTGATCGCGTGCGGACCCTGCACGCGCAGCACATCGGACACCGGCACGATGCCGGGCATGCGCAGCACTTCGCGCGGGTGATAGCCGTTGGAACCCGGATCCACGACAACAAAGCCGCAGCGTCCGGCGTCGTGCTGGCGCACCAAAGACAAGCCTGCGGCCGCCTGGTCGTGACGCTCGACGATGACGTGCTCGAGCAATTCACCGAGACACGCCTCGACCGCGCGCTCGTAGCGGCGATCGAC
>Ga0070675_100004449_pt1 | contig 10687 bp, 7 predicted proteins | sample KBSM43metaG_FD_65343 | JGI IMG/M metagenome (GOLD analysis project Ga0070675, IMG submission 65343) | Miscanthus rhizosphere microbial communities from Kellogg Biological Station, Michigan, USA - KBS M4-3 metaG | ecosystem: Host-associated > Plants > Roots > Rhizosphere > Soil ...
GAAAACGCCGGGGTCTCGTCGAGCGCGTTTCCGGTCGTCAGAGGCCGGGCGCCCGTTCCATCCGCCGCTCCGATCCAGAGGTTGCGGTTCCCGGAGCGCGCGGAGGTCCAGACGAGCCGGTCGCCGGCGGGCGAGAGGGCCGGCTCGATGTCGGCGAGGCCCGCGTCCGAGAGTCGACTCGGCGGCGCGGCGCCGTCGAGCTTGTAACTGTAGAGAGCGCGGCGCGAATCCAGAAGCGTGGCGGCCACCAGGCGGGCGTCGGCCGATACGCGCGGCTCGACGTATTCGCCGGCGCCGATGGTGAGCCGGTGCGCCCCCACCTGCGCGGAGCCGGGACGCCACCACAGTCCGATCTCGGCCGAGTCCGCATTGGCCGCGTACACGAGCCCGTTTCCGTCGGGCATGGGCGCCGGAAAGGTCGCGAGTCGGGACGTGGCGACGACCCGTTCGGGGGCGCCTCCGGCCGCGGCGACGCGCCAGATCTCGGTGGGCTGCCCGAGGAAGGTCGAGATCGCGTAATGGAAGTAGACGAAGCGTCCGTCGGAAGACCACGCCGGCTCGTGGGCGTGGTTGGACGTTCGGTAGATCTCCTTCTCGTTGCCGCCGTCGGCGTTGCAGACGACGAGGGCGTCCCCGCCTCCTCCACCGGGCCGCACGAAGACGATGCGCCTCCCGTCCGGCGAGAACCGGGCGCCGAGGCCGCGCTCGAAGACCTTGCGCGGGATGCCGCCGAGAGGCGCCGCCACGAAGTACGTCGTGTATTCGGTGACGGCTCCGCCTCCGGGAGAGGCGCCGAATGAAATCTGCGTGCCGTCCGGCGAGATGTCCAGGCCCCCGATGTCCGTACGAGCCCCGACCGTCAGGCCGGTTTTTTCGGTCAGGTTGGCGGCCTCGCCTCCCGCCAGGAACTGGACCCAGACGTCGGTCGGGCCGCGCGCGTCGGAGAGGTAGGCGATCCACTTTCCGTCCGGCGAGATCACCGGCGCGAAGGAGCGCGCCGGTCCGTGCGTCAGCCGGACGACGCGGCCGAACGAGGGAGCGTGCTTGCTCCGCAAGAGTGGCCGCAGGAGCCAGCCGGCGGCGAAGGCCGCGAGAACGAGCCCGGCGATCCAGGGGAGTCCGGTGGGGCGGCGCGCCGGAGCCGCTGCCGGCAGGACTCCCGAGGCGGGCCCGCCGGGCGCGGTTTCCCGCAGTGCGTAAGCGAGGTCGCGCGCGGACTGGAATCGCTCATCGGGGTTCTTCTCGAGGCAGCGCGCGACGAGGCGGTCGAGCGAGGCCGAGACGCCGGGGGCGCTCCGGGACACCTCGGGCGGCTGGTCGCGCAGAATCGCGGCGAGGGACTCCGGAGTGGTGGCCCCCGTGAAGGCGCGCTTGCCGGCGAGCATCTCGTAGAGCACCGCGCCCAGGGCGAAGATGTCGCTCCGAGAGTCGGCGGGTCGCCCGCGGATCTGCTCCGGGGAGATGTAGCCGGCGGTCCCCATGACCACGCCCGGCTCGGTGGGGGCGGGGGTCGTGGGGGCGGAGGTGGCGCCGCTCGTGTCGGCGGGCGATTCGACGTGGGCGAGCCCGAAATCCAGGATCTTGACGCGCCCGTCCGAGGTCAGGAAGACGTTCTCGGGCTTGAGGTCGCGGTGCACGATGCCGGCGGCGTGCGCGGCGGACAGCCCCTCGGCGATCGACGTCCCGATTTCCACCGCCTTCCGGTCGGACAGCCGCTCGTGCGCGAGCCTCTCGCGCAGGGTCTCTCCCTTCAACAACTCTGTGACGGCGTAGGCGGTTCCGTTCGCCTGCCCGAAGTCGAACAGCGAAAGAATGTTCGGGTGCGAGAGCGCCGCGACCGCTCTCGCCTCGCGCTCGAAGCGCGCCAGCGCCTCCGGGGAGTCGGCGAAACGCTCGGGCAGCACCTTGACGGCCACCTCGCGGCCGAGGCGGGTGTCCCGCGCGCGGTAGACCTCGCCCATTCCGCCGGCGCCCAGCGGATCCAGGATCGCGTAGGGACCGAGCCGGGTGTCCGGAGACAGGCTCATGGGGCTGCCCGAATTCTAGCCGTCCGGGCCGCCGGCAGGCGATTCTGGCAGCATGCACACGAAAATGTGCACTTTCGGCAGATTTTCGGCGTCAAAAATCGGATTCAGGCTTGCTTTGCGCCAAAACGAACGTAAAATCGCGCATCAACGTCAGAAAAAGGGAGGCGGCATGGCGAAGGCGAAGATCCTGAAGTTCGATGCGGCGGGACCGGGTCTTTCCAAGACGGAAATCCTCAAGGTGTGCGAGGCGGAGAACGTCCGCTTCATGCGGCTGCAGTTCACGGACATCTTCGGCGTGATCAAGAACGTCGAGCTGCCGAGCTCGCAGTTCGGCAAGGCGCTCGACGGCGAGATCCAGTTCGACGGTTCGTCCATCGAGGGCTTCACGCGCATCGAAGAGTCCGACATGAACCTCGTGCCGGACCTGAACTCCTTCGCCATCTATCCGTGGGCGCACCGCAACGGCGAAAAGGTCGGCCGGCTGATCTGCGACGTCTACAACCCGGAGGGAACGCCCTTCGCCGGCTGCCCGCGCATGACTCTGAAGAAGCAGATGGACAGGGCCGATGCGCTCGGCTACACGCTCGTCACCGGTCCCGAGGCGGAGTTCTTCCTGTTCCGCCGCGACGCCAATGGAGACCCGATCGTCGACACGCACGACGAGGGCGCGTACTTCGACCTCACGCCGGTGGATCGCGGCGAGGAAGCCCGTCGCGACATCGTCCTCGCCCTCGAGCAGATGGGATTCGAGGTCGAGGCGGCTCACCACGAGGTCGCCGCCGGCCAGCACGAGATCGACTTCAAGTATGCCGACGCGGTCACGACCGCGGACCGCGTCTCGACGTTCCGCTTCATCGTCAAGAAGGTCGCGATGGACCACGGCCTCCACGCGACGTTCATGCCCAAGCCGATCTATGGCATCAACGGATCGGGCATGCACGTCCACCAGTCCTTCCTCGACAAGAAGGGCAACAACGTCTTCTACGACGCCAAGGCCAAGTACCAGTTGTCGAAGACGGCGCTCAACTACACGGGCGGCATCCTGCGGCACGCCCGCGCGTTCGTCGCGATCACGAACCCGCTGGTCAACTCGTACAAGCGGCTGGTCCCCGGCTACGAGGCCCCGATCAACGTGGCCTGGTCGATGCGCAACCGCTCGCCCCTCGTTCGCGTGCCGGCGCGGCGCGGCATGGGGACGCGGATCGAGGTCCGCATGCCGGATCCCTCCTGCAACCCGTACCTCGCCTTCGGAGTGATGCTGGCGTCGGGCCTCGACGGCGTGAAGAATCGGATGGATCCGGGCGAGCCCGTCGACAAGAATATTTTCAAGATGAGCGAGCGCGAGAAGCGCCGGCTCCGGATCGACCAGCTACCGGCGAATCTCTCCGAGGCGCTCGACAACCTGGAGAAGGATGCGGTCGTCACCGAGGCGCTCGGCGAGCACATCCTCACGCACTTCCTCGAGGCGAAGCGCGGAGAGTGGGCCGAGTACATCTCGCGCGTGCAGCCGTGGGAGACGGAGAAGTACCTGGAGACGTACTGAGGAACGAAGACCGAGTTTCGACGGGAGAGTAGATTCGACCGGTTTCTGGCGTTGTAGAACTGAATAAGGCTGGAAGCGATTCCAGCCTTATTTTTTTAGGCACCTGACCGTATTAGACTTATCCCATGGGCGTCCTGTCCCGCAGATTCCTGGAAAGGCTCTCGGCCGGTCCGCCCCTGCTGCTGGACGCGGCGATGGGCACGGAGCTGCAGCGGCGGGATGCGGACACCCGTCTGCCCCTCTGGAGCGCGCGTGCCCTGCTCGAGGACCCGGAGCTCGTCTGGACCGTCCACTCGGATGAATCCGGCGCGGGTGCGGACATCCTCACCGCGAACACCTTCCGGACGCACGCCCGGTCGCTCGCCGCGGCGGGAGCCGACGCGGACCCCGCGGAGCTCACGGCGCAGGCCGTCGGTCTCGCGCACCGCGCCGCCGCGATTCCGCGGCGCGAGATCTTCGTGGCGGGCTCGCTCTCGCCGCTCGAGGACTGCTACCGGCCGGACCTCGCCCCGGACGACGCGGCGCTCGCCCGCGAGCACGGCGCGCAGGCCCGGCGGCTGGCGGATGCCGGCGTCGATCTCATCCTCGCCGAGACGCACAACTCGATCCGCGAGGCGGAGGCGGCGCTCCGCGCGGCGAAGGCGACGGGCGTGCCGGTCGCCGTCTGCCTGGTCACGGACGGCGCGGGACGGCTACTGTCCGGCGAGCCGATCGAAGACGCCGCCGCGCGGCTGGTGGCGCTCGAGCCCGACGCGATCGGGATCAACTGCGTGCCCGCGGCGCGCGTCGTCTTCGAGCTCGATCGCGTGCGGGGCGCCGCGCGAGGAACGCCGCTCGTCGCCTACGGCAACCTCGGGCTGCCCCAGGACGCGAAGGGCTGGAGCTTCGGCGACGAGCTCGCGCCGGAGGCCTACGCCGAGGAGGCGTCGCGCTGGGTCGCGCTGGGCGCGAGGATCGTCGGCGGCTGCTGCGGCACGACGCCGGAGCACACGCGGGCGGTCAGGCGGATGCTGGACGAGAATCCAGAACGGGCGTCTTGATCGTCGTAGGGGCGGGGCTCGACCCTCGACGATCTGTCGTCCCGAGCGGAGCGAGGGACCCCTTTGAGCGCTGGGAGCGCGTCCATCAGCCGTACTCCGTAGAAAGGGGCCCCGAGTCGCTGCGCTCCTCGGGATGACACGTCGAGAGCTTCGCTCTCACCCAATCAACATCGCATCCCCGAACGAGTAGAACAGGTACCCCTCCCGCTTCGCCTCCTCGTACGCCGCCAGCACGCGCTCGCGGCCGGCGAACGCCGACACCAGCATCAGCAGGGTCGAGCGCGGCAGGTGGAAATTCGTCAGCAGCGCGTCGATCGCGCGGAACTCGAAGCCCGGCGTGATGAACAGGTCCGTCGAGAACCGCAGCTCCACGCCGGGAGAATCCTCGCGCCGCGCGGCCGCCTCGAGCGATCGGGCGACCGTCGTCCCGACCGCGACCACGCGCCGTCCCCCGGCTCGGGCGCGGGCCACCGCCGCCCGGGTGTCCGCGGAGACCGTGACCTCCTCGGCCGCCATCGCGTGCCCCGACGTGTCGTCCGCCGTGACGGGCTTGAACGTGCCCGGTCCGACGGCGAGCGTCAGGTCGGCGATCTCGACGCCGCGCCCGACCAGCGCCGCGAGGATCCCCGTCGTGAAGTGGAGGCCCGCGGTGGGCGCGGCGACCGCGAGCGGCTCGCGTGCGAACACGGTCTGGTACGCCTCGCGGTCGTCGGGACGATCCGGGGCGGCCGGCTCCCGGCGGATGTAGGGCGGCAGGGGAGTCCGCCCGATCCTCTCGAGCAGCTCGGGCGAGAGCGCCCGGTCGAACCGCACGACGCGCGACCCGTCGTCGCGGACCTTCTCGACGCGAGCGCTCATCCCCTCCGGGAGCGAGATCGCGAAGCCGGCCTTCGCGCGCCGGCCCGGCCTGGCGAGACACAGCCAGGCGTCGCCCGTGGCGTCCGTCGAGCCGGCCGCACCCTCGCGCGAGAGGAGGAAGATCTCGACGACCCGCCCCTCGCGGTCGCTCCCGTAGAGCCGGGCCGGACGCACGCGGACGTCGTTGCGGACGAGCAGGTCTCCGGGCCGCAGGATGTCCGGCAGCTCCGTGAATCGCCGATGCGCGATTGATCCGTCGGCCCGTCCGAGCACGAGCAGCCGCGAGGTCCCGCGCGGCCGCGCCTCCTGGGCGATGCGGTCCGCGGGAAGGTCGTAGCCGAAGAGGTCGACGCGCATGCGGCGACAGCGTATCCGCGGGCGTGCGTCACCGAAAGTAACAGTTCGCGATTCGCACGACGCGCGCCTCGCTCGCGAACGCCCGCCATTCGTTTGCGGCTCCTGGACTTACCGCCGTGCGTCCCGCGTGGCACGTGCATTGCCCTCATACTGCGCAGGAGAAAGCGATGTCTTCGAATCACGGCTGGAGCTGGTCGTTCAAGGTCGTGCTCGTTCTCGCGGTGGCGACCGCGATCTGGGCGAGCGCGGCGACGGTCGCATTCGGCGCGCTTCAGGCGCGCGCCCGCGCCGCCGCGCCGTCCTCCGTCTCCGCTCCGCCGGCTTCGCATCGTCGCTGACCGCGCCGCCGGTCTCGGCGCGGGAGGGAGGTCGTGTGGGGCTCTCTCGTCGGGCGAAGACTCCGGTCCTGGTCTCGGTCCTCGTCGGGGTGGCGGTGGGCGCATGGCTCCTCGCGGCCGACGCGCGAAGCACCGGGCGCGCCGGCGCAGGCGGGGGAAGCCGCACCGCCGCGGCGAACGGCCCGCCCGGGCGGGCCCCGATGACGACGACGACGCCGAGCCACACGCCCACCGGGTCGCCGCCCCCGTCGCCGACCCGGACGCCGACGCCCACGACGACGGCCCACTTCCACAGCCCCACTCCGACGAGCACGCCGCTGCCGTTCATCTCCGGCATCAGCCCGGCGTCCGGTCCCTCGAGCGGCGGCACGGCGGCGACCGTGACGGGTGACTTCTTCCTGGCGGGAGCCACGGCCACGCTCGGCGGCCTGGACGCGTCCGCCGTCGTGCTCGACGGCCAGCACATCGGGCTCACGTCGCCGGCGCTCCCGCCCGCGACGACCAACGGCCTGACCGTGACGAATCCGGGCGGAGGGTCCGTGTCCTGGCTCGACATCTGGTTCTCCGACTACCTCGACGTCCCGCAGTCGAGCCCGTTCCACGCCGACATCGAATGGCTCTTCCGTCAGGCCGTATCCCACGGCTGCGGCAACGGCAACTTCTGTCCGGCGGACACGATGACGCGCGCGCAGATGGCCGTCCAGCTCGACAAGGGAGCCCACGGAGGGCACGCCGAGTACCTTCCTCCCGCGTGCACCTCCACCGTCTTCGCCGACGTGCCGTGCCCGGGCGGCCTGTACGTCGACTGGATCAACGACATCTCGACACTCGGGATCACGGCGGGCTGCGGAAGCGGGAACTTCTGCCCGTTCGCGCCGGTCACTCGGGAGCAGATGGCGGTGTTCCTGCTGAAAGCGACGCACGTCCCTGGATACGCGCCGCCGGCCTGCACGTCGACGGTGTTCACGGACGTGCCCTGCCCGGACGGGCCCTACGTCGATTGGATCAACGAGCTCGCGGCGGAGGGGCTGACGTCCGGTTGCGGGGGAGGGCTCTACTGTCCCACGGCGGTGGTTTCGCGGGGCCAGATGGCCAGCTTTCTCGTCCGGACGTTCTGGCCGCCGCTGCCCCCGTAGCCGCGTCGCGCGCATCCTGAAATAACCTGCGTCCGTGACGTCGGACTACCCACCGGGACGCGGGCGCGTTCGCGTGCTCGCCGCCGGAATCGAGATCGAGGGCGTCTCGATCGCCGGGCACGAGTCGTTCTACAAGCTGCCGGGATTCCGCACGCTGCTCGAGTTCGGCCGCGCGCCGGACGACGTCGTCGGCTACGCGAACGTCTGCGTCACGCACGGGCATCTCGACCACATGGCGGGTCTCGCGCATCACGCGTCGCGGCGGCGGCTCGGAGGTCTTCCGCCCGCGCGCGTCCTCGTGCCCGCGGCGGCGGCGGACGACGTCGCCGCGTGGCTCGCCGCGTCGGAGCGCCTCGAGAACGTGGACTACGGTGTCGAGCTCGTCGCGGCCGCGCCGGGCGATCGGCTCCGCCTCCGCAACGACCTCGAGCTCCGCGTCCTTCCGGGGCGGCACCGCGTCCCGACCGTCGGGTACCTGTTCTCGGAGGTGAGGCACAAGCTCGTCCCGGAGCTCGAAGGCTTGCCCGGCGCCGAGATCGCGCAGAGGCGGGCTCGCGGCGAGACCGTCGCGCGGCGCGAGGAGATTCCCCTCCTCGCGTACCCGGGCGACTGCTCGCCCGACGTGTTCGACGCGGCGCCGGAGCTCTTCCGGGCGCGGGTGCTGCTCATCGAGTGCTCGTTCCTGCTCGCGGAGGACGTCGAGCGCGCGCGCGACTATGCGCACATTCACGTGGCCGACCTGGTCGCCCGGGCCGACCTCTTCGAGAACGAGGCGATCGTGCTGACGCACTTCTCGCAGCGCTACCGGCCGGATGAGATCCGGGTGGCTCTCGCCGGGCTACCCGACGGGCTTCGGGAGAGAGTGATCCCGTTTCTTCCCGATTAGCCGGCGGAGTAGCCGCCGGAGTCGCCGGCGACCGACATATTAGCTCCCGCTAATATGTCGACGGCTTACGCGGTCTACGCCTTACGGCTTGCGCGGGCGCTACTTCGTCAGCGTGATGTCGCCGCCCGGGGCGACGACCTGGTCGCCCGTGACGAGCGGCTTCTTCAGGTCGTCCATCGAGAAGGAGATCTGGTTGCCGGCGACGTTCACGGTGCCGGACAGGGCGCCACCCGTGCAGCCCTGCATGCCCATCGAGCCCGTCAGCGAGTGACCCGTCAGCATGCCGTTCAGGTGGCCGCTCGAAAGGCCGCAGCTCGTCGTCGTGACGCTCCCGGTGACCTTGTCGCCGGTCTGCGTGAGGTTGGCGACGACCGGCACCGCGGAGCAGCCCGCGACGCCCGAGTGGAACGTGCCGGTCCATGTTCCGGTGACGTTGACGGCCGCCGTCGCGCCGCTCCCGGGCGAGGTGACCATGTTGGACGAGTCGTTGCACGCGGAGGCTGCGATCAGACCCGCCGCGAGCATTCCGGCGAGCGGAAGCGAGAGGTTCGAGGTTCGGCGGGACGGCATGGACGGCTCCTTTCGAGTCTGCCGGAGAGTCTACGCCCGGGGATCGGGAACTTCTCGGCGCTGTTCCCGCCTTTAAGAACTCTTTAGGTCGGCCGGCGCGTCCCGGGCCGTCTTCGGGAGCCGCTCGGCGAGCAGGACGCGAAGCCGCTCGAGCGGGATGGGCTTGACCAGATGCGCGTCGAACCCCGATTCGATCGCCTGCTCCAGGTCCTCGGGCTGGGATCGGCCCGTCAGCGCCACGAGGGTGATGTCCTTTCGGTCCATCAGGCTCCGGATCCTCCGGGCGACCTCGAAGCCCGAGATGCCCGGCAACCCGATGTCCACGAGCGCCACGCGGGGACGCCGGGCGACCGCCCGCTCGATCCCGGCCGCGCCGCTCTCCGCCACCTCGACGACGTGGCCCCATTCCTCGATCAGGCTCCTCAGACCGTCTCTCAGATCCGCGTCGTCCTCGACGACGAGCACGTCCGGCGCGTCGCGGTCCCGCGACCGGCGCTCCGTTCGTCCCGCTCCGCCACCGGTCCGCACGCGGCGGACCATCCTGCCGACGGCCCCCAGGACGTCCGAGGGCTCGAACGGCTTGGCGAGGTGAATCTGGAAGCCGGCGGCGAGCGACCGGATCCGGTCCTCCTCGCGGGCGTACGCGGAGATCGCGATCGCCGGCACCTTCCCTCCGTCCGCGGGGCGCCTCTGCCGGATCCTGCGGAGCAGCGAATAGCCGTCCTCGACGGGCATCCCGATGTCGCTGAGCAGCACGTCGGGCGGGGAGGCGTCGAAGGCCTCGATGGCCTCCGCCGCGGAGCCGACGGCGACGACGCGGCACCCGGCCGACCCGAGGATCTCGGCCAGCAGGTCGCGCGTGTCCCACTGATCCTCTACGACGAGCACGCGCACGCCCGCGAGGCGGAAGGCGGAGAGGTCGTACGCGGCGGTGCGCGGCCGCGACTCGGGCAGCCTCGGCTCGGCCTCCGCGGGCGCGAGCGCCGCCGCCGGCAGGAGGATGATGAACGTCGAGCCGAGGCCGGGCCCGCCGCTCTCGGCGCCGATCGAGCCGCCGTGCAGCTCGGCGAGGTGGCGGGCGATGGCGAGCCCGAGCCCGAGGCCTCCGTGCGAGCGCGTCGTCGAGCTGTCCGCCTGCCGAAAGCGGTCGAACGCCCTGCCGAGGAACTCCGGATTCATTCCCATACCCGTGTCGCCGACCGTGATCTCGAACTCGGCCTCGCGGCGGCCGAGGGTGACCGTGACCTCGCCGCCGGGAGGCGTGAACTTGATCGAGTTGGAGACGAGGTTCCAGATGATCTGCTGGAGACGGTCCGGATCGCCGAGGATTCGGTCCTGCTCGGCGCCGAGCCGGTTCTGAAACTCCATCCGGATCTTCTTGCCCTCGGCCGCCGGGCGCATGGCGGTCATGGCCGCCTCGATGACCTCGGACAGGGCGGAGGGCCGCAGCTGAAGCCGGAGCTTCCCGGTGATGATCCGGGACACGTCGAGCAGGTCGTCGATGAGCTTCGCCTGCGCCATGACGTTGCGCTCGATGACCTCGAGCCCCTCCCGCAGCTTGGGCGCGCCGGGGCGCTCCGACCGCAGGAGGCGCGTCCAGCCCAGGATCGCCGAGAGCGGCGTGCGCAGCTCGTGGGAGAGCGTCGTCAGGAACTCGTCCTTCATCCGGTTGGCCTCGCGCGCCTCCGCGTTGATCGCGTTCTCGATGGCGATCGAGCTCATCTGGGCGAGCTGGGTGAGGATCGCCTCGTCCTCGGCCGAGAAGTCCCCGATCCGCTTCTCGAGGAGATAGAGGATCCCGATCGGCCGGCCATCGCGGCCCGTGAGGGGCGCGGCCAGCCACCCGGCGGCCGCCGAGGGGTCGAGACGCGCGGCCCAATCCGCGGGCAGAGGTCCGCGGGGAAGGCGGACCGCCTTGGGCATGTCGGTCAG
>Ga0070675_100004451_pt1 | contig 10686 bp, 7 predicted proteins | sample KBSM43metaG_FD_65343 | JGI IMG/M metagenome (GOLD analysis project Ga0070675, IMG submission 65343) | Miscanthus rhizosphere microbial communities from Kellogg Biological Station, Michigan, USA - KBS M4-3 metaG | ecosystem: Host-associated > Plants > Roots > Rhizosphere > Soil ...
GTATGACCAACGATCTTCACTTTGATATCGGCATTCTCACTTAAAACATTTGCAATTGATTTCAATGTGCCGTAAGATTCCGGTTTCACCACATCTTTATTTACATCAAACAAAATACCGGTAGTCACAAATTTTCCTTCAGTAATAAGTTTATTCCTTGTATCAGGAGCCCCAATAGCCAGGCGTATATTACTTAGTACATAATAATCATCCAGCTTGTAACTGGGTTGCATACCAAATGTTACATTCGAATATTTACTGTCCATCTTGAATGCCTTTGGCAGATCCCAAATTTTTTCACCGTTTACGTATACACGTAGTCTTTCTTTTTGTCTCCAGATTGAAATATGTCCAAAGTTGTTTTTGCTTTCATTCCAGGTTTGGTAGCTCACGTTGTTGTTGATTTCATGGTTACCATCCTTACCAACAAGTATTTCTGAGTTGCCTGGGTACGTTTTGACTCCCGGCTTGAAACTCAGGTGCACTGTGTGATCACCCTGCCAGCGGACATAATAACCATAATCGGCAAATTTTTCCGGTGACTTTAGTTTGGTGAGGTTGACATACAAAGGGTAGGAGTTCCATCCGTTATTAACCCCGAGATCAAATTCGAGTGTAAAATTTTCAGGCAGGTCGTTAATAAATTCCGGGTAAAAAGTCGCCTCCTTATTAATCTTCAGCCATTTTCCTTCTTTGGTGCTGAGTTTAACTATTTCTGCCGTTCCGTTAGTATTCCACCGCTGGGGGAAATCGCCCAATTCGGCAGTTGAGAAATCTTCATAAGCAAATACTTTTTCCCCGGGGATAAAGTCATACTTCGAATATGCTTTCATGGATGCCGGCTCTGATGATTTACTATCATCATTTCCGCTGGATGCTGATGCAGTTGTTTCTTCCTGGGAGTTTTCGGTTGTACTTTCTTCTGTTTGTTTTTTCTCTTTTTTGTTTCCATCTACAGCATCGTCGATTTCTTTATCAACTTTATCACCGGCTTTCTGTTCCACTTTATTTTTCGCCCGTTGGGTAATCCTTTTCAGGACCTGGGCATTCACAGTGGTGATGGTAGCAATCGAGACAGCGAGCAGAATAAGCTTTTTCATTGTTCACTAATTTTAGGATGATAGGTATATTTAAAGATACAAAAACAGATTATGCACAATTAGATAAGAATTAATTTTTAATCTGCTTTCTTTTAGTTTCTTTGCCTCTCCCGGAAATTACTAAAACTAACGAGATGGAAAATCAGCGAAGAGAATTCCTGAAAAATATTACACTTGGAGGATTTGGTGCCGCTGTTGCTCCCAATGATCTTTTTGCAGAAGAAAAAGTCAGCAAAAAAACTTTAAAATGGTCCAGTGACGAAGAAAAATATGAAAGAAAGTTTAATACGATTTACCACGGATCTTTTCTGAATCGCGTCGCTTTTCCGATCGGCGGTATTGGCACCGGAATGTACTGCATTGAGGGTACCGGCGCCATTTCTCATATGAGCATCAGGCATCGACCCGAAATATTTCATGAACCCGGAATGTTTGCCGCCATCACCATCAAAGGAGAACAGACAAAAGCAAAAGTGCTTGAAGGACCGGTACCCGAATGGAAATTATTTGGCCAGAAAGGAACCGGCAATGGAGCCGCAGGAACAACATTCGGATTACCCCGGTTTAGAAATGCTACATTTAAAACGAGATTTCCTTTTGCAGATATCACACTTGACGACCCTAAATTTCCCTTGAAAGTAAACATCACCGGGTGGAACCCATTTATCCCGACCGACCAGGATAATTCGAGTCTTCCGGTGGGATGCATTGAATATATTTTTACCAATACTTCAACTTCTTCTGTTGATGCAATTTTTTCTTTCAATACAAAAAATTTTCTTGCGCAGGAAAATACTCAGCATTCAATAAAGGCAGTAAAAAATGGATTCATCCTGGATCAACCGGCTACTGCTGATAAACCTTTCCTCGCTGCGCAGATGGCGTATTTCACGGATAACAACGAAACATTGGTTGATCATTGCTGGTTCCGCGGCGGTTGGTGGGATCCCCTGACTATGGCATGGAATGCTGTTAAAGAAGGTAAGATCGATACCAACGATCCCGTTGAGAAAAATGCACCGGGTGCATCATTATACGTAAACCTGAATATTCCGGCAGGTGCAATGAAAAGCGTTAAACTGCTCAGCGCATGGTATGTCCCGGAATCCGATATAAAAGTAGGAGATGTAAATACAGAGGAAAAAAAGAACTGTTCGCCAGGAAGCGGCTGTTGCAGCGGACCGCAGGATCTGGGTATAACTGATCTTAAAAAAACGGATGCTGAAAAATATAAACCCTGGTATAGCAGCAGGTTCGGTAATGTTAATGAGGTGGTAGGGTACTGGTTGGACAATTACGATAATCTGAAAAGATCTTCTTCAATTTTTTCCGATGCATTTTATTCAAGCACTTTGCCTCCTGAAGTGATCGAAGCCATTGCTGCCAATTTAACCATCATAAAATCCCCGACTGTATTACGGCAGTATGATGGAAGGTTATGGAGCTGGGAAGGATGTGGTGATGAAGGCGGCTGCTGCCATGGCTCATGCACGCATGTATGGAATTATGCACAGGCCATACCGCATTTGTTTCCCAATCTTGAACGAACCCTGAGAAACACTGAATTCTGCGAGAACCAGAATATGGAAGGCCACCAGGCATTTCGCGCGAATATTCCCATAAGCCCTTTGAAGCACGAGTTTCATGCAGCAGCAGATGGTCAATTGGGAGGCATCATGAAAGTGTATCGTGACTGGCGTATTTCCGGAGATTCCAATTGGCTCAAAAATATTTTTCCGATGGTGCAGAAGAGCATGGATTATTGTATCAGCACCTGGGATCCCAGAAAGGCCGGCATTGTTGAAGAGCCACATCATAACACTTACGACATAGAATTCTGGGGACCCGATGGTATGTGCACCAGCTTTTATCTCGGCGCACTTACCGCAACAATAGAAATGGGTAAACATCTGAAAAAAGATGTGAAACAATACCAGGAATTGTATAAGAAAGGAAAGACTTTCATGGAAACTCAATTATACAATGGCGAATTTTTTATCCAGGAAATAAAGGTTGAAGGTTTGAATGCTCCTGATCCCGCCAAAGCAAAATCGTTTGGTGGAGAATACTCTGCAGAAGCGATAGAACTGCTCAAAAAAGAAGGACCTAAATACCAGTACGGTAAAGGATGCCTGAGCGATGGCGTGCTGGGCGCATGGATTGCAAAAGCTTGCGGCCTTCCCGAATTTCTCGATAAAGAAAAAGTAACGAGCCACCTGGCCGCCATTCATAAATACAATCTTAAAGAAGATCTAAGTGAACACGAAAACCCACAACGACCGTCGTATGCGTTAGGAAATGAAGGTGGTTTATTATTATGCACCTGGCCTAAAGGTGGCAAGCTTTCATTGCCATTCGTATACAGTGATGAAGTTTGGACAGGGATCGAGTACCAGGTAGCATCACATCTGATGTTTTCAGGAAAAGTAAATGAAGGACTTGAAATTGTGCGCGAGTGCCGCAACCGTTATAATGGAAAAGTGAGAAATCCATTTAATGAATATGAGTGTGGGCACTGGTATGCGAGGGCGATGTCGAGCTATGGCATGATACAGGCGCTTACTGGTATGCGTTATGACGCAGTGGATAGCGCGTTACATGTTAATTCTAAAATCGGCGATTTTAAATGCTTCCTGTCAACTGCTACCGGATTCGGAATGGTAGAATTTTCTTCGGGAAAAGCATCATTGAAAGTTTTATATGGCGACATACCCGTTAAAAAATATGTTATCAATGCATAAAATTTCTTTTTCTCTTATCGTCGTTGTGATGGCGGTTGCCTGTGGTGAAAATAAAAGTGTTGCTGACTCAAAACCAACTTTGGAAAATGCTCCAAAAGGAACATTTTCCTATGATAAGAACTTCCTGCAGAAGCACGATAGCAATATTGTAGAACTAAAGACCGGGAACGCTGCTGTGCTGGTTTCACCTGCTTACCAGGCTAAAGTTTTTACTTCCACTGCAGATGGAGATGAAGGGAAAAGTTTTGGTTGGATAAATTATAAAGCATTCGGAGCTGCCATCGACCCGCATATGAATGCATACGGCGGTGAAAACAGGCTATGGCTGGGTCCGGAAGGAGGGAGGTTTTCTTTGTATTTTAAGAAAGGTGACTCAATGGTGTTTGATAACTGGAAAACACCAGCTTCTATAGATACTGAAAACTGGCAGGTAGATAAAAAAGATGATCACACCGTTATACTTAAAAAAGATATCAGTATCACAAATTATACAGGTACTCCATTAAGCATGAACGTAACAAGAGAGATTGCCATACAGGATAAGAATGAGATTGAAAAAATACTTGCTGTTTCGCTTGGGGATAGTGTAAAATATGTTGGTTATTCAACCACTAATATTCTTAAGAATACAGGTGATATGGAATGGACAGAACAAACCGGCATGCCCTGCATCTGGATACTCGATATGTTCAATCCTTCTGATTCAACTGTAATTGTTATACCACATAAGCCCGCTTTAAATGGGGGAAAAATAGCTACTACAAATTATTTCGGTGAAATACCCGAAGACAGAATTAAATTTTCCGGGAACACCTTATTCTTTAAGGCCGATGGTAAAAGCCGTGGTAAACTTGGTATTGTTCCTTTGAATGCATTGCCTGTTGCGGGAAGTTACGACGCAATGAATAATGTGCTGACCATCACTTTCTTTTCAGTTGATAATAATGCTAAGTACCTGAATCAGGAGTGGAACACAGTAAAGCCTGCTTTCAGCGGTGATGCCATGAATGCATACAATGACGGTCCGCTTTCAAACGGATCACAGATGGGTCCTTTTTATGAAATTGAAAGTGTTTCACCGGCTGCGGCGCTAAAATCTACAGAAGAGATAAAGCACACGCACAATGTGTATCATTTCACCGGAGATAAAGCACAGTTGAATAGCATTGCAGAGAAAGTGTTGGGAGTTTCACTGGCAACTATTCAAACCGCGTTTAAATAATTGCTTAGGATGACAATCAAAGACGCCTTACGCTTCACGCCTCACGTCTTCCGTCTCATAAATACCTCTTCCTCAACAAATCCTTTATAAAAACATTGATCGCCCACTGATCCGCTAACGGTTTCTTTGTATAAGGCTCCGTCGGCATATAATCCGCTGGACCAAACTCCGTTAGGATCGTCATGACATCGCCTTTAGCCTTTTTATATTCAATGATCTTATCCCACCATGCCAGATGGGCATCAAGTGGTTCCTTCCATTCCGGCGCCCTAGGATCATTCACCTGCGGACCTTCTGGATGTCCGATCCTCGCATGGATATGATCAGCCCTTTCGAGTGCGATCTTAATCGTTTCAGACTGGTTGGCAAGAAGGCTCTCACTAACATTGCACCAATGCGAAACATCAAAAGTTATTCTCAGATCAGGAATATGGTCAAAATAATTTCTTCCTGCAGGAGCTGAATACATGATGCGCGACCGATGTGTTTCATGCAAAATTTTTATGCCTGTCTTTTTCGACAGCGCTATCGTATGATCGATAAAAGTTTTATTCTGTTCATAAGAAAAATAATCCCTTCCCGAATGGCAATTAATATACAGCGGCTTGATCAGTTTATTGGTAGCGGCTGCATCCACCATTTTCTTAAAGAAATTGAAATGTTCTGTATAGTTTATATCCTGGGCGCCACACAGAAATCCCGCCTGTAATCCATTTTTATCCAGCAGCCCGGCAAGTTCATTCAATTCTTTCTCATCCATTGGCCACCAGATCTCTATACCATCATATCCTTCCTGTTTTACTTTGGTAATATACTCTTTAAGAGTCCCTTCGAAACCCCAATTCGTGGCTAGTATTTTTAATTGTAAATTTGAATTGCTCATATCATAAAAGTAAAGTGTTTCATATGAAAAGTAATAAACTGCAAAAATTACTGGACAATCACCAGCATGGCTGGAGTCTTGAGCAACCCTTCTACCTCGACCAGGATGTATTTAACGCCGAACTCGAAACCATCTGGAAAAAATTCTGGCTTTTTGCTGGAACTGTTGCTGAAATTCCTAAACCCGGGGATTATTTTCTTTATAAAGTTCAAAACGATTCTATCATCATTATAAGAGGCAACAAAGGAGAAGTGTTTGCGCATTACAACACCTGCCGCCACAGGGGATCCTTAATTTGCCTTGAAGAAAGAGGACGCGCTCCCAAACTTGTTTGTCCATATCATCAATGGGTATATGATAAAGATGGTTCTCTTGTCAATGCACGACTGATGCCAGACGACTTTGATAAATCTGAACATGGGTTACATCCTGTAAAAGTTGAAGTTACCGGCGGATTCATTTTTATATCACTATCAGAAAATCCTCCGGACTTCAAAAAAGTTGCTGATGATTATTTTCCTTTTCTGTCACCGTATAAAGTAGAAAACGCTAAAGTAGCTTTCAAAAAAACTTACGAGCTGCGAACCAATTGGAAACTGGTTGCGGAAAATTTCAGGGAATGTTATCATTGCGGTCCTGCGCATCCAGAATATTGCAGCGCGGTGATCGGTGCCAATATGAAGGAATCTGCAACGGAAGTGCTGGAAGAAAGAAAAGTAGAGTGGGAAAAGAATGGTCTTGCCATAAATAATGTTGAATTTGAAAATGATTCGTTTCATTTTGCGATAAGGTATCCGTTACGTCCCGGAGTGCTCAGTTACAGCACCGATGGTTCTGCCGTATCCATTCCGATGGGAGACCATAAGGATTATAATGCCGGAGTATTGGGATTGGTGGTCCTCCCTAATTTCTGGATGGATGCTGTGAGCGATTATATGTGGACAATGAGGGTAACACCTGAAAGTCCTTCTAAAACCGTGATTGAACTCGCCTGGCTCGTTGATAAAAATGCAGTTGAAGGAGAACACTACACTCTTGAGCATCTCACAGAATTCTGGAAGATCACTGGTGAACAGGATTGGGAGCTTTGTAATAATAATTTTGCGGGCATTGAATCGAGCCATTACCGCCCCGGACCATATGCGCCGATAGAGATCGATGTTGTTAAGTTTGTGGATTGGTATTTAAACCGCCTGAAAGACGGGATTTTTGAGGCAGCAGTATCATCATAAAAACACCTATCACAAAAACAATTCCCGCGTTCAAAATAAAAATTTGCGAAACAGGCAGCTGTTTTCCATTCAGGTAGCTCGCCCATAAATTTCCTGCGATGGCCCCTGCTCCCAACATCGCACCCGTTAAAAACGATTGCCCTGTCGCCCTTAATTCTTCCTTCACCAAAATATTTACCTGTTCAACTGAAGCGGCCCAGAAAAGAGACCATCCAACACCCTGCAGCAATTCGATAGGCGGAACGAAATATGGATTATCTACCAGGTAATATAACACCAACCGCAGGGTAGTAGCAAATACGGCTACAATTAAAGTATTCCTGGTCCCTAGTTTCCTGATGATCTTTGCTGAATAATAAAAGAAAGGCAATTCACACAATCCCTGGAATGAAATGAGAAATCCCGTAAAGAAGGATGTGGCCCCATGCTGCTTGAGGTAGATGGAATAAAAATAATAGATGGGCGAAGAAGCTGCATACACAAGGAAAACGCTGAATAATAAAATCAGCAACCTGTTATTTTGTAATATTTCTTTGAGATCCTTGCTGATCGATAATTTTTCTGTCGATGCATCCTTTTCTTTATCAAAATGCAGCAGGAATGCAAACACAAATGTCAGCAGCATGCTGATGGCCGAAGATGCGAATATTACCTGCGTACTCAATTTGTCAATAAAGTAACCGACTATGATTCCTGTAAATGCCCATCCTGCTGCGCCTGCGATCCTTAATGATCCATAAGAGAATGATGGGTTGCGTTTAATGAAAGTAAGCGATAAAGAATCCAGCAAAGGCTGCGTGGAATTGTAGAATACAGACATTGCTATTGTTACCATCAGCAGGTAAATAAATCCTCCGTCGAAAAGATACAGCGTAAAGCTTATGGAGGCCAGTAATGCAGAAAGAAGCAGGCATTTTTTGTAACCATACCTGTCCGCCAGCATTCCGTAAAAAGGTTGTACTACAAACATCAGCAATGGGGTAAGGGCAAGAATGAGCCCCATTCTGAAATCTGTTATGCCCCGTGAATTCAGGTAATCGGCAAATATGGGTTGCCAGGCAGCTGTGCAGGAGAATGCAAGAAAGTATAAAATTCTCAGCTTGGCTGCTTCATTGATTTTCATGCGTTTCGGGATAACAGCGATGCTGCTTCTTTATCGAGAATTATTTCTCCATCGGCATGTTTTCTCATGATGCTTGCAGGCATCCTGATGTCTATTTCTCCTTCGATCGCTTCTTTCATTACCTCAGCTTTTTTAATACCGTTAGCGATCAACACCGCGCGCCTTGCTTCAATTAAATGTTGCAGTCCAATCGTGATGCCCTGCTTTAACGTAGTCTGTTCCCTGAAATATTTCTGACCTACGGTTTGCGTTGTTTCATCGAGGTCAACAACGTGGGAATATAATTCAAAATTCACTCCGGGTTCATTGAATCCGATATGACCGTTCCTTCCTACGCCAACAATGATCAGATCGATCGCTCCGCGTTGCCTGATAAATTCGTCCATCTTACTGCATTCGTTTTGCATGTCGTGAGCCATTGCATTGAAGACATGAATATTTTTTTGATTGATCCGCAAAGGGGTGAACAGGTAATTACGCAAGAAATATTGGCAACTGCCTTCATTTTCCGGAGGTATGCCTACCCATTCATCGAGGGAAACAAAATGCGCTCCGCTGAAATCAATATTTTCCTTTTTCGCTATTTGCGCGATAAGGTCGCAGGCGAGTTTAGGGGTGTCCCCCGCCGCTATGCAGATCAGCGCATCACGTTTTGTTTTTACGAGCTCTGTTACATACCTCGCCGCGCGGAGCGACATTGCATCATAATCCTTTTCAATCGTTAGCTTCATTTGAATTACTTAAAGATGAAAATACGAATTAAACGCGCATGTGGTCAGGTCGCCATTCTGTTATCAGTTTTTTGATCGATCGGGGACTTAAATTTTCTTCAATGGTCCTTTCAAGAAGTGCTGGAAGTTCTTCGTCAGAAGAAAAGCGCAGCGCCGCAATCTGTCTGAAGGAAAGTTTTGCTTCAACAGGTTCAAACTTTTTGCCGTACAATTGGAAATAACGCAATCTCATTTCGAGCCTGATAATACGGTTCTGCGGAAATATCGCATAATGTTGCCTCATCATAAAAGAAAGCCAGGCTACCAGTAAAACAACAGCCGCGAACATATACCATTCTACTTTCCTGTCAGGATATTGATTGGCAAAGTATATGCTTAGCACGAAAAGTCCCAAACAAATTGGATAGAAAATAAAATGATGCGGAGTATAATATTTTCTATGATTTGAATAATTCTGCTGTGACATTAATTATTTCTTGCCAAAATAATCAAATCTTCGCAGCTAGAGCATTATTAAAAAAGAGCCGGATCTTTATATTCCTTCTTCGCATCATCAATAATCAATAACCAATCACTACCCCTTCCTTCAGCATGGGGAGCAAATTCCATCTCTTTCATATTAGAAAAAACACCAAGTGTAATACTCATTCCATCGCGGGGATTAAACCACCAGGCTTTCAGACTATCAGATTTGATCTGGTCAGTTTTGACCTTCAGTTTTCTTCCATAGGGAGTATAGGCCATCAGAAAATCTCCATCCTGTGACACCGCACAAACAATATATCCTTTGTCTTCAGGGTTATCGCTCACGATCAGCTCCTGGCCGGGAACAAGCCTTTGCCAGTTTCTTTTCTCCAGCACTTTTTTCATGTACCCTACCTGCACAGCACCCGGGGAATTCAACGCAGTTTTCCAGTGTGTGCGTGCCCAGGATACCGGCATTCTATTTTCCGAATACATCTGCCAGATATTGTGATTTCCATAGGTATGCCCACATGCACCGGATAACATGCTCCAGTAAGCTGTTTGCCTTGCATCAACATCATCCATCCATCCTTCCTTTGCAGGATTAAATTTATTGGGGTGATCTTCGTAACGGGGCTCTCCATCAAGATGAGGATGCAATGGTTTCATTACGCGATGTTTGATATTGAACAGGTAATTTTTTGAATCTGAAGAGTGACCGGTCTGAGACATATGAATATCTATCCAGGAAGCATCTTTGAAAAAATCAGAAGAGCTTTTTCCTCCCTGTGGATGAAATGTTATCAAATGCGCGCCGCCGTCACCTTTCTTCAATCCTTCTACCATTGAATTAATGATGCCCCTGTCTTCATCGTCCATGATATCCCTATCGCCACCCATGATCCATACGACAGGCTGGTTACGATATCTTTTCCCAAGATATTCTCCGTAAATTTTTGCGTTTGATGCAGTAAATATTTCAGGGCCCTTTCCCCAATCACCTATGTTCCATTTGTCACCCCACGAAGGAAGCATAGCAATGATCAATCCCAGTTTGGCCGCATTATTAATGATGTAATCTACATGCGTAAAATATTTTTCATTTGGTTTTGCAGGATCATTGTTGACCAGGGGCTTTTCACCATAAGCATTAGGTGTATTTAATCCATCGAGTTCCGCCAGCACTACT
>Ga0070675_100004456_pt1 | contig 10679 bp, 8 predicted proteins | sample KBSM43metaG_FD_65343 | JGI IMG/M metagenome (GOLD analysis project Ga0070675, IMG submission 65343) | Miscanthus rhizosphere microbial communities from Kellogg Biological Station, Michigan, USA - KBS M4-3 metaG | ecosystem: Host-associated > Plants > Roots > Rhizosphere > Soil ...
GCCAGGTAGGCGTGCAATTCCGCGCGACAAACCTGCAAGTGCATGGCAGCTCTGGGATCTGCCGGCGAGGACTCCATCTTCTGAGCCGAGGCGGCGATCATGGCTTCGACGCGCGCAGCCTCTGCCTGGATGGCTGCAACCGTTGGTAACGCTCTTCCTGTGATCTTGTGCATGGTCTCTCCTGAAGTAGCTTCTTGCTGACTTCACAGGCATCTTGAGACAGGGGCGGAAGGGAACCCATAGATGGAAAGTGCCAGAAAACCAATGACTTCCCCCTCACTTTCTGACGCAAGGGACCAGGCACCTATGGGGGATCTTCGGATCCAACCACAACGGAATCTGCCCTTTACAACGTCTCGCCGGCGCGAAAACGAGACCGGCTTGTCGCTGTTGCGCTCTCGCGCGCTCTCTCCGGAAAGACGGGCTCGGAGGGTTCCTGGGAAATGCTGAGCTATAGCCTGGTCATCGCATAGATCACGAAGGGATGCATGGTTCCGTCCCATAGCGGAAGCTCGGTCCGGCCTACGAGTTTCGCGCCAATGTTTTCCATCGCCTTGCATGACCGTAGATTCTTCTCACCCACCTCGAAGATAACCCGATCGACGAATTGGAATGCATGGTCCAGCATTAGTTTCTTGGCTTCCGGGTTATACCCTTTTCCCCAGAATTCCCTCTCGACAAACGTGTATCCAATCGCGACCTCTCGCTGCGCCGGGTTCGCCTTGTAAAAACGCGACGTCCCAATGATTCGTTCCGTCTTCAGATCGACGATCGCAAAGGCTCCTTTGGATTCCATGGCTTTATCGAAGAATTTCTCGAAGACATCACGCTTGTACCGGTCGGGTTCGGGATGCTGCGCCCAAAGCAGAGGGTCGCTCGCCGCCGCAAAGAGCGCATCGAAGTCCCCAGGACGCAAAGGCCGAAGCTCGACGAGATTGCCTTTTAAGGTTGGTTGTAGATCGAACTCCACGAATTCCTCTCGACAGCGTTAAAGGGAGCAGTGGCAGCGAAGGGTAGCACAACACGGTTGATCGGTCTTTCCCTCAATGACAAATGTGAAATGCACTGCTGGGCGATGTCCGATTCTCATCGCCCAGCAGCGCATTTCACATTTGTCATTGGGGAGATCGATGCGAACAGTAATGTAACTAGGATTCAGCGAACGAATGCGCTATACCAAAGGCTCCGGAAGGCTTCTTGTGGTTTCGTCTTCTCCCTGGGGAACGGTTCAGCGAAACTATTGGGACCTTCCGGAATAACGCACAACCCTCTTCGCCTGGCATTCCCAAATCGCAGATCAAGAGCCGACGATAATTACTGCTGCATCAAGACTGAACTAGTACTAGTCTTTTAGTACTAATCGCAACCATATAGCGGAGATCAACCGTGATAACAGCCAAACCCGTACTTACCCATCAGGAACTCGAGATCATGAAGATCGTCTGGCAGCGTGGAAACTCGACGGTGCGCGAGGTCTACGAAGAGCTTCTCAGGGGTCGAAAGATTGCCTACACGACCGTCATGACCATGATGGGAACGCTCGAGAAGAAAGGGCGTCTGCGAAAATCCGAGCAGGGCCGGGCCTACGTCTACACGCCGGTGGAACCCGAGACAAAGGTTGTCGGCAGCATGGTCCAGGAATTCGTAAAGCGAGTCTTCAACGGATCCGCCAAGCCGCTGCTGGTGCACCTTGTCGAGAGCATGGACGCGGATGGGGAGCAACTCGAAGAAATCCGAAGTTTGCTTAAGGAAAAGAAGCTCCTCAAACAGAAGCGGAGGAAGAAATGATTTCCCCAACGCTGGCCGGCAACGTCACGTCGTGGCTTGCGCAGGTATTCGTGATTGCATCGCTCGGAGCGCTTCTGCCCCTGCTCTTTCGCATCCGGCATCCGAGGACGCAGCTTGCCTACAACCACCTGGTGCTCGCGGCTTGCCTTCTACTGCCTCTGATTCAGCCCTGGCACCCGAGAGGTTCTGCGGCGGCAATGCAACCCGATTTCCTGGGTATCGGTTCCCCTTTGGAGCAGGTTGCACTATGGATTCTGGCGGCAGGCTCTGTCATCCGATTGGGATGGCTCACGGCGGGGATGATTCGAATTCGCAGTTATCGACTGGCATCCCTACCTGTTCAGCCGCTTCCGGACCCGGTCAGAATGGCGATCGATCGCGTCCACGCTTCCGCGTCGTTCCGTCTTTCGCAGGAAGTGAAGAGTCCTGCAACAGTCGGGCTTCTCCGGCCGGTCGTTCTGTTGCCGGAATCCTTTATGAGATTGAATTCGGAATGGCAGCACGCCATCGCGTGCCACGAACTGCTTCACGTGCGGCGCAGAGACTGTCTGGTAACGGTCATAGAGGAGGTTGTAGCCGCTGCGTTCTGGTTTCATCCGGGAGTCTGGTGGCTTCTGGCTCAGTCCCGGCTTGCTCGTGAACAAATTGTCGACTCACAAGTCGTGCGTCTGACCTCTGCCCGCAACGTCTACATTGCCTCGCTTCTCGCAATTGCGGGAACCCGGATTGAGCTGGATCTGGTCCCGGCGCCTTTGTTTCTTCGCAAGCGTCATCTGACACATCGGCTGCATTCATTATTAGAGGAGGTTTCCATGTCGAAACTGAGACTCGTCATGTCCTACACCGCCATAGCGGCTATTTTGGCTGCTGCTGGCTGGTCGCTGTCACTTTCTTTTCCGCTCGAGGGAGAGGCTCAGGTTCTCCCGCTACCTGTCCAGCCGGCCCAAATCGTAACGGCGCCGGCGGTAGCGTTGCCAGTCGCTGGAGTTGCGGTTTCACAAAACCCGCCAGCTCCACCACCGCCTCCTCCACCTCCACCGCCTCCGCCTCCACCAGAGAAAGGTGGAGCAAAGGGTGGAGTAGAAGGTGGAGTCATCGGCGGCGTGCTCGGTGGAGTGGTCGGTGGTGGCCCGGGCGATGCGCCGCCTCCTCCACCGCCACCTCCCCCACCTCCACCACCGCCTCCCCCGCCACCGCAAAAGTGACGATCGTTGGCTGGGCTGCGCCGCCCCAGCCGCAAAGGCGAGTAGGGATTCAAGCGTGAATTCTTTGGACGTTGGGATAGTTTGAATCTATGACGGCTAATCAGTCGAGGCACTCTCCCCTCCTTAAGGAGGGGCAGCCGCGCCGATCAAAAATTGTAACGCCACCTCAACGCCATCGGCGCGGCGTGGGGAGGTCAGACAACTATGACCTCCCCCGCTTCGCCCTGGCTAAGGTAGCGTTGCATTTTTCTTAGGGGCTCAGCGACCCCTCCTTAAGGGGGGGATATCTTTAGTTCCCCTTGGAAACCGGCTAGTCCATCAGTCTTTCGCCACAAATCGAGAAATCGAGAATTCACCGTATATCGAAGGATGACACGTCTTCTTAGACTGGCTCGCACACAGCTTGGATTCCAACTTCGAGGCGAACATTGACAGTCTCCAGGTACTCGCACCCGGAACCGGGCCGCAGACCCGTTTCCGGCACATTGCCATCGCGCGACATGGAGTTCGACTTCTATACTTTGGCCAACTCGATCTCGCAGCTGGCATGGATGGCGGACGACGCGGGTTATATCTTCTGGTACAACCAGCGATGGTACGACTACACAGGCACCACGCTCGAAGAGATGCAGGGTTGGGGGTGGCAGAAGGTTCATCACCCTGAGGAGGTTGGGCGCGTCGTCGAGCGGATCAAGCGCGCGTTCTCCACGGGCGAACCTTGGGAGGACACCTTTCCCTTGCGCAGCAAGGATGGAGAATACCGGTGGTTTCTCTCTCGCGCTCTTCCCATCCGCGACGGCGATGGCAGAGTGGTGCGATGGTTCGGAACCAACACCGACGTCACCGAACAAAGGCAGATGGAGCAAACCTTGCGCGAGGACGAGCGGCGGCTTGCTGCTCAGAACGTCTCTCTCGCAAAAATGACGGCGGACAATGCGCGTCAGACCGAAGTTCTTCGTTCCATTCTGGACACCATGAGCGAAGGCGTGTTCGTCGCCGACACCGACGGAAGTTTGATTCTCATTAATCCCGCAGCCGAGCGAATGATTGGCAGGCCGTCAGAAGCGACACTTGAAGCGACTCGAAGTACCAGCGAGTTCTACCGCCCCGACACTGTGACTCCGCTTGAAGTACAGGACCTGCCTTCTGCGCGAGCCATCCGAGGCGAGGAAGTGGACGACATCGAAGCGTTCGTCCGTCCGCACCATACGGGAAAAGGGTTTTGGCTCAGCGCCAACGCACGCCCGCTCCGCGACCCTTCCGGGAATGTTCGGGGTGGCGTCGTCGTCTTCCGCGACATCACGGAGCGCAAACGGGTGGAGGAGGAGCTTCGCGCCAGCGAGGAGCAATACCATTCTCTGGCGGACCTGATCCCGGGAATTGTCTGGACCGCCCGCCCGGATGGCTGGATCGATTATGCGAATCAGTCCTGGTTCAAACACACGGGTTTGACGATGCAGCAGACCGAAGGCGTGGGTTGGATCGAGGCTGTCCACCCGGAGGACCGCGAGCGTCTTTCCCAAGTCTGGGGCAACGCGCTGAAGATCGGCGGGCCGGTCGAGGTCGAGTATCGCATTAAGCGGGTAACGGACGGCGTGTATCGCTGGTTTCTTGCGCAGGGCCGGCCCGTGCGCGACCGCGAGGGGCGCATCGTCAAATGGTTTGGTTTGCTCGCGGAGATCGAAGATCAGAAGCAGGGACAGAAGGCACTCGAACGCCAGAATGCGCTGGTTCGTCTCCTCCACCATGTCACCGTGGCGGCGTACGAGGCAGCGACAGTTGAAGAAGCCTTGCAGACGGGAATCGATCAGGTCTGCGTGTACACGGGCTGGCCGATCGGCCACGTCTACGCCCTTGCCGAGGATGGGTCACAAGAACTGGTACCGACCACAATCTGGCATCTGGATCATCCCGAAGAGTTCGAAAGCTTCGTGCGAATAACGGAATCGACCCGCCTCCGCGCAGGTGTGGGGTTGCCGGGGCGTGTACTGGAGCAGAACCAACCGTTGTGGATTACGGATGTCATGCAGGACGGGAACTTCCCTCGCGTCAAAGCGGCCGGCAACCTTGGCGTTCGGGGTGCGTTTGCTTTTCCGGTGCTGTCCGGCTCCGGTATTGCGGCAGTGCTGGAATTCTTCACCGGCGAATCCAAAGAGCCCGACGAAGGATTGTTGCAAGCCGTGGCGCAAATCGGTCTTCAACTCGGACAGGTCTTCGAGCGCAAGCGGGCAGAGCGGGCCCTCTCTGCCGCTCGCGATGCTGCTGAAGCTGCCACTCGAGCCAAGAGCGAATTCCTCGCCAACATGAGCCATGAAATCCGCACTCCCCTCAACGGCGTGATCGGCATGCTCGATCTGCTTGCGAGTACTCGGCTGGATGAGGAGCAGGACCGCTTTGCGGTGGTGGGTAAGTCCTCAGCCAAACTGTTACTCAATGTCATCAACGATATTCTGGACTTCTCCAAGATCGAGGCGGAAAAGCTGGAGCTGGATAACGTCGAGTTTGATTTCGTCGAGTCCGTTCGGGAGGTAGCAGACGTCCTCAGCTGCCGCGCGGGTGAGAAAGGGCTGGAGCTCATCTGCGACATCGCGCCTGAGCTCGAGGGCCATTTCCGCGGCGACCCCTTAAGAGTCCAGCAAATCCTCGTCAACCTCGTCAACAATGCGATTAAATTCGCCCATCGCGGCGAGATCCTGGTGCTTTGCACGCAAGACGCACGTGAGGACGGCGCAGTGGTTGTCCGTTGCAGTGTCAGAGATCAGGGAATCGGTATCCCCTCCGAAAGAATAGGGCGACTCTTCACGTCGTTCTCTCAAGTGGATGCTTCGACCTCCCGCAGGTATGGCGGGACGGGGCTGGGTCTGGCTATCAGCAAGGAGCTCTGCAGCTTGATGGGTGGCGAGATCGGCGTCGAAAGCGAGCAGGGCAAGGGCTCAACCTTTTGGTTTACTCTTCGTATGGCGACAGCGTCGGCCCGCACCACCGAGCCACAGGAAGGACTCGCCCACAAACGCATTCTTGTCGTCGACGACGTTCCGACGAACCGCTTGATCCTCGAGCGTGTTCTCTCTTCTGCGGGCATGCGAGTCGCCGTCGCTGATGGCGCTACACAAGCACTGGAGCTGCTGCGTGAGGCGCGCGACATCGGAGCGCCTTTCGAACTGGCGCTCCTCGACCAGCGGATGCCCGTCATCAACGGCCTCGAATTGGCGGCGCTGATTCGCAAAGAGCCGGGATTGGGAATCTTGCCGCTTATCATGCTCAGTTCGATCAACCGGCAGGCATCTTCCATTCAGCTGTCGGAACTGGGAATCGTCGGATGGGCGCAGAAGCCTGTTTGGCGCAGTCAGCTTCTGCCGATGGTCGCGCGGGCCCTTGGAGCGGGCGCTGTCTCCAGCTCCGAAACTCTCCCTGCGTCGCCGCCTGCAGCCCTGGACGTGCTCCGGGGCGCGCACATCCTCCTCGCCGAGGATAACGACATCAATCAGCTGGTGGCTAAGACCGCTCTCGAAAAAGCGGGCTGTACCATCGAACTCGCGGGCGATGGCCAGAGCGCTGTTGAAGCGGCATGCCGTGAGCCGTTCGACTTGATCCTCATGGACTGCCAGATGCCCCACATGGACGGTTTCGAAGCAACGCAGAGGATACGCACAGCTGAATCCGAGGGCAGAGTGCCACCGGCACCCCGTATTCGCGGCCGTGCGCATATCCCTATTCTTGCGCTCACAGCGTCGGCCCTTAAGGGCGACTGCGAGCGATGCATACAAGCGGGGATGGACGATTACCAATCCAAGCCGCTCAATCTGCAGCGCCTCTTTACCGTTATCGCCAGTTGGTTGACGCCTCCTCAGGGAGAGGTGCTTTCGCAAGCTGGCGCGAAATCATCCTCACTGGCCGTCAGCACCAACGAAAGTGCCGCTGTCGATGAAGACCTCCTCGCGGAACTCTGTATGAGCGACCGCGCTCTCGCGCACTTGCTACTCGTTACACTGAGCGACAAGTTGACCGGCTATGTCGACAACGTCCGCCAGTCGTTGGCAAACGGTGACGGACCGGCCATGGCTGCCGCGTCGCACCGGCTTAAAGGCGCAGCGGCGAATGTCGGCGCGCGCACGCTGGCAGACAGCGCCGCGAAACTGGAAGTCATGGCGAACTCGGGTGACCTGGCAGGCGCGGCAGACCTCTTGAACGATATCGATAGTCGGGCTCGCGCGTTCCGCGAATATGTGGCACACCGGTCCGCGCAGACTTGCGCGGGTGCGGCGTGAATATCGCCTCGACTCAAATGCACTTTGCCTGAGGCATTAACCCGATGACTCGAGTTCTTGTGGTCGACGATGACGCCGAACAGCGTCTGCGCATCAAGCATGTGCTGGCAAAGCAGGGCTATGAAGTCGTGGAGGCCGACAATGGCGCCGAAGCTCTTGCGGTCCTTGAAAGCCAGGAAGTGCAGATCGTCATCACGGATTGGGAAATGCCCAGGCTCGATGGCTTGCAGTTGTGCCGCGCCATCCGTGCGGCCGAGTTTTCCGGACGCATTTACATTCTGTTCCTGACGTCGCACGGCGAGAAATCCAAGATCGTCGAGGGGATCGATGCAGGAGCGGACGATTACCTCACCAAGCCGGCCCATCCCTCAGAGCTGAGCGTACGAGTCCGCAACGGCGAGCGGACACTGAAGGCTCGCGCAGACCTGGAGGCGGTCAACACACGTCTACGGGAAGACCTGGAGGCAGCCGCAAAGATTCAACAGGCGCTTCTACCACGTGCCCTTCCCAACAGCGACCGCGTTCATTTCGCCTGGGCATTCCGGCCCTGCGCCATGCTGGCAGGCGACCACCTGAATATTTTTCCACTCGGTGATCGACACGTGGGCATGTATCTGCTCGACGTCAGCGGTCATGGCGTGCCCGCGGCCTTGCTCGCGGTGACCGTCAGTCGATTCCTCTCTCCGACTGGCGATGTTTCGTTTCTGAGAATTCCCCCGCGAGAAGGCCGCCCCGGCCGATTCGCACGCCCCAGCGAGGTCATCGCGCGGCTCAACCATCAATTTGCGAACGAACGAACAAGTCAGTTCATGACGCTTTTCTACGGGATCCTGGACCTCGACACTCTCGAAATCCGGTATGCGATCGGAGGGCATCCGGGCCCGATTATTACGTCGCCGAGTCAACCATCCCGCATGCTCGAAGGGCGCAGTTTCCCGGTCGGCATGCTCGAGTCGGCACAGTTTGATGACGCCGTAACCACACTGCAGCCGGGAGAGCGCTTCTGGCTTTATTCGGATGGGCTATCGGAGGCGATGAATCCAGAAGGGGAACTGTTCGGGTTTAACCGGTTGAGTGCCGAGCTTCATGCCTTGAGCGCAACTCCCCTCGATGCGAGCCTCGACAGTCTTTGGCAACGAGTGAAGTTGTGGACGGGAGGCGAAAGCCCCCAGGATGACGTCTCCGTGGTTGCGCTTGAAATCGGCGGCTCTTGAATACCGAAGGCTGTTTGTATTCAGAATGCGTCCTGGATTGCCAGGTACACTCCTGTGGCCCCATCTTTCCCCCAGGCGAAATCGAGGCAGAGGTGGGTTTGCGAGCGCTTATTGATGAGGAGGCGCAATCCACCCCCTCCGGATGGAGCAACGGAATCGAAGAGCTTTTCTCCCGTCTGACGGTTGGAGACGGTTGTGATGGTCGCGAAAGCCACGACGCCGACAAGCCCATTCTTCATGATCGGTCCCCGATATTCGGCCTCCCCGTAGACCAGCTTCTCGCCGCGGTATCGCCCTTCCTCGTATCCTCGCGCAGATCGCCCGTACTTATCCATCACGGTCGTGGGGGCGTCGAAGTAAGGCGCAACACCTTTTGTCACGAGACTGGTATAGGTCCAGAACGCAAGTCGATGCCTTCCGTAGGTCGTGAGCGGAATGTACGCCCGAGCGTCGAGATCAAGCTGGTGCCATGTTGAGTCACCGCCCCAAAAACCATCCAACGAGACGCGATACTGACCACCGACGATCCAGCCGCGACGCGCACTGATATCGTTGTCGCGGCGATTGAGGAGTAAGTTCAGGCTGAAACCGGCCGACTGCTGCCCGCTCGTCGGCAACCCATTCTCCTGGCTGTAAGTGATATACGGCGACGTGGGCCAGTTCGGAGCTGATTCCGTCGCTGGGTGAACATTGGCGTGCGAGTCGAATAGAAACCCGCCGCCGATGTAGAAGTCGCCGGCCACACGACGGGAGATCGTCTCGTGGAGCCGCACGAAATCAAAGTTGGTGTTCACAGCCGACGACGTGGGTGTGTCAGTTCCGAATCCGTAGATGTTCTGCGACGTGCTTTGAAAGCGGTTGTCGCCTTCGATCAACCAGCGGTTCCCCTCACTGAAGCTGTGGAACCGCACATTGAAAACAACCTGGTCCTTCGTGGAGAGCGTCAGACTCGCGGCGCCTGACGAGATGCGAGTCGTCGACGGATCGCCTCTGTAAAACGCCATCTGTCCGGCCACCCCGATGACGAATCCGGCAGACGGGTTCGAACCGATGACCGGCGCCGCGATGATCATCTTCTTGCCGGGCTGGATCGGTGGCGGAGGCGGCTTCTTGCGCCAAACGCGGATGACGTCCAGCAGATCCGTTTCCTGTTCGGGCGGCACCGGGGCGGTCTGCTGAGCGGTGAGTTCCACTGCCGGAAACAGGAGGAGCAGGACGTACATCGCGATCAGGCGCAAGCTTCATCCTCCTGACTCATTATCCGCAACAGCACGTCGATCCCGGTGACGTTGACCGACCTCGACTCCAGAGCGCAACGCCAGAGTAGTCTGCCCCCGAATCCTGTAGAAGTCTTTAACGTTTTCGCCCATTGACGTTCCTGCACTGAAGGCTCAACGCATCTGATGATCATCGGGGCCGCGCATGGCGTCAGCAAACACGGAGGCCGGCTTGGACACCCACAGAATCTCCCAGACAATCGACTTCGCCCTTTTGTAGTTTCTCCGCCACAGATATAAGCTGTCCGTGGCGCACTCTGCTGAAAGCACTAAAGGAGTCCCAATGCTCGAACTCGCTGAGTTGTCAGTAATGGATTCGGACAGCAAAAAGACCAGTGATGGCTGTTGCCCACTGTGTAACGGCGAATGCTTGCGGCCCTAATTGTTGCTGTCCGGCGGGCTGCTGTAAGAAGTAAGCCTTATGGGACCGTTTGGATCGGTGGAAAACCTCATGGTGGTCGTGACAGTTGCCGCCATCGCAGGGCTGGTCAGCCGCGTTATCGGTATCTTCGGCGGCAGGTGGAGCGGGACCAACAGAAACTAGTCAGTGTCGGGTTCGACACGCTGCGAAAGAGGACGACGAAACGCCAGAGGAGGACACGTGAGAATTTTCCGCTATCTCTGCCTGACCTTTGCACTGCTGTTGTTGTCTGTTCCAGCATACGCAGATCTCGTGACGTTTAGTTCGTTAGCGGCGTTCACTGCCGCAGCGCCGGGACTCCCCGTTGAGACTTTTGAATCGGGTGTGGTCTTTCCAAACACAATAATTCCCTGTGCGGGGCCCTTGAGTTCTGCAGCCGGAGGCTCCGCTTTCCAGTAGCGACGTTGCTGCCCGGCGCAGTCTACAGTGCTTCACCGGGCCCGATTATGGCCCTGGTCGGTGCTGGGGACCCTTCAATCAGCAACACTAGCAAGATTGTGGGTCCA
>Ga0070675_100004463_pt1 | contig 10671 bp, 8 predicted proteins | sample KBSM43metaG_FD_65343 | JGI IMG/M metagenome (GOLD analysis project Ga0070675, IMG submission 65343) | Miscanthus rhizosphere microbial communities from Kellogg Biological Station, Michigan, USA - KBS M4-3 metaG | ecosystem: Host-associated > Plants > Roots > Rhizosphere > Soil ...
TGGGGGACTGGGGGGACTAAAGGATCCCGCGGCGAGCGGCCTGGGCGACCGCAGCGGCCCTCGACGAAACGCTCAGCTTGTTGAGGATATTGGCGACATGGCGATGCACCGTATGCTCGCTGACGAACAGCTTTTCGCCGATCGCCTGATTGTTCAGGCCGTCGGCGACGAGTTTGAGCACTTCGATCTCGCGAGCGCTCAGGCCGGCCTGCGCCGCGCTGGATTTCTCGGACGGCGACGGTGCAACGGCGTCAAACGACGCGAGCACTGCTCGGGCTCGCGAGATTTCCAATTCGGCGTGAAGCTCAGACAAGAGGTCGATGGCGCGCTGGGCTTCATCGCGCGCCGCCGCGACGCGTCCTAGCGCGCCGAGCGCGCGCGCCAGTTCAATCCGCGCTCGCGCGACTTCGAACGGCGCACCGCTTTGCAGGAATAGATCGACGGCATCTTCCAGGTGCCGTCGCGCCTCGTCCGGATGCTTGTCCGCCAGCGCGACATACCCCGCGCCCAGGCTGGCTGCCGCCCGCAACGGCACGGTGCCAACGAGCGTCGCGATGGTATTCAGCTCGGCCAGGGCGGTCCGCGCCCCTTCGAGGTCACCTGCTGCGGCGTGTGCGCGCACGACGAGATCGAGAGCGACGGCCCGATCGGTGCGATTGTGCATCGGCACGCGACGCAGATAGCGCTCCGCCGCCTCGGCGGCATCCTGATAATCGCCGCGATCAAAAGCGATTTCCGCCCGGCCCAGGGCCGCCAGCGGATGCGGTTCACACTGTGCGAACATCGCCGACGCTTCGACGAGTCGGCCCTGACGACGGCGCAACTCGGCAAGCCGAACGAGGCCGTCCGTCGTCATCGCCGGCCGCGACGCGGCCAGTTCGCTGGTCGCCGCAGTCAGTTCCTGCTCGGCTTCCATCCAGGTGCCGCGCCACAGGCAGATTGACGCGTACTGCGTCCGGCACACCGCGAACAGCGGTCGCAATCCCCATTTCCGACAGTATTCCTTCAGCCGGGTGGTCCACTGCGCCGCGCGGTCGTAATCGCGCACCCGATCGCAGGCGTTGATCATGTAGCACGATGCCAGGCCGATGCAGATTTGATCGGCCAGTTCGTCGGCGACGATCGCCGCGTTCACCTCGTCGAGCAGACGCATGCCTTCAGCGACCGCGCCCGACGCGACCAGCGCCAGGCCTTGCAGCGATCGACCGAGCATTTCGTAGTCAATCGAACCGACCGAACGGGCCACGCGGATCGCTTCGGCGGCGTGGCGATGGGCGCGATCCGGATCGCCGTCTTCGGCCAGCGCGAGCTGGCTCTCACGCGCTTCGAGCCACGCCAGTTCCTGCGAGTCGCCGAGGCCGTCGAGATGCCGCCGCGCCCGCTGCAACCAACCATTTGCGACGGCGGTTTCACCGCGAAACGCCCAGCAATCCCACGCCAGCCACACCGCGACACCGGCTGCCGACCGCCGATCACCGCGATCGAGGTAAAGCTTGTAGGCCCGCTCCCTCGCCTCAAACACCGCTTCCCCATCGTCCAGCCACCAGGCGGCAAGCGCCAGCCCTTCGAGTGCTTCGGGCGATTCGCTGACGGCGAGCGACGATGCAAACGCTGCACGCGCCTCGCTCCACGATCCCCGAGCGAGCGCTTCGGGCCCGGTCATGTTCCGAATTGTAACGATCAATCGTGATTCGCGGGCGTCTTCACGTTCTTCTTATCTTCGTGGCTTCGTGGCTTCGTGGCTTCGTGGCTTCGTGGTTTCATGTACATGGTTTCGTGGCCACGCGTTTCGTGCTCTCATAAGGTCGTCATGAAGCGTGCCGTTCTGGTTCTGGCCGCCTGCGGGTCGCTATCGATCTCTGCGCAGCAGGTTCCCCGATTGACGCTGGACTACCCGGCAATCGCCAGGCGTCTCGTCGCACAACTTGCGCTCAAGCCCGGCGAGCGAGTGATGTCGCTGGCGCATCCTGGAATGTTCGAAGACCTGTTGCCATCGATCCGGTATGAAGTGATGAAAGCCGGCGGCATCGACCTCGGCGTCGTCAGCGTCCTGCGCGAGCCGTGGCCGGAATCGTTCGATCCGCAAGTGGTGATCAGGGGGGCGCGCGAGTCGCGGGCGCATTACAAGGACATGTTTCGGAACGTCGATGCCGCCATCATGATGCCCGGCGCCACGACCGCGCACCCGGCGTACCTTGCGATGCAGGATTGGTTGAAAGACGATCTCGCCGAAAAACGCGGGCGGCGCACGATCCATTTTCACTGGGTCGAGAACGGCAGTGCGTATGAAGTGCCCGGTCAACCGCTGCCGCCTCGCTTCGCGATCGACGCGCTCTATCAACGGGCGCTGCTCGAAACCGACTACAAGGCGCTGGCAGAGAAACAGCGCGCCTTTGCCGACGAGCTACGTCGCGGCACTGTTCACTTGACCTCCGGGCTCGGAACCGACCTGCGCTTCCGCGTCGGTGAACGGCCGATCAACTTGCAGGATGGTGATGCCTCGCAAGCCCGCGCCGCGCAAGGCCGAGTGTTGATCGACAAGGAGATCGAGCTGCCTGCCGGCGTGGTTCGCGTAGCGCCAGTCGAAGAATCGGTCGACGGCGTGATTGCCTTTCCGACATCGCAGTGGGACGGGCGGCCGGTCGAAGGGTTGAAGCTCCGTTTCGCCCGTGGACGAGTCACCGGCATCACCGCAATCAGCGGCAAGGACGCGGTCGAAGCGGAAATGACGCGCGCCGGAGCGGCGGGCAACGCGTTTCGTGAATTCGCCGTCGGGTTCAATCCCCTGCTCGCGGTCCCCGAACGCGGTCCATGGATCCCGTACTACGGTTACGGGACCAACGTCGTTCGCTTGTCGCTGGGCGATAACACCGAGCTCGGCGGAGCGGTCGGCGGCGGTTATGTCCGCTGGAATTTCTTCACCGACGTGAAAATCTCAATCAACTGATTTCTCCCCGTCCTCGCTTCCCGTCCCGGCCCTGTTAAGATCTCCTCATGAAGACCGCCTACGAACTGGCAATGGAGCGTCTCAAGAAGAAGGACGAAGAAGCCGGCATCGAAGCAAAACCTCTGACCGACGCGCAAAAGGCGCGGATCGCGGAGATCAGAAATTTCTACGAAGCAAAACTTGCAGAGGCGCAGGTGATGCATCACTCGAAGATCATCAGCGTGCACGATCCTGCGGAGCGCGAGACATTGGAAAGGGAATATCGCCGCGAACGCGAACGGCTCGGCGACGAGCGCGATCGGAAGGTCGCCAAAGCTCGAGAGGCTTGACCGTTACCAACTTCCCGAGGCGCCGCCGCCTCCAGAAGATCCGCCACCATACGATCCGCCGGAGGAACTCGAGCTGCTCGATCCGCTCGACCCGCCCGAGCCACTCGAGTCGACGCCCCACGTCCATCCGCTTCCTCCGAAGCGGGATCGATGTCGTCGCGCCGACGTTTCTGTGACCACAAACGCGGACCCGCCGCGCTTGTAGCCGAGCACTCCAGCGACCAGCGCGATCGCGAGCTGCACCGTTGGCCATGCATTGAAGAACGGGACGAGCGTCATCAGAAATGGAAGGCCGCCGAACAGGCCGCCAAACATCAGCGGAAAGAACGTTTTCGAGGCGAATCCGGCGCCGAGCATGAAGCCGCCGACGCCGATGAACACCCCAAAGAATGGGATCGTCAGCAGCGCCGGCGGGCGATCCTCTGCGGCCGCGGCCAATGCCTTGCGCTCCGCGGGGGAGACAATGTGCCGGGCACGGATGATCTCGGCAATCCGCTCGACGCCGGCGTTGATTCCGCCGGAATAGTCGCCGCCTTTGAAGGCCGGGGTGAACCGGGTGCGAATGACTTCGCCGGCGAGACCGTCGGGCAGGATCGGCTCGAGACCGTAGCCGACTTCGACACGCATTGTTCGCTCGCTCGGTGCGATCAGCACGAGCACGCCGTTATCGGCGCCCTTCTTCCCGATGCCCCACTCTTTGAACAGTCGATTCGCGTAATCCTCGACGGTCATGCCATCCAGCGACTGCACCGTAACGACAGCGACTTCGACGGTGGTATCGGTTTCGAGACTCCGCAATGTCGCATTGATCGCCTGGCGCGTTGGCCCGGCGATCACTGCGGCACCGTCGCTGACGTACTTCTGTGGCTGCGGAAATGCCGCGCCTAAACCGACACGAAAAACTAACCACAGAGACGCACAGACACAGAGAAATGTAATGGCGGGCGCGCGCAACGACCGTCGGTTCGACGGGCGGCGCGTAGCGCCGTCGGTCAGGCCGGCTTCGCCGGCCCACCCGCCGAACCGACACTCTCGGTGTTTCAGTGGCTCTTTGGTCCCGCGCGCGTCGGCGCCCGCAAGTTGTCTATAATCTTTTTTCCGGGAGGTACTCATGAAGCGTCTTATCGGCTGCGTCGCCGTTGCTCTCCTCTGGACACCGTTAGCCATTCAGCGCACCAGCGCGCAAGCCGCCGATCCGCGGATCGCCGAAGCCATCCGTCCCTTGCCCGACGATCTCCAGGCCGGCGCCACCGTCGTCGTCTACGACCAGAAGACCGGCGAGCGCCAGGTGCTGCGGCAGGGCACCAACGTGATGGAATGCCAGCCAAAGAGCCCGGTCGACGGCTTTACGCGCTGCTATCACAAGCAGCTCGCACCACGCCGCGACCTGGAAGCCAAGCTGCGCGCGCAGGGGAAGAAAGACGAGGAAGTCACCGCCGCAGTGCAAGCGGCAACCAAAGCCGGCACCATCAAGGCACCGACCTTCGGCATGATGTCGTACCGCTTGTCGGACGACAAAGGGCGGATTCAGAAGCTGTGGGTGATGTCGGTGCCGAACGCAACGCCGGAAACAATTGGCGTGTCAACGTCGAGCCAGCGTGAGGAAGCATTGTTGGGCAAGGGCTTGCCCTGGTTGATGCTGCCAGGCACGCCCAACGCGCACGTGATGATTCCGATCAACAAATAGAACTGAGAACGAAAGTAGAACGCCGAGCACGCCGGGAACGCAGAGAAAAGATTCTCTCGGCGTCCCTGGCGGTCTCGGCGTTCGTATTTCTTAGGTATTCCGTAGCGCGTTCGCCAGCGACGACAGCGCCGCTTCCAGCGTCTTCCGCGACGTGCCGATGTTCATCCGCATGTGACCGGCGCCCGCCATGCCGTAGCCCGAACCGTTATTGAGTTGAATCTTCGCGTTATCCAGGAACCACCGTTCCATCGCCACTTCAGGCGTGACTGGGGCCGCGCTCGGCGGATTCTTCTTCGTCATCTCGGCCGCCATCTGTGCGGCGCCGACCTTCTGCTGCACCGCGCTGACATCAATCCAGCTGAGATATGTACCCTGCGGCTTGTAGACCTTGATCGCCGGAATATTGGCGGCGAAGTACTTCGCCACGAAATCGTGATTCCCTTCGATATACGGCAGCAACTGATCGAACCACTCCGCGCCCTCGTTGTAGGCAGCCCGGTGCGCGACCATGCCCATCGTGTTGATGTCTTCCTTGTGACCCCACTGACGGATCTTCGCCACGTGATCGGCGTTGTTGCAGAACATGTACGCGCATTTCATCGACGCGAGGTTGAACGACTTGCTGGCTGATTTGAACGTCACGCTGTTGCGAACGACCGCTTCGTTGGGAAGAGTCGCAAACGGTGTATAGGTCTGGCCCTTGAGGACGAAGTCGCAGTGGATTTCATCGGCGAGCACCAGAACGCGGCGCTTCAAGCAGAGTTCGCCGAGGGTCATTAAATCCTGCTTCGACCAGACGTTGCCGGTCGGATTCTGCGGATTGCAGAGGATCAGCGTGTTGGTGTCGGGACCGATCCGCCGTTCCAGATCCTCGAAATCCATCTGGAAGCGGCCGTTGACGACCTTCAGCGGGCTTTCCTCGGCCTTGCAGCCGACCTGGCGGATATCGGTGAAGAAACCGTTATAGGTTGGCGTCTGCACGAGAATCTTCGAACCGGGCGGCGAGAAAACCCGCAGCACGCTGAGGATTGCGGGATGGACCGACGGCGAGTGCATCAGCCACTCGGGCTTGATCTCGAGGTTGTACCGCTTCTTGTTCCAGTTGATAATCGACTCGACGTGCGATGTCGGCGTCGTCAGGTAGCCCCAGTTCTCGTGCTGCAGGCGTTCCTGCAAGGCTTTGGTGATACAGGGGGCCGCCTTGAAGTCCATGTCGGCGATCCCCATGCCGGCGACGATGTTTCCTTTGCCGTAGATGCTGATCGCCCGGTCCCATTTCGTGCAATCGGTGCCGACGCGGTTGTACGGCGTGTCGAAGTCGAAGGTGGGATTGGCGGCAAAAGCCGTTTCGGCAGCAGCGGCGAGCGGGGCGTTCGAACTGACAGCGCCGGCGACAGCGGTAAGTCCGGCGTTCCTCAGGAATGCTCTGCGATTCAGACCGGCGATCTGCGCCATATCTCCCTCCAGAATTGCGCCGATGTTACACCTGCTTGACACGTTTTCCCGAGGTTTTTTCGCGTCCGACCGGGCTGAACCGGGTGTATCGTGAAGCACTTCCAAGGAGTAGCCCAATGCCCGCAGTCCGCCTGGGTCTGTTGTCGATGATGTGCGGCGTCGCCAGCGTCGCGCTGCTGGCACAGACTCCGCCTCACCCGGCGTCGGGCAATCCGCACCTCGGCAATCGGGAGTCGATTCGCAGCGGCATGGCGCTCTACCGCGTGCGGTGCGGCGACTGCCATGGCCTCGACGCGAAGGGTTATCGCGGCCCGGACCTGACCGCGACGTTGTCGGGGGGCATGACCGACGAGCGGTTGTTCGATATCATCCGCCGCGGCGTTCCTGGCACCGACATGCCGCCGCAAGGCAACGGTTCTTCAGACGACGACCTGCTGCTGCTGATTGCCTTCCTGCGAAGTCTGAGCGGCGCCTCGCTGCCCACCGATCGGGCAGTCGGGAATCTCGATAACGGCAACCGGTTGTTCAACGCGCAATGCGCCAGCTGCCATCGCGTCAATGGACGTGGCGGACGGATTGGCCCTGACCTGTCGCGGATCGGCGTGTCGCGCTCGCGCGCGGCGCTGACGCGCGAAATCCGGACGCCGTCGGAATGGGTGGCTCCCGCCTTTGAAACGGTCACGATCGTGACCAAGGACGGCCAACGCGTCCGCGGCGCGAAAAAATCCGAAGACGTGTTCAGCATCCAGGTGATGGATACACGCGAGCGCATCCAGGGCTATCTCAAAGCGAATCTCCAGGACGTGATTTACGAAAAGGATTCGCTGATGCCCGCGTTCCCCGTCGCCCGGCTCAACGATGCCGATCTGTCGGATCTGGTCGGCTTCCTGTCGTCGCTGCGCGGGCTCGCGCCGGCCGCCGCTTCGTCTACAGCGACAGCATCGAGCGGAGTCACGCCGCAGGATCTGCTCGACGGCCTGAAGGATTCGTCACGCTGGCTGAGTTATTCCGGCGACTACAACGGCCATCGTCATAGCCCGCTGACGCAGATCGCGCCGGAGAACGTCGACAAGCTGGTACCGCAGTGGACCTTCCAGACCGGAACGCTCGGCAGCTTCCAGACGACGCCGATCGTGATCGACGGAGTGTTGTACGTGACCGGCTACAACAACAACGCGTGGGCGATCGACGCGCGATCGGGCCGCACCATCTGGCGGTATCGCCGCGAGTTGCCGGACGATCTGAAGCTGTGTTGCGCCGCGGTAAACCGTGGCTTCGGCGTCCTCGGCGATCGATTGTTCATGGCGACGCTCGACGCACACTTGATTTCGCTCGATATGAAGACCGGCAACGTCGTGTGGGACGTCGAGCTGACCGACTACAAACAGGGATACTCGGCAACGGTCGCGCCGCTGGTGGTGAAAGACAAGGTAATCGTCGGCATCGCGGGCGCCGAATACGGCATTCGGGGATTCATCGATGCGTACGACGCACAAACCGGCAAGCGGTCGTGGCGCTTCTACACCGTCGCCGGGCCCGGTGATCCTGGCGAGCGATCCTGGCCGCGCGGCGAAGCCTACCAGCGTGGCGGCGGTTCAATCTGGGTGACCGGCACCTACGACCCGCTGCAGAACCTGATCTTCTTCGGTACTGGCAATCCCGGCCCCGACTACTACAGCGCGGCGCGCGAAGGCGACAACCTGTACACCGCATCGCTGGTCGCGATCGATGCCGACAGCGGCGAACGCCGCTGGCACTATCAGTTCACGCCGCACGATCTGCACGATTGGGATTCGACCCAGGTGCCGGTACTGGCCGACCTGACCATCAACGGCCAGCCACGCAAGGTGGTGATGTTCGCCAATCGCAACGGGTTTTTCTACACGATCGACCGCGTCACCGGCAAAGTGATCGTCGCCAAACCGTTCGTGCAGACCACGTGGGCAAAGGAAATCGACACCAATGGCCGACCGGTGCTGCTGCCGGGCAATTTGCCTGACGAGGATGGCACCCGTACCTGCCCCGATCTCGGGGGTGGGACGAACTTCATGTCGCCGTCTTACGATCCGAACCTCAAGCTGTTCTTTGTCACCGCGCGCGAGACCTGCGCGACCTTTTTCGCGTTCGATCAGAAATTCAAGGCGGGCGATCAGTACGTGGCCGGCGGGACAATCCGCCCGCCCGAGCAGAAGAATTTCGGTGCGCTGCGCGCGCTCGATCCGCTGACCGGCACGATGAAGTGGGAGTTCCGCTATACCAGCGTCTCGGCGTCAGGCGTGCTCAGCACCGCGTCCGGCGTCGTGTTCGCGGGAGATGGCGACGGCAACATCATGGCGTTCGACTCGCGAACCGGCAAGAACTTGTGGCACTACCAGCTCGGTTTCGCGATGCGCTCCACCGCGGGAACGACGTATATGCTCGACGGCCGTCAATATCTCCTCGTGCCGTCCGGCAGCATGTTGACCGCGTTCGCGCTGCCGCGCTGACCGGAGCAACCGCAGAGGTCATGAGTACCGTCAGCCTGCGTGTCAACGGACGCTCGCACACGATCGACGCGGATCCGGCGACGCCGCTGCTTTTTGTTCTCAGCGACGACCTCGGGCTGCGCGGCCCGAAATTTGGCTGCGGTCTGGGTCAATGCGGATCCTGCACGGTGATCGTCGCCGGCCGCGGCGCCGTGCGGTCCTGCGTCACACCGGTATCAACCGTCAGCGGCGCGGAGATCACCACACTCGAAGGGCTCGGCACACCCGAGAAACCGCACCCGATCCAACAGGCGTTCATCGACGTGCAGGCCGCGCAGTGCGGCTACTGCCTGAGCGGCGTGATTCTGACGGCGAAGGCGACACTCGATCAGAATCCGAAAGCCAGCGATGCGCAACTCGAGCAGGCACTGTCGACGGTGCTGTGCCGCTGCTTCACGCACACCCGCATGTGGGCGGCGATCAAAAAATACGCCGGGAGGACCGCATGATCTCCCGCCGCGAATTCCTGCAGACGACCGGCGGCGCGTTGCTGGTGTCAATCGGCAGCGGTCCGCTTGGCGCCGCCCTCGACCAGGGACCGTTCGACACGCGCCGCTCGCACATCGACCCGGCGCAGCTGGATTCATGGCTGGCGATCGCCGCCGACGGCAGCGTCACCGCCTTCACCGGCAAGTGCGAATTCGGTCAGGGCATCCTGACGGCGCAAACGCAGCTCATCGCGGAAGAACTTGACGTCCCGGTTACGCGTGTGAAATTGATCCAGTGCGACACCGCGGTCTGTCCTGATCAGGGAACGACCTCGGGAAGCCAGTCGACGCCGACGAACTTCAACGAGCGCAACCTGGCGCAGGCGGGCGCGACCGCGCGACAGGTATTGCTCGGCCTCGCGGCAACGCGGCTTGGCGTGCCCGCCGGCCAATTGCAGGTGACCGACGGCATCGTGTTCGCGATGACCGATCGCAACAAACGAGTTTCATACGGCGATCTCGTCGCCGGCAAGAAGTTCAACATGCCAATGGACCGCCATGCCACGCGCAAGGCGGTTGCGGACTGGAAGGTTCTCGGCACATCGGTCCGGCGTGTCGATATGGCGGCGATGGCCACCGGAACGTTTGAGTACGTTCACAACATCCGCGTGCCGGGAATGCTGCACGGCGCGGTTGTTCGTCCACCGGTGATTCACGCGCAGTTGGTGTCCGTCGACGAGACGTCGATCAAGGCACTTCCCGGCGTCGTCAAGGTAGTGGTCAAAAAGAACTTCATCGGCGTCGTCTGCGCGAAACCGTTTCAGGCGCTGCAGGCGGCGCGACAGCTGAAAGTGAACTGGAACCTCGGATCGCCGCTACCCGACCAGCGGATGTTCTATGACACGCTGCGGAAGTCGCCGTCCCGTGATGCCTACGTGGTAAAGGCCGCGGATGTCGACGGCCGGCTCGCATCGTCTGCCACGGTCATCAAGGCGACCTATCTGCAACCCTATCAGATGCACGGATCGATGGGGGCTTCGTGTGCGGTCGCCGATGTGCAAGGCGCCAAGGCCACGGTCTGGTCGCCAACGCAGTCGGCCTATCCGACCCGGAACGGCGTCGCGACGCTACTCGGCATTCCGGCGGAGAGCGTGCGCGTGATTTTCGCCCGCGGATCGGGGTGTTACGGGATCAACGCCGCCGATACCGTCTCGTACGACGCGGCATTGCTTTCACAAGCGGTTGGCAAACCAGTCCGCGTGCAGCTGTCGCGCAAGGACGAAATGCTTTCCGAGAACTA
>Ga0070675_100004476_pt1 | contig 10663 bp, 12 predicted proteins | sample KBSM43metaG_FD_65343 | JGI IMG/M metagenome (GOLD analysis project Ga0070675, IMG submission 65343) | Miscanthus rhizosphere microbial communities from Kellogg Biological Station, Michigan, USA - KBS M4-3 metaG | ecosystem: Host-associated > Plants > Roots > Rhizosphere > Soil ...
ATCGCAATGTGGGCGATTGCGGGTTTTCTCGTTTCGGTCTGCTGGGGAGTGTATTTCACATATGCGGACAAGGCCGAGCCAATCCCGTCCCTTGTGTACACCCTGGCCCTCTTGTCTCAACCGTTTGCCGGTGTGATAGCTGCCTTTTATCCAGACCTCACAGTTGGTCTTCGGGTTATCGTTGTTGCCAACGCCGTTACCTATGCGCTGTTTGGCTTCATCGTCGAAGCCGTCCGGCAGCACTATCGACCTCTCCGAGTATCAAGATGAACAATTCCGGTCACTATGGAAGAGGAGAACGCACAATGAAGCGCCTTCCGCTTTTGCCAACGTGGTTTCTAAAACAGTTGGACTGCAGCGCGAGCAAAGATGCGGGTGTTGGGCGACCTTGTCGAACGCTTCCAGAAAGGAGAATCGGCAGCCTGGTACTACAGGCAGAGTTTTTTCGCGATCGTGGCCGGTGCATTCCACGACCTTAGATCACGGAAATTGCTCGATCTCCGCCCGCTATTCGGTGCATTTCTCGTTGGCGTGTGTATGGAGGTCTTCGTCTCACGTTACCAGAGCTTTGTTCTTGACGATACCCTCGTAAAAGGCGGGAACCTGACAAAGTGGTACGCCGGAGTGAATTGGTGGGCATCGCGACAATGGAAACTCGGCACGGGTTTTGGGCTCGGTGACCTGGACAAGTTTAACGCCACAGGCCGCACACAAATGCTGATTACCCGCCTGCAGTGGATCTATTAGCCGGGGCGAGGAATACTTCTTACTCTCCCAACTGACGGGGATTTCTCCGATACATCATCTTCTTACCGGGCACAGCTGTTGGGACAAGAGCCCCTTTTTCATGCAGTGCCCTTACGATCACGACTTCGATGCTCGGAACATAGTCTGCTCGGCTTTGACTTGGATTGATCAGACCAAATGGAGCATCGTCTCCGATATCGCCGCTGAGCAGCCAGCCTTCATCCAATTTTTCGATCACATCTTGTTCGGTCCAATTTCGCATGACCATCAGTATTAGATCTGACTTGGGTAACCTCTGGAAGCTGGAAATATTCAGTGGAATGGGAGCAAAGTCTCCGGTTCGCCCCCTTCACAGTTTTGACGCGCTTTGGTGCTCACCGGAATCAGCGGCGTCGGTAAACCTCTAGTTCTCGCGCTTCATTCGGTCGCGGCGGGCGACCTCGCGATTGCTCGGTGGATCGAGAGCGGTGTCGCCGATCTTGATCTCACCGCCGCGCTCGTAGTGGCCGATGATCAGGCCGCTTGGAGTGACGCGGGAACTGGTCAGCTTGAACGAATGCGGCGCCGAGCCCTCGGCGAACAGTTTTTTGCCGCCGCCAAGCACGACCGGCACCGTGAAAATGCTCATGGCGTCGACGAGGTCGTTGGCGAGCAGCGCGTGGACGAGTTCGGTACTGCCCTGGATGACGAGGTTCGGGCCGTCTTTCTCACGCAGACGCTTCACGTCGGCGATGTCGCGCAGGAGCACTGAGCCCGCCCACTTCGTATCGACTTCGCCCGAGCGCAAAACCGCGTATTTCTTGATGTTCTTGAACAGCTTGGCGATGCCGCCATGGGGAGCGTCTTCGTTGTAGTAGGGCCAGTACGCGGCGAAAATCTCGTAAGTCTTGCGGCCAAGCAGAAGATCGAATTCCTCCTTGAAGACGCGATCCAGCTCTTCGCCAAACTCTTGATCGAAATAGGGCATTACCCAGCCGCCGAACTTGAAGCCCTTGGTCGGATCTTCCCACGGCCCGCCGGGAGCCTGCATGACGCCATCCATCGAGACCATGGCGCCGACGATAATCTTCCGCATGGGTCACTCTCCTTGTTTGGTCAAGCGACGATCCTCCGGAGACGGGCTTGTCAGGGGGTTGAACTTAGCTGTTCTCCCCGAGCTCGGATGTCCTGCGCAAACATCCTGACTCGTTTCTCGGCCCACTGCACTTCTATGAGCTTGTTCTCCTGGATGGCGTTTTCGTCGCTAACGGTGACTTCGGCGCCTCCAGGAATCGTGCGGACTACCTGTCGGCCCTCCTCGGTGAACAGGGCAATTGTTGGAGTGTTAATCCGAAATTTGACCTCGCGCCTCATACATCAGGCCCTCCAGAGCGTTCGGATCCGTACAAGAAAAATTCTAGTGAGAGCGAAAGCCGTCGTGCAAGAAACTTACTTATGCCTCGGTCGTCTCTTCGGAACATTATTGGTGAACTTTCTGAGTACAGGATTTACAACGCGCCGAAGTGATGCGGGGAATTGGCAGGACTTGAACCACTCTGTTGACCGCTCTTCGTTGAATTGACGTACAGCCACATCGCCCCTATCGTGAGTGAGAGGGGTTATGCCATTCAAGAGTCAGGCCCAGCGTCGGAAATTCGCGGAGCTTCTTGTCCAAGGAAAAATTACTCCGGAAACGTTTGAGGAGTGGAACCGGGAGACTGGCGGCCGAAAGCTGCCAGAGCGAGCGAACACTGCTGCGAAGCGAAAGCGCGGGGGCCCGAAAAAGAAGGCCTTAGGCATGGCCAAAGCGCAGCGCAGTCGCACGCGCAAGATGAGAAAGCGTGGCACGAAAAAGCGCTAAGCCGTAAACGGTACGCTCGCCCTTTTCTGCGGCCACCAGTTGTTCTAAGGACTTAAGTATCGGTGCCAGATCGTCTAGCGGTGGTTTGGGTGTAGGCTCGTGCGGAGGGAAAGATGACGACGCAGACTCGACCCGATCTGAAGGCGCTATTCCTGCTCGTGCTGCTTGGTGGCGCAACGGCGGCGGCGGCGCAGGTCCAACCAGAGCTCGCGAAGCGCTATTTCGAGGAAGCCACGAGGCTATGCGAGCGAGACGCGGGTCGGCTGTGGGGTGTATCGCTCTGTGGTCCGATGGTGATCTTTGACCCAGCGACCGGAACCCGTGCCACAAGTCAGCCGGAACCCGAGGGGCCCGCACCTCGCTTTCAGGGTTTCGCGGACGGCCCCGTCTCCTGGGGCGGCATGCGGTGGTTCAGCTTCCCCCTATACATGCTCCCGGAGAACTCTGCCGAAGCACGCCAGCAAATAATGCTTCACGGGCTGTTCCATCGCATTCAGCCCGAGCTGGGATTGATGACAGAGGACGGCTTCAACGAGCATCTCGATACACTCGAAGGGCGCGTCTGGATGCAGCTTGAATGGCGGGCGCTCCGCCGCGCGGTCGAGTCGACCGGGAGCGACCGGGTTGAGGCGATCGCCGATGCGCTGGCCTTCCGGCGCGAGCGGCGCCGCCTGTTTCCCGGCGCGGCCGACAACGAACGGCGCGACGAGATTCGCGAAGGGCTTGCCTCCTACACCGGCGTGGCGGCCTGGGCCAATTCGCCCGCGGATGCCCACCGTTCCGCAGCGTCAGCACTTACAGGAGGCGTATTGCAGCAGTCCTTCGTCGGAAATTTCGAAGCCGCGTCCGGACCCGGCTATGGTGTTCTGCTGGACGATCTCCTGCCGGGATGGCGCCGGCAGGTTCGTAGCACTTCGGACCTTGGCGACATGCTCGCCTCAGCCATCAACAGGCCAGCGACGACGGATGTTGCCGTGGCAGCGGCGCGCTACGATGGGGCAGCGCTGCGAACTGCGGAGGACGCGCGCGATCGGGCGCAGCAGGTCCGCGTCGCCGAGTTGCGTCGACGCTTTGTTGATGGGCCCGTGCTGACGATGCCTGCCGCGGGCAGCGGGACCAGCGACACCACCGGCAGCGTCGGTATTCCGGGAGTCGGTACCGTGTTCTTTCGCAATTTCACCCGTTCCGCTCAATGGGGCCGTCTCAACGCCAACAACGGCGTATTGCGCTCTGCCGATGGGACCACACTGTCCGTACCGGTTACCGTGCCGCTCGAAGGGACCACTCTGCAGGGGGACGGCTGGACCGCCACTCTGAACTCTGGGTGGGTAGTGCGGCCCGCGGTACGACCTGGCTCCTTTACTATCGTTCGCGAGAACTAACCGGATCCTCTCTCCTGTGTTAGTGGAACAACCGGAGGAAACGGCGATTCAATTGGGGAATAGAGTCTTCTCAGCGATCGTCGCGAAGGACTTGGAAGTCAGACGCCCACGGCCCGGAACGGACTGCCCAGCCGGATGCCAGCGTCACCGTGCAGCGTCACCAATCAGTGTGCGGCAATCGGCGAAGACCATCGGTCCGCACAACTAGACGCCCCATATGAGGCCGCGCGTCACGAAATGTGGGGTAACTTTCCTAGAGAAACACAGTAATGGCTATAGTGCTCGACACCCAGCGGCCATCTGGTACCTCACCGTATTAAATAGTCTTTCTTCCGAAGCCCTTCGGGCATCCATGATTCTGTATTCAAGCGAAGGTCAACGATGCCACACCAAATACTGTTCATTCAGGGCGGTGGGGAAAGCACCCACGACGAATGGGACAAGGAACTCGCCGAAACCCTTGGTCGAGAACTCGGGCCGGAATACGACATCCGTTACCCGCGTATGCCAAACGAAGCCGACCCCAAGTACGCCCTCTGGAAGACAGCTCTCAAGCAAGAGTTCGCCAGGCTAGATGATGGAGCCATTCTGGTGGGTCACTCGATCGGCGGGGCAATCCTGATCGGTACTCTCGCCGAAGAAGCGCCTGACCTCGATTTGCACGGCATCTTTCTTCTCGCAGCGGCCTTCGTCGGCGAAAGTGGCTGGCCTAGTGAGGAGATCAAGCCCATGTCCGATCTTGGCAAGAGACTGCCTCCACAGACGCCGGTCTATCTCTATCATGGCAACGCGGACAGAACGGTGCCGTTCGAGCATATTGACCGCTACGCGAGAGCTATTCCGCAAGCGGTCGTACGCCGGCTCACTGGTCGTGACCATCAGCTCAATAACGACATGTCCGAAGTCGCAGCCGATATCCCGGGGCTTGAGTGAAGGGTGCTCCGATTACCTGTTCGGGTCTTTCGATTGTTTCTGGAAGGGAGATTCCTTTATGCCGCTTTCGGATATTCGAGTTTCGCGTATCCGTCATCGCGACCATGTGGCGTCATTGTCGCGCGACCGAATTAGTAAGGCAGAGCGGCAGGCCGATTCCGTGAACTCGTGATGCCACTCGGTTGGAGATCGTTTTGAAGAAGTCTCGCAATTCGGCTTGTTACTGTACCCACCTTCGAGGCGATGACATTAGCGGAGAATTCATGCACACTATTTTATCGAACACGAGGTGACGATGTTCTATCGACTTCTGTTGGGAGCATTTCTCCTTGCCACTGCACAGACGCCCGATAGCGCTCCACCGATGCCGGCACCCGGCAAGATGATCGATGTCGGAGGATGGCGATTACATCTGAATTGCACCGGCCAGGCCAAGGCGGGCCAGGCGACTGTCATTCTCGAGGCAGGGGCGGGCGGGTTCTCCGTCGACTGGAGCCTTCTCCAACCGCGCATCGCCGCGTTCGCGCGCGTCTGCTCCTATGATCGGGCAGGCCTGGGATGGAGCGAGCAGGGGCCACACCCGCGAACGTTGCATCAGGTCATTTGGGAACTGCATACGCTTCTCGAAAAGGGGAAGCTGCCCCCGCCTTATGTTCTAGTCGGCCACTCGGCCGGCGGCGTACTCGGACGCCTCTACACATTTACGTACCCCGCGGATGTGCGCGGCATGGTGCTCGTCGATAGTGGTTTTGAAACCGGCGTCATGATCCTTAATGACGGAAAACTGGTTCGCCTCACGGACACCGCAACGGGAAGACCCGTCCCGGCAGTCAAGACCTCCGGTCCCTTGCGCGACGACCAAATCCCACCCAACGTTCGCGCCCAGATTGAAGCCTCCGCTCTCCAGATGGTGCCTCACGCCACTGAACCGCCTTACGACAAGTTGCCCGCTGATGCGCAGCGGATGCGGGCATGGGCGTTTGGACAGGTCAAGCACTGGGCAACCAACGACAATCCGTTCGAGGGTGAAGAGCTCGCATCGCTCGCCGCCGAACTCAAGAAGCCGTATCGTCTCGGAGATCTTCCGCTCATCGTTGTGTCGCGTGGATTGGACCCAGACGACGAACACAGCCGGAATCAAACGGCACTGGTCGGCCTCTCACGTCGGGGGAAACAGGTGATTGCGAAACGCAGTGTCCACGAAGTCATGATCACCGAGCCCGATGTTGTCGCGCAGGCGGTCCAGGACGTTCTTACAGCTTCGCGAAAGTAATATGCGAAAAGACCTCCGGCTGCCACAACGCCCCCGCTGACTCGACATCCCGCAAGAGTCTCATCTCTAGGCGGCCTTACCAGTACTGAGTTTTAGGCTTGTTTAGCGTCTATGCTTGTCGAGACGGAATTCGACGAGTTTTGACAGTACAGTCACAACAGATTTCACAACATTGGACGACGAGAGGCGAACCGAGCCAGGCTGCCCGCGTTGACTGGCAACGACAGCTTCGCGAGCCTCACAGGGGGTCGCGGCCAATCCTGTAGACGGACCCAATACCGTCGATGCCCACAACACACCCGGGCCCAATCTTCTGACGTGCGACATAGTCACCGCCCTTCTAGTACTACTGTGTTATAAAATAGCTTGACAAATATTCGAGGTCGCTGGCATCGGCGGAACGCGTCGGTGAAGTGATAGGGAAAACCTAAGGAGCCAGCAGAAAGGCCGTCCTTCTATGTCTCGGAGCAAAGCCAGCAGAGGAAGTTCACTTGTTTAGAGTGCAACGAGTTCAACGACATCTTGGGTCAGCACAACATTGTGAGGAACCACGCAGGCACGACGCACGCTGAAATCCTCCTCAAAGAGCACACCGACGAGAAAATCGAAACGGCAAGCATCTAGCTGCCGAATCACGCTCATCTGTGTGGACGAGTTGTGCCGAGTAATGCGACGTCCTTTGATTTCGTAGCGTCGTCCATTCGAATCCACTGCATCGCAGCGCGTTGTTGAGCCTGGGAGCAGCCTCAAGGCCGCACCAACACAGGTGTCATAACCGAAAGACCCTACATGAATCCCGACTACCTTGCGTTGTACGAAGGCCGCGGCGTCTCTGTTGTCGTCGACGCCAACAAGCCCGTCTCCGGAATCCGAGTTCCACTAATCCCTGCCGACCAATAGTTGCGCGGCCCTTCGGAGGCTGCGATAGTGACTTCACAAATTCATCCGTAACAAAATTCGAAAATCTTTGTTTACGAGCCGAGGGAGTGCATGTCGCTGGTGACGGTCTTCAATGTGACCAACAAGGAACTAACCCAGGAATTCGAGGAGACCTTCCGCGAACACGCGCCGATGATTTATCGCACCGCCTACAGTGTGACTCGCACACCGCAGGACGCGGAGGACATCGTGCAGACGCTATTCCTGAAATTGCTTCGCCGCGGTTTTCCCGAAGGCCTGAAAGAGAATCCGAAAGCCTATCTCTACCGGGCGGCCGTCAATCTCTCGCTGAACGCGGTCCGAGTGCGGGACCGGCACGTCCCGATTGCCGACGCCGATAGCCTCAAGGCTTCCGCTGCCGACGAGGTTCCTCGTGCCGACGCGGATACGCAACGCCTGGTGGCTAAGGCGATCACTCAGTTGCATCCGCAAGTGGTCGAGGTACTCGTACTCCGCTACGAGCATGACTACAGCGACGCCGAGATCGCAAGGCTCCTCGGGAAATCACGCGGGGCGGTCGCACTCACGTTGTTCCGGGCGAGGGCCCGGCTGAAAAAACTACTCCGCCATGCCTATGCGGGGAGGACGTTATGAAACGTAAGGATGTAAAACTGGAGGAAGTGTTTCGGCTGCCTCCAGGTTCACGCGAAGAGATGGATCGTGCGCTGGAGCGCATCAAGGGTCGATTGCAGTCCAATACCGCCGCAAATCCCGATCCCTCAGTGGAGAAGCGAGACCTTCGCGCTGATCGGTCCGGTCCTGCCCGGAGCAGGGCGATCATGCTAGCCGCAGCCACGATTGTGCTGTCAGTGGTAGTCGGTGCCTTCTGGAACAGCAGGGTGCAGGGCGTGATGAGCACTCCCGACGGCGCATCGCATTGGGTGTATTCAGGCACCCTTTCCGGAAATGCGGGCGGTGTGTTGAAACTCCGGGACGAATCGCGGGTGGAAATCCGTGCGTTATCCGAAGTCCTGTTGGAACGTGCGACAGATGGCATACGCATCCGTTTGGACAAAGGGACAATCATCGTCAACGCCGCGAAGCAAAGAAATGGTCACCTCTATGTTCAAACGAAAGACATGATGGTGTCTGTCGTCGGCACCGTGTTCGTGGTGAATGCCGAGGACGTCGGTTCGCGTGTCGCCGTTCTCGAAGGCGAAGTTCGAGTACAGCGCGGTCCGACGCAGGACCAGTTGCGCCCAGGAGAGCACGTCGCAACAAGCCCGGCGATGGAACTTCCACCGGTCGAAGACGACGTCTCCTGGAGCCGCGACGCAGCGGAACATCTGGCACTGCTGGATCAGACACGGGCACCTGCAGTCCGGCGACCTTCGTCACGGGAACCCGAGTGGCAAAAAATCGCGGGCCGCAAGTTGTCATTCGAAACTGCATCGGTTCTTTCGAGCGACAGCCGCGATCCCGGAGCTTTTCCGCTGACGATCGACAATGTCTACAGGTCTACCGGTGGTGTCTTCAATGCCAGTTTTCCTTTGAGGTACTACGTCGAATTTGCATACAAACTCTCACTAACTCCCGAGCAACGTGAAGCATGGCTGTCGCAAGTTCCGAAATGGGTGGAAACGGACCATTTCGCCATCGAGGCGAAATCCCCCATCAACAATCCGACGAAAGATCAACTGCGGCTGATGATGCAATCTCTGCTCGCCGAACGCTTCAAGCTGGCTCTCCACTTCGAGCAAAAACCGATGCAGGCGTTGACTCTCTCGCTTGTCAACGCGGGGACGCTGGGGCCGGGAATTCGTCCTCATGCCGAAGGTCCTCCGTGCCTGGCAAAACGCGCCGATTCGGATCTGTTCCCCCGCGATATCGACCGCAATGTGTGGCCGTACCACTGCGATACCGTCATCCTCATGCGTCCAGGCGTGTCCCCAAAGGGCCTGGGACCGGCGGTCCCCAAGACCTCCGTTCAAAGTCTGTTGATGGCCGCTAGAAACGTCACGATGGAAATAATGCTGGATGCATTCACTTCACCAGGAGTCGGATTGAGCCATCCGGTCGTGGATCAAACCGGACTGGACGGAAATTTCGACTTCAATCTGGAGTGGACACCCGACGACACAAGCACTGCCTTTGCAGAAGCCGTACGGGAACAACTCGGAATGAAGCTCGAATTGAACAGGGTCCAGGTACCGGTCCTGTTTATCGATCACGTCGAGAAACCTTCGGGAAATTAACCCGTAACAGATTGCCGCATTCGTTGTTTACGCAGTCAGGAGAACACCTCATGAAAGACCACCGAACCGTACTCGCGGGCCTGTTTTCAGCCGTGGTTTTGGCTGCTCCGTTATTCGCGCATCACAGCGTGGCTAACGTCTTCGACACAAGCAAGAGCGTCTCCATGAAGGGCACTATCACAAAAGTCGACTGGCGCAATCCACACGCTTCGATTTACCTCGATGTTAAGGACGCCTCGGGCAAGATCACCAACTGGTGGATCGAAATGGCCACTCTTGCCAACCTTTCGAAAGCCGGCCTGGACCAGAACATGATCGATCTGAACCAGACCTACTCGATCGAAGTATTCCTGTCCAAGGATGGATCGGCGAAAGCAGTCGGCATCAACCTGATCTTCCCGGATAGTAAGAGCTACGACATCAGCGACAATTATCCAATGCGGCCACCGGCAAAATAGGACACTTTCCAAAAAGCATGAACATATTGGGAATCGGCTTGCTCGTGTTCCAGGTGCAACTGGCAAGCATCAGCGGCACCGTGACGAAGCCCGGCAGCAACGAACCTTTGCCTGGAGCGACGGCAATTCTGCGCCCCGCCAGCGCTGAATCCCCTTTGCCCGCGCGGAGTTCGCAACTCACCGCGGAGCGGGCGCAGTTTCAGAGTGCGCAGAACTCGCGCATCCGTCTTGCGATCACGGAAGACGATGGACGATTCACTGTCGGCGATATCGAACCCGGCGATTACAGGCTGTTGGTGCAGAGTCCGCTCTATGGCGGCGTCGCTTATGGACAGCGCAGACCCGACGGCCCCGGCGCGATCCTGACAATCAAGGCTGGTCAAGCTCTTGCCGATCTCAAGATTTCGATGGCACCGACGGGCACCATCGCCGGACGGGTCACGGGACGTGGCGGAGAGCCGCTCGCGTATGCCAGGGTACAGGCACTGAGATTTGGCTATCAGGAAGGCAAACTCAATTTGACAGCCACCCAGATCACAACCACGGACGATCGCGGCGAATACCGTCTCTTCTGGCTTTCCAGCGGGAGATACGTCGTCGTAGCGAGCGCCGCTGCCGCGCCAATGATTCCTGGAGCGACAACACCGCCCATCCGACCTGGAGGAATCGCCCTAACTGGTGATCTCCCATTTCAAGGGCGGCTGGGCTTGCCCATCATTCTGGGTGAACGTCAGGAAGGAACCAGTTTCGTCAAACACCTTCTCGATGACGGCACCCTCCGGGAGGAATCCTGGCTGCCTACCTACTATCCGGCAACGACGGACCGGACGCAGGCCACTCCGGTGGACGTCGTTGTTGGCTCGACCGCCGGTGCCAGTGTCACCGGCATCAACATC
>Ga0070675_100004477_pt1 | contig 10662 bp, 10 predicted proteins | sample KBSM43metaG_FD_65343 | JGI IMG/M metagenome (GOLD analysis project Ga0070675, IMG submission 65343) | Miscanthus rhizosphere microbial communities from Kellogg Biological Station, Michigan, USA - KBS M4-3 metaG | ecosystem: Host-associated > Plants > Roots > Rhizosphere > Soil ...
ACGCCGCCCGACGGCACCTCCAGGTTCCTGACGTAGACCCTCTCCTCGCTGCGGACGTAGTCGCAGCCCGGGTTGCTCATCAGCGAACGGTAGACGACCGACCGCCGGTTGATTGCGTCGATGAGCAGCCGTGGCGGGAACGACGTCAACATCTTGAACGGGCTTGGCGGCGCGAGCGACGCGAGGCGAGCGTTGGGAACGTCCTCCGGCAGACGGATGTAGACGTCCAGCGCCAGCGGCGTCGCAATTTCGTCCTGGAAGAACTGCCCGAGGCTGCGATGGCGCGGGTCGAGACGCCGCATCAGCTCGCCTTCGTAGAAACCGAGGCTGATGGCGTGGTACGCCTGACGCGTGCCCGGCTGCCACGCCGGCCTCTGGCGCGCGAGCACGATGGCCAGATGATCCAGATCGGCGAGCACGTGCTCGTCCACCGGTTCGTCGAAGGCGAAGAGGCCGGCCTGGTGGGCGAGCAGCTGCCGCACCGTAATGGCCTCCTTGCCCTGTTGCGCGAACTCCGGCCAATACGTGGCGACGCGTTCCTCGTAGTCGAGCCAGCCGCGGGAGTGGGCGATGGCCAGCGTCATCGCGGCCAGGCCCTTGCTGGCCGACCAGACGAGCACCATCGTGTCCTGCTGCCACGGCTCGCGCGTCTGCTTGTTGCGGACGCCACCCCAGAGGTCCACGACCTTTTCGCCGCGGTGATACGCGCAGCAGGCGCCGCCGAGCTCGCCGCGGCTGGCAAAGTTGTCGGCAAACACCGCGCGCACCGATTCGAAGCCGGGGCTCACGTATCCCTGAACGCCCATACGAACGAACGGGGCAATGGGCGTGCCGGCCGCGTCGATCGTGGCTGAGGTGCGCCGCACGCGGTCGGCTGTGCGAAACGCCACGGGCAGAGCAGGTTGCGGGTCCGCGTCACTCGTCGGTCTAAACCTGGGCGGAGACGTGGGCGCCGACTCGCGAATTAGTTCGCAGCAGGCGCCTGAATTTCCGTTTCCGTCATGACTCGGCTTCACGAAAACGAGCCCGGCGTTCGGCGTCGGATTTCACCGGAGCGAGCATCATCCAGCGAATGATGATGATGCCCGGCGACAGCAGGGACCAGTAGCGGCGGAACTTCGCGCGCGCGGCCGCGTCGGTGGCGACGGCGCGGGTCTCGGTGCGGAAGATCGATTCGGTCCCGTTCACGTCATCGGCACGAAGCGTCCACGCGATCTTCACGTAGCCCGGCTCGTTGAAGGCCGTGAACTCCTCCGGCGGCAGCCCCTGGAACACGACGTTCGCCTCCCACGGCTGTGTCACGGCGCCCATCACGATCTCGCGGCCGGGCTTCTCGGCCAGTATCCTCCACCCCAGCGATGTGGTCAGCGCCAGCAGCCCCCGCGGACGCTCCGCGGAATTGGCGTCGGTGCCGAGCATCACCTCGCGCCCCTTGAAGACTGCGCGCACGACCCGCGATCGCGTCAGGTCGGCCTCGCACGCCGCCGCAAAGGTGACTGCTGCAGGCGCCTTCACACCGATCTGATGCCGCTCGGCGATCTCGTAGACCGGCATGAAGCCGTCGAGCAGGGTGTCTTCGTTCTCGGGCGTCGAACGCGCCGGACGGCCGTAGCGTGCCCACGTGGTGACGGCATACGTGGCGTAGGCGGCGGCGGCCGCCGCTGCTCCTATCGCCAGCCATGAGACGAGCGATCGCGACCGTGAACCAGAGCTCATACTGCGTCGTTCGGCTCGCCTGCGAGACGCGCTGTCGGCACCACGAACGAATGCTAAGCTCAAAGCGACCGGCTCGCACCCGTCATGCGTCTTCTTGTCGTCGTGGTCATGCTGTTCATGCCGGCCTCCGCGGTCGCGCAGGCCGTGTCGGCTAACGCGGGCGCCTGCGAGGCGCTGGTCTCGCGTCCGATCCCGAACGCCGAGATCACGTCGGCGCAGGTCGTCGCGCCGGGCCGGTTCGCGGTGCCGGCAAACGCAGCTCGCAGCGGCGGCGGCTCGTCCGTGCTCGCCGGGACGATCGGCCCTGTGCCTGATGTCCCCGGACGGGTCACGGCCAATACCGCGGGGCTGGGCCTCGGCTACAACGGTGGCAAGGGCGTGCCTCCCTTTGCGGCGCTCCCCGCCTTTTGCCGCGTGACCGCCACGCTGCGGCCGTCACCCGCCTCGAATGTCCGCATGGAGTTGTGGCTGCCGACGGCGGGCTGGAACGGCCACTTCCGCGGCACCAGCCCCAACGGCCTGGGCGGCGTGATCAATTACAACGCCATGGGTGTCGCACTGACCGACGGCTTCGCCGTGGCCAGCACCGACACCGGGCATCAGGGCGGCGACACCGCGTGGATGCAGGTGCCCGAGCTGATCACCGACTTCGCCGGTCGCGCCATGCACGAGACGACGGTGGCCGGCAAGGCGCTGACCACGGCCTACTACGGCACCGCGCCCAGGTTCTCCTACATGATCGAATGTGGCGGCGGCTCGGCGGCGGCGCTCCACGAGGTGCAGAAGTACCCCGGGGACTACGACGGCGTCGTCGTCGGCGGCCACGCCGCGCACCTGACGCGCCAGATGTTCGGGCAGCTGTGGCTCTGGAGCGCGAGCCATCCGAATGGAGTCGCCATTCTGCCCGCGGCGAAGCTTCAGATTCTGCATGCAGCGGTCCTCGACTCGTGCGACGCGCTCGACGGGGTGAAGGACGGGCTGCTCGAGAATCCGGCGCGCTGCGGCTTCGACCCCAAAGCGATCGAGTGCAAGGCCGGCGACGGGGCCGACTGCCTCACGGCGCCGCAGGTGGAGGCGGTGCGGAAGATCTACGCCGGCCCGATCAATCCCCGGACGAACGAGCGGGTCTGGCCGCCGCTCTATCGCGGCAGCGAGCTGGACTGGGGCTTCTTCACCGAGGCGCCGAGCCCGGTCGGCATTGCGACGAGCACGCTTCGCGACGCCATTCTCAAGGACCCCGCATGGGACTACCGGACCAGCCCGGTCGATTTCGACCGCCACGTCGCCATGGCCGACCGCTCGGACGTCGCGCGCGTCAATGCGTCGAACCCCGATATTTCGGCGTTCGTGCGGCAGGGCGGCAAGCTGATTCTGTCGGGCGGCTGGAACAACGCGCTGGTGCCGGCGGGAGCGGTGGTGGAGTACTACCAGCGGGTCGAGGCCACGATCGGCCGCGACGACACCCAGGGCGCGGTGCGCCTCTACATGGTGCCCGGGATGATCGAGTGCAACGGTGGCCCCGGTACGGACACGTTCGACCTGCTCGGCGTGATGCGCGGCTGGGTGGAGCGCAATCAGGCCCCGCGTGAGGTGATCGCATCCCGTGTCGAGCGCGGAACCGTGGTCCGCACGCGGCCGCTGTGTCCTTATCCTCAGGTGGCGACCTACCGTGGCCGCGGCAGCACCGACCTTGCCAGCAATTTCAGCTGCAGGTAGATCGCGACGCCGGTCGCCGGTCGTCAGGCCGGCTTGGAGACGGACTCGACGCCCATCCAGTTCAGCGTGGCCTGGCCGCCGGCTGGAATTCGTAGATGCCGCCGTCCGCGATCAGCGACAGGAAGAGGCGCCCGTCCCTCAAGACGTACGAGCGGATGCCGGGCCAGTGCTTGACGATCCGATCGTGCATCGATGGCGGGCCGCAGAAGGCCCGCGTCAAGGCAAGCGGGCCGAACTCCAGCCGACTGGACCCGGATGATGTCCACGTGCCGCTGCCGCGATTGCAGTCGATCCGTGTCGTGACCGTGCCGTCGGGGGCGAAGGTGAGCGTGTATTTCGATCCGTCGTCAGGCGTGACGATGGTGTCGTCTCCACCCTGGAAACGAACGAGTTGCCACGACGTCCCTGCAAGCGGGGCCGGGCCAGTGGTCTGTCCGAACGCTGAGCCGCTGAGCGCAACGAGGGCGGCAGCAGCGAGCTGCCAGCTTCTTCGTCTCTCCATGCCCGCCTCCTCGTGCCCGGTTTGTGGAGGTTGTTCGTCGGGAGGACGCCAAGATGCGATTGTAGGCCGCGGCACGGTGTCGCGACGACGTAGCCTTGGGTGCGCAGATGAGTGAACTCGAACAGCTTCTCGTCCTGTTCGTGGCGGCGGTGCTGCTGGCGGCTGCCGCTCGCCGCGTCGGCGCGCCGTATCCGGTGTTCCTGGCGCTCGGAGGTGCGTTCCTCGCTTTCGTCCCCGTGGCGCCGTCGTTCACGCTTCCGCCCGAGCTGGCGCTGGCGCTGTTCGTGGCGCCGGTGTTGCTCGACGCGGCGTACGACGCATCGGTCAGAGACCTCAGGGACAACTGGGTGCCGCTCACGAGTCTGGTCGTGTTCGCGGTGGGCCTCACCACCATCGCCGTCGCGCTCGTCGCCCACACCCTCGTGCCGGCCATGCCCTGGGCGGCCGCCATTGTGCTCGGCGCCGTCGTCGCGCCACCGGACGCCGTAGCTGCCACAGCCGTGTTACGGCCGCTGCAACCACCCCATCGCCTCCTCACCATCCTCGAAGGCGAGAGCCTGCTGAACGACGCGAGCGCCCTGCTCATCTACCGGCTCGCCGTCGGCGCGGTGGCGGCCGGCAGCTTCTCCCTGACGGCGGTGGCCCCGGCCTTCCTGCTGGCGGTGGCGGGCAGCTTGGTGGCCGGTCCGGCACTCGGATGGGTCATGTTGCGGCTGATGGATCGCGTGGAGCACGTGCCCACGGCCATCATTCTGCAGTTCGTTACCACGTTCGGCGTCTGGATCATGGCCGAACACATCGGGCTGTCGGGCGTGTTGACGATGGTGTCCTACGCGATGACCGTGGCGCAGACCGCTCCGGCGCGCATTCCCGCGCGGCTGCGCCTTCCCACCTATGCCGTGTGGGAGACCGTGGTCTTCGGGCTGAACATCCTGGCGTTCATCTTCATCGGCCTGCAGATCAGGCCGATTCTCGACAGCCTGGAGCCGTCAGCGCGAGGACGGTACTTCGCCGTGGCCGGCGCTGTGGTGGTGACGGTCATCGTCGTGCGTATCGTCTGGCACATGTCCTTCAATGCCGTGGTCCGGTGGCGGGACCGCCGATTCGGATTCCGTCCGCCGCGGCCCATGCTGCGGCCGACGGCGGGGAGCGGCCTGATCATCTCGTGGGCCGGCATGCGGGGCATCGTCTCGCTGGCCGCCGCACTCGCACTGCCGGCGGCCTTTCCGTATCGGGATCTCATCGTGCTGACGGCCTTTTCCGTCGTCCTTGGCACGCTGGTCGTGCAGGGGCTCACGCTCAAGCCACTCCTGCGCGCGCTCGACCTGCATGACGACGACCCGGTGGGTCGAGAGCTTCGGGCGGCACGCGCCCGCGCCTTGGATGCGGGGCTTGCAAGCGTGGCGGACGATCGAACCGAGGTCGGAACCGAGGTCCGGCAGGAGCTCACGAGGCATCTCACCTGGGACGAAGGGGATGACGCGGCACAGGAGTCGACGCGGTCAGCGCACGGCGCGCTCCATCGGCAAGCCATCCAGGCGGCACGCGAGGCCGTGCTGCGCATGCGCGCCGATCATGAAATCGGCGACGACGCGTTTCATCGAATCGAAGAAGAGTTGGACTGGCTCGACATGGCCGATCGTTAGAGTGTGGTTGCCTGGTTACTCGACGCGGCTTGGCGTGTCGGGCCACGCCAGGGGACTCTTCCACACCCGCACGAGGAGCGCCTTGAGCTCCGCGAACGGCTTGGCGCCCAGCTCCGTGCTCCATTCGCGCTCTATCTCCTGGAGGATGTCGCCGATCTGCGCGTACGCCGCCCGGCCGCGCCTGGTCAGGCGGACCACGCTCTGGCGCCGATCGTGCTCCGCGTCGGACCGGGCGATGTACCCGAACCCCTCGAGACTCCGTAACAGCTGGTTCATCGCCTGCTTGCTGATGCCAGCGCGCTCGGCGAGCGCGCCCGGGCTGACCCCCTCAGGGCCAGGAAACTGGAAGACCGCGATGTGCGGCAGGCGGAGCTCGTCGAATCCCGCGTCGATCAGGCCGGCGATGATCCGGCGGTGAATGGCATGGGACGGCACGCGCAGGAGCGCGCCGATGAGCGGAGGCGGTGGCGGCCACGGACTTGACATATGAGTAAACACAGTTTACCCTCCAAAAAGTAAACGACGTTTACCAATGGAGGCATTCATGACTGGACACTCGAACGCACTCGCCGTGAATCCCGCGGATGAAACCATCGACTACGGGCCGATGGCGGTCCGGTTTCTGCTCACCGGTGAGAACTCCACGGGCAGTGTGGCCGCGTTCGAGCTCACCATCGGTGGTGGCAGCGGCTGGCCGCGCCGGCGCACAGCCACGATCACTACGAGGAAACCATTTACGGCCTCGAGGGCGTGCTGACCTGGACGGTGGGTGGGCAGCCGATCGAAATCGCTGCCGGACAGGCGTTGTGCATCCCCCGAGGCGCAATCCACCGCTTCGACAATCTCGGCAGCCAGCCCGCGAAGGTGCTCTGCGTGATCACCCCGGCCGCGATCGGACCGCAGTACTTTCGGGACGTTCTCGAAGTGATGAAGGCGTCGGTCGGCGGTCCGCCGGATCGCGCCCGGGTGGCAGAGGTCATGCGGCGCCACGGTCTCACGCCGGCACCGCCTCCGCCGGCCGCCTGATCCTGGTTCCTGCCCTCTGGTTCGGGCCAGGAAACCCTCGGGCGGCAGATCTATACTCGCGCGGAGCGGGTATGAACAGAATCCTCTCGGCACTCCTCATGTGCGTGGCTGTCGGTGGCGTGGCCGGGGTCCCGGCACAGTCCGGTGGGACCTACAAGGTCGATGCGAACTGGGCTCGACTTCCAGCGGGGACGACCTGGAACGGGAACACGTCGTGGATCGCGGCGGACCGGAAAGGGCAGGTCGTCGTGCTGGTGCGCACGGCGCCGTACTTCCGGGTGTTCACGCGTGATGGCGCCTTCGTCAAGGCCTTCGGAGACGCCGGGCTGTTCGAGAGCGCCCACAGCGTAACGATCGATGCGCAGGGGGCGCTGTGGGTGACCGACTCCGCGGCGCACGTCGTCCACAAGTTCAGCCCGGACGGCCGCCTGCTGCTGACCCTGGGCAAAAAGGGAGTCGCCGGCGACAACACGTCGCGGGATCTGTTCAACCAGCCCAACCACGTCGCCCTTGCGCCCAACGGCGACATCTACGTGTCCGACGGATACGTGAACGCACGGGTCGTGCACTTCTCCAAGGCCGGACAATTCGTTCGGATCATCGGCGGCGTGAAGGGCTCTCAGCCCGGACAGCTGCAGCTCCCGCACGGCGTGGCCCTGGATTCCAAGGGCCGCATCCTGGTCAACGACAGCGACAACCAGCGCGTGTCCGTCTTCGACAAGGAGGGGTCGTTCGTGGAGGCGTGGCCCTATCCCTCGCGCGGCGGGATCGCCGTGGCCGCCGGCGATACCGTCTACGTCAGCGACGTGAATGCCGGCATCGTCAACGTCCTGAAGAACGGGAAGCGGATCAACAGCGCATCCGCCGATCGGGCGCATGGGATGGATGTCGACACCGACGGCTCGATCTACGTCTCCGGTGCGTCGCGGATGACGGTCATGAAAATCACCAGGGGCCAGTAAACCTAACCGCTGCGGGCACAGTTCGTGCTCAACGAGTCCGGTTGGCCCGGGCTCGCATGCGGATCCATTGAGGAAATCTGACCGAAACGGCGAGATCACGGTATTTGGTGATCGAGCCCGGACACTCGATTAACCGGCAGGATCGCGGTCACACTCGAAGTCGGGCCCATGGCACACACGCATAAGAAGTATCAGCTGCTCATCGAGCGCTGTCGGTCGCTGCCGCCGACGCCCACCGCTGTCGCGCACCCCTGCGATCGCAGTTCGCTGGAGGGGGCGCTCGACGCGGCGCGGCTGGGGCTGATCAAGCCGACCCTGGTCGGGCCGGCGGCGCGGATCGCGGCCGTGGCGGCGGAGTGCCAACTCGATATCTCGCCGTATCCCGTCATCGATGCCGGCTTCAGTCAGGAGTCTGCCGAGAAGGCGGTGGCGCTCGTGCGGTCGGGGCAGGCAGAGATTCTGGTGAAGGGCAGCCTCCACACCGACGAGCTGCTGGGCGCGGTCGTCAAGCGCGACACCGGGCTGAGGACCGCGCGACGTCTCAGCCACTGCTTCGTGATGGACGTGCCGGGCCATGCCGACGTGATCGTGATCACCGATGCCGTGATTAACATCGCGCCGACGCTCGAGGACAAGGTCGACATCGTCCAGAACGCGATCGACCTCCTGCACGCCCTCGGCGTGCCCGAAGCGCGTGTCGCCATCCTCTCGGCCATGGAGACGGTGAATCCGAAGGTCCCGTCCACCGTCGAGGCGGCTGCGCTGTGCAAGATGGCCGACCGCAAGCAGATCACCGGCGGCATCCTCGACGGCCCGTTGGCGCTGGACAACGCGATCAGCATGAAAGCCGCCCAGATCAAGCAGATCGACTCGCCGGTCGCGGGCCGGGCCAACGTGCTGGTCGTGCCCGACCTCGAGGCCGGCAACATGCTCGCGAAGAGCCTCACCTTCCTGGCCGGGGCAGACTCGGCCGGCATCGTGCTGGGCGCGAAGGTCCCGATCGTGCTGACCAGCCGCGCCGACTCCGTGCAGGCGCGGCTCGCATCGTGCGCCGTGGCGGTGCTGCTGGCGCAAGCCCGGCGCGAGCAGGCCGGTAAGGCCCTGGTATGAGGACCAGCGCTTAACCGTCGGTCGATCGCCATGACTGACGCTGTCCTGGTCGTCAACGCCGGATCCTCGTCCATCAAGTTCTCGCTCTTCGCCGCGCGCGGGAACGAGCTCGATCTGGTGGTGCGCGGGCAGGCCGAAGGGTTGTACGCGCACCCGCGCTTCGTCGCGAAGGACCCGACGGGCGGCGTGGTCAGCGAAAAGTCCTGGGGCGACGGCACGAACTTCGGGCACGACGGCGCCCTCGAGCACTTGACCGGCTTTCTCCGGGGCGAGATGGCCGAACATCGGTTGGCAGGCGTGGGCCATCGGGTGGTCCACGGCGGTGCTGCGTTCACGCAGCCGGTGCTGGTGGATCGCCACGTGGTGGAGGCGCTCGCCAGGCTGACGCCGCTGGCGCCGTTGCACCAGCCGCACAACCTGACGCCGATCCGGGTGTTGCTCGAGCGGCGGCCGGAATTACCGCAGGTCGCCTGCTTCGATACGGCGTTTCACCACCGCAACCCGCCGGTGGCCCAGATGTTCGCGCTGCCGGAGGAGCTGACGCGGGAGGGTGTGCGGCGCTACGGGTTCCACGGCCTCTCCTACGAGTACATCGCCTCGGTGCTGCCGCAGCACGACGCGGCGGCGGCCGCGGGGCGGACGATCGTGCTCCATCTCGGCAACGGCTCCAGCATGTGCGCGCTCGAGGCGGGCACGAGCGTGGCGACCACAATGGGGTTCACGGCTGTCGAAGGCCTCATGATGGGCACGCGATCGGGCTCGCTGGACCCCGGCGTGATCCTCTACCTGCTCGACGAGAAGAAGATGGACGCGCGCGCGATCGAGCGGCTGATCTACCAGCAGTCGGGTTTACTGGGTGTGTCAGGCCTGTCGAGCGACATGCGGGCGCTCCTCGCGAGCGCGGACCCGCGAGCCATACGGGCCGTCGATCTCTTCGTCTATCGAATTCGACGCGAGCTGGGGTCGCTGGCCGCCGCGCTCGGAGGGCTCGACGCCCTGGTCTTCACCGCCGGCATCGGTGAGAACGCGGCGCCGATTCGCGAGCGCGTCTGCCGCGATGCGGCGTGGCTGGGCGTCGACGTGGATGCAGGCGCCAATGCCCGCGGCGGGCCCCGGATCAGCGCCGCCGGCGCAAGAGCGTCCGCCTGGGTGATCCCGACGGACGAGGAGCTGATGATCGCCCGCCACACGCGGACGCTCCTGGGTCAGGCGACGCACGCAGGATAACGACATACGGGAACGGCTTTTGCTGTCCTCGGTGCGGCTTGGCCGCCGCATGCCACTGAGGCGCTGGGCAGCCGGGCACCCTCTCATCACTCGCTGCAAAGGAGACGGCCGTGATCTCTAAGTTATCCGCCGAATTCATCGGCACCTTCTGGCTGGTTCTGGGGGGATGCGGCAGCGCGGTGCTCGCGGCGGCGTTTCCCGAGGTCGGCATCGGGCTGCACGGCGTGTCACTGGCCTTCGGACTCACGGTGGTGACCGGGGCGTACGCGCTCGGCCCGATCTCGGGCGGGCACTTCAACCCCGCCGTTTCATTGGGCTTGTGGACAGGCGGGCGCTTTCCAACCGCCCTGCTGGTGCCGTACATCGTGGCCCAGGTCGCTGGTGGCATCGTCGGCGCCGGCGTGCTGTACCTCATCGCGAGCGGCAATGCGGATTTCAGCCTTGACGGCGGATTCGCCTCCAACGGCTACGACATGCACTCACCGGGCGGATATTCGATGATGGCGGCCCTGGTGTGCGAAGTCGTGATGACGTTCATGTTCTTGATCGTCATCCTCGGCACCACGCACAAACGCGCGCCGGTAGGATTCGCAGGTCTCGCGATCGGGCTCGGGCTCACATTGATCCATCTGATCAGCATCCCGGTGACCAACACCTCGGTGAACCCCGCGCGCAGCACCGCAACCGCGGTGTTCGTTGGCGGCTGGGCCCTTCAGCAGCTCTGGCTGTTCTGGCTTGCGCCGATCGTCGGCGCCGT
>Ga0070675_100004478_pt1 | contig 10660 bp, 11 predicted proteins | sample KBSM43metaG_FD_65343 | JGI IMG/M metagenome (GOLD analysis project Ga0070675, IMG submission 65343) | Miscanthus rhizosphere microbial communities from Kellogg Biological Station, Michigan, USA - KBS M4-3 metaG | ecosystem: Host-associated > Plants > Roots > Rhizosphere > Soil ...
CTGTTCGTCGCCGATCGCAAGTTCGAGAGCGGCACCGGCTGGCCCAGCTTCTTCGCCCCTCTCGAGGGCAGCATCGGCACGACCGTCGATCGCAGCTACGGCATGATGCGCACCGAAGTGCACTGCAACAACTGCGGCGGGCATCTCGGCCACGTGTTTCCCGATGGTCCGCCGCCCACCGGCCAGCGCTACTGCATCAACGGAGTGGCCTTGAACTTCGAGCCGAAGACATAACAACGCCCAATTGGAAGTTCTTGGGAGTTGAGAATTGGGAATGGTTGGGAATCGGTAGTTGGGCGTTGGGAGTTCGAAAGGCAAGGGCGCGTTAGCGCCCGAGCCTCGAAGAAGACCAACCGACGCGCTGGGCGATGTAATCGCGCGAGGTCTGCGCTTGCTGGCGGAGGCGAGTGAGATCGACGCCGACCAGTTGACCCTGACGCTTGCGGATCTGGCCGGCGATGATCACCGTATCGACGTTGCTGGTGTCCATCGCCTGCACCACCGCCGAGTAGGCGTTGTTCATCGGCGCGACATTGATCGCGTCGCTGCGCAACAGGATGACGTCGGCCTCTTTGCCGGGCGTCAGCGTGCCGATCTTGCGATCGAGATGATTGGCTCGCGCGCCGTTGATCGTCGCAAACCCGAGCACATCACGCACCGTGAGCAGCGCCGGCGCCGCCTTGTCGTTGGCACGTTGGCGGGCGAGCGCCTGCATGCGCTGCAGCGTGAACACCGCGCGCATCTGTGTGAACAGATCGCCGGACATCTGCGTTTCCACATCCACGCTCAGGCTGGGCGCGAGTTTGTGATCGAGCGCCGCCTGGATCGGTGGGATGCCGTGGCCCATCTCCATCTCGATCGGACATGAGATCGAGACGTGGCCTCCCGAATCGGCCACCATCTTCCACGCCTGCTCCGTAAACGTGTTGCAGTGGATGTAGGTGACATCGGGACCGAGCACCTTTTCCAGACCCGCGAGCGTGCCGCCGGCGTGCACGGAGATCGACGCACCAACGTCGCGCGCGACCGCCCATTCCGCCGCCGTCATGCCCGACGCCATCGCCAGCGTCAGCAGTTGTTCGTTCGACGAGAAATACTGCTTGCGCAGCCGGCGGATGTCGTCGGGATATTTGTTCTGTGGACCGCCGGTGCCGCCGCCGAACGCGTACACCCCGCGGATGCCAGACTCGCGGAGCCCCTGAATAGCGGCGTCTGTGTGCGCCGGGGTGTTGCCGATGTGCGACCAGTCGAGCACCGTCGTCACACCCGCGTTGATCGCGCCGAGCGCACTTACCAGATCGCCGATGTGGACGTCCTCGGGACGCGTCACGCCGCGCACGGAGCCCAGGATGTCGCGCACGTAGTCGTTGAGCAGACCATTGGGCAGGCTGTTGCGGACCGCGCCCTGCCACATGTGCCGGTGGGTGTCGACGAACCCCGGCATGACGATCATGTTCGCGGCGTCGATCACCTGCGCGTCCGCGCTGATGTTCGGGCCAACCGCGGCGATCAGGCCTTTCTCGATCAGCACGTCGGCGGTGTCGAAGTCGCCGACCTTCGGATCGAGCGAGAGGACGCATCCGCCCTTGAGCAGCATGCGACCGGTTTGTGCGGCTGCCGGCGCGCTGCGCAGGCTTGCCGCCACACCGACGGCAGCGGAGAGGAGGAAACCGCGACGCGTGAACTCCATCACCTACGGGGCGTATTTCATCAACGCCTGGAACCACGGCACCGTCGTTTCGGGGGCCTTGGCCTTGTTGTCGAAGACCACCTGGCGCGTGGTGAACTTCTCACCGTAGAAGCGGCCGTTGGCGTCCTCATCCTGCCGGATTGTCGATCCGTCGAGTGTGGCACCCGCGAACAGACCGCGGCTGCGCGAGTAGCTCAGGATTTCGGCGCGCAACTGGATGTCGGTGGCGGCTTGCGCGTCACGACCGACGGGGCCGGCCGTCGCCGCAGCGCCGGCGCCGACTTTCCACTCGTTGCGCACCAGGTTCTCGAGCCCGCGGCGATTCTGAATCACGAGCACCAGGTCGGTGGCGCGCACCCCGATCTGCAGACCGAGGCTGCCGCCGGTGATCGTCAGAAACGCCGGCGTTGACCACATCTTGGTCTTTTCATCCCTCGCGCTGATGATGCCGCGCCCGCGCTCGGCGCCGACGATGAAGCCGCCGCGAACGGTGCCGGGGAAGATGGCGATGCCTTCGGCCTTGGACAGGACCGACGTCGGAATCGCGCTGTCCGAGGCTTTCATGATTTCGTTGAGAACAACGGCCGATTCCTTGACGCGGTCCGCTTCGTCGGACTGGGCGCCAAGACGCGCCGAGGGTGCAAGTAACAGGAGCAGCGCGAGTGCGCAGGAGGAGAGGCGTGCAGTCATACCTCAACAGGTATCACGATCTGTACGCACGATGCACTTGGGATTTGACCCGATACGCGTTTAATCCTTTTCGTATACGGGTCCGTCCACGGTGCGATGGGACAGGTATTGCCACTTGCCGTCACGTCTGGCATAGACGCGCTCGTACCACACGGTGAACGTCCGGCGACCGGGCGCGGCGTCCTTGAAACGACCCACGTAACGTCCGTAGGTGATGACGACATCCCCGTGCACCTCGGTTTTCACCGAGTCGAGCACTCGCGAGGCGTAAGGCGCCTTGGCAACCGTCGCCATCCAGTCGGCGCGCGTATCCACGCGGAGGGGCGCGCCGCCCGTCGTCCAGCCGTCGCCGTGCGTGAACGTGAAGGTCGGTGCCGTTGCGGCGTCGACAAATGCCACGTCACCGCGGACAACGGCCGCCTCGATGTCGCGTTCGAACGCGAGCACCTGTGCGGCGACGTCGTGGGTGCGCTGCCGGCCCCCCATCACCGCTGTCACCGCGACAACCAGTGCCGCGCACATGAGCGACCGTCTCGACCAGTGGTTTCGCATCATGCCCTCACAGAACGCTGTCGTTGTATATCACCCGCCCGCCAACGATCGTCAGCACTGAGCGGATCCGCTTGATGTCTTCGTCTGGAACCGTGAAGTAGTCGCGATCGAGCACCGCGAGGTCGGCGCGGTTGCCGGTTTCGATCGAGCCGATGTCGTCTTCCCAGATGAACCATTTGTTGGCGGCGGTGGCGAGCCACAGCGTCTGCTGCCGGGTCAGCGCCTGATCGCCGAGGATGGCCTGGCCGGCCAGGTTGCGGCCCGTAATCATCGTCGAGAAGTTGAGCCACGGGTTGATCACGGTGATGTCGCCGCCATCGGAGTGGTAGCCAACCGGAATACCGTGGGTCGCGAGTGTGCGGTACGGTGGTCCGACGTTGGTGCCAGTGCGTAGCGGACCCCAGCCGACAAGGACGCCCATGCCGAGCGCGTGGGCTCGATTGGCCAGCTCCACCGGGAACTCGGGTATGTGCGAGATGATCCAGCGCAGGCTCGTGATCGGAATCTCGCGATTTACCGTCTCGCGGTTGGTGATCAGGGTGGTCGCGCCGGCGAGGTTCAGCGCGTGATCTTCAGCGCGCCATCCTGCCCGCGCGATCGCGCGCAAGCCGTCCACGCCACCGCCGGTGAACTCGCCGATCCCGCCGGTCTTCAGCCACTCGTTGCCGAAACGCGGAAAGGAGTTGCGCAACCGCTCGGACAGCGTAGGCAGCGGCGGGTTCGCGGTGGGGGAGTCCTGATGCAAAAAGTCGATCCGCAGGCGGGCCGGCAATCGTCCCTCACGCGCGAGCGCGTGAAAGGGATTGTGCATCGTGTAGGTGTTCTCGCTGGCGACGCCCGGCGCGGGTTCGTCGGCATGAAACGCACCCGAGTCGCGATGCGTGGTGATGCCGAGCTGCGCGTAGTACTGCAGGGCATCGAGCGCCGTGCGCTTCCTCGTCTCCGCGGTCAGCAGCGTCTTGCGCAGCGTCTGCAAGGCGAGCCCAGCGGCTGGACCGGCGATCGCGCCATCAGCCGCTACCGTCACGCCTCTCGCTTCGAGCCAGGCCTTACCTTCACCGTTGGTGCGTGTGCCACCTTGCGCGGCCTGGAGGTACACCGGCCGGCCCACCGCGTCGAGCTCGGTGAGCGTGGGCAGACGGCGCTCGTCGAACTGCATTGCCGAGATCGGTCCGACCGTGGTGACGAACTCGCCCGCGGGTACGCTCGACGCACGCGTCTTCAGGGCTGCGATCGCCTCGGGAATCGTGAAGACGTGCTCGAGCGGCGTGTGCCACCCGGGCCGGTTGCCGACGAGGACGATGTGGTTGTGGGCGTCGATGATGCCGGGAATAACGGTCCTGCCTTTGAGGTCCACGACCGTCAGGCCGCCGCTGCGCCGAACGACGTTGTTGCCGACCGCGGCAATCCGGCCGTTGCGGATGAGAACCTGCGACACGATCTGGCTGGTGCGGTCCATCGTATGGATCCGCCCGTTGATGAAGCCGAGATCGCGTGCATCGTTGGCCGGCGCCTGAGCGTCCAGCCTGACGGCGCCCGACCACCGCGCCAGCCCGATGGCCGCAGCCGTGCCGCCGATGAAGTGTCTGCGTGAAAGGTCTCGCTGATTCATGGCCGAGAGGCACGTATTGTAGTGTGATGTCGGAAATCGCGGCCGTGCGTCGGATGTACGCACAACAGATTGTCGCCACAGCCAGTGCAGCCACGCCCGGCCTGCTCGACGCGTTTGCAGCGATTCCTCGCGAACAATTTCTTGGTCCAGGCCCGTGGGTCGTCGTCGGCGCGGTGGATCCAAAGCCGCGCCGCACGCCCGATGCCGACCCGAGCCACGTCTATGCCGACGTGTCGGTGGCGATCGCCCCCGAGCGGCAGTTGTTCAATGGTCAGCCAAGCTTCCTGGCGCGCATGATCGACAGCCTCGCCCTCGCCGCGGGCCGCCGCGTGGTCCATATCGGCGCCGGGACCGGTTACTACTCGGCGATCATCGGCTATGTCGTCGGAGCGACCGGACACGTCGTCGCCGCGGAAATCGATGAACCGCTCGCCGCGGCCGCGCGCGGCAACCTTGGATCGATGCCGTGGGTCGAGGTCCAGCAGAATGATGGGTCGAGCGTGCACGGCCCGCTCGATGCGATCTTGGTCAACGCGGGTGTCACCCACCCGCAGGAATCGTGGCTCGATGCGCTGGCACCGGGCGGCCGCCTTCTGCTGCCGCTAACCGTGGCAATGCCGGCGATGGGAGGCACGCTGGGCAAGGGCGTGATGCTGCTGATTCGCAAGAGCGAGGCTGGCGCGCTCGCCGCCGAGGTGACGTCTTTCGTCGCGATCTACTCAGCGCTCGGCTTGCGCGACAGCGTCATCGAAAGGATTCTCGGGCAGGCGTTGCAGCGAACGTCGTTTCCCAACCTGACGCGACTCCGCCGCGACGCGCACGATCGCGTGGACGACTGCTGGTTGCACACCGAGCGATTCTGCTTGTCGATGGAACCGCTCTAACGGGCTTTCAGCTGAGCCCGCTGAGCGGAGGGGAGGTGCATAATGCCGCAATGGCAGCCACTCGAGACATGCAACGCGCCACCGTTGACGGCGGACACGTCGAGTACGTATTGCACGGTTCCGGCGACCCGATGTTGTTCATACACGGCGCAGGGATCGCGGACGCCTTCCTCCCGTTGATGAACCAGCCGGCTTTGGCAGGTACCCAACAGATTCACTACCGGCGTCGCGGCTACGGGCAGAGCACGGCGATCAGCGGACCGCCCGAGAGCTTCATGACGCGTGCCGCGGCGGATGCGGCGCAACTACTGGCGCATCTCGGCGTCGGTCCCGCTCACGTCGTCGGACATTCCAGCGGCGCGCTCGTGGCGCTCGATCTTGCGTGCGATACGCCTCGCGCCGTGCGCTCGCTGGCGCTGCTCGAGCCGCCGCTGCTCGGCGTCCCTTCGACGGGACCACACATGGCGGCGCTGACACCAGCTGTCGAACGCTACGCCGCCGGAGATCCAGCCGGAGGGATCGATGGGCTCTTCAGCCTTGTCTTCGGGACCGGGTGGCGGCCGGCCGCCACCCTGGCCGTTCCTGGCGGGCCTGAGCAGGCGGAAGCGGATGCCACCACGTTCTTTGAATTCGAGCTGCCTGCCGTCGGAGCGTGGCAGTTCGATTCGCGTCGAGCCGCACAGGTCACGCAACCTGTGCTCTTCATGATGGGAAGCGCGACGCTACCCTTTCATCAGGAAGCCGGCGCGTTGATTCGAGAGTGGTGGCCAGCGTCCGAGCACCACGTCGTTGCCGGCGCAACGCATGCGTTGCAAGTGGTCGAGCCCGCCGGCGTGGCGCAGGGACTCGCCCAGTTCATCGCGCATCACTGATCGACGCAGATGTCCGATCCCATCATTCAGGTCAGCCCGCTCAGCAACCGCTGGCAGACACTCGACCCGTTCCTGTTCTGCGTCCACCACGTCGATCTCTACCCGAAGGGCAACGATCGTTTCGGCCCTGACGCCCCGCTCGCAGGCCACGACATCGGGCAGGACTTCGACAATCAGGACGGCTGGCGCATGTATCACGGCGACATCGTCCCCGGGTTTCCACAGCATCCGCATCGCGGCTTCGAGACGGTGACGATCGTCCGCAAGGGCTACATCGACCATTCGGACTCGCTGGGTGCCGCGGCTCGGTTCGGCATGGGTGATGTGCAGTGGCTGACGGCGGGCGCGGGTGTCGTGCACTCGGAGATGTTCCCGCTGCTCGATCGAAACGGTCCCAATACGCTGGAGCTATTTCAGATCTGGCTGAACCTGCCCGCGAAGAACAAGCTGGCCGCACCCTACTTCACGATGTTCTGGGACAAGGACATTCCGCGCCGCCGCTCTCCGGGCGTTGAGGTCACGATGATTGCCGGTGCGCTCGACGATGTACAGCCGCTGGCGCCGCCACCGCATTCATGGGCGGCGAGCGACGATGCCGACGTGGCGATCTGGTCGATTGCGATGGAGCCAGGCGCGACGTGGGTGGTGCCGCCGGCGCGCGACTCACAGCCTGCCTCGCCGAAGCCTTTGGCGGCGGCGGGCAACCGCGCGCTGCACGTCTTCGCGGGTAAGGGCATCAAGGTCGGCGACCGCGTCATCGATGGTCCGTCGATGATTCGCGTGTACCCGAATCAGCCGATTCCGCTCGAGGCGGTGAATGGCCCGGTCGAGATCCTGCTGCTGCAGGGCCGTCCGATCGGCGAGCCCGTCGCCCAGCACGGTCCGTTTGTCATGAACACGCGCGCTGAGCTGGAACAGGCGTTCGCCGACTATCGCCGCACCCTCTTCGGCGGCTGGCCCTGGCCTGAGAATGCGCCCGTGCACGCGCGCGACGCGGGCCGCTTCGCGAAGCACGCCGACGGGCGCGTCGAGAAGGTGTAGTGTCCGGCTTTAGCCGGACGTTGCGGTCCCTGGTACTTGGTGCTTTGTTCCTGGTCCGTCCTCTGGTCCGTGGTCCGGCTCAACGCATGCCAAGGTATGTGCCGCCGCGTCAGCGATAGTAGTCGAAGCCGCGTTCTGAGCTCCAGACCTCAGAAATCTCATCGAACGAAAACAGAATCTCTTCACCAGGTGAATAGCGGCCGCTCGAGCCGGGTCTTACGACAGTGGCAATGCACTCGCGATCGCCCCACAACTTGCAGTCCATGACTTCGTCTGTCGTGCCATCAGTGAATCGCACGGTGTACACAAGGTGCTTGGCGCTGTCGTTGACCTACTCCTGCGTCGCCGCTTTCTGCAGTTCATTGAGCAGCGAGTAGAGCAGCCTGATCAACTCGCGGCGGCTGCCAATCGTGAATGCGTCGTTGCCGGACGAAACGAGTACCACGGTCCTCCGTCCTGGTTCCGTGACCTTCAGGGTTTCGAACAGTCCATCGACGGCCGTCGAATCGGTTCCGACGTGGTTTCCGGCGAAGAGATCGCTGGCTGCTGCGAGCTTCAGAATTGCGCTAATCTCGCCGGCAGTGAGGTCCCGATTCCGGGAGACGCTCCCCGGATTCTCGGGCCCTGCCGTTCGAGAACAGAGCAGCTCGGATCGCCCTTTGCCCTCCAAGACCGTCACGTCGAGTCGACATTCACGGAAGAGATTTCTGCCGCCGTACTCTCGCTTCAGCGAGAGCTGCAGGTTGGTGGTCTGGGCCCAGGATGGCTCGGCGATTGCGATGAGGCCGACGGCCAGAATAAACGCTGGAGCAAGTCTCGGTCTGTTCATAGGTGGTCAGTGGTTCCGAATGTTCGCACCGCGTTCGGCCAGCAATTCCCGCAACACCGATCGGTGGCAACGGCTCTCGTCGGCGCAGTAGCAGCCTACCGAAAAGTCTGTCGTGTGCGACAAAGCGGCGAGTAGATCGAGCAGACGCCGCGCTTCCGGCCGCTTCATCTCACCACGATACCGGCTGACGAACGACTTCCATCGTTTCGGATCGTCGAGTGATGCCTGCGCGCGCTTGAGCAGCGGCTCGCTGGGTGCGACGTCGGGCAGCCACACGTCATAAAAATTGCGCGACGCGGTCTCTGCCTTCGGCACGCCGCGCGGCGGACGACGGACGGTGCCGAGGCGTAGACCCTCGCTCGTCGCGCGAGGAGATCCGAGTCGAACGATGCGGATCGGCATAGTTCACGTGATGGACGGTGCATCGTGATGACGGGGAGCGACCTGCGTATCCACGTAAGTCGTGACGATATCTTGCAGCGGCCCAACGGTCGAATGCACGCGCACTGTCTGCTGCCGGGAGAATAGCGTCGGGTGACGCACACCGGTTCGGCCGCATTTGAAGAAGCGCTTCGGCGGGTCGAAGTGGTTATCGAGCTCCCATCTGGGTACGTATTCGCTGATCAACCAGCACCGCGTGAGCGAATCGAATGGCTTCACGTTCACTGGATCCCCGTCAGTCGTGGCCGCCCAGCCCTTCTCGGTGAGCGTCAATCCGGCGCGTGCCGCTTCGTTCAGCATCCAACGCAGCGGAGCTTTCGACGCGGCGTCGTCGTCAAGGCCTCCACCCACATCTGAATGCGATCCGCGGAACCAGATCTCCTCGACGGTTTGTGTGCGGCACTCGCTCCGTGTCTCGGGCCTCGGCGGATCGGAATCGATTCCGCCCCAGCTCGTGGGAAGGAACCACGATCGCTGTTCGTCGAGCGACATCGCGTGGCAGACGCGCTCGACGCTGACGTTGTGACGCAGATGAGGAAGACTGCGTGGCCAGATGCCGCCGTAGGCCTTGACGGTGTCCCAGATGCCGAGGAAGTGCACGCACGGCGTGCTCACCCGCTCAGACTGCTTGAACTGTTCGATCGCCCTCGTGTTTGGCCTGTGCGGCTTGTACAGCCGGTAGGCCCGCCTGAACGCTGATGAGAAATGCGGATGTTTCGGCGGCAGCAGACCGCAGCGATGGATCAGGCCGGCCAGCACGCGAACGGTGAAGGAGCCGCGGCTGAATCCGATCAGATAGATCACGCTGCGCGCCCCGGGCGGTCCGTCGTGATAGGCCTCAGCCAGCGCCTTGTACAGTTGTTTGACGTTGCTTCTCAGCCCGAGACCAACCGCGAGACCGAGCCACTTGGCAATCCATCGAGCGACCGGAAAGCGAACCGGCGGATCGAGCACGATCAGGGCGCGCCGTTGTTCGCAGTTCTCGTTCTTGTAACTCGTGATGGCATCCACCTGCGTCGGGTCGGTGCCGATCCCCTGGTCGTAGAAGACGACTTGCTCGTCCGAGTTGCTCAGATCGAGGAACTTGATGAGGCGTGTGACGTTCGACACCTGCGTGCTCCACGAATTGCCGGTGCCGTCCGAACACACGACGATCTTTCGCGCCATGCTCCCTCAGTGTCGCATGGGTGACGAACCGCGCGCGCTCAACGCGATCCCGGCTGCAGCGATGGTGGCGGCTATCGCCGGAATCACGGCCGCCCAGAACACGTCGCGCATCGGCGTGTTCTGCGCCAGCAGCAGGCCGCCCACAACCGGGCCGACGATCGATCCGATGCGCCCGATGCCGAGCGCCCAGCCGACGCCGGTCGATCGAACGCGCGTGGGGTAGAACTCCGACGACAGCGCGTGCGAGGCGTTCTGGCCGCCGATGATCCCGACGCCGGCGCACGCGATCGTGACCGCCAGTAGCGCCACTGACGCGCCGCTGTGACCGATCGCATACACGAACGCCGCCGCCCATGCGTAGCAGCCGGCAAGAATCCAGAACGAGAACGTGCGATCGAGCACCCGGCCGAGCACGATCGCTCCGGCGATGCCGCCAATCTGGAATAGCGACGTCAGGCGGATCGCCGTGGCGACCGGAATGCCAGCGTCGCTGATGATCGTCGGCAGCCAGCTATTGAGGAAATACAGGTTGAGCAGGTTCATGAAGTAGACGACCCAGATCAGGATCGTCGCCACCGCACGCCCGTTCGTGAACAGCTCCGCGACGGTGAACGCACCGCTCGCGTCGTAGGCGTCGTCTCCCGGCGACAGCGGACCTGCCACGGATTCACCGGGCGCGATCCGGGCGAGAGAGGCCCTCGCCCGCGACTCGGCCCCGCCGCGAACGAGCAAAAAGCGGATCGATTCCGGCAGCAGGACCGCCGACGCCATTGCGATCCCGATCGGAATGATCCCGCCGACGATGAAGACCGCCGGCCATCCGAAGCGGGGAATGATCGACGCCGCGACGAGGCCGCCCACGGCCGCACCCAGCGAGAACCC
>Ga0070675_100004480_pt1 | contig 10660 bp, 6 predicted proteins | sample KBSM43metaG_FD_65343 | JGI IMG/M metagenome (GOLD analysis project Ga0070675, IMG submission 65343) | Miscanthus rhizosphere microbial communities from Kellogg Biological Station, Michigan, USA - KBS M4-3 metaG | ecosystem: Host-associated > Plants > Roots > Rhizosphere > Soil ...
TTCGGGCGCTGCGGCGTGTACGAGATGTAGTGCATGTGCTCCACGCCCCGCTCGTCGGCTCGCATCACCGCGATCTTCTTCGAGTCCGGCGACCAGCGAAGCTGCGGACGCACCGGCTGCGGGCGCTGAAGCTGGCTAGGACGCGGCATGGTCGTGCCGTACGAGTAGTACTCCACGCCGTCGCTCGTGAGCTGCACGGAATCCTTGTGCGTCTCTGCGTTCCGCACCCACAGGTTGTACTTCGAGATGAACGCCTCGAGCTTCTTGTCCGGTGACTTCACGAACGGCACATCGCTCGGCAACGTGTCGCCCACCACGCAGCGATACGTCTGGATGTTGCAACTGAAGCGCTTGCGGACCGCGTTGAACTCGATCTCGCTCTCGTTGGCGCCGGCCTTCTTAAACATGAAAGTCTGGAACGGGAGCTTGTTGCCGTCGAACGCGGTGTCCGACGCCGACGTCATTGCCTGCGCGAGCTTCACGTGATCGAAGAGCAGCGTCCGCGACGCCGACGCTGGATTGACGAGCACGAACTCGGCGCCATTCGACGTCTTGTTGCGGTACCAGAACCGGTTGCCGTCCTTGAGCCACTGCGGGTTCACCTGGTCTCCCGACACGAGACGGTCGGCATTCCAGTTGAGGAACTGCTCGGCGCGGGCATAGTTCACTTGTTGCGCGCCGATCGGCGCGGCTGCCACGATCAGCACGAGCACGGACAGGGGGAAACCAAGCCGTGGTGTCACGCGGCGGGGGGAGCTGCTGGTCATGTCTCGTCTCCGAGAGTGGAAAAGCGATGACGGGCGGGAGGAGCGAGGAGCTGCGAACCTTCAGGGCATGATGCGGAGAAGCGCTTTTTCCGACGAGTTGTGGTACTTGCACTGATACGAGAAGAGGCCAGCCACCGTGGCAGGCCAGAGATACGCCTGGGATTTCTGCAAATCACCCGAGTCGCCCCACGGCCCACCGGTCACGGTGTGCACCGTGTTGTCGACGTTGTACCAACAGACGTTCGTCCCGACCTTCACCACGCTCTCCCCGTTCTCCGTGCCATCGGGCTGGAGCTGGAAGAAACCGTCGCCGATATAGATCTCGACGAGATTCTGGTTGTAGTTGCCGAGTTGCACACGCACCGGCACGTCGGTCGTCTTCCCTGCCTCGACCGAAAAGCGGATCGGATGCGGAAACGGCTCGGGCACGACCGCGAGACCCGGGGCATTGAAGCGGAGCTGGTAGTCCCCGGCGGCCACCGCCGAGAACGAGAAGCGCCCGTTGGCGTCGGGTGATGACCGCTGCCCCGTCTGTCGCCCGCGCCCGTTCATCAGAATGAGCGTGCCGAGATTTGGCTGCGGCGCGCCGGTCAGCGACGAGACGAGGCCCGTGATGTTCCCGGTTGCTGGCGGCGCGACGATCCCACCGTCACCTCCCGCCGAGCCGCCGCACGCGCCCACACCGGCGACCGCGACGCCGGCACCGGCCACACCGAGCGTCGCGAGAAAATCGCGTCGGGACATTGCTCGTGCGATTTCGTGCGTCCAACGGTGCTGCGACATCGGTCGATTCAACTGTCGATTCAACGAGTGAACGCCTAACGCGATTGACGATACGCCAGCCGGAGCAAGAACACCGGGGGCGGGCCGGTCTTCGGCCCGCCCCCGAGAACCACGCTGTGAATTGCGACCCGTTACGAGATGCGCGGGCAGCTGCCTTCGCCCTGCTTCATTGCACTGTTGTTCAGGATCTCGGTCTGCGAGAGCGGAAGCTTGGTCGCGCGCGCGGGGCCGAGGATCTGCGTCACGAGGCCGAACCGCGCCAGATCGTTCTCGCGGCTGCCTTCCACGAAAAGCTCCGCCATGCGCTCGTTCAGCAGCGCGTCGCGCGCGGCCGTGGCGTTCGCCGGTGTGGGAATGGCCGGCAGCCCCACCGCTGCACGGGCACGGAGCAAATTGAGCAGCGCGGCCTCGGTGACGAAGTCATTGGCGCGGAACGCCACTTCGGCCTCGATCAGCGTCGATTCGATCTTCGAGAGCATGCGGATTGGCGCCGAGCGGTCCGCGTACTTGGTGATGCCGAAGTACGCGAAGCGGTTGTTCACGCCGAGCTGCCCCGCCTTCCGGGTCACGGCCATGCGCTTGTCGTCCTTGGTCGGATCGAACCAGTCGCGCAGATAGGCTTCTCCGGTTCCGAGGGAATCGATCGAGTGGACGCGTGAGAAGTACATGCGGCGCAATCCGCCCGAGCGATTGCGATTCTGGTGGAACTGTTGTCCCGTCCAGCTCTGCGTGCTGGCAGCGCCTTCGGAGTAGACGGCGTTGTACTGGAAGCCCGCAGCCACCGCCTGCGCATCCGTCTTCGCCGCCGCGTAATTGCCCGCCATCAGGTTGGCGCGGGCGCGGCCCGCATACGCCACGTTCGTCCATTTCGTTTTCGCTGCGTCATCGCCCGTGATTGCCTGCGCGGCGGCAAGACCAGCGGTGAACTTCGTGATGGCCTGTTTGAAGAGTTCCGTGTCGGGCGAACGCGCCGCGTCTGCCTGCAACGGCGATTCACAATATCCCGTGGCCAGGAGCAGGTCGGCCAGGGCATCGATGAGGAGCACCTGCGCGCGCAGTGGACTCGTTGCGGCCGCGGCGCCGAGCACGCTCTGCACGCGCTCCTGCGCGCTCTGTGCCGCATAACGCGCGCGGAGGAGATCGTTCTGAGGACCACTGAACGAGCCGCCGCTCGGCCAGTCGGCACGAACACGGCCCTCGGAAATGTCCTCCCAGTCGATCCAGGTGGACGTCGACTCCATCTCGTCGCTCAACAGCTCGGTGACGACAATGAAGTCGTCGTACGCCAGCTGCAGCGCACCCTCGGCGCCGTTGGTGACGTTCTTGAGAATGATCGTGTTGTTGAGGGCGTCATCGCCGAATGCCTGCGGGTTCGGGACGTCGAGCGCGTTGCCGCAGGCCATTCCCGACAGGAGGAGCGCGATCGCTCCCACGTATGCCGCGGCGCGCCCACCGGTGCGGATCGTTTGCTGTATGCTCATGATCGGTCTCGTAGGTATGAGTGGGCGTCGCCTAGAAGCGCGTGCGAATCTGAAAGCGAAAGACGCGCGGGGCCGGCTGCATGAGGAATCCACTGTTGAACGTGAACGAGCTCGCGCCCGCCCAGTTCATGTTCGGATCGACGCAGTTGCAGTCGTCCCACCACCACACGTTCTGTCCGGACAGCGTGATCGACGTGGCGCCTGCTCCGACCGATCCCGACAGACGCTGCGGAACGTTGTAGGCGATCGACAGCTCACGCAGGCGGACGTTGTCACGCTTGTCGACGTAATTCAGGATGGAGGCGTACTGCTTGATCGAGTCGGACTTGAACGTCCGGTCACCGTTCGGGCCTAACGCGGCCAGCCACTCGTCCGAGCCACCCTGGCGAATGCGGTAGGCGCGATCGCCGTTGGAGAACCACGCGCCGCGCTCCACCGACACGAGACCGTAGAACGAGAACGGTCCGGCGCGGAACGTGTTGCCGATGCCAAAGTTGTGGGTGGGGAGCCCGTTGCCGAAGTAGACCGCCGTATCCGACCGCGTCGTGATCGGGCATCCGTAGGTCAGCTTCGAGCAATCACCGAGCGTCGGGTCCGTTCCCGTGGTCTTCACCGAGAAACCCGTCGCCTTTCGATCCCACACACCGCCGATCGGGTAGCCCAGGCGCTGGTTGTTGTTCCCGAGGTTGACTCCGCCGAGATCGGTGATCTCGTTCTTGTTGCCATCGGCCCTGAGGTTGATCATCCAGTCGTATTTCGGCGACGAGAATGCCTGGAAATTCACAGACGCTTCCCAGCCGTGGTTCTGGATGGCGCCGATGTTCACGGATTTCGCGGTCGTGAAGCCCGCCGAGGGCGGGTTCAGCTTCTGCACGATCGCGTCGGCCGTCTCCTGCTGGTAGATCGACCCTTCGAACCCGAGGCGATCGTTGAGGATTCCGAACTCCAGGCCGTACTCCACCTCGGTCGACTTTTCCGGACGCAGGTCTGCGTTTCCAGGATTCAGTGGGACGATGCCGACATCCGACGCGAAGACCGGCGTCGCAGCGTAGCTGGTGAAGGAATCGAACGGACCGGGCATCTTGCCAGCCTGGCCCCACGCGGCGCGAACGCGCGCGGCGCTGAAGAACTTCGGGAGGTAGCCCTCCTTCGTCATGTCGTACGACGCCTGGATCTTCGGGTACGTCTTGTAGCCATAGTCCTTGCCGAACGCGCTATTCCCGTCGATGCGAACACCGACGGTCACGAAGAGCTTGTCCGCGATGTCGAACCGGTCCTGAGCGAGGAAGCCGAGGTTCACCGTCTTCGTGAACGTCTCGCCAGCCTGCGTGGTGGCCGCGGAGGAGATCGACGACACACCCGGGCCCGCAAACGAGTTGCCGACGCCCGTCAGGAGCGACTCGATGTCCCAGAAGCCCTGGCCACCGGCCGAGAGGTTGGACACGATGTGCCACGGCAGCTGCTGTTGCCACTGCGCGAGATAGTCGATCGTGTACGTCTTGTAGTTGCGGTTCCCGAGGTTCGCCTGTCCGTTCGTAACGCCGGCAGGACCGAAGTTCCCGGCATACGGGAAGAAGCGCGATTTATGATCGTTGACCGCGTCGCCGCCGAACGTGAGGCGATGGGTGATGTTCGGCCGAATGATGTTGTTGAGCGTCAGTCCGCCCGTCCATCGGTCGACGTCCGACTGCGTCTTCATCGACTTGATGTCCTTGACCGGTACCCAGGCCTCTCCGTACGGACGATCCTTCGTCGCGGTGGTGGGCGCACCGTTGAGCGCGTTGCCCAGAAGCGCCGTCCAGTTGTTGCCGGCCTGGATCTCGTTGATCCGGTCGCGCACGTACGCCGACCGCGCCTCCACGGTCCACTTGTCGCTCGGGACGAACGTCAGGTTGAGGCGGAGCGCTGCCTTGGACTGATCGTTCGGTTGGATCGAACCCGTCTCTTTGCTGATATTGGTGGACGCGAAGTACGTGGTGCGCGTCGCGCCGCCCTGTGCCGACAGGTCGAGACCGTAGTACGGCCCCCGTTGGATCATCGTCTCGTTGGCGTCGAGCGCGCGCGTGCCGTCCGGGCCGGTGAAGCGCGGGAACTGGGTCGTTGGGAGGTTGTGGCGCAGTTCCTCGAAACCGGTGGACAACCCCATGTTCCACTGCGTCCGCTGCTCGCCCGTGTGACCCCGCTTCGTGAAGATCTGAATGACACCGTTCGTCGCCTCGGAGCCGTACAGCGTCGCGGCCGCGGCGCCCTTCAACACTTCGACGCGCTCGATGTCGTTGGGATTGAGGTCACCGAGACGGTCGGTGGATGCGCCTCCACCAAACGAGCAGCACGCACCGGAATTGAACCACTCCGTGGCGCGCCCATCGACTCGAACGCCATCGACGTAGATCGCAGGCCGCTGCGACAGCGACAACGACGCGGTTCCGCGAATACGGAGGTCCTGACCCGTTCCGACACCGCCGCCCACGGTCGTCGAGCGCAACCCGGTGACCTTGGACGACAGCATGCGGCCCACGTCCGGAATCGCGACCTGTTCGGCAAGCTTCGAGACGTCGACTTCCGCGATCGATGCGCCGACCTGCCGCCTTTCGGCCGCGCCGCCGGTGCCGGTGACGACGACCTGCTCCAGTTCGACCGCGCTCCCCGAAAGGCGCAGGTCGACCGTCACCGTGTCGTTACTCTTAATTGTGATCGGTCGCGTTTCGGGTCGATAACCGAGCTGCTGGACTCGAAGGGTGACGTCTCCGACAGGAATGTTACGGATGAGAAAGCGGCCGCTCGGATCGGTCGCCGTCACGGCCTGCTGGTTCCCGACGATCTGAACTCGTACCTGCTGCAGCGGGCGTCCGGTGTTCGCGTCTGTGACCGAGCCGGACACGACGCCCGTTTGAGCGGCAGCCGTGTTGGCCGCGAGAACCAAGGCCAACGCCGAACCGGCGAGCCTCACAAAGGAACGCGTTCCTCCCAGCGAACATGATGTGCGCATCTTCCCTCCAAAGAGCTATGGGACGGGACCACCGTACTTCCGGCTGAAGCGACCACGGACGAAAATGGGAGCGAGCAAACACGCGCGGTTGACCGTCGCGCGGGACGGGGCAAGCATGTGGGACGAGCCGTCAACGTGACTCGGTATACCACTTCGGTGTGTAGGATTCATCACACTGCGGCGTTTCCGGTCACTTTGCAAGAGTCGCGCAGATCGAAATTGCGCGTGCACCGCATCGTCTTTGTATTTTCCGATCTCCGGTGGGCGAGGCGAATGGGCGTGTGGCGAGTGACATGACAGGACGCTTGTGGACGCGGTCGACATCGATCATGTGGCGGCTGACGTCGTCGCTGCTCGCCGCGGCATGCTCGAGCGAGCCCGTCACGAGCCCCATTCCATCGGGTGACGCGAGTGCCTTCCGGTGGGAGCTTCCCGGCGGGTTTCCCCTCCCACTGGTCCCGTCGGACAATCCGATGTCCGACGCCAAGGTCGAACTCGGACGGCGACTGTTCTACGACACGCGCCTGAGCGGCAACGGCGCCTTCTCGTGTTCCTCCTGTCACCGTCAGGCAAACGCGTTCGCCGACGCGCGCAACCTTCCGTTCGGGTCCACCGGCCAGCCGCACCCACGCAACAGCATGTCCCTGCCTAACGTCGCGTACCAGGTCGTGCTCGGCTGGGCGAATACCGAGACTCGCCGTCTCGAGGACCAGGCGCTCCTCCCGATGCTGGGCAAGGACCCCGTTGAGCTCGGCCTCGCCGGCCGTGAGGCAGAAATGCTCGACCGCCTCCGCGCGGTCCCAGTGTATCCGCCCCTGTTCCGCGCGGCCTATCCCGGCGACTCATCGCCCTTCACGTTGAACAACGTCACCAGGGCCATCGCGACCTTCGAACGGACGTTCGTGTCCGGCGACTCGCCGTACGATCGGTATCGGCGCGGCAACACGACCGCGATTTCCGACGCCGCCCGGCGCGGCGAGGCGCTGTTTATGGGCGACCGGCTGAAGTGCTCGCAATGCCACAGCGGCGTCATGTTCACGAACGCCGCGCGGTGGGCCGGCGGACCCGAGCTCGCCGATCCCGAGTTCTTCAACAACGGATTGTACAACATCGGAGGAACCGGGACGTATCCAGCGCCGAACAGCGGCTTGCTCGCCACCACTGGCATTGCCTCGGACATGGGGAAGTTCAAGGTGCCCTCGTTGCGGAACATCGAGGTGACCTACCCGTACATGCACGACGGCACGGTGGCAACGTTGTCGGATGTGATCGATCACTACGCCGCCGGCGGGCGCACGATCACGAGCGGGCCTAACGCGGGGGCGGGCAGCGCGAATCCCTACAAGAGCGCGCTGGTCGGAGGGTTCGCCATCAGCGCCGGTGAAAAAGCCGACGTGATCGCGTTCCTGCGCACGCTCACGGATTCGACGTTCCTGACGAGGGCCCGATTGTCCAATCCGTGGATCGTGCGGTAGAAGGCTCGTTGTCATCACATCAATAGGAGGCATCAAATGCCAAGGTTTCTCATCGAAGGATCGTACGCGCCAGAGGGAGCGAAGGGCCTCGTGAAAGAGGGTGGCACCCATCGTCGCGCGTTCATCGCGGAGTTGATCAAGAAATCCGGCGGAACGATGGAGAGCTTTGACTTCGCGTTCGGCGCATCAGACGTGTACGTCCTGTGCGAGATGCCAGACGTCGCGTCGGCGATGGCGCTGAGCCTCGCGGTCAACGCGAGCGGCGCAGTGAGCATCAAGACGATCCCGCTGATTTCGGCCGAAGAGATGGACGCGGCGGCGAAGAAGCAGATTGCGTATCGGCCGCCTGGCGCGAGCTGATTTCGCTGTGCAGGCGGGCTCTCGTCGTTATGGCGTGAAGCCCGCCGCTGTCCACAGGGCCGCGCTCTCGAACATTGTGCCGTCTTTCATCACGAAGCGAACGCTCCGGATGTTCGAGATGTTCTCGAGCGGGTTCGCGTCGAGCACCAGCAGATCGGCGCGCTTGCCCCGTTCGATCGTGCCGACGTCCTTCTCGACGCGCATCGCCTGCGCGGCGACCGCTGTCGCGGCGCGCAGTGCGTCCATCGGTGTGAAGCCGGCCTTCACATACAGCTCGAGCTCGCGGTAGAGGCTGTACGCGGGGATTCCTTCGTCGGTGCCCGTGACGAGCGGCACCCCGGCGTCATGCGCGGCCTTGATGTTCGCCAGCGTCCGCGCGAGTCGCGCGTGCGACGTCGCGGTATCCGACGTTGATTGGCCGAGCGACGCGATGCGATTCTGAAGTAGGGACGCGGGGAGGTGCTGGAGCACCGGCTGGATGTTCTCCATGGGCTCCTGCGCGGATTTTCCGCCGATCTCGCCCCACGATGCCGTCGGATCGAAGATGGTTTTCTTCGCAACGAAATGCGCGAGCTGTTTCTTCCCTTCCTCGGTCGTGAGATCGCCGCGCACGGGAAAGTGCGCGATCTGATCCATGCCCGAGTCGATGGCGGAGTGGAGGTCCATCGACGTCGGAACGTGCCCGGTGCACGTCATGCCCTGCTTGTGTGCTTCGTCGCAGATCGCCGCGGTCACATCGGGCGCGAGCGCGAGATAGATCTTGATCATCTCGAAGCCCATCTCGTGATAGCGCCGCACCAACTTTCGTCCTTCATCCGGCGTCGCCGCGCTGAATTCGCCGAAGCCTTGCGGCCCGGGTCCGTCGATCAGCCCCGCGAAGAAGAGGTTTGGACCGGCGATCTTGCCAGAGCGAATTGCGTTGCGCATCGCGACGAGCAGCGGCCACTCCGACCCCATGTCGCGCACCGACGTGACGCCGGCGGCGAAGTACGTCGGAATCCATTCGATCTGGTGCAGATGCGCGTGGTTGTCCCAGAGGCCTGGGATGATCGTCTTGCCCGTGACGTCGATGCGGCGTGCACCCGACAGAACCGGCGTGCTCGCGCTCGGCCCCGCGGCGACGATACGGCCCTGCTCGACCACGACAGTAGCGTTAGGCACCGCAGGCGCGCCGGTCGCATCCACCAACGTCGCGCCAACGAGCGCGAGCCTGCCTTCCGCGACCGGCTTCGTTCTCGACGCGATGCTCGAGAGCTCGGCCATCTGCGCGCGAGTGGCGACGTCCATGAGCTCGTCGCGCAGCGGCAGCAACGCCGCGCGCACGGTCTTGAACGACAAGCCGCCCCCGCCGCCGGTCGCGAACATCGCGAGGCGTCCCTCGGCGTCGAGCCAGAGGTAGTTGAGGCCCCAGATGACGCCATCTATGGTATATCGCGTCAGGAGGACGCGGCCGGGACCCGCGCCGACGGTGTCGACACCGCGCTTTCTGATCGTGACCGGATTCGGATCTCCTGGAACGACCGCGATAGTCGTCGGGGCGCCGTGCGACTCCCAATAGCGAATCAGCGCGAGGTGCTGCGCCGTGGGCGCGTATGACGACACCGCGTACGCAACGGCGGGAATGGACACGGTCGTTGTCGTCCCGTTTCGCACGAACTTCGCGTGTGCGCCGTCGAACTCCACCGACGTCGCGACGGTGCGACTGGAATCAGTAATGCGCACCGTCTCGAACGTCCTCAGCGCGTAGTCGTTGCCGGTGGTGAGGGTCAGCTGCGTGTGATTGCGTCGACCGCGGTCGACGTAGTCGTAGTCCGACGTCAGCGTCATGCCGCCATCGCTCGGCTTCAGCTCATAATGCTCCCAACCCGCGGGCCGACCGATGTAGAAGATTCGCAGGGAATCGACGATCGCGGCTGCGACCACGGGAGTGGGCTCATGGCGCGTCGGGCGCGTCGCGACTGACGGCGCGGCGAGGATCAGGATCGCGAACAGCGAGCGGCGAATCGACATGAGATCTCGCGGTGAGTGTGTCATTCCGAGCGGAGCTGTGTCATTCCGAGCGGAGCCGCGAAGCGGCGCAGTCGAGGAATCCCTGGCTTGCAGGCTCGAGACACTGGCCTCTCGAAACAGGAAGCCAAGGATTCCTCGACTCGCTTCGCTCGCTCGGAATGACAACACGCTCGGATTGACAACCAGCCGCTATCGCACAGGCGTGTACTGAGCGGTGCACGGCCGCTGCCATCAGCGCGGTAACGTCCTGACACGCACGGCGGATGTCAAGCCGCGGCCCGAACGAGCGACATCGCCTCGGTTCCGACTGATCACCTAACGAGGAAGCCGGCCCTCGAGGTCGGGTCGGCGACGGAGCGTACCTGGCTTTTTTCTCGTCGGCGTTATGGCATCGTAGCCGGTCCGGCCACAATCACTAACGTGTCGTCAGTCGGTCCACCGCGTGACCGCTGCCGCGCCCGGACGCGTCTTGGATGTCGGCACTTCCGCGGGCACACCCACGCTCAGCATCGCGACGATCCGCTCCCCTTCCCCCACGCCGACAGCCGCGCGCGCCGCGGGATCGTCCATCACCGCGCCCGTCCGGATGTGTGTCCCGAGCCCGCGTTCCACCGCCGCCAGCATGATGATGCTGACCGCTTGCATGACGGCGGCGTAGTCCTCCTCACGCGTCTCCGGAGTCTCGTGCTTCACCATCGCGACGGCAATGAGCGCGGGAAACGCCACGTGTTCAGCCGCGGTCTTCTCGCGCACGGCGTTCGCCGCGTCGGGATCCGGCAGCTTGCGCGCCTTGCG
>Ga0070675_100004484_pt1 | contig 10657 bp, 10 predicted proteins | sample KBSM43metaG_FD_65343 | JGI IMG/M metagenome (GOLD analysis project Ga0070675, IMG submission 65343) | Miscanthus rhizosphere microbial communities from Kellogg Biological Station, Michigan, USA - KBS M4-3 metaG | ecosystem: Host-associated > Plants > Roots > Rhizosphere > Soil ...
CGACGATCTCTTGGTTGATCTTCATGGGCATGGTCTCGTTACGCGGCGGTGACGAGGCTGTCGCGCACCGTCGCAGGAATCGGCGCGTCGACGGCGCGGCCGCCGACTGCGGTCTTCCATGTATTCCAAGCCATGAGCAGCATTCCCGAGAGGAAAAGCGTCCCGCCGACGAGGCGGATGGCGTAGAACGGGTACGTCGCCTTCACGCTCTCCACGAACGCATAGGTGAGCGTCCCGTCGGGATTCGTTGCGCGCCACATGAGCCCTTGCATGACGCCGGCGATCCACATCGCGGCGATATAGAGTACGACGCCGATGGTCGCGATCCAGAAGTGCACGCCGACGAGACGCATCGACCACATCTGCGCCTTGCCGAACATTCGCGGCACGAGGTAATAGATCGCCCCGATGCTGATGAACGCGACCCACCCGAGCGCCCCCGAATGCACGTGACCGACGGTCCAGTCCGTGTAGTGCGACAGCGCGTTCACGGTCTTGATGGACATCATCGGCCCCTCGAACGTCGACATGCCGTAGAACGACAGCGATACGATGAGGAACTTGAGGATCGGGTCGTCGCGCAGCTTGTGCCACGCGCCTGACAGCGTCATGACGCCGTTGATCATGCCGCCCCACGACGGCGCGAGCAGGATGAGCGAGAAGATCATCCCCAGCGACTGCGTCCAGTCGGGAAGTGCGGTGAAGTGAAGGTGGTGCGGGCCCGCCCACATGTACGTGAAGATGAGCGCCCAGAAGTGGACCACCGACAGGCGATAGGAGTAGATCGGGCGCCCGGCCTGCTTCGGGATGAAGTAATACATGATCCCGAGGAAGCCGGCGGTCAGGAAGAAGCCCACCGCGTTGTGCCCGTACCACCACTGCACCATTGCATCCTGCACGCCCGCGTACGCCGAATACGACTTCATCGGCCACAGCGACACCGGCATCTCCGCGCTGTTGACGAGATGCAGTACCGCGACGGTCAGGATGAACGCGCCGTAGAACCAGTTCGCTACGTAGATGTGCGGCGTCTTGCGCAGGTAGAGGGTGCCGAAGAACACGATGGCATACGAGACCCACACGAGCGTGATCAGGATGTCGATCGGCCACTCGAGCTCGGCGTATTCCTTGCCGCTCGTGTAGCCCAGCGGCAGCGTGATCGCGGCGAGCACGATCACGGCGGTCCATCCCCAGAACGTGAACGCTGCAAGCGGTCCGCAGAACAGTCTCACCTGGCACGTTCGCTGTACCACGTAGTACGAGGTCGCGAAGAGCGCCGAGCCTCCGAACGCGAAGATCACAGCGTTGGTGTGCAGCGGCCGCAGGCGTCCGTAGGAAAGCCACGAGATGCCGCCCAGGAACTCGGGCCACAGGAGCTGCGCGGCGATGATCACGCCCACGAGCATTCCGACGATGCCCCAGACGACGGTCATGATGGTGAACTGGCGCACCACCTTGTAATTGAACGTCGGGGCAATGTCGGGACTCATGCGTCACTCCGGAAGGGAAGCGGGAATGCTAGGAACAATGCAGCGGGTGCGCGTTGACGAATGTCAATGCAGCGTATCGTCATCCAGCAGAACCCGTTGCGCCGGCCCGTCGAGATCGTCGAACTGCCCGGACCGGACGGACCACACGAACGCGGCGCCGATCAGGAACGCGAGAACGACGGCGAGCGGGATCAGCAGGAACAGGATGTCCATGCGTCAGCCTTTGGCGAGGCGCAAGGCATTCCCTATTACGACGAGCGACGACACCGCCATGCCGATCGACGCGGCGAAGGGCGACACGAGGCCAACGGCGGCGAGCGGAATCGCGACGACGTTGTAGGCGACTGCCCAGCCCACGTTCTCGCGCACGATGGCGAGAGTGCGCCGCGCGATGGCGAAGGCGTCGCCTATGCGGCGCACGTCGTCACCGAGCACGACGATGTCGGCGGTCCACCGCGTGAGCGCGGCGGCGTCGCCCATCGCGATGGAGACGTCCGCCTGCGCGAGCGCGGGCGCGTCGTTGAGGCCGTCGCCGATCATGGCGATGCGTGCGCCTTCCTGCTGGCGGGTGCGAACGAAGGCACCCTTGTCGTTCGGGCGAAGCTCGGCGCGCCAGTGCACGATGCCCGCCTGTTCGGCGATGCGCCGCACGACCGGCGCGCGGTCGCCCGACAGCAGCGTGACCGTCATGCGAAGCTCGCGGAGCGTGCGCACGAGCGGGCCGCTGCCCTCGCGCAGCGCATCCTCGAGCACGAACGTCGCAAGCCATCCGCGCTCGTCGGCGAGCGCCACGACGATGGCCTCGTCGGGTGCATGCGGCGCCGGAGCCGGGTACGCGATCTCGCCGACCCACGACGGCCGGCCGCATCGATATCGGCGCCCTGCGATGCGGCCTTCGACACCTTCGCCCGGGACCGCGACGATGTCGTGCACATCGGGCGGCGGGATGCCACCGAAAGGACGAAATGCCTCCTCGAGCGGATGCGACGCTCCCGCCTCGAGCGCCGCCGCGATTGCAAGACACGCCTCGCGATCCAGCCGGCCTTGAACGTCGAGGGCTGCCAGCCGCGGCCGGCCGACGGTGAGCGTGCCCGTCTTGTCGAACACGACATGGTCGGCCCGCGCGAGCGATTCGATCGCGTCGGGCCGCACGGCGACTACGCCAAGACGTCCGAGCGCGCCCGCGGCCGTCGCCATCGCGGCGGGCGTCGCAAGCGAAAGCGCGCAGGGACACGAGACCACGAGCACGGAGAACACGATGGGCAGCATCCGGGATGCGTCGTGCGCCGACCAGTAAAGCGCCGTGCCGGCCGCTACGATCAGCAGAATGCCGACGAACCACGCGGCGGCGTACTCGGCAAGGCGGACCGACCGCGGGCGTGCATCCGCGGCACGCTCGACGAGCCGCGCGAGCGACGCGAGTGTCGTCGACCGCCCCGCGGCCGTGACCCGCATCACGAGGGGGCTCTCCCGGTTGATCGAGCCTGCGAGCAAGGGATCACCGACCAGCTTGCGAAGGGGACGGCTTTCGCCGGTCAGCAGCGCCTCCTCGACACTCGACGCACCCTCGACGACAACGCCGTCGGCCGGCACGGACGCGCCCGCCGCGACGCGTACGAGGTCGCCGTCGACAAGCGAGTCCGCGGCAACGGTGTCGATCGCCGATCCGCGCAGGCGGTCCGCGGTCGACGGCAACTCGCGCGCGACACTTTCGATCGTGCGCGCGGCTTTCGCGCGAGCCCGATGCTCGCAGAAGCGAGCAACGAGCAGGAGCGCGACGAACATGGTCACGGAGTCGTAATACACGTCGCCGCGGCCGGTGAACGTGGACCACGCGCTCGCCGCGAATGCGCCCGCGACGCCGATGGCGACAGGCACATCCATGCCCGGCATTCGCGCCCGCAGGCTGCGCCATGCGCCCGTGAAGAAAGGCGCGGCGGAATAGGCAACGACCGGCAAAGTCATCGCGAAGCTTGCCCAGTCGAGCAGGGACTTGAGTTCCGGCTCGACGATGTCCTGCGCGAGATACACGGGCACGGCGAGCATCATCACCTGCATCGACGCGAGCAGCGCGACGCCCATGCGCAGCATCAGCGCGCGCGTCTCTCGGCGTAACAGCGCTTCGCGGCGCACCGGATCGTAGGCATATGCGCGATAGCCGATCACCGCGATGTCGCGGAGGACCGACGCGAGGTCCTGCGCGTCGCCGCGCCAGCGAACGCGGGCGCGGCGTGTCGCGAAGTTGACCGAGATTTCCTCGATGCTGGGCTTGCGCGCGAGCCACGTCTCGATCAGCCACACACACGCGCCGCAGTGCAGACCCTCGAGCAGTAGCGCCGCTTCATGCCGGCCGGGGGCGACCGCGACGACGAGCCCGCCGGCCGCGGCCTGCGCGGCCTCACGCTCGTACTTCCCCTCGTCGATGCCGGCCGGCCGAACCGCCGTCGTGCGCTGGCGGTAGTAAGGCGCGAGTCCTGCGGCATCGATCGTCTGCGCGACGGCAAGGCAGCCCGCGCAGCAGAACGTGCGCTCACGGCCTTCGACGACGTGACGCCATTGCGGATTTGCGGAATGGGTCTCGCCGCAGTGGAAACACATCGCCTCGGGGGCGACGAGGTCGTCGATGTGGACGGTTTCGGGAAGGGCGGCTTGCACCGGCGGAGACTAGCCAACCGGGCTGCCGGACGCGTTGACGTGTATCAAGACGGCCGCGCGATTTGAGCGACAATGCCCTCCCATGAGGCGCGGATTTGCCCTTGTTCTCGCCGCTGCGCTCGCGACGGCTGCGCTCGGTGCCGAGTATCCTTCGCAGCCGGTCAAGCTCATCGTCGGCTTCTCCCCAGGCGGCGGCCTCGACATCAGCTGCCGGCACTGGGCGCAGCGCGTCGGCGCGCGTCTCGGGCAGCCGGTGGTTGTCGAAAATCGCCCCGGCGCGTCCGGCGAGATCGCGGTCAAGCAGGTCATGAACGCACGCCCGGACGGCTACACGCTCGTGTGTCTGTCGGGAAGCAATACGATCTCCTCGGCCAAGGGCGCGCCGCCGTTCGACATCCGGACGGACGTGACCCCGATCGTGCAGATGACGCACTTCACGTTCGTGCTCTACGTCAATCCCAAGGTGCCCGCCAAGACGTTCGCGCAGCTCGTCGCGTATTCCAAGGCGCATCCGGGAAAGCTCAATTACGGATCGGTAGGTACCGGCTCGACACCGCACCTCGCGTTCGAGTACCTCAAGATGCAAACGGGGCTCGACGCCGTGCACGTTCCGTACAAGGGGACCGCGCAAACGGCGGCTGCGGCGATCGCGGGCGACGTCGACATCGGCCTCGACGCCATCGCAGCGCTCAAGCCTCACTTCGATGCGGGCACATTGCGGCCGATTGCCGTCGTCTCGGCAAAGCGCACGCCGATGCTTCCCGACGTACCGGGCATGCAGGAGTCGGGCGTCTCCGGTGTGGACATCGGCAGCTTCTCAGGCGTTGCGGCGCCGGCGAAGACGCCGTCCGCGATTGTCGAGCTCCTGAACCGGGAGTTCAACGCGGTGCTAGCGGAGCCCGAGACGCGACCGATCTTCTTCTCGCAAGGCTACGAGGTCGCCGGCGGCACCCCGCAGGAGTTCGCGCGCATGCTCGCCGAGGACGTCGGGCGGTGGAGTGCCGTCGTCAAGGCGGCGAAGATCACCTTCGACTGATCAGCGAAACGCGTCGCGGCCGGGAACGTAGTTCTGGTTGGTCTGCGCCGGGTTGCGGTTGACGAGCGGCCGTCCGTACAGCGGATGACGCATGCTGCGCACTTCGTGCTCGATCTGAAACTGCACTGCGCCGGTCGCGAGGTCGACGATGTCGATGAAGCGATATTCGTGCTCGTCGGTTTCGCGACTGACGAGCCCGCGCTCGACGAGCTTCCTGTACGGCCCCGAAAAGTCGGCGAGATAGATCTGCAAGTGGTGTCCATCATATTCCGCAGGCAGGCTTCGACTCTCGACGAAACGCAAGGCCTGCGCAGCACCGACGGTCACGATCGCGGCATCGCCTTCCACCCGCGACGGCGCATCGAGCATCTCGCGGTAGAAGCTTGCGATCGCAGGCGCAGTCCCCCGTCGCACGTCGAATTGCAGGTATGCCATGCCGAGCGTACGCCCGCCTGCGCGCATTGAGTCGGCCGCGTGGCAGCGAATGCGATTGCCCCATGGGCACGTAGTGTCGACGAACGCATCGTGCGGTGCATACGAGAACCGCGTGCCAACGAGCATAGGCTCGATCCTTCGTAGCCGCGCGACGAGTGCTGTGAGCTCGGGCACCACGAGCCCGATCGTTCCGCGGAATACTTGCGGCGCGTCGGTCGGCAGATGAAACTGCGACTCCCCGACGTTCACCCACATGTTGTCGACACCCGTCATGAGGTACGGGTCGCGGGTAAGACCGAGGCCGCTTACGTAGAACAGCGTTGCGAGACGCTGGTCAGGGATCGTCACGTTGATGTGTTCGAGCTTGACGATGTTGCCGACGTCCTCGCCGGCGCGGTCGAAGCGCTGGTCCATGCCGAACCATAGGAGACGCCGCGCGAAAATGCAAGACGGCTTGTTCGGCTAGCCGCCTCGGCCGAACAGTTCCTTCGCGAGCATTGGGATGGCGATGCCGTCCTCCATGCGCTTCATCACCGCGCGTTCCTTCTGCGTGATGTCCTCGGCCATGGGCAGGACCTTGGCGATCAGCGCGTGCGGCACGAAGCAGGTTCCGGTCTCGTCCGCAATCACGAGGTCGCCCGGGCGCACCGCGATGCCTGCGATGTTGACGGCACCGTTGACCTCCGCCGTGACGCACCTCCACTTGCCGGTGATCGGGCTCACGTCTCGCGACCAGACCGGAAAGCCGATGCGTCGCGACTGCCCCACGTCGCGCACGCCGCCATCCACGACCGCGCCCGCGAGTCCCTGGCGCTGGGCCAGGGTAGCCATGATGCCTCCCATGTTCGACGTGTCGCGAAGACCCTGGATCACGAGCACGTCGCCGTCGTCGCCGAAGTTGATGCCTTCGATCTCCGTCATGCGATTCTCGTTGGTGCCGACGCTCTGCAACGGGTCGAGCTCCTGCGGGACGTTCCGCACCGTTACGGCGGGACCGACGATGCGCTTATCGGGGAGCGTCGGGATCAGGATCGACGCGCCGACCACGCCGCGCACGCCTAGCTTGTCGAGCACGTCCGAGATCGTGCCCGACAGGTCCTCGAGCGCCAGGAAGCGCTCGATGACGTCGCGCGACACGACCGGGCCCTTCGGCTTGATCATGCCATCCTGCAGGAGCCCCGTGGGGCGGCGGTTATCGCTCATGTTCTTTCCTCTCTCATTCTTGGCTCCTTGAACTGCTCGCCGTCTCGGCTCATTCCGCTTTGACGTTGGCGCGCTTGACGATGTCGCCCCAGTAGTAGAAGTCGTCGCTGATCCATTTCTGCGCGGCCTCGGGCGTGGACGTAACGATGTTGAGCCCGTCGAACCTCTTCTTGAACTCCGGCGACTGCACGATCTTCACGATCGCCGCGTTCAGTGTGTCGACGATCGGCTTCGGCGTACCCGCCGGAACGAACATCGCGGTCCACGACGTGTGGCCGAAGCCCCCGAAGCCCACTTCCTCGAACGTCGGAATGTCCGGCAACAACGGATCGCGCGTGGGCATCGGGACCGCGATGGGCCGGATCTTGCCGTCCTTGAGGTGCGGCGCGGCCGTGAAGACCGCGTCGATCATGAGGTCGAGATGGCCACCAAGCATCGCGGTCGTCGATTGCGCAATGCCCGGGTAGGGCACGTGCACGGCGCCGCAATTGCACGCGAGCTTGAAAGCTTCCATCGTCATGTGGCTGATCGTGCCGTAGCCCGACGATGCATAGGAGAGCTTGGTCGGGTTGTCCTTCATGATCTTCACGAGCTCCTGCATGTCCTTGGCCGGCACGTGCGCGCCGACCATGAGCAGGAGGCGCGTCGTCGAGATCATGGTGATCGGCTGGAAGTCCTTGAGAGGATCGTAGGGCACGTTCTTGTACAGAAACTTGTTCGAGGCGAACGCGGCCGTGGCGCCGAGCAGCAGCGTGTAGCCGTCCGGCGCGGCCTTGGCGAATTCGGCGACGCCGATGCTGCCTGCCTGGCCGGGCTTGTTCTCGACGATCACCGGCTGGCCAAGCGACTGCGCAAGGCCCTCGCCGATGGCCCGCGCCACGGTGTCGGAGATCTGCGCAGGCGGGAACGGCACGAGGACCTTGATGGGCTTGCTCGGATAGCCCGACTGCGCGTGGGCGTGGACCGCGAGCAAGGCGGTCGCTGCGAGCGCAGCGATGCGCGCGCGGATCGGGATCATCGGATTCCTCCTGTCGTTCGAACGACACGCACGTTAGGCGATTGCGTTTGATATGTCCAATATGCCAAAGTGCCGATTTTGATAGGTAAATCGAATGAATGCCGCCGCACTGGACCTTCGCCACCTGCGCTACTTCGTCGCAGTCGCAGAGGAGCTCCATTTCGGACGAGCCGCCCAGCGCCTCGGCATATCTCAGCCGCCGCTTTCGGAGCAAATTCGCGGTCTCGAGACGTCGATCGGCGTTACGCTCCTGCAGAGGACCCGCCGGCACGTCGCGCTCACCGCGCCGGGGCGTGTGCTGTACGACGAGGCAACGCGGCTCATCGCGCACGCGGAGCGCGTCGCGAGCGTGATGACAGGCGCGGCCACGGGCCGGTCCGGCCAGCTCTTTCTGGGTTGCGTTCCGTCGGGCCTGTTCGGCGTCCTTCCGCGCATCCTCGACGACCATGACGAGTCGTTCGAGATCCGCGTCACCGAGGCGCACACGGCGGACATCGTGGCGGCGGTCGTGGACGGCCGTCTCGACTGCGGACTCGTGTGGGAGGATCGCGCACCGCGGGGTCTTGCGCTGCGTGCGCTCGAGCGCGTGCGATTCACGGTCGCCGTGCCAGCCCGCCACGCGCTTGCGGCCAAGCGCCGCGTGGGTCTGCGCGAGCTCGCGCGCGAGGCGCTCATCGTGCCGCCGCGCGACGTCACGCCGCACCAGTTCGATCGCATTCACGCGGGGTTTCGCGACGCCGGGGTGACGCCTCGCATCGGCCAGCACGCGCGCTCGATAGCCGCGCAGCTCGGCTTCGTGGCTAGCGGGCTGGGGTATGCCTTGGTGCCGGCGTACGCGACGAAGCTCGCGATGCCGGGCGTTGCATTCCTCGCCCTGCGCGAGGCACTCGATTCCGTCCCCTTGTCGCTCGTGTGGGACGAGGCGCGCGTGTCGCCGCAGCTCGCCGCATTCCGGACGCGCGCGGAAAAGGTGTTTGCGCGCAAGCGGGCTTCGGCGTGAACGAGCGCGATACTTCCCGGAATGCCTGCCAAGCTTCCTTCGAAGGACGAGCTCGACCAATGTCGACGATGCAGGCTCGGCTCGCTCGCGACTCAGGGCGTTCCAGGTGAAGGGCCGCGCGCCTCGCGCATGATGCTCGTGGGCGAGCAGCCCGGCGACGAGGAGGACGTCAAGGGCCGCCCGTTCGTCGGTCCGGCGGGGCGCCTGCTGCGCAGCGCGCTCGAGCACGCCGGCATCGACGACGGCGACATCTACGTCACGAATGCGGTCAAGCACTTCAGCTTCGAGCTGCGCGGCAAGCGCCGGATTCACAAGACGCCCGCGCAGCGCGAAGTCGCGGCGTGCCACGCCTGGCTCGAGCAGGAGTTGGCCGCGCTCAAGCCGTCGGTGATCGTCGCCCTGGGCGCGACCGCTCTCGGGGCCGTCATGGGCAAGCGGATCACGATCACCGAAGCGCGCGCGACGTCCACGTTGCGCAACGCCGAGGGCGTGCGCGTCGTCGCCACGTATCATCCGTCTGCGGTGCTGCGCGCGCCCGACGAGGACCGGCGGCAGGAGCTCTACGATTTCCTGGTCGCGGACTTGCGGCGCGCAGCGAAGACGGCCGATTGACGAGGACGATCATGCAACGACGCAAGCTGGGACATACCGACTACCAGGTGGCGCCGCTCGCCTTCGGCGGCAACGTCTTCGGATGGACGGCCGACGAGCCGACGTCGTTCGCGTTGCTCGACGCGTTCGTCGCACAAGGCTTCAATCTCGTCGATACCGCCGATTCGTACTCGCGCTGGGTCGAGGGTCATAAGGGTGGCGAATCGGAGACGATCATCGGCCGCTGGATCGCGAAGCGCGGACGCCACGACGACGTCGTCATCGCGACCAAGGTCGGCTCCGACATGGGCCTCGGATACAAGTGCCTCAAGCGCGACTACATCATGCGCGCCGCGGAGGATTCGCTGCGCCGCCTCGGCGTCGACGCGCTCGACCTCTATCAATCGCACTGGGACGACGAGACCACGCCGTTCGACGAGACGCTCGAGGCCTACTCGCGTCTCATGCAGCAGGGCAAGGTAAAGGCGGTCGGCGCGTCGAACCTCGACGCCACGCGACTTGCGCAGGCGCTGGAGGTGAGTCGCAGCAGCGGGCGGCCGAATTACGCGACGCTGCAGCCGCACTACAACCTGATCGAGCGCGCATCGTTCGAGGGTCCGCTGCAGGACCTCTGTGTCAAGGAAGGCATCGGCGTCATTCCATACTTCTCGCTCGCGGCGGGCTTCCTCACCGGGAAGTACCGCAGCGAGCACGACCTTCACAAGAGCAAGCGCGGACCGGGTCTCAAGAAGTATTTGCATCCGCGCGGCCATGCGATCCTCGCCGCGCTCGACAACGTGTCGCGGCGGACCGGCGCGACACCCGCGCAGATCGCGCTCGCGTGGCTCATGACGCGCCCTGCGGTGGTCGCGCCGATCGCAAGCGCCACGAGCCTTGCGCAGCTCGAAGACATTCTCGCTTCGACCCGCCTGACGCTCGACGAAGACGCGCTGCGCGAGCTCGACAAGGCGAGCACCGAGTGAAATAGGACGTACCCCATTACAAGGCGCGTCAGTCGTTGCATCTTGAGATAGGGAGCGTCCCTATTTCGGTTAGTCCGGCTGGATCTTCGCCGCCTTCACGACTGCGCTCCACCGCTCGAGGTCGGATTTCGTGAGCTCCGCGAGCGCGGCGGGCGTGCCGCCCGTGGCCTGCAATCCTTGCTTCGCCAGGGTGTCCGCGACGTCTGGCTGCTTGAGCAGGCGATTGACATCCGCGTTCAGGCGGTC
>Ga0070675_100004485_pt1 | contig 10657 bp, 8 predicted proteins | sample KBSM43metaG_FD_65343 | JGI IMG/M metagenome (GOLD analysis project Ga0070675, IMG submission 65343) | Miscanthus rhizosphere microbial communities from Kellogg Biological Station, Michigan, USA - KBS M4-3 metaG | ecosystem: Host-associated > Plants > Roots > Rhizosphere > Soil ...
CAGCGTCTACAGCGGCGGCGGGTTCACGCTCGGTGCCGGTTACCGTCACTTCACCGGCGATCGGACGAACTTCAGCGTGGCCGGGCTGTATTCGATCAAGGGCTACAAACTGGTTGAAGCGGGCGCGACGTCGCCGGGCCATTTCTCGGGGCACGTAGACCTGCACGGCCAGATCCTGTGGCGAGACGCGACCCAGGTGTCCTATCACGGGTTGGGGATCGACAGCCCCGGCGATATCGGCACCGCCTTTCGGATGCAGCAGGCCGTCGTCGGCGGCGACGCGACGGTGCGGTTGCACCGCTGGGTGCGGCTCACGGGGGCGATGTCGTACGAGGACTACACGCTGAAGGATCCGACCGGGACCTCGACGTCGGTCGAGGACGTGTTCACGCCGGCCACCGCGCCCGGGCTCGGGGTCGACCCCGTGTATCTGCACGCCTCGGCGTCGGCGGCCTTCGACTGGCGGCCGGCGGAGGACTACGCCCGGCGCGGGGGTCTCTACTCGATCGCCCGCCATCACTACGCAGACCAGGACGGCACCTACAGCTTCGATCGCCTCGACACCGAACTGGTCCAGCACTTCCCCATCCTGCGGGAGAACTGGGTGGTCTCGCTGCGCGGCCGCCTCGAGACGACGCTCGGCGACGACGATCAGGTGCCGTACTTCCTGCTGCCGTCGCTGGGCAGCGGCAGCACGCTGCGCGGCTACAGCAGCTGGCGGTTCCGCGATCGTCACGCTGTGCTGGCGTCGGGCGAGTGGCGCTGGATCCCGAATCGCATGGCGCTCGACATGGCGATTTTCTACGACACCGGCATGGTGGCCCCGCGTTTCGACGCGCTGGTGCTGGACTCGTTCGTACACGACGTCGGTGTCGGCGTCCGCTTTCACGCGCCGGCACGCACGCCACTGAGGATCGAATTTGCGAGGGGGTCCGAAGGCATCCGGCTGGTGTTTGCCGCGAGCTCGGCATTCTAGGTATGTCCACTACCACACGACTGCTGACGCTCGCGCTCTGCGGCCTCCTGGCCGCCAGCCCCGCACTGCTCGCCGGCGCGGAGCGGCGCTTCTTCGGCGACGACCCGCTGGCACGCGAGCCCGAGACCCAGGACGCCTCGAAGGTGCAGGAATGGGAGATCGATCTGTTCCTCGATCTCGCCGTCAACATGTTCGCCCGGCCGGGAGACTCGGCGACGGACGTGCGGGCGCGCAACATCAACACGATCGACGAGGTGCCGGACTCGAACTGGTTCACCAATCGCGTCTTGGCCAGGCCGGTAAGCGCCGAGGAAGTCGGGCGCGGCCCCATCACCGGCGACGGTCCGGCATCCGGGGCCTGGACCGTGGTCTCGCGCAAGCTGGCCGGCTTCGCGCCGGGGTTCACGATGCGCGACTCGCGGGATGAGCTCTGGTTCGTGTCGTTCGACGCGGCCGGCCACCCCGAAGCCGCGACCGGCGCGATCATGGTGGCCAACAAGATCTTCTGGACGCTGGGCTACTGGCAGGTGGAGAACTACCTGGTCAACGTCGCGCGTGAGCAGATCACCATCTCCGAGAAGGCCCTGTTCCGTCCCGCCTCCGGGAAAGAGCGCCCGATGGAGACCCGCGATCTCGACGACGTCCTGGCGCGATCACATCGAAGCCCGGATGGCCGCTATCGCGCCGTGGCCGCCCGCGCCGTGGCGGGCCGCCCGGTCGGCGGGTTCCGCTATTACGGTACCCGCCCCGACGATCCAAACGATGTCGTGCCCCACGAGCACCGTCGCGAGCTGCGAGCCCTGAAAGTGTTCGGCGCGTGGACGAACCTGGTGGACATGAAGGCGGGAAACACGCTCGACAGCGTCGTGACCGAGAATGGCCGCAGTGTGGTCCGGCACTACCTGCAGGATGTCGGATCGACGTTCGGCACCGGCGCCAACGGCCCGCGTGAGTACGACGAGGGGTGGGAGCTGTTGTTCGACGGCGGGCTGACGAAGAAGCGCCTGATAACGCTTGGATTCTTCATCGAACCGTGGCAGACGGTACAGTACGTCGAGCATCCGGCCATCGGACGGTTCGAGGGCGACAGCTTCGATCCCACGCGGTGGCAGCCTCGCGTCGCCACGGCCGCGCTGCTGCGCGCGCGCGCCGACGACAACTTCTGGGCGGCGCGACGCGTCGCGGCGTTCAGCGATGAGATGATTCGCGCCGCGGTCCGCGCTGGTGGCTACTCCGATCCCGCCGCCGCGGCACTGCTCGGCGACGTGCTGATCAAGCGCCGGCAGAAGATCGCGACCGCGTATCTGCCGACCGTCAACCCGCTCGTCGACTTCGCGCTCTCGGCCGACGGCCGTCTTCGTTTCCGCAACGCGGCGGTCGACGCGGGGGTCGCCCCCGCCCCCTCGGGCGGGTATGCGGCGAGTTGGGGCGCATTCGACAACGTCACCGGCCAGACGCAGCCGCTCGGACCGGCCACCACGTCGCTGTCGGGCGACATCGCCGCGCCGCCACAGTTGCCGGCGGCGGCCGGCGCGCTCGTGCGAGCCCAGGTCGCCGCGGTCGGCCCCACCCGCGACGAGTGGACGCGACCCGTCGACGTCTACTTCCAGCGAACCGCCACCGGCTGGCGCCTTGTCGGCCTGACCAGGAACCCGTAGCACCGTCCGAGACACACCATGCATCCACACTCGAAGCACCTCGTCCTGGCCATCGCGGCGACCCTCGCCGTGGGACTGTACGTAGTTGTCGAAGCCGTCGACGTCAGGGTCGGACACAGCAAGACGTTCGACTTCAAGTCGGTACGGAGCTGGGCGTGGAATCCCAAGGGCTCCGGCGACGTCGTCATGGCGCGTACCCAGCAGGACGATGCGAAGGCCATGAAGGAATCGGCCGAGCCGGTGATCGTGTCCGCGGTGGCGGCCGAGATGCCGAAGCGCGGCCTGCAGCAGGCGGCTGAGCCCGATGTGACGCTGACCTACTACCTGCTGCTCAGCATCAACGCGTCAGCGCAGACGGTGGGACAGTTTCTGCCGGCGACCACTGCGTGGGGCCTGCCGCCGTTCCCGGAGGCGACACAGTCGCTCTCGGTGATGAACCAGGGCTCGCTCGTCCTCGATTTCAGCGCGAAGGGTGACGTCGTGTGGCGAGGCGTGGCGCAGGCGACGATCAAACCGGATGCGCCGGCCGCCAAGCGCGAGGCGCTGCTCCGCGACGCCATCCGCGAGGTGCTCAAGCGCTTCCCGCCGAAGCCATAGGGGTGCACCGTGACGGTCAAGAAGGATGACACTCACACCAGACCGGGCTGGCGCCCGATGTCGGGGTTCCCGGGCAATCTCGATTCGCCGCCTCCGGCCGGGCGCGCGCGTGCCGAGTTCGGTGCGTGCTCACGCCGCGGACCGCTGCGCGCCACCAACGACGACCACTACCTGATCCTGCAGCTCGGCCGGCAGCAGGAGACGGTCCTCACGAGCCTTCCCGAGGGCGCGGTCCCCACCCACTTCGAGGAGTTCGCGTACGGCATGGTGATCGCGGACGGCACGGGTCGCGCCGCCGAAACCGCCAGCCGCCTCGCCATCACCACGCTCGCCCACCTGGCGGTCCACTTCGGCAAGTGGAACGTGAGAATCAACGAGCCCATCGCCGAAGAAGTGATGGACCGGGCCGAGCGTTTCTATAAGAACGTCGATTCCACGCTGGTCCAGGCGGGGCGCGGCAGCCCGGCCGGGTTGCAGACCACGCTGACCGCGGCCTACACGGCCGGCAACGAGCTGTTCTTCGCCTACGTCGGGGATTCGCCGGCGTACATCCTTCGGGACGGGCAGCTGTTGCGGCTCACGCGGGATCCCTCGCTCGAAAAGGAACGCCCCAGTCCGGTGTGGATCTTCGACGTGGCGGCCGGCGCGCCCGACCTGAACTACCTCGTGTCCGATACGCTCGGCGGCGCCGGTCCCGCGCGCCCGCGGGTGAACGTCGAGCGCTGCGGGCTTCTGGATGGCGACCTCATCCTGCTCTGCACGAACGGGTTGACCGACGTGGTGGACGACGGCCGTATCGCCGACATGCTCCGGCTTCACCCCACGCCGGACGAGCAGTGTCGCGCGCTCGTCGATCTCGCCGACCGCTCGGGCGGCTACGACGACGTGACGGTGCTGATCACGCACTACCACCTCGGCAAAGAACCGGACTGCGCTCGTCGGCTCCCCTAGCCCGCGGCGACACAGCGCCTCAACACAAACGCCGGAGCCGTCGATTGACGGCCCCGGCGTTCAGCAGGTCGGAAGCGGCTTCAGTTGCCGATCTTCATGCCGATCACTTCGCCCGACACGATCAGTTCGACCCGGCGGTTCTTCTGGCGCCCCTCGGCGGTGGCGTTGTCGGCGATGGCCATCGACTTGCCGAAGCCCTTGGACGTGATGGCGTCCGCGGGCAGGCCCTGCTGCACCAGATAGCCACGGACCGTTCCGGCGCGCTGTTCGGAAAGCGTCTGATTCAGAGCGTCGCTGCCCGTGCTGTCGGTATGGCCCTCCACCTCGAGCTTCAGCCCCTTGTGCGCCAGGACGATGCCCGAGAGCCGTGCGAGCGCCTCGCGCGTCGGCGGCCGCAGATCGAACTTCCCGGTATCGAACAGCACGTCGGCCATCGTGATCACCAAACCGCGCACGGTGTCCTTGGTCTCGAGAACGCGGTTGAACTGTTCCAGCAGCTGTGCGCGCAGGGTCTCGGCCGCCACGCGCGCCCGTTCCGCTTCCGCATTGGCACTGGCTTCTCTCCCCGCGGCGGCGGCGGCCGCAGCCTCGGCTCTCGCCGTTTCCTCGCGAACCGCCGCCTCTCTGGCCGCGGCGCTCGCCTGCAGTTCGGTCTGCCTGGCCGCGGCTTCCGCCTTGAGCTGCGCCTCGCGGGCAGCCGCCACTTCGGCCTGCAGCTTTGCCTGTTCGTCGGCACGCTGCTTCGCCACGGCGGCTTCCTGGTCCGCACGTTGTTTCGCCGCTGCGGCTTCGGTGGCTGCTTTGGCTTCCGCCGCCGACTTTGCCTGTGCCGCCGCGGCCGCCCGTTCACCGGCAATGCGCTCGGCTTCGATCCGCTCCGCGGTCAGCGCGCGTGCATCCTCGGAGGCCTGGGTGGCCGTGCGCGCCAGCGAGATGATCTCCTTCGAGTTCTTCTTGGCGAGCAAGGCCTTCTCGGCCATGTCGAGACCGCCTTCGGCCTTCGAGAAGATTTCCTGCGCGTATTTGCCGGCGCCACGGTTTCGGGCGATGTCCACCGCATTGCGGGCCTGATAGAGCTCGAGCGGCGCCTTGTCCAGATCCACCGAGAGCGCCAGCGGGTTGGCCAGTTTCTGGTACTGGCTCCGCTTCATCAGCTTGTAGTCTTCGACCACGAAGAGCTTCCCCTTCGTGTTCTTCCGGACCTCGTTCTCGACGATCACCATCTCGCTCGGCATCCTGACGGCGGGATACGGCTCCGCGGTCACGAACAGCGAGAAGCTTTGCAGCTGCGTCGTCGCAATCAGCTCGGCGCGCCCGTCTTTGTCCTGGCGCAGCTCGCCCAGATTGACCGCGCGGCCTTCGGGGGACACCGCCCACAGCACGTAGGACAGGAACTCGGTCCCCACCTGCGTGGGTGGCCTCACGCCTTTGAGCTTGGCTTCGACAGTGGTCACCGACGTCTTGGCCTCGACCTTGGCTTCGCCGACAGCGCCGGCGCCGAGCGTCGTGCCCTTCAGGTCGATCGTCGTGTCGCCGCCGCCCACCTGGTAGCCGACCGCCTTGATGGAACGGACGGTGACGTCCGAGGCCGGCACCTGCGGTGCCTGGGCCATCGCGCCTGCGCTCACGAGCGACCACAACGCCGTTGTCGCCAGCAATCTCCCTGCTAATGCCTTCATCGATCACCTCGAAGGGTCAGACCCGTCCGAACCCAGTCAGACGTGTCGAACCCAATGAACTCTCATTACCCCGCATAGAGAGATACCCCAGGCTGAGCAAAAGGACGGCCATCGCTGGCGACCCGGGGTGGGTCGTTCGGCATCGACCGGAGCAGGCGGAACGGTCCCTGGATCTCGCGACATGACCATAAACGGTGAGCTGTGTCAGCCAGCGGTGACCGCCCATGGTCAAAAGCTCAGGCCAAGCGCGACCACAAGAGTCGGCTTGTCGAGCCTTGGGCGCCTTCGATGTCGTCGCCACAATGGTCCGGAACTTGCGCGCACTCTCGAAGGCGACGCCTGTCGCCGGACTTCGCGACGAGGAACGAGTTCCGGGTGCAGGCTGTAGCGGAGCGGAACGAAGGACGCCCATGAGTGCGAACAACGACGCCGACGATCGCCGCACGGAGACCACGTCGGACATCAGTCGGCGCGAAGTGCTCCTCACGCTCGGTGGCGTGGCGGCCGCGGTCGGCGCCGGCGCGGCGACGTGGGGCGGCCTCGAGCTCCTCGTCAACCGAAAGCAAACCGTCGACAGTTGGACCAAGGCAGTGTGCCGGTTCTGCGGCACCGGCTGCGGCGTCATGGTCGGGATGACAGACGGCCGCGTCGTCGACGTGCGCGGCGACGAACTCGCGCACAACAAGGGCGTCGTCTGCATCAAGGGTTCGATGCTGCCGGAACTGACACGCATTCCAGGCCGGCTCACATCGCCGAAAGTCCGCAAGGACGGCCGGCTGGTGGACGTGTCGTGGGACGAAGCGATGAGCCTGGTGGGCTCGCGATTCTCGGACAGCATTCGCCAGTTCGGCCGCGACTCGGTGGCCTTCTACGGATCGGGACAGCTCTTCACCGAAGAATCCTATACGGCGAACAAGCTGTTCAAGGCCGGCATCGGTACCAACAACGTCGACGGCAACCCGCGGTTGTGCATGGCGTCCGCGGCCAGTGGCTACGTCGCCACCTACGGCAAGGACGAACCGCCGGGGTGCTATGCCGATGCCGACTTCGCTCACGTCTTTTTCATCATCGGCGCCAACCCTTACGAGTGTCACCAGCCGATCTTCGAGCGCATCAGGCAGCGGAAACGGCTGCACCCGGAGACGGTCATCGTCTGCGTCGATCCGCGGCGAACCAAGACCGCGGAGCACTCCGACATCCATCTGCCCGTCGTCCCGGGAACCGATCTGCTGCTGCTGAATGCGATGGCGTCCGTCGTCTTCGAGGAGTCCCTTCATGATCAGGGCTTCATCGACCAGCACGTGCGTTTCAGCGACGGCGACCGGGACGTCGATCAGGCCGGGTTCCGCCGGTTCCTGGAAGCCTACGCGCCCGAAAAGGTCGAGCACGAGCTCGGCGTCTCGGCCACGGATATCCGGCGGGTCGCCTACCTCTTCGCCAGGTCGCCGGCGACGATGTCGCTCTGGACGATGGGCATCAATCAGCGGGTCCAGGGCGTGTTTCTCAACAGCATGTTGAGCGGGCTCCACCTGGTGACCGGGCAGATCGGGCGTCCTGGAGCGACGCCCTTCTCATTGACCGGCCAGCCGAACGCGTGTGGTGGAGTCCGGGACACCGGCGCGCTGTCGCACGCGCTCCCCGGAGGACGGCTGGTGGCGAATCCCGACCACCGCCGCGAGATGGAACAGATCTGGAACGTCCCCGCGGGAACCCTCTCCGAGAAGCCGGGGTTCGATGCCATCAACCTGTTCCGGGCGATGGAGGACGGGCGGGTCAAGGCGGCGCTCATCATGTGCACGAATCCCGGCGCGTCGCTCCCGGCCGCCGGGCGCTACCAGGCCGCGATGGAGAAATGTTTCACCGTCGTGTCCGACGTGGTCGAGGACAGCGAGACGCAGCGGCACGCACAGGTCGTGCTGCCGGCCGCGCTGTGGATCGAGAAGGAAGGCGTGACCGGCCAGGGAGAGCGGCGCTACCAGTTGACGCCCAAGCTGCTCGACCCGCCCGGGCAGGCGCGCAGCGACCTCGCCATCCTCGTCGATCTGGCCGATCGGCTGGGACACGGCAAGGTGATCGCCGCCCGCACGCCGCGCGCAGTCTGGGACGAATGGCGCGAAGTATCGACCCACAGTCTCTACAACTTCAAAGGCATCACCTACGACCGGCTGGCGAAGGAGCGGGGGCTGCAGTGGCCCTGCCCGACGGAAGATCACCCGGGTACGGCGCGCCGGTATGTCGAGGGCGACGATCCGTTCGTCAGCAAAGGGGCGGGGATCGAGTTCTACGGCAACCACGACAAGAAAGCGGTGGTCTATCTCCGGCCTTACCTGCCGTCACCCGAAAAGACGACGGCAGACTATCCGCTGTATCTCACCACCGGCCGCGTGCTGGAGCAGTTTCACACCGGTACGATGACGGACCGGATTACCGAACTGCACCAGGCGACCGGCGACGCGATGTTCGAGCTGAACCCCGAGGATGCGCGGAAGCTGGGTGTGCAGTCCGGCGATCGCATCGAAGTGCGGACCCGGTACGGCGCCGTCACCGGCCAGGCTCGCCTGACGGCCGTATCCCGGCTCGGCGTGGTGTTCGCCGCGTTCTACGACGCGAAGCTGCTCGTCAACCGCGTGGTCGCCGACAACTACGATCCGGTGTCGAAAGAGCCGGAGTACAAGGTGACCGCCGCGTCGGTCCGGAAGGTGACGGCGTGAACCTCAGCTATCTGCAGGTGGTGATGGTGTTGGGGACGCTCGTCTGCGTGCTGGGCGTGATCCTCTGCATCCGCACGGCCCGGACCCGCTTCGACCACGACGAAGCCGCGCGCAAGGAGGTCAACATCGGCATCGCGCGCGTGCCCGCGCTGGTCTTTGCCCGGCTGGTCGGGCTGATGGCGCTGATCGTCCTGCCGGCGGGCGCCGTGTTCCTCGCGAACTACCACGTGTTCGAGGGGGTGCACGAAGTCCGCGGCTGCGCGAGCTGTCACGTGATGTTGCCCATGGTCAACGACATGAAGGATCCGGAGAGCGGAACGCTGGCGGCACGGCATTACAAGAACCGATGGATTGCCGAGGACCAGTGCTATCACTGCCACAGCGACTACGGCCTCGGCGGAAACCTCGAGGCGAAGATGACCGGGTTTCGGCATCTGGCGCGGTACACGACGCGCACCTATCACGAGCCGATCAAGGCGCGCGTCAGGTTCGACAACCAGAACTGCCTGAACTGTCATGAGGGCACGCCCCGATTCGAGGCGGTCCAGTCGCACGCCACGGCGCACGTGAAACTCGTCGCGAATCAGATGATCTGTCTCAACTGCCACGGCCAGTCGCACCCGACGACAGTGCAGCGGACCCCCGGATCGAGCGACTACGCCCGTCTGATGGCGAGGATGAAATGAGGCTGCTGCGGTGGGAGGCGGTGTGCGCGACCGTGGCCTTTGCGCTGACGCTGATCTTCATTCTCGTGCCAGGTCCCTACCCCATGGCGATCTTCACCTTCATCGCCCAGCCGCTCTTCGGCATCGTGGCGATTGGCTATCTGCTCAAGGTGAGAGCCGACCTGCGGAAACGCGGCCTGTAGGCCGCTCCGGCTAGAACCCCGGTGTCAGCTCGACGTAGAGAAGGCGGGCGCAGGGTTCAAAAGGTCAGACCGACCGCGAGCACAAAAGTGGGCTCGTCGTCCGGATTGAGAACGTAGCCGGTCAGGTTCACTCGCTTGAACGAGACGCCCGCAAGCAGGCCGCGCTGGATGTCGCGATCGGTTTGATAGACGCGCGTCCGCTGCGTCACCATGCCGAACCGGAACCACTCGACGGGAGCCAGCGTCAGCTCCGACCAGTTGTAGAAGAAGCTGTCGGAAGAACTGCCGGTGTCGAAGACATATTCGCCCTCGCTGTACAGTTCGAGCTTCCGCCAACCCAGCGAGCCTTTGTAGCCCGGCGTGATGCCGGTCGTGTCGCCAAACACGCCGCCGATCATCGGCGTGAATTCCCACGTCAGCGTTTCGCCGCCGCTGAAGTTGTAGCCAACCCACGCCGAGCCGGTTTTGAGCGCCTCGTAGTTGTAGCGGGCTTCAAGGTGCAGCCAGCCGCGGTCCGCCGTGAACGTGGGTTGCACGTAGTTGCTGTCGTCGGGGACGAAATACGTGTAGGCGGAAGCGGAAAAGGACCACGCCTTGTCGTCTGCCTCGGGCGGCGTGTTGGTGACCGCAGACAAGGGCACGTTCGTCGTGACCTGGGCGAAGACAGCGCGGTCCGCGCATGCGATCGCAATCACCAGGCAGGCAATGAGTCGCACGCGACTCATCCTCCCAGTGCCATGGTCATGCCGACCAGAACGGACCCGAGAACCACCATCGCAATACCCACGAGCCACGGGTGACGCCCGGTCATGCGTCCGAAGGCGTATCCGGTCAGAAACAACATCACGATGGCGATGGCGTTGGACACACGCATGGCTGGTCCGACGTTCCGCATGAAAATGAACGGAATGACCACTGGAAACGTGGATACGAACACGATGAGACACACGGCGATGGCACCTTGCCAATCGTCCTTGGTCAGGCGCGCGCGTTGCGGCGGCTCGGGTAGTTGCATCAGCCGCCCGTGCATCGTTGCCAGCTCACCCGGCTCCAAAATCGACGCGACCACCGGCGGCAGCGCATCGGCGATGAGCCGCTGGGCCTTCTGCGGATCGGTGGCCTTGCGGACGGCCCAGTGTGTCGTCAGGCTCTGGCCCTTTTCGGCAAGGCAGCCCATCAGATACAACATCGCATCGATGATGCCCCAGGCCGCATTG
>Ga0070675_100004494_pt1 | contig 10651 bp, 7 predicted proteins | sample KBSM43metaG_FD_65343 | JGI IMG/M metagenome (GOLD analysis project Ga0070675, IMG submission 65343) | Miscanthus rhizosphere microbial communities from Kellogg Biological Station, Michigan, USA - KBS M4-3 metaG | ecosystem: Host-associated > Plants > Roots > Rhizosphere > Soil ...
ACGCCGCGCGATTCTAGGTTGCGCAGCCCGATTTGTCGAACGACACCACGCAAAAGCCGTTCGGATCGTGAGGCTCAACCGTTAGTGAGCGTAAAGCGCCAGTGTAGAATCCAAACGTTTGCAGAGGCGTTCTTTTCTTGGAGAAACCATGACCCGTCTGACCGCTGCAGTGGTTGCCGGAGCGGCGTTCCTTCTGTGGATGGATGTCGGTTCCGCCCAACAGCCTTCGTCCGGGCTTCGTATCGCCGCGACGACGGTGAACGACCTCCGCACATGGGATCAGTACGTCACGGTACAGATAAGGAGGGGCGATCTTCAGGTGGCGAGCCTCGATCAGGATCCGTCGCTGCCGTCGCGGGTGGTCGAACGGATGCAGCAGTTCTATCAGGGGGTGCCAGTCTTCGGAGCAGAAGTCGTACGCGATTCGCAGTCCGGCGTTGCGCAGTCGATCTTCGGCGAGGTGACTCAGATCTTCTCGATGGAGACGCGACCTGCGCTCGATGCCGCCGCTGCTGAGCGGGCGATGATGACTGCGGCCGGCGCCGGTGCGAGGCTCGCGCGCCGCATGGAGCTCACCATCCTGCCGATGAGCGAAGGTGCACCGCGTTTGACGTACAGCGCGATCGTGGCGACGTCAGACAACGTGTTCCGCCTCTTCGTCGATGCGAACACGGGCGCTGAGCTGCTGCGCTTCACGGAGATTCACACGCAGTCGGCGGTGGGCACTGGACAGGGGCTGGTCGGCGGCACCAAGAAGCTGTCGATGCGGAGCCAGGCCGCCGGATTCGTCGCAGACGACCGCCTGCGGCCACCACTGCTGACCACGTATGACATGCGTGGTGATCTCAACCGCGCGCTGAATGTCGCGTTCGGCGGCGCACCACTGTTTCCGTCAGATCTGGCGACTGATTCAGACAACGTGTGGACCGACATTCCGACGGTTGATGCGCACGCCTACATCGGCTGGACCTACGACTACTACTTCAAGCGCCACGGCCGACGCGGTTTGGACAATCGCGATCGTCCGATCCTGACGCTCGTCAATGGTCTGCGGCGCGAAAACGGCGCTGACCCGAACATCCCGGATGAGCTCCGCGGACTCTTTGTCACCAATGCCTTCTGGTGCGGCGCTTGCGGTCCCGCTGGCGTCGGCCTGATGTATTTCGGCAACGGGTTCCCTGGGAACCTCGTGTTCCAATCCACGGGGCAGAACTGGGGGTATCTGGCCGGCTCGCTCGACGTGGCGGCGCACGAATTGACGCATGCGGTGACCGAGTCCACATCCAACCTGATCTACCTGAACGAATCCGGCGCCCTCAACGAATCCTTCTCCGACATCATGGGCACCAGCGTCGAGTTCTTTTATCAACCGGTTGGCGCCGGTCTGGGCCAGGCCGATTTCGTCCTGGCCGAGGACTCCGTGCGCACGCCGAGCGGCGCTGGCTTGCAGGGCATCCGTTCGATGGTCAACCCGATCGCGTTCGGCGACCCGGATCACTACAGCATCCGCTTCACCGGGACTGACGACAACGGCGGTGTGCACAGCAACTGCGGCATCCCGAACCACGCGTTCTTCCTGGCGGTCGTCGGCGGCACCAATCGCGTGTCAGGTCAGAGCGTCACCGGCGTCGGGATCGCCAATATGGAGCAGATGGAAAAGGTTTTCTACCGGGCATTCACGCTGCTGATGCCCGCCAACTCCACATTCTCGACGGCGCGGGCGGCGACGATTCAGGCCGCGCGCGATCTCTATGGAGCAACCGGTCCCGTCGTGAACGCGGTGACCCAGGCCTGGACCGCTGTCGGCGTGAATTAGGAGAGCGCATGCACCGCACATCAGCTGCCTTCATGATCGTTCTCCTCGGCATCGCGGCGTCCGCAGCCGCACAGGCGAAGCCGCAGCCCACTCCTGCGAAGCCCACGCAGCCCACGCCGGCGAAGCCCACGCCAGCGAAGCCCGGCCAGGCAAAACCCACCAAGCCACAACCAATCGACCGGATCTACATCTCCGTGAACGGCGCCTTCCAGACGGGCGGAAACAGCTTCGGTGAGACGGTGACGTTCCGCGAGAACGCCGAGGACGGCAGGTTCTCGACCGACTACGAGGTGAAGTCTGGTCCAGCGCTCAACATCTCGGTCGGTGCCAGTATCTGGCGCAACATCGGCGTTGGCGTTGGCGTCACGCGCTACTCGAAGACCACACCGACCGCCTTCAGCGCGTCAGTGCCGCACCCGTTCTTCTTCAATCGTCCCCGAGAAGTGGATGGTGAGGTCGCCGACATTGACCGCGAGGAGCTGGCTGTGCACGTGCAGGCGCGAGCGACGTTCGTGCCGACTCAGCACATCCAGGCAGTGGTGTTCGGGGGGCCCTCCTTCTTCACAGTGAAGCAGGGCATTGTCACCGACTTCGAGATCACAGAAGCCTATCCGTACGACACCGCGACGTTCAGCCGGGGCATCACCAAAACGGTCGATGAATCGAAAATCGGCTTCAACGTGGGCGCCGATGTTGGCTACTTCTTCACACGTCAGGTCGGCGTCGGCGGCAGCGTGCAGTGGGCGGCCACGACCATCGACGCTCCGGCGTCGACCGGTACGGGCACCTTCGAGATCAAGGCCGGCGGTTTCCAGGCTGGTGCCGGGCTGCGACTGCGGTTCTAGCTGAATCCTTACGCGAGCCGCCGATTCGGATTGATCGCCAGCCACGCGAGTGCGCCGGCGAAGTACATGCCGGCCGTGACATAGAGCGGCAGCGTCCACGATCCCAGGCGATCCACCATCAGGCCGACGACCAGTGGTCCAATCAGCCCGCCAAGATTGCCGAACGTGTTCATGAAGCCGGTGACCACGCCGGCGTGATTCGGTGCGACGTCGAGGCACACCGCCCAGCACGCGCTGAGGGCAAAATCGGCGGACGCCAACGCGAGCGCCAGCAGCACTGCCTTGGCCACCGCTGACGGCACGACGATGGACGCCAGGATCAGCATCGCGCACAGAGAGAAAGCGGTGAAGCCGAGCGTGACGCGTGCCGTGCGCAGTCCGCGCGTTCGCGCCAGCGCGTCGGTGCACCAGCCGCCGGTGATATTGGCAGCGCCAGCGAGCAGGAACGGCAGCGACGAGAAGAACCCGCCGGCGAGCAGTGAGAACCGCAGCTCGGAAATCAGATACGTCGGCAGCCACGTGAAGTAGAAGTACAGCCCGTAGCCGAACGTGAAGTACATCGCGCAGATAGCGTAGAGGTTCGGGCTGGTGAGCAGCCGCCGCCACGGCGTCGGCTCCTCTTTGGGCGTTGGGAGTTGGTGGTCGGGAGTTTCGCGTACGCGATCCTGCTGAATCCACGCGAGCTCCTCAGGATCGACGTCAGGATCCTCGGAGGGTCGATCGCGATACGACCGGTACCACGCGACGGCCCAGATGATCCCCACCGCCCCGAAGACGAGGAAGCTGGCCCGCCAACCCCAGCGCTGAACGAGCAGCAGGGCAATCGGCGCGGTGATCGCCCCGCCGAGGCGCGAGCCCAGGAACAGCACTCCATTGGCCATGCCGCGCTCGCGCGCCGGGAACCACTGCGAGAAGCTCCGTACCGCGTTCGGAAACGCGCCGGCTTCCCCGGCGCCGAAGAGAAACCGGATGGTGACGAGCGAGGGCAGTCCCTGCGCGGCACCCGTCAGCATGGTGAACGCCGACCACCACAGCACGATGCGCGTGAGCACGCGGCGCGGACCGATGACGTCGCCGAGCCAGCCGGACGGCACTTCGAACAGCGAGTAGGCGAGCGTGAACGCGCCGAACACCGTGCTCATCTGCACAAGCGAGAGCCCGAGGTCCTGCCTGATGAACGGTGTGGCGACCGAGATGCAGACGCGATCGAGGTACGTAACGATTGCGAGAAAGAAGGCGAGGCGAAGAACCCGGAAGCGAACAGCCGTACGGACAGCTGTAGGGCGGGTCTTGCTTTGTAGACCCGCCTTCACTGCAATTGATCCAGCCCTTCGTTCAGCTCGATCGACGTGCCCCATGGATCCGTCACGAACGCGATGCCCAGGCCGAACGCCTCTGACTTGCGATACGTGACGTTCAGCTTGATGCCCATCGCTTCGAGTTTCTTGCAGAACGCTTCGAGGTCCCTCACCTCGAAGCCGATGTGCTCGATGGATCGGCCGGTCGTCCCGATCACCGGATCAGGTGAAGGTGAGAAGTTCAGTGCCACGCCCGGCAGATCGGCGACGAGGAAGGTGCCGCCAGCCGCACGAGGCTTCGCGCCGAAGACCTTCTCGTACCACGCACGCATCTCGGCGTTCTGCGGGCCGAAGAAGTGGACGTGGTGCAAGGCGATCGGCATCGTTTGCTGTTTGTTCTCGAGCAGCTCCACCTTCACATCGTCGGGGCCCATCACGAACGCGATCGACGTTGTGGCATTCACGGGAGCGATGTCGTCGATCACCTGCTGCGTGGGCGCCACCTCCGATCGCGTGATGATCGGATACCCGCCGGCCTTCACGCGATCGAGCGTCTGTCGCAGGTTCGTGACCGAGAACCCGATGTGGTTCACGGTCGTCCCCTTGCTTCCGCCGGTCGGTTTCTGGTTCCTGAAGAAGATGAACACGTTCGGAAACTTGACGACGTCCACCTGCTGAGGACCAAACTTGATTCTTGTGCCGCCGAGCGTGTCGGCGAAGAACTTCAAATGGGTGGGGATGTCGCTCGCGGCGATGTGATGATGGCCGTAGACGATCGGCCCATCTTTCGCCGCGGTCAGCTGCGCTGATGCGGTCGACGCGAACGTGGCGATGACCAGTGCGACGAGCGTCGCCGTGCGTCTCATCAATCGATACCAAACGCGAGCAGGACGTTGCCGCCGTTGCCGACGAACCCGCCATAGCCCGAGTTGAAGTAGAGCATTCCGCCCGAGACGATCGCGCCTGGCCCTTCGAGGCCGCCGCCGTTCGCCTTCACGCCGTTAATGGTCTTGAACTCCTTGTTCGTATCGAAGGTCCAGAGGACGGTGCCGTCCTTCGTCGAGTAGGCGCGCATGCCGCCGTCGAGCGAGCCCGAGAAGACCGCGCCGGGGATGACGGTGACCGCGGCGCCCTGCGAGGCGCGGCAGGTCGGCCGCTTCGGATCGCACAGCCGCTCCTGTGGCTCGACGCTCCACGCGAGCGCACCGGTGGCGAGGTTGATGGCGCGGATGCCGCCTGGCTTGGGCGCCAGCAGATCGGACACACCGAAGTAAGCCTGCTGATCGTCAACCGCGCCGCCCCACTGTCCGCCCAGCCCGCTGCCCTGACCGATGCGGTACTGCCACGCGAGTTCGCCTTCCTTGTCGGGATCGAGCGCGTAGGCCATGCCCGACTTCTGCGGGAGGACGAGCAGATCGCGTCCGTTCACCGTGACGAGGCTCGGCGAGGCCGAGAAGTCGTGATCGGGTCCCATCTTCGCCGGGCAGTTCGGATTGTCGGGGTTCTCCGGCTGGCAGCCCAGCGTCCAGCTGTCGTTGGGCGTCGTCTGATTCACCCATTTGATCGTGCCGCTCTTCATGTCGAGCGCGATCACGGCGTCGCTGGTCTTCTGCACCGGGTCAGCGTAGTTGTTGCCGGTGGCGATGTAGACCATGCCGCGCTTGGCATCGATCGTCGGCGACGACCAGATGCCTGCACCGGCCGGTCCCCACTGCTGCAGGCCGTCTTTGTTCTTTCCGCGCGGCTTGGGTTCGTCGATGGTGTAGGTCTTCCACAGCACGTCGCCGGTGTTGGCGTTCAGTGCCGAGACATTGCCGCGGAACGTGCAGCACTCGTACTTGGCGCTGCCTCCCTGGCCTTCTTCGCTCAAGCCCTGCACCGGCACGAACACGCGGCCGTCGTAATACGTCGGCGCGCCGGTGATGGCTGCGGCGCGATGCTCGTCAACCTTGCGGACCCAGATCTGCTGTCCCGTGTTGGCATCGACGGCGTACGCGTTGGCGCGCGAGTCGCCGAAGAAGACGGCCTGACCGGAGCGGCTGCCGTTCTTGTACGGGCCGACCGACATCGCGGCGCGCACGCCGGCCTGAGCTTTGAACGTCCAGTAGGTGCAGCCGGTCTTCGGATCGAGCGCGTGTATTTCGCCGTTCTCGCTGGCGACGAACAAACGGCCGCCGGCAATCGTCGGCTGCGAGCGGGCTGAGGTGACCGTGTGATACCCGAACGCCCACTTGAGTTTCAGCTTCGGGAGGTCGGCGGCGGTGAGCCCGCCGTTTTTCTGATAGCGCGTGTTGGCGACGTTGCCGCCCCACCCGTTCCACTCACCGCTCGCGGCCGGCGCGCGCATCGCGGGTGTCGCTGTGCATTTGTTCACGACAACCGGCGCGGTGACCGGGCCGAACGGTTTCCCGGACGCAAAGACTGCAACCGCACGCTGTTCGGCGTCAGACAAGCTGATCGCTTGAATCTGCATGCGCCCGAGCGTCAGCGCGTTGAGGATCGATTCGGCCGTCATCTGCCGGAGGATGGCTGGTGCCGGTGCGTCCTTCTGACTGTCGTTGTGGCAGTTCGCGCACGCGCGCTTGAAGACCGCAGCGCCGGCGGCGCCGTCGGGCGGTTGCTGCGCCAGCGCGGGTGCGGCGAGCGCAATGAGAAGCGTTGTAATGAATCCAGCCTTTACGACCATGAGTCCTCCGCGCAACCACCAACCACGAACCACTCACCACCAACCAGGGAGCTATCATACGCGGGAGGAAATGGTCAGCGGTTCATATCAGTTCCGGCGCATGGGTCGGGTATTAACGGCGATGGCTGTCGCGGTGATCGGCGCTCTCGCGTTGATCCATGCGCAGACGCCCGCCGACCCGCAGATCACGTTCCGGCTGATCGTCGTCAGTTCGGCGGAACGTGCCCAGTCGCTGCTCACCGAGATCCAGGCGGGCTCGAGCTTCGAGGCGATCGCCCGTACGCAGTCCTCAGATCCATCTGCCAATCAGGGTGGCCTCATCGGACCAGTGGCCCTCTCCGAGCTGCGGCCCGAGCTTCGCGACGCGCTACGCGATCTGCGCGTGGGCGAGGTGCGCGGTGTGCTGCGGCTGGCGACCGGATTCGCCCTGGTGCAGCGTGCCACAGAGCGTCCTGTGATGTCGATGCGCGGCGGCGAGATCCTCGCCGTCTCCGCGGTGGGCAGTGTCCGTCCGACGCTCAGCGTCGACGGATTCTCCGAAGCGAATACCGCACTGAACAGCATCGACAAACCCGAGGACTGGAATCAGAGCCCGCGTCAGATTTGCGACCTGCGGCAGCAGTCGGTCGGGAACGTGAAGTCGGCGCTGGCCCGCCGGCTTGGCCCCGAGCTCGCGAAGACGCGCACGGAGTACTCCGCGCAGGACGTCATGGAAGCGCACGTCGCGCTCGGCCAGTTGTATTCGTACGACGGTGAGATGATGCAGGCGATCGCGCAGTTCGAGGCCGCGAGGCGCATCGCCGAAACCGATCTGCCCGCGGCGGTGCCCGATCTCATTCAGAGTCTGGGCGTCGCGCATCTCCACAAGGCGGAGATGGACAACGGGCTCTATCACGCGCCCGGCGATCGCTGTCTGCTGTCCGTGCGCGGCGGCACTCCGCTGCAGAAGCGAGAGGACTTCGATAAGGCCGTCGAGTACTTCACGACGCTGCTCGGCACGCGTGCCGACGATGTCGAAGCGAAGTGGCTGCTCAACGTGGGTTACATGGCGACGGGTGGATATCCGGGCCTCGTGCCACAGCGCTTCATGCTGCCTCCCGCTGATTTCGCCTCGCCGGAAGACGTCGGCCGCTTCGTGGACGTCGCCGCAAAGGCTGGTGTGGACTCGTTCTCACTGGCCGGCGGCGTCATCGTAGACGACTTCAACAACGACGGGCAGCTCGAGATCCTGACCTCGAACTTCGATAGCTGCGGCCAGATGAAGCTGTTTCAACGGGGCCCGAATGGCACGTTCGTCGATCAGGCCGCGCACGCCGGTCTCACCGAGCAGCTCGGCGGTCTCAACCTGCTGCAGACCGACTACAACAACGACGGCTGCAAGGACGTGCTCGTCCTTCGCGGCGGGTGGGAGCTGGCGCAGCGGAAATCGCTGCTGCGCAACAACTGCGACGGCACGTTCACCGACGTGACCTTTGCCAGCGGCCTGGCCAAGCCGGCGACGAGCACGCAGACCGCCGCGTGGACCGACATCGACAACGACGGCTGGGTCGATCTGTTCGTGGGCAACGAAGATGCGCCGGCGCAACTCTTTCGCAATCGCGGCGACGGCACGTTCGAGGACATCGCTCGAACCGCTGGCGTGGCGCGGACCGCATTCACGAAAGCCGTCCATGCCGGCGACTTCGACAACGACGGGTATCCGGATCTCTACGTCTCGAATCTCCGCGGCATGAATTACCTCTACCGCAACAACCACGACCGGACGTTCACCGAGGTTGGGGCGGCGGCAGGAGTGACCGGAGCGGATCGCGGCTTCCCGGCCTGGTTCTTCGACTACGACAACGACGGCTGGGACGACCTGTTCGTCAGCAGCTACTTCCTGTCGATTGAGGAGAACGCGCGCTCGTACATGCGTCTCCCGCTCAACGCCAAAACCCAGAAGCTCTATCGCAATCTGGGCAATGGACGTTTCGAGGACGTGACCACGCAGACGAACATGGCCAAGGTGTTGATGCCGATGGGGTCCAACTTCGGCGACATCGATAACGACGGCTTTCTCGACATCTTTCTCGGCACCGGCAGCCCATCGTACGGCGCGCTCAAGCCAAGCGTGCTGCTGCGCAACAAAGACGGAAAGTCGTTCGTGGACGTGACCGCTTCCTCAGGGACGGGGGAGATGCACAAGGGCCACGGCGTCGCGTTTGCCGATCTCGACAACGATGGCGACGAGGAGATCATCTTCAAGGTCGGCGGCGCGACGCCTGGCGACGCGCATGTGTTCCGGCTGTTCGACAACCCCGGACATGGCAACGACTGGCTGGGCGTGAACCTCGTCGGCGTGAAAACGAACCGCGCCGCCATCGGTGCGCGCATCAAGGTCACGGTCGAGAATGGCGGCGGCGGGAAACGATCGATCTACAGGACTGTGAACAGCGGCGGCAGCTTCGGCGCCTCACCGCTGCAGCAGCACGTCGGCCTCGGCAAGGCGGCGCGCATCGTGGACCTCGAAGTGTTCTGGCCGGTCAGCAACACGCGGCAGCACTTTGCCAACGTCGCGAAGAATCAGGTCGTTGAGATTCGGGAGCTCGATGATCGCGTGGCGCCGTTGCAGCGGAAGCCGGCGCCTTTAGGGGGCTTCCGATGAAATTCAAAATTCAAAATGCAAAATTCAACACGGTCTGCATTATTTGCGTTTTGCATTTCGCATTTTGCATTACCGGTCTTCAGGCAGCGGACAGAGAATTCACTGTCAAAGGCATGGTCCTCCGCGCCGACCCTGCCAACCGCTCGTTCGTCGTGTCGCACGAGAAGATTGTCGGCCTGATGGATTCGATGATCATGCCGTTCGACGTCCGCGACGCGAAGGATCTCGCCGGCGTCGTTCCGGGCGCGGTGGTCGAGTTCACGCTCGTGGTCGGTGACAAGTGGGCGTACGCGACGAAGATCACGGTCGAGCGGTATCAGAGCGTCGAGCAGGATCCGCGGACCGCGCGACGGCTGGCGGTCATGCGGAAGATGGCGGGCCTGGCGCCGAAGCCCCTCGAGATCGGCGCGCGCGTGCCAGACTTCACCTTGATCGATCACACGAGACAGACCGTTCGGTTGTCGAGTCTGGCCGGCAAAGTGGTCGTCGTGAACTTCATCTACACGCGCTGCGCGCTACCGCAGTTCTGCCTGCGGGTCTCGAACAATTTCGGCATCCTGCAGAAGCGATTCGCGAAAGAGCTGGGCAAGGATGTCGTGCTGCTGACGATCACCTTCGACCCGCAGCGCGACACGCCGGAGACGCTGGCCGCATACGCGTCGCAGTGGAAGCCCGATCCGAAGACCTGGCATTTTCTCACCGGGCCGGTCGCCGACGTACGCAAAGTGTGCGCGCTGTTCGGCGTCGAGTACTTTCCCGACGAAGGGCTGATGAACCATTCGCTGCGCACGGCCGTGATCGATCGCACGGGCACACTCGTCGCCAGCATCGAGGGCAATACCTATTCGCCCGAGCAGCTCGGGGATCTCGTGTTCACGCTATTGAACTAACCACCAACCACCAACCCACCAACCAGTCGACCAACCAGCTCAGCTGCAGATCGTTCGTTGACAGTCGAGGACGCGCACGATAGCTTGGCTCGTCTTTCCCCTCACCAAACCGCAACAACATCGCCGCGTGGTTGCCCGCCATGACTGACCGACTGCTCGATCGCCTCACTGGCTTACTCAAGAAGAAAAACTGGTACGAGATGCCACGGCTGCTGGCCATGGTGCGTCTCGGCGAAATTCGCGAGGACCTTCGCGAGAAGAATCTCCACGACACCGAGGACCCGCTGCTCAAGCCGGCCGCCTCGGGCACACAGCTCGATCCCGAGATCCGCGACAGCCGCTCAACGGATGGCGCCAACAACGATCTGCAGTATCCGGCGATGGGATCGGTGGGCCGCCGCTTTGGCCGCAACGTCCCGCTCAAGTACGTCGTCCCCGACACGGCGAACCTGATGACGCCCAGCCCGCGCGT
>Ga0070675_100004495_pt1 | contig 10650 bp, 13 predicted proteins | sample KBSM43metaG_FD_65343 | JGI IMG/M metagenome (GOLD analysis project Ga0070675, IMG submission 65343) | Miscanthus rhizosphere microbial communities from Kellogg Biological Station, Michigan, USA - KBS M4-3 metaG | ecosystem: Host-associated > Plants > Roots > Rhizosphere > Soil ...
CTGACGATCCACACGATCCTCGAGGAAGAAATTTTCTACCCGTCGATCGAAGGCAAGGTGGACGAGGACCTGCTCAAGGAAAGCTTTGTCGAGCACGATGCGGCCAAGGTTCTGATCGCCGAGATCGAGGCCGGAGGACCATCGGACGAATTCTACGACGCCAAGGTGAAAGTGCTGAAGGAAGAGATCGAGCACCACGTCGAGGAAGAGGAGAAGCCGAAGGAAGGGCTGTTCGCCCAGACCCGCGAGGCGGATGTCGACCTTGAGGCGCTCGGCGAGCGGCTCCTGACGCGCAAGGAAGCGCTGCAGAAGGAAATCGAGGCGCAAGGGCTGCCCGCCCCAGAGGCGACGACTCTGGACGAGGTCCAAATCTAGTCGCCGGAACATCTGGAGACCGTCCCCCGAACATTCCGGCCGACCCGACAATCGTTTGGGCAAGTGCGAAGCTGCCGCGTCTTGCCGGAGTTGGCCAAGAGTTCGATCAGATGCCCTCTCACCGCCACCGCGAGCAGCAATGCGGCGAATTGGCGGAAAGCGCGGCGGATCCCGATGTCCGACGACGTCTCGAGGAGCTCGCCGCCTGCATGCCAGCAGGGCCTACGAGGATTTCGATTCGCAGCCTTGATTTCCGGGCTCGGACAGGCCTCTAATCCCGCATGAAGCAAGCGCCGGAAATCCACGGGTTTTTCGACGATCAGACGAACACGATCACCTATCTTGTCTGGGATCCGGAGAGCCTCGAGGCCGCGGTGATCGATCCCGTCCTGGATTATGATCCAGCGGATGGAACCGTGGACACTCAGTCAGCGGAGCGTGTGCTGGAAGCCGCCGCCGAAAACGGCCTGTCGATCACTCACGTGCTTGAGACCCATGCTCATGCTGATCATTTGTCCGCGGCCCCCCTTTTCAAGGCAAAGACGGGCGCGAAAATCGGCATCGGCGCGCGAATCCGCGACGTACAGAAGGTCTTCCGGCCCATGTTTTGCGCCGACGACCTGAAGGTCGACGGAAGTGACTTCGACTTGCTGTTCAATGACGGCGATCGGATCCGCGTCGGGGGGCTGGAGATCGAGGTCATCGAAACGCCGGGGCACACGGCGGCGGACATCAGCTACCGCGTCGGCGATGCCGTGTTCGTGGGGGACACCCTGTTCATGCCGGACTACGGCACAGCGCGGACGGACTTCCCGGGCGGCGACGCGCGCCAGCTCTACCGGTCGATCCAGAAGCTTCTCGCGCTGCCGGCCGAAACGCGGCTCTTCATGTGCCACGACTACAAGGCGCCGGGCCGCGAGGACTATCGCTGGGAGACCACCGTCGGCGAGGAACGGCGCAACGTTCATCTGGCCGCATGCGTGAGCGAGGACGAGTTCGTGAAGATGCGCGAGGCGCGCGACGCAACCCTGTCGACTCCCAAGCTCCTGCTGCCTTCAATCCAGGTGAACATTCGGGGCGGCCGGCTGCCGCCGGCGGAAGAAAATGGCGTATCCTACCTGCGAATCCCGGTCCGCCTGAAAGGCGGAGCGCGGCTCGCCTGAGGCTGATTTCCGGAAAAGCGCAGTTGATCCACAAACTTACGCACAGAAGAGTCCGACTCCCGCGAAATTCGTGCTAATCTCCGGTTTCGGTACGCGCGACTCGGGGCGTTGAAGGGTCGGCCAGTCGTAGGTGGGGGAAGTTTTCGAACCGATCCCGTCTGCGTGCGCCGATTTCAAAGCTTTCCGCGCTGACCGGCGTTACGACTCTCACGGGCTCGTGACGCAGGCATCGGAAGGTGATGGGGCGAGGGCCTGACACCCCACCCTCCACCCGGACGGCTTTCGTTTCGTCACCTTCCGAATCCAAAGGGCCGCTCAAGCGGCCCTTTTCATTTGTCCCGATCGGCGAAGAAGCGTTGACCGCGAGCCTTCATGGCTCCGGTATTGAGACGCTCCGATATCTCCTCTGCCGCATCGGGCGTGACGCGCACGTCGACGTCATCCGGTCCCTTGATGGAGACAACGCCGTCATCCGCGTCGACCTCGCTGGCTTCGTCGTAGATCGTTCTATCGGTCATGATCTGCCTTCGGTGTTGTTAGAGCGCACTCACAACGGCTTAATGGCACAGCTGTTTCCATTGTTGCGCTCACGAACCGGTCGCGCGTGCCGCACATGCGGAAGGCTCCGGGCGGCCCGCCGGGGATCGGCGGGACCGCCGAAACCGTCAGGCGCCGATCAGCACGGGCGTGCCGACCTCGGTCACCTGGTAGAGCTTGGCCGCGAACTTTGCCGGAAGCCGGATGCAGCCGTGGCTGGCTGGACGTCCGGGATTATGGCCGGCGTGAAGCGCGATGCCGTAAGTGTCGATGAACTGCGCGAACGGCATCGGTGCATCGTCATACTTCTGCGACCGGTGCATCGTCTTCTTGTTCAGGACAGAGAATATCCCGGTCGGGGTGTCGCGCCCGGGTTCGCCGCTCGAGATCGTCGCGACAGCCATCAGGGTGGTACCGCGATAAAGATAGGCGAGCTGGTCAGACAGTCCGATCACGAGCCGCTCGGCACCGGCGCTCGCCGGGACATCGCGCCAGAGATATTTGCCTGGCGCCAGTTCCGTCTCGCCGAACGCGTCGTACATGTCCTGCCGTGCAATCGATGCCGCACTAGTGGCCGTCATCTGGGCTTCGACCGTTTCAACAGATGCGCTTGCCGGGGGCACACTGAAAACGCAGACGGCCGCGGCCGCCAGCGCATACGCTAGCTTACTCATTTTCTGCTCTTTTTATATTGACTTTTGCGGCGTTAATGCACCGCGAGCGATTCGGGTTCCTTGTTGTCCTTATTCGGGCCAGAGATGCAGCGCCGGTTTTGATAGATGCGATAAGCGCTGGGCGATCGTTTCAGCATCGCATCGGCGCTGAGCAACATTTCGTCGTTAACCGCTGAACTGGGTCTCGCCCGTTGCGCTGCGATCAGCAACAGGGCCCGTAGAGCGCTGATACGAACTTAGGAGGGTGTTAATGCGTAAAGTTTTCATGGCGGCCGCGGCTGCGTCCATGGTCGTGCCCGTCATGCCTGCGCCGGCGTTGGCTAACGACGGCTACCGCGGAAAGATCTGGCAGGATTCGAAGGGCCGCTATCGGTGCAAGCGCTCGGACGGCACGACGGGCTTGATCGTGGGCGCCGCGGGCGGTGCTCTTCTCGGCCGGGCGATCGACACCAAAGGTGAGCGAGCGACCGGCACGATCCTCGGCGCCGCCGCAGGTGCCCTGCTTGGCCGCAGCATCGACCGCAGCCGGGTGAGCTGCCGCTGATCGTTCAGGCCGGCGTCCTCCGCCCCGAAGCATACTCCTGGACGCCGGTCACCAGCTCGCTGTATTGACACAGTAACACACCACGCCTAGTCTGTCCGCTTCAGGGAGGACAGCTATGTACAGCGAACAAGAGATCAACGAAGCCGTCGCGGCCGGTGCGCTCAGCGCCGATTCAGCGACGGCGTTGCGCGCCTATGTCGAAGCGCAGCGCGCCCTGCCGACCCCGGACGAAGAACAGTTCCGGCTGATCACCGGTTTCAACGATATCTTCGTGACGATCGCCGCTGCGATCCTCCTGTTTGCCGTCGGCTTCATCGGGCAGTGGATCGGCCAGCGCACCGGGTCGGCCATCGACGGTCATGGCCCCTCCTATCTCGGCCCGCTGCTCATCGCGGCGACGAGCTGGGGCCTTGCTCTCTTCTTCACCGCCAAGCGCCGCATGGCCCTGCCCTCCATCCTTCTGCTCCTGGCGTTCGTGGTCGGCGTCTTCGCGACGGCGGGAATGGCCCTCATCCTCGCGGCCGGGCCGGACAGCCTCGACAACAATCCGCAGCTTGCCGGCATACTCGGCGCTGTTGCGGCTGCTGTCGCCGCAGGTGGAGCCTGGCTCCACTGGAAGCGCTTCCGCGTTCCGATCACGGTGGCGGCCGGCGCAGCCTCCGTTGCGGGCATCGCAGTCGCGCTTCTGGTTGCAGCGCTGAACCCGGGACCGGATACAGAGACGCCCAAGAACATCATCCTGGGCTTCGTGCTTCTGCTGGGCGTCGGCACCTTTCTGTTCGCCATGTGGTGGGACAGCTCCGACCGCGCGCGCATCACCCGCCGCTCGGACGTTGCCTTCTGGCTGCACCTTCTGGCGGCGCCGATGATCGTCCACCCCGTCTTCACATTGCTCGGACTCAACGACGGCTCGGCAACCGTGGGCGAAGGGCTGGTAGTCATCCTGCTTTACGTCGTAATCGGGCTGACCGCGCTGGCCATCGACCGCCGCGCACTCCTCGTCTCCGCGCTGGCCTACGTGCTCTACGCGCTCAACAAGTTGTTCGAGCAGTTCGGTGCGGTCGAGCTCAACGTTGCGTTGACGGCGCTTGTGATCGGTTCGGCCCTGCTGATGCTCTCGGCCTTCTGGCACCAGGCCCGCGCCATGGTCGTCAGGCCCCTGCCGGAAGGTCTGCGGGAGCGTCTGCCGCTGATCGACCGGATACCTACTCCTCAACCAGCCGCATGAGCCGGCGCTCGAGCGGGGCCAGGATGCCGTGAAGCTCCTGACCTCGCCTGAGCACCAGGCCATGCTCACTGACCAGTGCAAACGCCCCTTGCTTCAGCCGAAGTGCGGGGCGTTTCTCTATGCGGACTTCCGGCCGCTCGGACGTGCGCCGGTACGCCGCGAAGACTGCAACGTCAGGACCGATGTGAATGGCATAATCGCGCCAGTGACCTGCAGCGACCATCCGGCCGTACAGGTCGAGGATCCGCTTGATCTCAACACGGTCGAAAGTGGCAATTGGCCGCCGGTCCCGGGGATGCGGGAACGGCGAGATGACGCTCAAGCGCTCTTCACCTTCGGCGCGGGCTGGCGGGCAGCCTTAAGTGCCGCCACCTCCTTGCGCAGATCGGCAAGCTCTTGCTCAAGCTCGATCAGACGAACCCGTGACGGATCGCAATCCTCGCCGCAGGGTGTGCCGTAGGCCACGAAGCCGGGACTGTAATGCACCGTGTCGATGGGAACCGGCCGCGCCGGAATGCCGACGACAGTCGCGCCAGCCGGCACGTCCTTGGTCACGACGGAATTGGCGCCGATCTTTGCGCCTGGTCCGACCTCGATCGGTCCGAGCACCTGGGCGCCGGACCCGATGACCACATCGTCGCGGATGGTCGGGTGACGTTTTCCGCCAACCCCGGTCGACGGGTTGGTGCCGCCGAGCGTGACGCTCTGGTAGATGGTCACGTCGTCGCCGATCTCCGCGGTTTCGCCGATCACCGTGAAGCCGTGATCGATGAAGAAGTTGCGGCCGATCTTTGCGCCGGGGTGGATGTCTATCGCCGTCAGGAAGCGCGCGACATGGTTCACGAGCCGCGCGGGGAAGTAGAGCTGGCCTTCCCACAGCCAGTGGCCGACGCGGTGAAAGCCAAGCGCGATGACGCCGGGATAGAGCAGGACTTCCCACCGGGACCGGGCTGCGGGGTCCCGCGCCTTTACGGAGTCCAGGTAGGCCGTGAAGCTCGAGCTCGACTGCTTTGTCTCTTCCACCACGTCCACAATCTAAGTCCGACCTGCCTCAAATAAAAGCCGGACCGAGTTGCCGCGCTGCAACAGCAGCTTGCGGTCGTCGAAACTGTTAGGCAAACGCCGCGATACCGCTGAGGAGGAGGACAATATCCTCGACACTGTCTTCGCTGATCCTTCAGCGCTCCTCATCTTTGCCCTCATCGGCTTTGCTGCCCAGCTGGTGGACGGTGCGCTCGGCATGGCGTTCGGCGTCATATCGACCACGATCCTCGTCAGCCTCGGCGTTCCTCCGGCGGCAGCGTCGGCGGGCGTCCACACGGCGGAAACGTTCACCACCGCCGTTTCCGGAATCAGTCACGTCGCGCACAAGAATGTGGACTGGCGGCTGTTCTTCCGCATCGTCATTCCAGGTGTGATCGGCGGCGTGCTGGGCGCCTATGTCCTCACGCAGATCAGTGCCGATACGGCGCGGCCGTTCGTCCTCGCCTATCTCACGACGCTCGGCGTCTACCTTTTCTATCGCGGAGTGATGCACAAGCACACGGAGCGGCAGCCGAAGGTGGTCTCTCCGCTCGGCCTCCTCGGGGGCTTCCTCGACGCGGCGGGCGGCGGCGGGTGGGGCCCGATCGTCACGTCCAACCTCCTCGTCCAGGGCAGCAATCCGCGCAAAACGATTGGAACGGTCAACACGGCCGAATTCTTCCTGACGGTCACAATTTCAGCGACCTTCATTGCTGCCTTGGGCTGGGAAGCCTTCACGATCGCGACAACCGGCCTTCTTCTCGGCGGTGTTCTCGCAGCGCCCTTCGGCGCGTGGATCGCCAAGCGCGTCAACGCGGATCTTCTGCTCACCTTCGTAGGTGCCGTCCTTACACTCACGAGCACATACGCACTCTATCGCGCGTTGACCTAGCTAGGTACTTGGCTCCGGCAACCCTCCCGTATATCCAGTCAAAATGAGTTGCCGAGGAGGGTAAGACGAGAGCCGAATTCGTCTATACAGCCGGTTATGCGATTTGTGCGCTGATTGCGTTCTGGGCATCCAGAGCGCGGTCGAGCCCTGCGGCTGATGAAACCGCTCCGTTCTGGATGCGAATAGCAATCATCTGCGCCTTATTCGCGCTCCTTCGCTTCTTCGGCGCACAATTGGCTGTCAACGACGCTTTTACTCAATACTCGCGCTCGGCCGGCCTGACCGACTGGCAGCGGCCCGGGCCGTACATCATGATCGGGGCGATCCTGGCGTTCGGGGCGGCAGGCGCGGGCCTATTCCTCTTCCGTCTCCGGAGCCTTCACCGTTCGGTTCTCTGGGCCGCGATCGCGATCGTAATGCTGCTGCTGATTGCGCTAGCCCACAGCCTGTCGCTCTACTACCCAACCTTGATCCTGCAGACTGAGGCCGGGCCATTGACCGTGAGCCGGTTCGTGGAAGCTCTGCTCCTCTTCATCGTTGCGCTGTCCGCATTCTGGTTCGTCAGGGATACGCAGGGAAGCGGCACCCCGGCCCGGGAAGCTTAGCCGGGACGCTAAAGCGTTGCGTGGACCGTCGCGACGGCCTTCAGGACCGCCGCAATCCTCACGGCTGACTGGATCGTCTCCGGCTTGACCCCGTGCTGAAGGAGCACGCGCTCATGGCTTTCCATGCACATGCCGCAGCCGTTCATCGCCGACACGGCAATGCTGAACAGTTCGAAGTCTTCCTTGGCGATGCCGTGGCTGGCGATGAGGTTCATGCGCAGCTTGGCCGGCATCGTCCCATATTCCGGGTTCGCGACCAGGTGGACGAAGCGATAATAGACGTTGTTCATCGCCATCAGCGCAGCGGCGCCGCGCGCGGCATTGGCGAACTGATCGGACAGCTTGCCCGCGACTTCCGCCTCGACGGCTTCGACCAGCGGCTTGTGTCCGGAGCCATGCGCGCACGCGAGCAGGAGGCCGTTCTTGCGCTCTTCGCCGAGCGTCTGGTCGTTGAGAATGGAGGAGGCGTTGAGCCTCAGGTCCTTGGCATAGTCGGGCAGCGCCTCGACGAACGTCTTGAGCGACACAGTTTGATCTCCTGAAGATGAAAAGGGGGCGCGGAAACGGCGAGTCCCCGCGCCCCCGAGAGGTTCTACGTGCGGCGGAAAGGGGGCTAAGGGCACCCATCAAAGTAGTACTTTGATGGGACCCTATGCCGCCGGGCGCAGCACCTCTTCACCCTGCGTCCAATTGCACGGGCACAGCTCGTCCGTCTGGAGCGCATCGAGGATTCGAAGCGTCTCCTGCGGGTTGCGGCCGACGTTGAGGCCGTTGACCGTGACATGCTGGATGATGTTGTCGGGATCGACGATGAAGGTCGCGCGGAAGGCGACGCCCTCGTCCCTCGCCAGGATGCCCAGAGCCTCGGCGAGCTCCTTTTTGTTGTCGGCGATCCACGGGAAGTCCGCAGCGGCCAGGCGCTCGTCCGACTTGCGCCACGCGAAGTGGACGAAGTCGGTGTCCGTCGACGCGCCGATCAGGTCGGCGTCGCGGTCCGCGAACTCGCTCTTCAACTCGCCGTAGCCCTGGATCTCGGTCGGGCAGACGAAGGTGAAGTCCTTCGGCCAATAGAAGATGATCTTCCACTTGCCGTTGCTCTGGCCGAGGTCGATCGTCTCGCCGGCGGGCAGAGCAGACGTGCCCTGCTGAACGGGCACCTTGATCGCCGGAAGCTTGTCACCAACGGTCAGCATTCAATTCTCCCTTACGCTTGTTGCACTGCAGTGAATTCGTGTTGCGACGCAGCATCTAGGAGGCTGGCTACAATCGTTCAAGTCGATTATATCGATTGGATTGATTGGATCAGTCGATGATTGTTCACCTGCCCACCATCAAGCAGCTCCAGTACCTCGTGGCATTGCGCCAGCACGGGCATTTCGGCCGCGCTGCGGAGGCCTGCTTCGTCACGCAATCGACCCTTTCGGCCGGCCTGCGCGAAGTGGAAAACCTGCTCGGGGTGGTCCTCGTCGAACGAACCCGCCGGGTGGTCCGTTTCACGCCGCTCGGTTCGAAGATCGCGGAAAAGGCGCTGCGGGTCCTTCGCGAAAGCGAGGAATTGACCGACATGGCCCGCGCCGAAGGCAAGCCGCTGCACGGCGAGCTTCGGCTGGGCGTCATCCCGACCATCGCCCCCTTTCTTCTGCCGGCGATGCTTCCGCGGCTTCGCGGGGAATGGCCGAACCTCAAGCTTTTCCTGCGCGAAGAGACGAGCCAGGCCGCTTGCGACGCGCTCCATCGCGGTCAGCTCGACTGCGTGCTGCTGGCAATGCCGTACAGCTGCGGCGACGTGGACAAAGCCGCTCTGTTCGACGACCGCCTGTTCGTCGCCTTCCCGCGGGGAGAGGCCCCACCCGACGAGATTGTCGAGCCCGGCGCAATCGACGAGAACCGCCTACTGATGCTCGAGGATGGGCATTGCCTGAAGGACCACGCCCTCGCCGCCTGCAACCGGCCGGAAATGCGGGCCGAAGCCACGATGATGGGCACGTCCCTGCACACGCTCGTTCAGATGGTGGACAACGGACTTGGCGTGACGTTCGTGCCGGGCATGGCCATCGAGGCCGGCATCCTCGACGGCACAGCCGTCGATGCCCGGCCGCTGAAGTCGGACCACGGCTTTCGAAGCGTCGCCCTGATCTGGCGCCGGAGCAGCCCGCGCGAAGAAGAATTCCAGTTGCTAGCCGAAACGCTCCGTCAGATCGCTACGGACATCATTCCAGGCCTAGCAGCCAGCGGTCCAAAGCGACGGCGCGTACGCGAGCCTGCGGAAGCGTCCGGTTGAGGTAGACCCGGTTACGCATGATCCAGCGAAGGCAGTCCAGCTGAGAGTCGAAGGCCGGGAAACGCTCCCTGTTCGCTCGAAACGTCCGCCGGTCCACCAGGAAGCGCGCGCCAGACCGGCAGCCCGGAGCGCCCGCCCAGTCGCGATGCGGCGCGACTACGGCGGGCACCCAATAGGCGCGCCTCGGATCGAGCCGGTGAATCTCCGAACGGTGCATTGGGCCTCTCCCTCCCAACGGCACGGATGATGGACTGCGGCGGGCTTGACGGGAAGCCCGCTGCAGGGTCAGCCTACTTGGCCAGCGCCGGCTCGGCGATGCCGGCGGGCTCGACGCTGTCCGACTTCTGCGGCACGTCGAAGCGGTCGGCGTTCATGACCTTGGTCCAGGCCTTGATGAAGTCGCGGACGAACTTCTCCTCGTTGCCGCGCTCGGCATAGACCTCCGCAGTCGCGCGCAGCTGGCTGTTCGAACCGAAGATGAGATCGGTCCGCGTCGCCCGCCACTTCTCCTGCTTGCCGCCGCGATCGTAGCCGACAAACTCTTCGTCCGCGCTCTCGTCGATCACCTCCCAGAAAGTGTCGTTGTCGAGAAGGTTGACGAAGAAGTCGTTCGTCAGCTGGCCCTTCCGGTTGGTGAAGACGCCCTCCGGCCGATCGTTGACGTTGGCGCCGAGCACCCGCAGCCCGCCGAGCAGAACCGTCATTTCCGGCGCCGACAGTCCGAGCAGCGAAGCCTTGTCGAGCAGCAGCTCCTCGGTCCGCACCGAATGCTTGGTCTTCAGGTAGTTGCGGAAGCCGTCCGCCGCAGGCTCCATCACGTCGAAGCTTTCGACGTCGGTCCATTCCTGCGTCGCATCGCCGCGCCCCCCGACGAACGGAACGGTGACGTTGAAGCCGGCGTCCCGCGCCGCCTTCTCGACAGCCGCTGTTCCGGCGAGGACGATCGCGTCCGCCATCGACAGGCCGCCGCGAAGCTCGTCGATCTTCGCGAGCAACCTGCCCAGCTGCTCCGGCTCGTTGACCGCCCAATCCTTTTGCGGAGCGAGGCGGATGCGCGCGCCGTTGGCGCCGCCGCGATGGTCGGACCGGCGATAGGTCGAAGCCGACGCCCAGGCCGTCTTGACCAGCTGCCCGATGCTGAAGCCAGCTCCGAGGATCTTGTCCTTGAACGAAGAGACATCCGAATCGGACGGCGTCGAGCCGGCCGGGACGGGGTCCTGCCAGATCAAGTCCTCGGCGGGGACTTCCGGTCCCAGGTACCGCACCTTCGGGCCCATGTCGCGGTGGGTCAGCTTGAACCAGGCGCGCGCGAAGGCGTCCTTGAACGC
>Ga0070675_100004498_pt1 | contig 10649 bp, 5 predicted proteins | sample KBSM43metaG_FD_65343 | JGI IMG/M metagenome (GOLD analysis project Ga0070675, IMG submission 65343) | Miscanthus rhizosphere microbial communities from Kellogg Biological Station, Michigan, USA - KBS M4-3 metaG | ecosystem: Host-associated > Plants > Roots > Rhizosphere > Soil ...
TCGGCAACTCGGCAAGTCGGCGGTCGCGAAACGGGAACGGGCCCTGGAACATCGGGGCTCGTTTCTTGTTCGTAGGGCTTATGTCAGAGGTCGCATCACTCGAGCGGTCGCGTATCCGGCGATTACGGCAAGGTATGAACCGAGAACGCTAATGGTGATGTAGCCGAGGGCGCGGAGCGTGGCGCTGCGTTCGACCAGCGTGAACGCGTCGAGCGCGAAAGTTGAAAACGTGGTAAAGCCGCCGCAGATACCGACCGTGAAAAACAGGAACCAGGCGTGCGTCGCGTTCGGAGGGGCGAAGTACCGGCCGAGGAAACCGAGAGCGAACGATCCGGTGACGTTCACGGCCGTCGTGCCCCACGGAAAATCGAGCGACGCCGGCGAAAGCCAAACGCCCGCGATCCCGTAACGGAGAAGCGAGCCGAGTGCTCCGCCGATCGCGACGGCGAGCCAGTTCATGCGGTGCCCTGACCGAGACTCGAACTGGCGCTCCCTTGCGGGAAACGGGGTTTAGGCTCTGCACTGCCCTTCTCCCAATCGGAGTCATCCGGGACCATGCGCGCAAGGATAACGATTTGGGTCGCTCTCGTCAGCCGGCAAAACGCGCCACATGCGCTATGCAAACGACGCCCGCGCCCGATGGGTCCGGCTGTGAGTGCATCCTCGAGAGGGGCGGCATCGCGGCGTTTTCGGAGTTTTCTAAAGACCCCGCGTACTCGGGCGCGAAGCTCGCCGCCAGTGTATGTTACAGATGCTGGTGTGTGGCCACTGCGCCACCTCCCCCTGGTCGAGCGGCCTGAATGGCCCGCCGACTCGAGAGCCTCTCGGTCCAGCTTTTCTTTGATCGTGAGCGCCTATGCCTCGAGTCGCAGAACGGACGGTCCTCATCGTCGAGCCGAATTCCGATGCCCGCGCGCAGCTTCGCGCGACGCTCGAAGCCAAAGGGTATTCCGTCACCGCCGTGAGCAGCGGCGATGAGGCGCTGTCCGTCGTCGGCAAGGCGCGGATCAGGCTCGTCGTCACGGAGTTGTACCTCGAAAATCGCAAAAGCCGCTGTCTGCTGAACGCGATCGCCGAGTCGTCGCCGTACGGGCGCACCAAGGTATTGGCGTACACGCGACACGGCCGTGCGAGGGACCGAGCGTGGGCCGTCGCCGCGGGAGCGGATGGTTACGTGCTCAAAAGGAACGGCGAGGCGCGATTGCTCGATGTCGCCGGCAGGCTGACCGCGGGTGGCCGATGAGCCGATTCCCCGCGGCATCCGCCCCCGTCGCGCGCGACGCAACGGAACTGGCCGACGCAGCCGACCTCCGCTCGGTGATCACGGCGGCGCTCGCTGCCTCACCGGTCGATGAGGATGCATTGCGGCGCGGGATCTGGACCTTCGTCGGCACCGAGCGTGATGCGGGCGCGTCTCCAGGTCAGGTCATCATGGCGCTGACCGATCTCGTCGACGAAGCTCCACCGGCGCCGGTCGCCGTCCAACGGGCGCGCTTGCGACGCGTGATTCTCTGGTGCGTCGAGGCGTACTTCGGCCAGTTAGGCGGCGACGTTCTCGGGCGAGAGGCCGACGCGTACGCGGATTTGCCGCGGCCGTCGTCCAACCGATGAGCGACGACCCGCGCGACGAACACCGCCGATTCGTGCGAGGCCCGCTCGCCACGCCATCGGAGATCGCGAGTGAGGATCCGGCGTATCCCGTCACCGACGCGGCCCGTCCGTCTGAAAGGTCGTTCTCCGATTGGCGCGAGCGGCTGGCGCGGAATCTCTCGCGCCGGAGCGACGGCCGATGGGAGCCGTTGACCTACGTTCACAGTGCGCGGCGGGACTCTGTCGGCGACGAGTGAGCGCGACGATCTCGTCATCGAGACCATCGTGATGGTCCGACGAAGCGTTACCTACGCGTGACGCTCGATGCGAACGCGCTGACGTCGGCTGGAACGGACACACTCGAGCGGCGCCCGATCAAGGGCGAGATGTTCGGTGCAGCGCGTCTTGGGTCACACGCCCAGAAACTGGCGCGCCGACACACCCTCGCGCCGACCGAGCGGACGAGATGGTTCCATCGCCGAGATCGCGGGCCGCTGATCGCCCGCCTCGATGCGACCGAGCGCGCGCTCACCACCGCGCGTGAGACGCTCGCCGCCGCCTCCACCGCGGGCGCGGACGTTGGCCCCGCGGGCGCATGGCTGCTCGACAATTTCTTCGTCGTCATGGAACAGCTCCCGGAGATCCGCGCGATGCTTCCGGCGGGCTACTACCAGGAGCTGCCGAAGCTCGCCGGCGACGGACCTCGCGCCGGGTATCCGCGGATCTACGACATCATTCTGGAGCTGATCGCCCACACTGATGGGCGCCTCGATGAAGCGAGCGTGTCCCTGACCCTCGCCGAGTATCAACAGGTGTCGGCGCTCACGTTGGGCGAGCTGTGGGCCGTTCCGGCGATGCTGCGCATGGGCTATCTCGAGAACGTCAGACGCATGGCGCACCGTGCGTCGCGCGACGTCGCCGACCGGGCCCTGGCGGATGCTTGGGTGTCGCGACTCATCGCCGCGAGTCCGTCGGACGGTGACGATCTCGCGAGCTTCGTGCATCACAGTCCGCACCTCACTCCGGCGTTTCTCACCAGGTTTCTCCAGCAGATTCGCAGCCGGCGATCCGACTTCACGCCGCTGCTGTGGCTCGAGCAGTGGCTCGCCGAAGACGTCATGACGGTGGAGGACGCCGCACAACGCTCGTCGCAAGAGCTTGCGCTGACACAACTCGTGATGGCCAACTCCATCGCGAGCCTGCGCTTGGTGACCAACATCGATTGGACGACGGTGGTGGAGGCGGCGAGCACGGTGGAGGTGAGGCTGCGCGAGGACCCCGCGCACGCCTACGCGGGCATGACGCGCGCGACGCGCGACGCGTACCGCCACGCTGTAGAACGGATCGCCAAGGGCTCGGCGCTCAGCGAGGGCGACGTCGCCCTCGAAGCCGTTCGCGCCGCGCGCGCGACGACCACGGAGAATGGCGCGGACGCCCGCCGTTATCACGTTGGCCACTACCTGATTGGGGAAGGACGGCGCGAATTCGAGCGTGCCTGCGGATTGCGGACGACGCTTGCCACGCGCATGCGAGAATCCGTCCTCACGCATCCCGCCCCGTCGTACTTCGGCGCCGTGGTGGTCGTGTTCGTACTGATTCTTGCCGCGTTGCTCACGCCGCTGTGGGTTGCGACGCCGGGCGGCGGCGCGGCGTGGCTGGTGCTCGCGGCATTGTTCGCGGCGTTTCCCGCCGCGGATGCGGCGGTCGCGATCGTGCATCAGGTCGTCAACCTCGTGATTCCCGCGTCGCGTCTGCCGCGACTCGATTACGCGGACGCCGTTCCCGCGCAGCATCGGACAGTCGTCGTCGTGCCCTTGCTGTTGGGGAGCGCCGAGGCGGTGACGCGGGCGCTCGATCACATCGAAGTCCAATTCCTCGCCAATCGCGACCGCGAGATCCGGTTCGCGTTGCTCGGCGACTTTCTCGACGCGGCAACCGAGCACACGCCCGAGGATGCGGCAATCGTCGACGCGGCGGTCGCCGGGATCCGAGTGTTGAACGAAGCGTATCGCGGCGACTCGGACGCGCCGTTCTACCTGCTGCAGCGCTCGCGCCGATGGAACGCCGCGGATTCGATCTGGATGGGCTGGGAGCGGAAGCGCGGAAAGCTCGTGGAATTCAACGCCTTCATTCGCGGCGCCGCCGATGGAGCCTTTGCGATCGCCGAAGGCGACGTCTCGTGGCTACGGAGCGTCCGGTATGTCATCACGCTGGACGCCGACACGATGCTCCCGCGATCCGCCGCGGCGGCGTTGATTGGAACGATCGCCCACCCGCTGAATCGTGCCGTTTATGATCCGGCGCGCGGCCGCGTCGTGCGCGGCTACGGCATTCTGCAACCGCGCGTGAGCGTCTCGCTTCCCAGCGCCGGTGAGTCGCGATTCGCCGCGATCTATTCGGGGCATCCGGGCGTCGATCCGTACACGACGGCCGTGTCGGATGTCTACCAGGATCTGTTCGGCGAGGGCACGTTCACCGGCAAGGGGATCTACGAGGTCGACATCGTTCGGCGCGCGACCGACGGCCGGTTCCCCGACAACAGCCTGCTCAGCCACGATCTCCTCGAGGGAACGTTCGCGCGCGCCGGCCTTGTCACCGACGTCGAGGTGTTCGACGACTACCCGACGCGGTACCTCACGTCGAGCCGGCGCGCCCATCGATGGATGCGCGGAGACTGGCAGCTCCTTCGCTGGCTGACGCCGCGCGTCCCCGGGCGCAAGGGCGCCAACCGCGATCCGCTCTCGGCGCTTTCGCGCTGGAAGATCGCCGACAACCTTCGCCGCAGCACGACGCCGATCGCGCTCCTCCTCTGGCTCTTCGCCGGCTTGACGGTACTCCCCGGATCCTGGGCGGCCTGGACGGCCGCGGTCCTTGTGGCATTCGCGACGCCATGGATTGCCCCGCTAGTGTTCGCGGCAGCTCGACCACCGCGCGATCAAGCGTGGGGGCCGTACTACAGAGCGATCGCGCGCGATGCGTCGCGCGTTCTGCAACAGCTCGCGTTGGCGGTGGTGCTGCTGCCTGATCAAGCGCTGCTGGCAACGGACGCGATCGTGCGGACCGTGATCCGTGTGCGCTGGACGCGCCGTGGCATGCTCGAGTGGCAAACCGCTTCGCACGCCGAAGCGACGACGGGCCATGGCCGGCGCTCCGTCTGGCGCCGAATGTGGCCGTCGGTGCTACTCGGCGCCGGCATCATGGCCGTCGTTGCCTGGGTGAACGCCAGCCCGGCCGCCAATCAATTGTCGGCCGCGGCCGCATGGACCGTGCTCGCCTCCGTGTGGCTTCTCGTGCCGGAAGTCGCGCTAGCGCTGAGCGCACCGGTCCGCCGGCGGTCCCTCATGCTCGACGTCGACGAGCGCGCGGCGGCGCTGCGCTACGCTCTGCGTCACTGGAGATACTTCGATCGGTTCGTCACCGCGGAAACGCACTGGCTCGCGCCGGACAACTTTCAGGAGACGCCCGACCCGCTGATCGCATCGCGCACGTCGCCGACTAACATCGGGTTGCAGCTCCTCGCGACGGTGTCGGCCGCCGATCTTGGATTTCTGACCCGCGGCGAGACGATCGATCGCCTCGAGCACGCGTTCGACACAATGGACCGGATGCCGCGAGTTCAGGGCCATTTCTTCAACTGGTACAGCCTGGCCGATCTGACTGTGCTCGACCCGCCGTACGTCTCCACGGTGGACTCGGGCAACCTCGCGGGCCATCTCGTCGCGCTCGCTCAGGGATGTCTGGAGATGGCCGGCGCGCCGGTCGATGATGGGCGCGTCTGGGCGGCGATTGAAACGGAGATGGGTCCTCGCGTGAACCCCAGCGCGGGGGAGGGCGGCACCTGGGTTGGGGAACGTCTTCTCGAGTATCAATCGGCCCTTCTCGAGCTTCGCCACCGAGCCGCGACCAACGATCCCGACGTTGCGGCGGCGACGCTCTGGGGACGGCACCGTCTCCAAGCCACTGCCGACGAGCTCTCGCGCCTCGATCTCGATGCCGAATGCGACGCTTCGACTTCACTTCGCGAGATAGCGTCGTCGTCGCCGGTGGCGGCGTCGCTCGTTGCGCGCCTCGATGCATTGGCCGTCAGGGCGCGTGAGATGGCGGTGGCAATGGACTTCCGACTCGTCTATGACGAGCGTCGCCGGTTGTTCTCGATCGGGTACAACGCGCGTTCCGCCACGCGCGACGAAGCGTCATACGATCTGCTCGCGTCGGAGTCGCGCCTGGCAAGCTTCATGGCGATCGCGAAAGACGACGTGCCGGTCGAGCACTGGTTTCACCTGGGGCGATCGCTCACCGTCGCCGACGGCGCGACGGCGCTCGCGTCGTGGAGCGGGACGATGTTCGAGTATCTCATGCCGCTGCTCGTCATGCCGGCCAGGCCGAACTCGCTGCTCGACCAGACGTGTCACGCGGCGGTGCAACGGCACGTGGCGTATGCCGGCACGCGCGGCGTTCCCTGGGGAATTTCCGAGTCGGCGTACAATCTTCGCGACCGGCACGGTACCTACCAGTACCGCGCCTTCGGAGTGCCCGACCTGGCCCTCAAACGAGGCCTCGCGTCCGATCTCGTCGTCGCGCCGTATGCGACCTCTCTCGCGCTGGCCGTCGACGCCCATGAAGCATTGAGCAATTTCGCGGCGCTCGAGGCGCGCGGAGCACTCGGCCCCTACGGCTTCTACGACGCGCTGGACTACACGCGGTGTGATGAGGATCAGCGCGCTGTGGTCGTCCGAACGCACATGGCGCACCATGTCGGGATGAGTTTGGTCGCGTTCGACAACGCGCTGAGCATCGGCGCAGCGGAGAATCAAGGCGTCTGGCAGCGCCGATTCATGGCCGACGCCGCGGTTCGGGCAACGGCACTGTTGCTCGACGAGCGCATTCCGCGCCGCTACGTCCCGCGTCCCGCGCAGTCCGATGCGCCGGTTGCGATGCCGGCGGCCGCTCCGGCGACGCGTATCGCGGTGCACGAGGTCAGCACACCGCACACACCAGAGCCTCACGTCGCGCTGCTCGGCGGGGCCGGCTACAGCGTACTGCTCACGAATGCGGGGAGCGGGTACAGCAGAGCCGGTGGGGTCGATGTCCTTCGGTGGCGCGCCGACGGAACACGTGACGATACGGGTCATTGGATCTACATCAAGGATCTCACTGCCGACGCGATGTGGTCGGCGGCGTACCAGCCGACCTGCGCGACTCCCGTGTCGTATCGGGCGACGTTCTCTGCCGATCGCGTCGTCTTCGCGCAGCGCGACGGCGCGGTCGATACGCGTACCGAAATCGTCGTCGTCGCCAGCGAGCAGGCCGAGGTGCGTCGTGTAACGCTCGTCAACCGGTCGCGCGTGAGGCGCGAGATCGAGCTGACCAGCTACGGTGAGGTCGTGCTCTGTCCCGCCGACGCGGATCGAGCGCATCCGGCGTTCCAGAAACTGTTCGTGGAGACCGAACGCATCGATGATGGCGCGTTACTCGCCAGCCGTCGGCCGCGTTCCGCAGGTGAAGCGTGGCCGTGGTGCGTCCACGTCGTCGCCCCCGGCCCGGATCGCCTCGGCGAGGTAACCTGTGAAACGGATCGCGCCCGTTTCCTCGGACGCGGAAGAACCGCTCGTGCGCCGCGCGCGCTCGATAGCGATGGCGCGCTGTCAGGAACCGCCGGCGCCGTGCTGGATCCCATCGTCGCCCTGCGCGTGCGGGTACGAATCGAGCCGGGTCGCTCGGCGTCGGTCGCGTTCACCACCGCCGTCGCCGCGACGCGCGAAGCGGCGCTTCAGATCGCCGATCGGTATCGCGACGGCGTCGCCGGGGATCGCGCATTGAGCTTGGCGCGGACGGAAACGGAGGTCGAGCTACGCGATCTCGACATCGCACCGTCGGACGTCGCGCTCTATCAAGAGTTGGCCGGCGCCCTCATCTACCCGCGCGAAGCGCTTCGCGCCTTGGCCACGGAGCGCGAAGCCGTCAGGCGCGGTCAGTCCGCATTATGGGCGCAGGGAATCTCCGGCGACTGGCCGATCGTGCTCGCGACGATCCGTACGGCAGCAGGTCTGGCGAGCGTCCGGCAACTCCTCGTCGCCCACCGGTATTGGCGCATCAAGGGCATTCGGTCGGATCTCGTGATCCTGAACACGAAGACGCATTCGTACGCGCAGGAGCTTCAGGATCAACTCATGACCATCGCGATGTCGTCCGGCGAGGGCGGCGTTCTCGAGCGACCGGGAGGCGTGTTCGTTCGTCGCGCCGAACTGCTGTCGTCGGACGACACCGCGTTGCTTCGCACGGTCGCACGTATTCACGTCGCGTGCGACGGTGTCGGGCTCGGCGAGATCGTGGCGGCAAATCTCCTCAGCCACGCCACCGGATTGCTCGACGAGCCGCCGACCTTGGCCGCGGGAGCGGATCGCGAGCCGTCGCCGTTCGTCCCCGACATGTCCGCGGTCGCGGCGCCCGCGAATGGATATGGCAGCCTCACCGCGTCCGGTGACTACGCGATCGACGTTGCCGGCGAGCGAGTGCCGCCCGCGCCGTGGGCGAATATCATCGCGAATCCATCGATCGGCTTTTGCGTCACCGAGCGCGGTGGCGGTTTCACCTGGGTCGAGAATAGCCACTTCTTTCGGTTGACGCCGTGGTCGAACGACCCGGTTGCCGACCCGTGCGGCGAGGTTTTGTATCTCCGAGATTCAGACACTGGCGCCTCGTGGACGCCGACGCCTGGGCCGGCGGCTGCCATTGGCGACGGATCGCGGGCGCCGCGATACGCAGTGACGCACGCCCCCGGTGTGACGCGGTTCTCGCACACGCGCGGCGACATCGCGACGGAGCTGACACTCGGCGTGCCTGTCGCCGATGCCGTCAAGATCGCGCACCTGCGAATCGTCAATCGAGGTGACGCGCCGCGCCAACTATCGCTGACGAGCTACGTCGAGTGGGTTCTCGGCGCGGAGCGTGAGCACACGCGGCATCATCTTCACACGCGGCACGATGCGACGTCCGGGGCGCTATTCGCTCAGAATTTCTTCGCCCCGGATTTCACGACGCGTGTGGCATTTTCGTGGATCAGCGAGCGCGTGACGAGTCACACGGCGCGGCGTGATCAGTTCATCGGGCGGAACGGTGACCTCGCCGCGCCGGAGGGTCTGCGGGCGGCGCGGCTCTCCGGCGGAGGCGGCGCCGGCTATGATCCGTGCGCGGCGCTGCGGTGCTCGATCACGCTCCAGCCCGACGAGACTCGCGACGTCGTCGTGCTCCTCGGCGCCGCCGTGGACGAGACCGAGGCGCGTCGGATGATCGAGCGTTACGGGACGCCCGAGGCGGCGGCGCAAGCGATCCGCGATAGCACCAGCGCTTGGGACGCCCGATTGTCGGTCGTCAACGTTCAAACGCCCGACCCCGAGTTCGACGTGATGCTGAATCGGTGGGCGCTGTATCAAGCGCTCTCCTGTCGAATGTGGGCGCGGTCGGCGCTGTATCAATCCAGTGGCGCGTATGGTTTTCGCGACCAGCTCCAGGATTCGATGGCGCTCGTGTACGCGGAGCCGGGGCTGGCCCGCGCTCATCTGCTGCGCGCGGCGAGCCGCCAGTTCGCCGAGGGAGACGTTCAACACTGGTGGCACGAGCCGTCCGGGCGGGGCGTCCGAACGCGCTTCTCCGACGATCTCGCGTGGTTGCCGTTCGTTGCCGATCACTACATTCGCGTCACGGGCGACAGCGCGGTGTTGAATGCTCACGCCGCATATCTGGACATGCGGCAGCTGGGCGTCGGCGAGCAAGAGGCGTACGACCTGCCGACCGTCAGCGATACGACGGGCTCACTCTACGAACACTGCGTGCGGGCGATCGAGCGCGCGTGCACCGTGGGCGATCATGGCCTGCCGCTCATCGGCGCTGGCGACTGGAACGACGGAATGAATCGCGTCGGGCTGCACGGGAAGGGCGAGAGCGTGTGGCTGGCTTGGTTTCTCGCGGCGACGCTGCGCGCGTTCGCGGTATACGCGGATGCGCGCGGCGATGCGAATGCGGCGCGGTGGCGCGGACGCGCCGACGACTATGCCATGGCCGTTGAACGCGCGGCGTGGGACGGAGCCTGGTACCGCCGCGCGTTTTATGACGACGGCACGCCGCTCGGAACCTCCGCCGACGACGAATGCCGGATCGATGCCATCGCACAGAGCTGGTCCGTCTTGTCGGGCGCCGGCGATCCGGAGCGCGCGCGCACGGCCATGCGTTCCGTGAACGAGCTCCTGATCCACGACGACGTCGGGCTGCTCCTCCTTCTCGCTCCACCGTTCGATCGGTCGACGCGCGATCCGGGCTACATCAAGGGCTATTTGCCGGGCATCCGCGAGAACGGTGCGCAATACACGCACGCCGCGTTGTGGACCGTCCTCGCGACAGCGCGGCTCGCCGACGGCGACCGGGCGGCCGAGCTTATGAGAATGCTCAATCCCCTGTCGCGCACGCACACGCCGGCCGAAGTACGCCGGTACATGGTCGAGCCCTACGTCGTGGCGGGCGACGTGTATGCCGCGCCGGGTCACGCCGGCCGCGGCGGATGGTCGTGGTATACGGGAGCGGCGAGCTGGAGCTATCGCGTCGCGCTCGAGGGGATCCTCGGCTTCGACAAACGAGGTGACCGCCTGCGTCTCAATCCATGCATCCCGACGGCGTGGCCGGGGTTCGCCCTCGAGTATCGGTACGGCGAGAGCGTCTACGCGATCACCGTGAGCAATCCGCGGAGTGTGTCAGGCGGCGTGGCGTCGATCAGCGTTGACGGAGTGGCGGCAACGGAACCGTGGATCAGTCTGATTGACGATGGGGCGCGACACATCGTGACGATTGTGCTCGGCGTGCCGCACCTCTAGCGGCCGAGTCGGCGAGAAACCGAGCAGCCGACCAGGGCGCGCGAGCGGTTGTCTGACGCGTTGTGGAGCCGTGCGATGCCCGGACCCAGACTCGAACTGGGACTCCCTTGCGGGAAAGGGATTTTAAGTCCCTCGCGTCTACCCGTTTCGCCATCCGGGCGGGATTCGGCGTCCCCAATATACGCCGCGCCGGGA
>Ga0070675_100004500_pt1 | contig 10648 bp, 6 predicted proteins | sample KBSM43metaG_FD_65343 | JGI IMG/M metagenome (GOLD analysis project Ga0070675, IMG submission 65343) | Miscanthus rhizosphere microbial communities from Kellogg Biological Station, Michigan, USA - KBS M4-3 metaG | ecosystem: Host-associated > Plants > Roots > Rhizosphere > Soil ...
GGAGATGCGTCCCGGCAATGCCGACGTCAAGTATCCATGGGAGCTTGGCCGCTGCCAGCACTGGGTCGTCCTCGGTCAAGCCTTGCGTCTCTCGGGAGACGAGCGCTATGCGGTCGAAATCGCGCGCGAACTCGACGATTTTGTCGAAGCCAATCCAACAGGTCACGGCATCAACTGGACCTGCACGATGGACGTCGGCTTGCGCGCGGTCAGCTGGGTGATCGCCTTCGATCTGATTCGTCAGAGCAGTGCACTCGACGACGCGTTTTGGGAGCGGGCCTACAACGCGCTGTTCGACCACGGGGTATTCATTCGCAACAACCTCGAAAACACCTACGAAGTCACCAGCAATCATTTCCTCAGCAACCTGCTCGGTCTCCAGTTCACCGGCGCGGTGTTCGCCGATCTCGCGCAGGGCGCTGAATGGACCTCGTTCGCGAGATCCGCCATTGAGCACGAGATGACCGTGCAGGTGCTGCCCGACGGCGCCGACTACGAGTCGTCGGTACCGTACCACCGTCTGGTCGCGGAATTGTTCCTTGGTGCGGTTCGACTCGCCGACGTCCAGCAGGCGCCGTTATCGCCAGAAACGCGTTCGCGTGTCCGCGAGATGATTGCGTTTCTGGTCGCCGTGACGCGTCCCGATGGCCTGATGCCGCAGGTCGGCGACGCAGACGATGGCCGGCTGCACATTCTCGAAGGATACGGAACGACGACACCGCAGGACGCGCGCCATCTGTTCGGTCCGGCTGCGTTGATGTTCGACGAGCCTTCCTGGTTGACGCTTGGCGGCGCCGTCGCGAGTTGGGAGGCGGCGTGGTGGGGGCTTGGTTTGGCTGCGCCTGCGCCACCTTCCAAGGCGGTCTTCGCTAGCCGCCTTTTTCCGCAGGCGGGCCTTGCGGTCGTTCATTCGCAGCGCCGGGACTACTTGCTGGTCACGAATGGTATTGTCGGGACGAACGGCTTCGGCAATCACAAACATAACGATCAGCTGTCATTCGAATACCACCGGGAGGGCATTCCGCTGATCGTCGATCCCGGCAGCTTCGTCTACACCTCGGACGGCACTGCCCGAAACCGGTTTCGCAGCACCGCGTCGCACAACACATTGAGCGTCGATGGCGTCGAGCAGAACGACATGCGGCCAGACTGGCTGTTCCGGATGTTCGAAACGTCGAACGCCGAATCGGTCGCCTTCGACGATCGGGAGGACGCGGTTGAGTACACCGGCCTCCATCACGGTTACGAGCGGCTCGACGAACCGGTCACGCACGAGCGCACGATTCGAATCAACAAGGAAACCGGCGACCTGGTGATTGCGGACCGTTTGCTCGGTCGCGGCAGGCACACGGTCCGCTGGCATTTCCATCTGGCGCCGAACGTCGGCGCGGCGACCGACATCGATGGCAACGTCGTGCTCATCGCGATGGGTCGCCGTTGGACGTTGCACGTGCCGCGCGAAATGAATGCTGAGATACAGCCGGCCGACTATTCGCCTTCGTACGGCGTCAAGATTCCCTGCCTCGCCGTCGACGCTTCGATGGAATTGGTACTCGACGGCGAGCGCCGCTGGGCGTTTTCGATTACCGAATGACATTCCTTCGCGCCATCGGCACTGCGTCGCAGCGAATGGTCGCGGTGATCTTTCGCTATCGCCGCATGCTTGCCGCAATCACCAAAATTGAGCTCGCGAAGCGTCACGCCGGATCAGTGCTCGGCTTCTCATGGGTTGTACTCCAGCCGGCCCTCCTGTTGTCGGTTTACGTCTTCGTCTACATGGTCGTGCTGCGGATGCGGTTCGAGGGATTCAGCCGCTTCGACTACGTGCTGTACGTGTTTTGTGGCCTGGTGCCGTATCTCGGCTTCATGGAAGGACTGACCACCGGCGGCCTGTCGATCAAGCAGAACATCCACCTGGTCAAGAACGTGATGCTGCCAATCGAGCTGATTCCCGTGCGCAGCGTCATCGTCGGGATGGCCAGTGAGTTCGTCAGCATCGCGCTCGTTCTGATACTCGTCACCGCTGATCGCTCGTTGACCTGGCGAGTTGCGCTGCTGCCCGCGGTTGTTCTGCTGCAGATCATGTGGCTGGTCGGGCTGACCTGGATTCTCTCGAGCATCACGGTTGCCCTCCCCGACATCAGCTACTTCGTCAATCTGTTCGTGTTTCTGCTGATGTTCCTCTCGCCGATCGGGTATCGGCCCGACATGGTGCCGCAAGGGTTCGGCTGGATCGTTCTTCTCAATCCGATCTTTTACATGACCGAGATGTACCGCACGACGATGTTGAGCTCGGTGGGGTTCCGACCGTTGATCGCACTTGCCTACGTTCTGATGTGCATCGGTACCTTTGCGATCGGCAGCGCCTTTTTCGACCGTTTCCGCGGTGTGCTGACTGACTACGAATAGCGTGTATCTCTATTACACGCCGGACCTGGCCCGAGCCGCTCAGTTCGACGATGCGCGGCTCGAGGGGACGACCGAGCGCCATCACATCGAGCTCTCCCCGCCGCCGGCCCAACCGGCTGCGGCGCCAGTCGCTGAGTTGCGGCGCACAACCGCGAGCGGTGTCGTCCTCGAACTTGCGACAGGACTTCCTTCGCTGCAGCAACTCGAAGCGGTCGACGCGGTGCTGAAGTTGGGCAGCCGCGGTTGGTTGTACTGGCCAGCCGAGAACGCCGTCGAATGCATTGACGAAGAAAAGGCGCAAAGCCTGCGGCGGCATATTCGCGACGTCGGGAGGCTGCGCACGATCGGTCTGCGCATCGATCGGATGTCGGAAATCTGGCAGCGCGGGCCGACCGGCCTGCGGTGGATTTATCGCGGGGAGTTTCCGGTCCGACGCTCCGATATCCTCATCAAGTTGACGCAACTGACGATGCGCGCGCAACCGGTTCCGTTCAGCGACATCCTCAGGCCGGCACTGTATCTCCGCACCGACTATTGGCACCGCGGATCGCCGGACGAACAGATGGCGCAGACCGCATCAGCCCTTGCGGCCGTCACCGGCCGCGCCGTCTGCCTGGCGGTCCGCGAACCGCCGTCGGCACTTCTGAGCGGCGTCGAGTCCGTCGTCATGGATCCACCGCGGCGTGTTGACGGTGAAGATGCCATCGTGCTGGCACACGAGCATTACGGACCGCTGGTCAAGGCGGTGTGCCAGACGCTGCGTCCGTCCTGCCTTTACGACCCGCTGACGGCGGGTCAGGCGATCGGAGCGGAGATCAGCCAGTCGCTCGGTATCCCATACATCGTCGAGTATCGCGGCGCTGCAGCGCCGGTTCGTGAAGCGCTGGGCGGAGCCGTTCCGTTTTATCCCGAGCTGTATCACCAGGCCGAGGAATTGGCGCTGCGGCAGGCATCGGTTGTCGTTGTGGGCGCGGGTGCGCTCAAAGACGAGTTGATCGGGCGCGGCATCGACGCGGCTCGAATCATCATATCGGCGTGGCCCGGCTCCTTACAGGGATCGCTGGTTGCATTTGCTGATGCGGAGCGGAGTCGCGCCTCAGGGGCGGCGCGCGTCGCCACCGGCGATGCCTACAAGGATCAGGTTCAGAACCAGTGGAACCAGAATCCGGTCGGTTCGCAACACGCGCACGCGTCACAACCGCACACGCTCGCCTGGTTTCTCGAAGTCGAGCGGCACCGTTACGAGGTCTATGCGCCCTGGATGCGCGAAGTGATGGAGTTCACGCAACACACCGGCCAGGACGTGCTGGAAATCGGCGGCGGGATTGGTACTGACCTGGCGCAGTTCGCCAAAAACCGGGCCCGTGTCACGGACATCGATCTCGCGGCCGGTCATCTGCAGCTGGCGCAGGAGAATTTCCGTCTGCGCGGTCTGGAAGGTCGGTTCATTCATCACGACGCCGAGACGCTGCCGTTCGACGCGGCGTCGTTCGATGTCGTCTATAGCAACGGCGTCCTACATCACACGCCGAACACCGGCGCCGTCGTCCGCGAGATTCACCGGGTGCTTCGGCCCGGCGGGCGGGCGATCATCATGCTCTATGCGGAGAACTCCCTGCATTACTGGCGCAAGCTGGTCTGGCGGTTTGGCATCAAGCAACGACTGTTGGATCGTTTCTCGATGGGCGAGATCATGTCGCGCACGGTGGAACGTTCGGCGAATGAGGCGCGGCCGCTGGTCAAGGTCTACACGCCCCAGCGCGCCCGCCGCCTCTTCGACCAGTTCAGCCGCGTCGAGATCGTGCAGCGGCAGATGGAAGCGTATGAGCTGCCCGCGGCGTTGCGATGGGCGCTGGCTTCGATCGAACGACGTTTCGGCTGGAACTTGATCATCAAAGCCGACAAAGCGCAGGTCGACGATGTGCGGGGTTAGCGGCGCGCTCGCGTTCGACAATGGATCGTTCCGGGTGACGGAGCGGTTCGTCGCCTGCATGGGCGATGCAATGGCGCATCGCGGCCCGGACGGCAATGGCGTCTGGGTGGACGCCGAACAGCGCGTCGGCTTTGCGCATCGACGGCTGTCGATCATCGATCTCTCGTCGGCGGCGAGCCAGCCGATGTCGAACGCCGACGGGTCGCTGTGGATTACTTATAACGGCGAGATTTACAACCACGCCGAACTGCGCCGCGAACTGCAACAGTTGGGACGGTCGAACTGGAAGACCGACCACAGCGACACCGAAGTGATCCTCCAGGCCTTCGACGAGTGGGGCATCGACTGCGTGTCGCATTTCCGCGGCATGTTCGCGTTTGGGCTGTGGGACAGCCGCCGGCGCGAGCTGTGGCTGGTGCGCGACCGCATCGGCATCAAGCCGCTTTACTACAGCAATCATCACGGTCGCCTGATCTTCGCGTCGGAAATCAAAGCGTTATTGCGCGACCCCGAGCAGCGACGCGCGATCGATGAACGCGCGCTGTTCCACTATCTGTCCTTTCTGACGACCCCCGGGCCCGACACGTTGTTCGACGGCATTCGAAAGCTTCCTCCCGGCACGTGGATGAAAGTGTCAGCTGCTGGAGGAATCACCGAGCGTCGCTACTGGGACGTCTGGGACGAAGTTGAGCCGTTGGTGGGCGCGTCGGAAGACGACATCGCCGAGCGCGTGTTAGCCGAACTGCGGACGGCCGTCGCGTTGCGGAAAGTGAGCGATGTGCCAGTCGGCGTTTTCTTGTCGGGTGGGATCGATTCGAGCACGAACGCCGCGTTGTTTTCCGAAGGCGAGCGCGGAACGGTGAAAACCTTTTCAGTGGGGTACGCCGGCACCTATCAGACCTACACCAATGAACTGGACTACGCCCGTGAAATGGCGGCCCAGGTCGGCGCCGACCACCACGAGTACCTGATCCGCGTCGAAGACATCGTCAATTTTCTGCCGGAGATGGCGCGACTTCAGGATGAACCGATCGGCGATCCAGTGTGCGTGCCGCTCTACTACGTCGCCAAATTAGCGCGCGACAATGGCGTCGTTGTCTGCCAGGTCGGTGAAGGCGCTGATGAACTGTTCATCGGCTATCCGAGCTGGATTGCCGCGTTGAAGCGGCAGCAGTGGAACGACTGGCCGGTTCCGAATTCGGTCAAACGGGTGGGCGTCGCCGGCCTGTCGGCGCTGGGTTACGACCGAACCGTCCACCTCGAATGGCTGCGGCGCGGTGCCCGAAACGAGCCGCTGTTCTGGAGCGGCGCGGAGGCATTTACCGACGCGGAAAAGCGGCGCTTGCTGTCGCCGCGCCTCCGCGAGGGCCTGCGCGGCTTCACTTCATTCGAAGCGATTCAGCCGATCTGGAAACGTTTTCGCGAACGCGCCCCGCAGCAAACGCACCTCAATTGGATGTCGTACGTCGACCTCAATCTGCGGTTGCCCGAGCTGCTGCTGATGCGCGTCGACAAGATGACGATGGGCGTCGGCCTCGAGGGTCGCGTGCCGTTTCTGGATCATCGATTTGTCGGCGTCGCGTTGTCGATTCCAACCGCGATGAAGACCAGGCACGGATCGTTGAAGTACGTCTTGAAGCGGGCGGTCAAGGGGCTGATCCCTGACAAGCTGATTAACCGGCCCAAACAGGGCTTCGGCGTTCCGGTCGGCGAGCTCTTTCAGGGGCCGCTCCAGGCGCTGGCGTTGAACGAGCTCCGACGCTTCTGCGCCGAAACCGATCTGGTCGACCAGGTGGAAATCGATCGCGTCATGGCCGAGGCCGACGGAGCGAAGCGCTGGTACTTGCTCAATCTCGCACTATGGTGGCGGACGTTCATTGCTGGCGATCCAGCGCCGGCCGGACCTGCGTGAGCACGCGGCTGACCGTCGTCCGGCCGGGTGTGCCGATGCCTCGACCAGAACCTGACGAACGGGTCGTGGGTTTCGAAGAGTTTGCCGGTTGGATCAAGAGTGGATCGATCCTCGCCCACATCGGGCGATACGCCGAAGGCCGTCTGCTGGTACATCGACTCGAAACCGCGGGTCGTCCGTTGCCACTCGGCCTGGCGCTCCGCGCTGTCAGCCGCGGTGCGATCATTGTCGAAGATGCATCAGGCCAGCGACGTCCGCTGACCGCCGCGACGCTCGCGCGTTGGACAGCGCAGTTAGCAACCGAGCCTTGGCAAATCGGCGCACTCCTGAAAAAAGTTGCCGCAGATCTCGACGCGATCGACGCCGCTCCCGATGTCGCTACGGCACCGGTCCACCTCGATCTTTCGGCGTCGCCGCTCTATCTCCGAACTGACTTGAGCTTCGGGGTTCGCGCCGGTGGTTCGGTCGCCCATATCGCCGGCGTCGTCAACGAGCTGGATCGATTCACAGGTCCGGTTGTCGTGCTGACGACGGACGACACTCCAACCCTGCGGTCCGATATCAGAGTTCGCCATGTCCCGCCACGAGAGGCGTTCTGGAATTTCAAAGAGTTGCCGACACTGCTTCTCAATGACGCGTTCGACGAAGCAGCGCGAGCGGCGATGGGCGGCATTGCTCCAGCGTTTGTCTATCAACGGTATAGCCTGAATAACTACGCCGGCATTCGGATTGCGCGCCGGCATCAGGTGCCGTTCGTTCTCGAGTACAACGGATCCGAAGTGTGGATGGGCCGGCACTGGGGCCGGCCGCTGCGTCACGAGGCCCTGTCGTCGCGCATCGAAGATCGAAATCTGCGCTCAGCGCACCTCGTCGTCGTGGTCAGCGACGCGATGCGTGATGAACTGGCGGCGCGTGGCTTGACGACGGATCGCGTGCTGGTGAATCCCAACGGTGTGGACGCGGATCGCTACCATCCCAACGTCGACGGTTCCACCATTCGCGCACGCTACGGCTTGCAACCGTTCATGGTGATCGGGTTCATCGGCACATTTGGGCCCTGGCACGGCGCCGAAGTGCTGGCGCAAGCATTTGTGCGGTTGCTGGCGGCCGATCCGGAACGCGCCAAAACCATACGCTTGCTGATGATCGGCGACGGGGCGCGGATGGCGGCGGTGCATCAGATTCTCGAGCGAGGTGGCGCGCTGCACGCGACGGTCTTCACCGGGTTAGTGCCTCAGGAGCAGGGCCCTGCGTACCTTGCCGCCTGCGACATCCTTTCTTCGCCGCACGTGCGGAATCCTGACGGGACGCCGTTTTTTGGTTCACCGACCAAGCTATTCGAGTACATGGCGATGGGAAAGGCGATTGTCGCGTCCGACCTCGAACAGATTGGCGAGGTGCTGCATCACGGCCGTACGGCGTTGATGGTCCCGCCAAACGATCCGCCTTCGCTCGCCGACGGACTGGTCCGCCTGATCGACGATGCCACGCTTCGCGCGACCCTCGGCGCGGCGGCTCGGCGCGATGCGGTCGAGCGCTACACGTGGCGCAACCATACCCGCCGCACGATTGAGCGCCTGCGTGCGATCGTCCAGCCGGCGATCGCCGTGTCGCGCGCTCGCGCATGAAGCGGCTGTTGGCGATTTCCTGGGAAATGCCGCCGATGTATGGGCCGCGCGCGACGCAGGTTTCGCGGGTGCTGAGCGAACTTCCTGCTAACGGTTGGTCGCCGACTGTTGTCTGCATGGATCCAAAGCCAAATGGACCCCATTGGTTCGACGCCGCGGCAGCGTCGCCGTCCAATATACGTCTCGTCCGAATTCGCTCGGCGCAGGAATTGTTCGCGGTGCGCGCGATCTGGCGGATGCTGCCATCGCTGCGAGATTATCCCGACACCGCACGACCGTGGATTCGGCCAGCCGCCCGTGCGGCGATCGCAGCGGCCCAAAGCGAAACGTCGGCGGTGATCATTTCATTCGCGCAACCGTGGTCGGACCACCTGATCGGTTTGCGCGTGCATCGATCCACGCATCTGCCGTGGGTGGCGCATTTCAGCGACCCCTGGGTCGACAGCCCGTACGCAACGCCCAGGCAGCGATCGATATGGAGGCGGATGGAAGCCAACGTGGTCCGGGAAGCGACTGCGCTGGTGTTCGTCACCCAGGAAACCGCCGACATCGTCATGAAGAAGTATCCGGACGCGTGGCGTGCGAAGGTTTCGGTCGTTCCGCACGGCTTTGATCCACGCGTGCCGGCAAAGGAGCCGAACCCGACGGACCGATCGCAGCCAGTTCGTCTCGTCTATACCGGTCGGTTTTATCGCGGAGTTCGCACGCCGCTCGCCCTGCTCGAGGCACTTGCCATCCTGAATCGACGATCACCAATCGCCGGACAACTCGAGCTTTCATTGATTGGTCCCGACGTGGACGACTACCTGGCTGACGCGCGGCGCCTCGGCATCGCCGAATCAGTGAAGTTCCGCGGCAGAATTGCGCCGTCGGCGGCAGCTTCAGCCGCGGCCCAGGCCGACGTGTTGCTGATCATCGATGCGCCAAGTGATGGCGCAAGCGTGTTTCTGCCGAGCAAGCTGGTGGATTACCTGCCGTTTCGGAAGCCGATCCTCGGCCTCACGCCGCCGCAGGGTGCCTCCGCAAACCTGCTGCGTCGGCTGCAATGTCCGATTGTGCCGCCGGACGACGCGAATGCCATCGCGTCCGCTCTTTCCGATTTGCTCGGTCGCTGGCGTAGCGGCACGTTGGCTGTCGATGCGTCGTTCGCTGCAACGGCTGCCGAATTCGACATTCGAAACACATCGCGTCTCCTGAGCGACGTGCTGGCGCGTGCGTGTGCGTGACGCCGCGGTACGTCCACGGGTGTTGCTTGTGACCGGTGCGTATTATCCGGAAATCAGTGCGGCCGCAGTCCAGTGCCGCGCTGTGGCGCAGCGGCTGCAGCATCGCGCGACGTTGTCGGTCCTGACGACCGCCGTGACGCCAAGCCTGCCAGCGTTCGATCGCATCGATGGGGTCGCCGTGCATCGCGTGTTGGTCGACGTCCGGAGCGCACGATCGAAGGCGATCGCATCGATCAAAGTTGCCTCGAGCATGCTGCGGCAGCGAGGGACGTATGACGTCGTCCACGTGCACGGTTTCTCCCAGAAGAACCTGCCGGTCTCGGCGCTCGGCCGGCTGCTCGGAAAGCCCGTCGTTCTTACGCTCCACACCTCCGGGCAAGATGAACCCGAGATTGTGAAGCGGCGCGGCGCGCTGTCCTACTGGGCGTTTACCTCGCCGCAGTTGGTGATGGCAGTCAGCCCGCAGCTCGCGACGCTGTGGTGTGCGGCCGGTCTTCCCGCCGATCGTGTGCGGACGTCGCCAAATGGCATCGATACCAGCCGTTTTCGACCGGTGAACGACGCCGAGCGCATCGCCTTGCGGAAGGCGCTCGGCTGGCCGCAGGACCGTCAGGTCGTCTTATTCGTCGGCTTCTTTTCGCGCGACAAGCGGCCCGACTTGTTGTTCCGCGCCTGGCGGCTGCTGGATCCGGTGACGCGCCCGCAACTGGTCTTCGTGGGTGCCAAGGGAACCGGCTACTACGAGATCGACGACGCGCTGGGCGCGGCGATTCGCCGCGACGCGTTCGAAAGCGGCGTGGCTGATCATCTGACGTTTCTCGACCCGACCAACGACATCGAACGCTGCTTCCGCGCCGCCGACCTGTTCGTGCTTCCGTCGGTGCGCGAGGCGCATCCGCTGGCGCTGCTCGAAGCGATGGCCTGCGGCCTGCCGGTGATTGCCACGCGGCTGCCCGGCGCCACCGACGCCATCGTTGACCATGGCCTGACCGGTAAGTTGTTTGCGCCGGACGATGAACAGGCGTTGGCCGGCGCACTCCGGGAGCTGCTCGCCGACCCGGCAGCCGGCCGCGCCATGGGCGAACGGGCCCGCGAGGCGGTGTCGGCGCGATACGATATTGAACGGACCGCTGACGCCTGGCTCGACGCCTACCAGGCGGTCCTGGCCGACCAATGATGACACCGACACGTTCAGGAGCGACAGTGACCATTGGGCTGGTTGCGCTGCGAGAGCAGTACGAGCAGCTGAAACCGAAGATCGATGCGGCAATCGCGTCGGTTATCCAGCGGTCGGCGTTCATTGCCGGGTCCGACGTCGGTGAATTCGAGCGGTGGTTCCGCGATTTCTGCGGCGTCCAACACGCACTCGGGGTGTCGTCCGGCACCACGGCGCTCGAACTGGTGCTTCGGGCGTTGAAGGTGGCCGCCGGGGACGAAGTGATTATTCCGGCGAACACCTTCGTCGCCACCGGCGCCGCGGTTGTTGCGGCTGGCGCCAGGCCGGTCCTGGTGGATGCCGACCCGGACTCGGGAAACATCG
>Ga0070675_100004502_pt1 | contig 10643 bp, 13 predicted proteins | sample KBSM43metaG_FD_65343 | JGI IMG/M metagenome (GOLD analysis project Ga0070675, IMG submission 65343) | Miscanthus rhizosphere microbial communities from Kellogg Biological Station, Michigan, USA - KBS M4-3 metaG | ecosystem: Host-associated > Plants > Roots > Rhizosphere > Soil ...
ATGCAACGCCCGACCGACATGATCTGCCAGAGTGTATGCTGCGATATTGTCGGATTGGATAAGCGCAGCGCAGAGAAGGTCACGCAGAGTGGCGGTATCGCCGGGCTGCAGGCCGATGTTATTTTCGCCGGTTCCGGCAAAAGCGGTCGGAGGGACAACCGCCACCTGGGTCAGGTCGCCGCCTTGCTTGGATGCCCAATCGATGACCACCATCGCAGTCGCGATTTTGGTTACGCTGCCGATCTGTCGCTTCTTGTCCGGCTGGAATTTTTCCAGGATATAGCCGGTCTGGGCGTCGATCGTGATGCTCGCCTCAGCGGCTAACAACGCAGGTGAAGCCGCAAAAAAGACGGCAAAAGATAAAGCGAGAACTGGACGCAAACGCATAAGGAAGATCACGGCGGTCAAAGTCGCTGCACGGTAACTGGCGGCCCCTGCTTGGCAACCGCAATCATCAGGAGAACGCCGCCTCACCGGCGCTCATTCCGCCTAACGAAGTGAGACGGACGAACGTGCGCCGTAGCGGTGCGCATCCGGGCTCAGCACGAGCATGATTCGCTCGGCCGCGTTGCGCAAATCGAATGGCGTCGCTTTGCCGAGGCCGCTGGCGCGAACCGTGCCGAACCTGCCTTGGTCATTACTCCCGCCGGCGAGGTCGAATTCATAAACCACTCGATGACGCTCCACGTCCGTCACTTTCACATGCATGACCAGATGCGATTGGCCGGCCCCGAATATACCGAGCCAAAATCGAGCGTCAGGTTCGCCGCCATCGACGAGATCGAACTGACCTTCCACCAGCCAGCCAATTTTCGGCACTTCATCGTCCGCGATGACGAGGGTGGGTGCGAGCTTGCCCAGCTCTTCCTTAAGATCTTCGGCGAAAGCCACGGGCAGCAGCGAGGCGCGAATTGGCATCTCGGCCTCACTTTCCCCTACGTCCCCGCGAACGACCGAGGGGTCGATGCAGAATGGGCGGATGTAAATCGCAGCGGGATTTGCCGCGCCCACTCCACAGTTTGTCGCGTAGTGAACGGAACCGATATCTTTCGCATCCACGGTCGTCCGGCTACTGGAACTCGACACGTAGCTCTTTGTGACAACCATATCGGCGCAGGAACAAAGCAGCAGACTGAGGGCGATGGCGATTAGGGATTTCATAAGTTTGCTCGGTATGTCAGCGGTCTTCCGTCTTCAAGACGCCAGCCCGCAACCGATTTCCCTGATGCAACTCTCGTGCCGTGCAGGGGGAAATTTCGAGCCGCTATCGCTCTTTTCGTGCTTCCCTATGAGTAGTAATTAACCCGCGGCAGACGGCATAGACGATGGCCGCTGAAGGCAACCCGATAAGCAGCGAACCGACCAGGAGGGGTCGGCCGACCGTAAAGAACGTTTCCCACTGGAAATAATCGCGCAGGTTCAGGCCTTTGAAGCTGACCTTCTGCGGCAGGTGGCCATGCATCACCCAAAAGCCAACTTTATACTCCCAAAGGTAGATCGCCGGCATAAAGGGGAGAATAATGTCGTGCAGTTGGACGCTGATTGCAGCCGCGATCTTGTTGCTCTTGCACAACCATGCCACGCCGATCGAGAGCAAGGTCTTCAGGCTCCAGAGCGGAGTGAATCCAAAGAAAATCCCGATGGCCACCCCGAGCGCGATCGAATGCGGCGTGTCCTCGATTGTAACGAGCCGCAAATGCAGGTGGCTCAGCCACGCTCGGAAACGGGCCCAAGCTCCTTGAGGCTGAGAAGGTTTGTCGTCCATCTCCTTGCCTAACGAAACAGATCCGCCTGGCGGGCACGACCCTTCACGATTTGCCCCAGCGCTGCCCGTAATCGGAGCGCTGCATGCGGCGCGAAATCGAGCGCGTTGTTGTTGAAAACGACGTGCACCTGGTCTGCGCGCCGCGCTATTTTTTTCGTTCGTTCCGCCACGTCGCGAATCTCCTCGTCGCTATAATCGTAATTGAATCGGTCGGCTACTGTTTTACCGCGCAGGTAAGCGTCGGCGTTGCGGCCATGGAGCCGAAGATAAGTCAGATGTGGACTGGTAATTTCATCCAGATCGCTCGGCATGATCGTAAAATGGGCCTCAGCCGGCGCATCAACCAACGCAAAGGCGGTTTGGTGGCGCCGGAAGAAATCCAACGCTTGCATCAGCGTCTCGCTCTCCGTCCAATTTCGGTTGCGCAACTCCACCACCAGACCTAACGGCGCGAGGCGTGTTACGATTTCATCGAGTTCGGTGAGCGCATGTTTTCGTGGAGAAAATGCGGGCGAAAGCTGAAGCAGGAAAGCGCCGAACTTGCCAGCCGCACGCAGTGGTTCGGTCGACTCGATTACTTGCGCGAGCAACGCGCGCTCCAGTTTCGCCGTCAAATTCACTCTCCCCTTCTCGTCGGCCTCGGCGACCCGCTGCAGAGCGGGAGGAAGCGACTTTATTGCAGCAGCATGACGCGAAAGAAGACGATGCAATTTGAAATCGAAGGTGAAATCGTTTGGCGTGACGTGACACCATCGGTTCACCATTCGAGCGTCCGGAACCGCATAGAAACTCGAGTTCACCTCGACCATCTCAAAATGATCCGCGTACCAAGGGAGTCGATCGCCCGCGGGCAACTTCGGCGGATACCACCGCTCGACGAAACCTGGATCCGACCAACTGGCCGTGCCGACCAGGATCTTGCCGGATTGAGTGGAGGCGCTTTGCGACACGAGAGAGAGAAAACGCGCGCGCATAGCCAAACGCAACCACGATTGCGATGGTTCGGCGGTGGAGCGATTTGAAAACGTGTTGGTCAGGAATTTTTCACGACGATTTTCTCGAGCGAATTCACCATTGCGTTCCTCGTGATCGCGTTGATAATGCCGTTCTCAAGATCGCGGGGTGGAGCAGTCTGGTAGCTCGTCAGGCTCATAACCTGAAGGCCGCGGGTTCAAATCCCGCCCCCGCAACCAAACGCTTTAGGCGCTCATAAACCCTGGAACACTTCGCGCGGGCGCAAAGACATCTTCGACCTTCTCGCAGGCCAAAGATCGCTTCCGCACCGCCGAAAATAGCCCCGCGCCTTAAGGGACGACAGAACGCGCGGCAAGCTCCTATCGATCAGCGGCAAATGGGCTTTCAGGCTGCGCCGTTAAGACAAAAAATTTGTCATCCTGAGCCGCGCAGACGGCGGATGGACCTCATACGATTTCCGCGCGCCATCGCGCCGCAACGGTAGAAATCCCCGAAACCGTTAGAGATCCTCCGTTGCACTCAGGATGACAACCAACCACGTTCAAACTGTGATCAGCTCAAAATCTGCTTATCGGTTTCGCCCCAACGCTGTTGGCTGCAATCCGCCGAACAGCTCGAACCGCGTCCAAGGTTAAGATCGCCGAATCGAGAACGGTCCCTAAACATTGCAACATCCAGTTGGACGATTTTGGAATCGATCCGCGTAATCCCTCGGTGACGGCAGTACTGTCGTGACCGTAACAAGCGATTGAAAAGGTTTCGCATTACGATTCCCACGAACTTCACTCGCTGCAGCTGCGGCTCATTTACTTTGGCGTTGGCACCTCTTGTCTCGGCATGAGGTTCTTGTCCGGTCGCCGCCGGATGGTCCCCGATTATCATAGCTGGATCAAAAGGAGGATCGGTTAGCATGCGTTCGTCTGGGCGGACGAACTGGTGTGGTCGATCATTTGCATCATGTGGATACGATTCGACTACAACTCGCGACCTGTAATAGACGATGTTTCTTGTCTCCATATGCCTTTGAGGCATAGTCGGTTCGGTGGAACTGCGGCATCTCCGTTACTTCGTAGCTGTGGCGGAAGCTGAAAATGTTTTGCGCGCTGCCACGCAGAAACTTCATGTGTCGCAACCGGCCGTGAGCCGGCAGATCCGCGACTTGGAAGATGAGCTCGGTGTGCGGCTATTCGAGCGGACGGGCAAAGCTGTGAGCCTAACTGACGCCGGCCGTGTGTTCTTGAGGGAAGCGCGGGCAGTTCTCGAGCGGGCGGACGAGGCAGTGAAAAATGTGCGTGAATTCGCGCAAGTCAGTGAAACGAAACTGCATGTCGCATATACGCCCGCAATGACGACGCAGGTGGTATCGCCGGCTTTACACGCCTTTCAAAAACTGATGCCTAACGTTCGTGTGAAACTGCACGATTGGAGCCCCGACAAAGTCAGAGCTGGGCTGGATGATGGACGGTTGCAGTTGGCGTTCACTGCTCGCCCGTCGAAGGGCGGAGTGTTTCAGGATTTCCACTTCGAAGAATTACTTCGTCAGCAAGTTCGTTTGGCCGTTTCGCCGAATCATCCCCTCGCGAATCGCCGCTCAGTCTCGTTAGTTGATGCAGCGAAAGAACCATTTGTAGGCTTAACCCGCGAAGATTTCCCTGATTACAACATCTACCTCGCCTCGGTCTTCGCTCCGCTAAAGAACAAACCGAGAGTGATCGAGAAACACGACAGTATTGCCAGCGTCGTCTCAGCAGTCGAAGCCGGCGCAGGAGTGAGCCTGTCCGTGGATGGTCTGCGTCAGAGTTTCGGCAACCGGGTCAAACTATTGCGGCTCACCCCCGAGCCAGAACCCTTCTGCTACGGCGTAGTTTTCCCGAACAGAAAACGGAGCCCCGCCACTGACAAATTCTGGGAATGCGCGAAGCGAGTTGCCACTGCCGTTTTGCCTCGTCGTGATCATTCTCGTTCTCGTTAGCCTGAGACCGTTCTGTCTGTTGCTAATCCTATAATGACTCAACGCATCCGCGGCGTCCTATCGCCTGTTCTCACTCCTTTTGGGCCGGGTCTCGCGGCCGATAAAGAACGTTTCATCGCGCACTGCAAGTGGCTGCTTTCACAGAATTGTGGGCTTGCGGTATTCGGGACCACGAGCGAGGCGAATTCGCTGGCGGTTAGAGAGCGCTCGGCACTACTCGAAGAATTGGTCGAGACCGGAATCGACACGTCCCGGATGATGGTGGGCGTCGGTTGTTGTTCTATCGCGGAAACCGTCGACCTCACATCACAAGCGGTAAAGCACGCTTGCGCGGGTGTCTTAATGCTGCCGCCTTTCTATTACAAAGGGGTCAGTGAAGAAGGTCTCTACCGGTACTTCAGCGAAGTCGTGCAACGCGTCGGCGATACGCGGCTGAGGATTTACTTGTACCATATCCCGCCGGTTGCGGTGGTCGGCATTACGCCAGGCGTGGTTGAGCGCCTGCTCACGTCCTATCCCGATGCCATTGCGGGGATGAAAGACAGCTCGGGCGATTGGGACAACACCAAGGTTTTCCTCGATGCGTTCGCCCAGTCCGGGTTTGACGTGTTTGTCGGCAGTGAGTCATTTCTCCTCGCCAATATGCGGAATGGCGGCGTAGGCACGATTTCCGCAACCGCTAATGTCAACCCGGCTGCAATTCACAAGCTCTACGCGGAATGGAAGAATGCAGATGCCGACGAGCAGCAGGCAAAGTTAAATGTCATCCGCGACGCGTTCGGCAAATACCCGATGATAAGCGCACTGAAACAAACCATCGCGATCTACACGAACGATCCGCCGTGGGCGAGGGTGCGACCGCCGCTGGTCGAACTCAGTTCAGGGCAGTCAGAGATGCTCGCCGCAGAACTCAAAACAATCTCCTTCAGGATGCCCGGATTAAAGCGAGTGAACGCACGGCCGTAACGAGCAGACGAGACCAGATCGGTCCTCTCGATGTCATCCTGAGCCGCGCAGACGGCGAATGGATCTCATACTATTTCCGCGCTCTGATCGTGCCGCCGCACGGTAGAAATTCCGAAACAGCCAGAGATCACGTTCGGCTGCGCTCAGTGCAGGCTCTTCGTTGCTCTCAGGATGACAAGCTTTTTTTGCGAGCGCCGCTTTTGGCTCACCCGATTAGCGTCTCGGGGCTTCTACTCCAGTCATCGTATCCTGACAGCGGAAGTCACATCTGAACGAATCAAGAAAAAGCCGTTATCGCCAGAGCTCATAATGTCGAGGCCGAAAACCGACTGCCATTTAGAGAGTATCGGCGCCTTATTAGGCAACGCGGTCGATGATAGCGCGGTTTGCGTGGGATCATCCAGTTGCCAGCTTATCGTGTTCATCAGGAACGTCCCCGTAGCAGAAACATCAAACAGGTTGTTGTAACTGCGAAGAAGATAATTATCGAGGTTGTTATAGTTATTAACTAGCTCGAATAGAAAACTTACATTAGCTGGGTCGGTGACGAACCTGAGGCCGTTTACCTTAAGCCGGATTCCGCTGGCAGCGGTGTCATACCAGTAATCTCCTACCTGTTCAAGCGGGTTGGAGTCCTGCGCGGACGAGTCGTAAACATAGAAGCCAGTGACGACGTCACCTGGTGCGACAGCACCGTTAAGAATATTAAAAGCATCGTCAACCGAGCGAACCGTGGCACTGATCTCTATTCTGATCGGTCGAGCACTAACGATAGCAGGGTTCCACACCAGCCCGGCAACGAAAGCGACGCTGAGCCAAGGGACAAGCGTTCGGAAGCGAATCGTAGGGTTAAGAAGTTTGATGGTTCGCATATGATGACAAAATGACTGAGCCGTGAGGATAGGCAGATCGGGTGCGGCGTGCCAAGCACATTCAGGCGCGAATTCAGAGCGGCCATGAGCAGCGGGATCGTTACGCGGAACTCAGGACGATCTCCTTCAAGGTGCCCGGATTGAAGCAGTGGACGCAATGCGATAACGAGATCGCTGTCATCCTGAGCCGCGCAGACGGCGAACGGATCTCATTCTATCTCCGCACGCTGATCGTGTCGCCGCGCGCTAGAAATCCCGAAACAGTCAGAGATCACGTTCGGCTGCGCTCCGTGCAGGCTCTTCGTTGCTCTCAGGGTGACAAGCTCTCCTTACGAGCGCCTTAACCTCTGGAGCAGCCCGACGCCTTCGGCGTCCATCACCACACGCTTGCGAACCGTTTCACCGCCGTCATTCCCAAGTCTTATTCAGAATCAACGACTTGATCTCGGTCATCTCCTCCATCGCATACCGAATCCCTTCGCGGCCAAATCCGCTGTCCTTCACCCCGCCATACGGCATGTTATCGGCGCGGAAAGTCGGCACGTTATTGACGAGAACACCTCCTACCTCCAGGTGCTCGAACGCACGCATCGCCCTGCCGATGTCGCGGGTGAACACTCCAGCCTGAAGACCGAATTCTGAGTCGTTTACGAATTTCAAGGCATCGTCAAAATCGTTGTAAGAAAAAAGCGTAACAACAGGAGCAAATACCTCTTTCGCATAGATATCAAGGTCATGATTGGCGTTCTCAACAATGGTTGGCTCAAGACAGCAGCCGTTCACATTGCCGCCACAGAGAACCTTCGCGCCCGACTTGCGCGCGGTCTCCAGCCAACCCGTAATTCGGTCGAGTGCGCCAGAGTCGATCATAGGTCCAACGACCGTCCGTTTGTCACGCGGGTCCCCTGCCCTGACGTGCTCGCGCACATGAGCCACGAATTGCCGCTTGAACTCGTCGTAGATCGACTCCTGCACGAGAATCCGCTGAACACTGATACACGACTGACCCGCGTAGGAGAATCCGCCAACTGCGATTTTCGGAATCGCTGACTCCAAGTTGGCGTCGTCGTGCACAATCACGCCGGCGTTGCCGCCCAGCTCTAGCGTGATTTTCTTCTTCCCGCATTGCTCCTTAAGCCGCCACCCGACCGCCGAACTGCCGGTGAACGACACCATCTTGATTCGCGGGTCTGTCGTCAGCGCGGCGCTCTCTTCATCGGTGCAGGTAATGAAGTTGACCTGACCTGCCGGGATCCCGCATTCGACCAGCACCTCAGCCAGCAGGATCGCGGTGAGCGGCGTCTTGAGCGACGGCTTCACGACGAGCGTGTTGCCCGCTGCGATACCGGGCGCGACTTTGTGCGCGACGAGGTTAAGCGGAAAATTGAACGGCGTGATCGCGCTGATCACACCAAGCGGAAAGCGGCGCATTAGCCCGAAATGCCCGGCGCCCGGCGCGTATGCGTCGATGCTCAGCAGTTCACCATGCTGCCGACGCGCCTCCTCGCTAGCCTCGTTGAAAGTGATAACCGCGCGCGTAACCTCGGCATCCGCAAAAGTGTGAGGTTTCCCCGCCTCAGCGATCATCGTCTCCACAAAATCCTCACGCCTTTCCTCGATGCGACGTGCGACTCGTTGCAGCAGGTCGCCCCGAGCATGAGGCGTTTCCGCTCTAGTGATTGCAAAGGCCTCATGCGCAACCTGGATTGCTTCATCCACGGTTTGTGAGTCTCCCAGCGGAACCTGCGCAATTTCTTCGCCGGAATACGGATTGATCACCGCTTTAGTGCGCGGCAGCTCGCGCCATTCGGAACCTATGAGGAGTCGCGGGGTTTTCGCGCCGGATTTCATTTTCCTACATTTGCTCGACTTGGCCTCGTACGACAAAGACTTTTGCAAGGCACTCGATGCGCTTACGCATCTAGACCGCCTCGTCACTAGGATGGAAGCGAAAACTTTCTTCTGGCTGATCTGAGGAGCCGCATGTAGACCTCGTGCCAATCAATGGTGTCAAACGTTTCACCGCAAAACAGTGTTAGGACGTTGAATAAAACCCTCAATGCAATGGTCACTGTGCCATTGTTTGTCGCCGTTGCCCTCGGCGGCACACGGGTCTGTCGGGCCCAAGAGGCAGTCACTCCGCTGAGCGGAAAGGCCATAGTCGAAGTAACCAACGCGGAAGAGAAAAAGGCGAACTGGATCTCAGGTAGCGTGGCAACAGACGTGACTAACGAATACATCTTCGCTGGTCTTGTGCAAGACAAGGATACCGTGATTATCCAACCATACTTAAACTTGAGCTTCCGTCTCTACGAAGGCGCAGACACGATCAATGCCGTCAGTTTCGAGTTGCCGCTCTGGTGGTCGATTCACGACATCAACAAACCGCGTCCGCTTAATGGAAATTCGAGCCTTAGAAATTGGTTTGAGTTCGATATCAGTCCCGGGGTTAGCTTCACCATCGCGAAAAACCTGACCTTCACAATCAGCGACTACATTTATACCTCGCCGGGCGATTACTTCGACACCTCGCACAACCTGAGCCTTGCCCTCGAATTCGATGATTTAGGTTTGCTCGGAGGATTTTCTCTGAATCCGCATTTCTACTTCTTGCAGGAACTTAATAGCCATTCGGGACTGGCGCTTCAGGGCGACGCCAAGAGCCAGTATTACGAGATCGGCATTGAGCCGAACCATACCTTTGGAGATAGATTGACTTATCCGGTAACCGTAAGTTTCCCGACCGCGGTCGGTTTTGGCACCAATGGCTACTACGGCCAAGGATTTGGCTACTTCAACACGGGCGCAAGGCTCAGTGTGCCGCTGGCTTTCATCCCAGCTGCTTATGGCAGTTGGACGGCCTTGCTTACGGGCCAATACTGGCGTCTAGGAACTGATCCTGCGAGGTTTACCGACAATCCGGACAACACCTCAACCGGGCGTCGCAATCAGGCCGTGCTGACCTGGTCAATTGCGATGGACTTTTAGGCCCGACATCCGTCCGGAGCTCCTCGTTCGCTGATTACTGTCGGGATCATCTCGCAGGGTTCTTCTCCCTGTATCATCCCGAAGCTGGTCCTCTCTCGGTCGATGCTTATTCCGAGGCGTGCGCTGTCAAGGAAAACGCTACATGGATGTCATAAAAATCTTGACATTACGCGTTGCGATCTCCGTAATCGCGGTGTGCTCAGACTCGCAGAAAAGTCACTCCCCCACCCGCAATCTTACCAAAGCCGAGATCCGAATACAATGACATAGAAGGCGGTGGAAAATCCAATGCACTCAAATGAACTTCCTGGATCCGTTTCGACCTTGCCAAGCTTGACGCGACGAATGTCATTCGCGGCTCTTTTGCTTGGCGCTATCTGTTCGTGTCACAACCCTGCGCCGCCGCGATCGAACACGTTTGCTGCCGCCATCGCATCTGGCCAGAGCGGCCTGATCCGAAGCCGTCACTCGATGCCGTGATGTCCCACGCCCAGCTTGAACAAAAAGTTACACAGTATTTGCGCAACTCCCAGACGCTGAATGACTGCCAACGGCCGATTACGGCTGACCAGTTGCAGACGGAAATGAACCGTATGGCAGAACACACCAAACAGCCCGGGGTGTTGCGCGAACCTTTTGCTGCGCTAGGCAACGATCCTTTGGTCATTGCCGAGTGCCTGGCCAGGCCCATCCTATCGGAGCGTTTGATAAGAGATTTCTCTCACACCGCGACGTTGCTCCGAAGCGGAAGAGTCTTGGTTGTAGGAGGATTTCACAGGCCTAGCGAATTTTTGTCGAGCGCCGAACTGTACGACCCGGCGACCGGAACCTGGATCGTTACGCGCAGCCTCAGCACCGCACGCGTTGAGCACACAGCGACATTACCAGAAGACGGTACGGTCCTTGTCGCTGGAACGCTCTTCAACGGGGGAACTGCATCCGGTAGCGTGGAACAGTATTTTCCTGCGAGTCGAAGTTGGGCTTCCATTAGCAGCCTGCATACCGCACGTTATTTGCACACCGCGACGTTGCTACAAGACGGCAACGTCCTGATTGCCGGAGGGGTAAACGAAGCCTCTCCTGATCCTCTGAGTAGGGCGTAGCT
>Ga0070675_100004515_pt1 | contig 10632 bp, 4 predicted proteins | sample KBSM43metaG_FD_65343 | JGI IMG/M metagenome (GOLD analysis project Ga0070675, IMG submission 65343) | Miscanthus rhizosphere microbial communities from Kellogg Biological Station, Michigan, USA - KBS M4-3 metaG | ecosystem: Host-associated > Plants > Roots > Rhizosphere > Soil ...
TCGTGAGCGCGGCCCGCGTTCTCATCGAGACGGGCGAGGAGAAGAAGGCGCTCGCCGCGGCGGGACAGCTCGCGGCGAAGCTGGAGCCCGATCCGCAGATGTACGCCGCGCTCCTGCGCGGAGAGGCCGAGCTGAAGCGCCGTAACTTCCGCGACGCGGTCACGCGCTTCAAGGAGGCCCGCCAGCTCGCCGACGCGTGGCTCGTGCGCTACGACCTCGGACGGGCGTACCTCGAGGCCGGCTCGTTCGCGGAGGCGGACGCGGAGTTCGACGCCTGCGTGAAGCGACGGGGCGAGGCCGCGGCCGTCTACCTCGACGAGGTCCCGACCTTTCGCGTGTTTCCGCCCGTCTACTACTACCTCGGCCGCACCCGCGAGGGCCTCAAGAGCGCGGGCGCCCCCGACGCCTTCAAGACGTTCCTGGGGTTCCAGACGGGCGAGGGCGGCCCGCTCGCCGCCGACGCCCGCGCCCGGCTCGCGGCGAAATAGAAACGGCGGCGGACCGTCGGGCCCGCCGCCGCATCGAGTCGAAGGCGGGCTCTACTTGAGCTTCTCGATCGTCGCCCTCATGGCGCTTCCGTCGTTGAACTGCAGCTCGAGCTCGTAGCAACCGATACCCGGGACGACCGACGTGTCCCAGTTGAAGATGAACTGGCCGTTGCTGTTGCGGAAGGTGCTTCCGCCCTTCGCACCGGTCGTCGGACTGTAGAGAACCGTGTTCTGCCCGGTCGCGAGGCCGGAGCACGCTCCGCCGGTGTAGGCGACTGCCTGAATGAGCGTCGTCGTCGCGACATCGGTCAGCGTGTTGCCCGAGGAATCCTGGAGGATCCACTTGATCGGCGTGGCGGAACCGAAGTTGACGTTCCCCGAGAACGTGGGCGCCGGGACCGTCCCGGCCGTCGCCATGGGAGAGAGGAATCCGGTGAATGCGTAGAAACCGGTCACGGTCTGCGTGAGCACGGGCGACGTGCTGCCGGTGAAGTTCGGGCTCCCGCCGTAGACCGCCGTGATCGAGTGCTGGCCGCTCGAGAGCGATGTCGTGGCGAAGCTCGCGGCGCCCGAAGACAGCGTCGCCGTGCCGAGGGTCGCAGCGCCGTCTTTGAAGGTCACCGTTCCCGTCGGGACCCCGGCCGTGGACGTCACCGTCGCGGTGAACGTGACGGACTGGCCGGGCGTCGACGGATTCAGGCTGGAGACGACGGTGGTTCCGGTCGCGGCCGGGTTGACCACGAGACCGCTCGTCGCGCCGCTCAGCACGTGAATGGAGGTGGCCGAGAAGCTCGCGCCGATGACGTCCGTGCCGGCCGCCGCCGGAGTGACGGACACCGTGCAGGCCGAGGACCCCGCCACCGTAGGCGCGAGAACGCAGCTCGAAGCGGAGAGCCCGGAACCGGTCAGGGCGACGGTCCCGGTGGGGCTCGACGGAGTTCCGCTCCCCTGCGTGTCCGTGACCGTCGCCGTGACGGACGTCGACTGGCCGAGGACGATCGGATTGGACCCGAAGGTGATCGACGTCTGGGTCGCGCGGGCCGAAACGGCGAGGCTGAAGGTCTGCGTCGCCTTTTGCGGCGTACCGGCGGTCGAGTCCGTGACCTGTAGCGTGAACGAGAAGCTTCCCGACGCCGTCGGGGATCCGGAGATGACTCCGCCGGCGGAGATCGTGAGGCCCGCGGGCAGCGTGTATCCCGGGGCGACCGACCACGTCAGCGGCGCCTTGCCCCCGGCCGCCTGGAGCGTGGTGGTGTAGGGAGTCCCGACCACCGCCGTCGGAAGCGTCGTGCCGTTCGGCGTCTGGATGAAGAGGAGCGCCGCGAAATCCGGAACGGAGCCGTTGGTGTTGGTCCCGTGCGCCGTGATGACCGGCGTCATGCCGCGGGTCAGGTCGGCCATCTCCTCCGGCGACAACGGCGCGCGCAGAGTCACGAAGGCGGTCTCGCCCGGGGCCAGGGCCACGGTCGAGTTCGAGACGCTCGAGTCGGAAATGTTCGGATTGGTGGCCGAGGCGAGATCGGCCGAGATCAGGGCGGCGTTGACGTTCGACACGACCACGCTCTGGGGCTGGTTGAGGAGAACGCAGCTCGCGCTCGTCGGCGTCGTGGAATTCTTCGTGACGATCACCTGCAGCGGCACGTTGTTCGGATTGTTGCCGTAGAGCGCGACGCGATAGGAGTGCGCGGTGTTGCCGGAATTGACCACCGCGTACGTCGCGTCGCTCACCGGAGTGTTGGAGATGTTCAGGTTCGAGATGTTCAGGTTCGAGATGTTCAGGTTCGCGGCCGTCGTGTTCGAGATGTTGAGATTCGAGATGTTCAGGACCGCCGGGTCCGGGTTCGAGATGTTCAGGTTGGAGATGTTCAGGTTCGAGATGTTGAGGTTGGAGATGTTCAGAATCGCCGGGTCGGCGTTCGAGATGTTCAGGTTGGAGATGTTGAGGGCCTGGCTCGGGTTGGAGATGTTGAGGAACGGGTTCGGATTGGCCGGGTTCCAGACCTGGAAGCCGGGGCTGTAGATCTCGAGCGTCCCGATGTCGGCGGTGCTGCCGTCGGGCTGCGCGAGCGGCGAGACGGAACCCTCGGGATTCATGACGACGAAGCCCGTGAGAGAGCCGCCGACCTCGGCGACGTTGACGGTGAAGCTCGCGGCGACGTTCGAAGACTTCGCGAACACCGGGCGGGCAGCGCCCGAGCGGGCCTCGATCGTCACGTCGAGCGTGGTCTGGGACGCGGTCTGCAGGAAAGACGCCTGTCCCCCGGAGGGCTGGGTCAGGGTCAGGCGAAACGTGCGCTGCTGGCTGGTCTGGTTCTGCAGCGTCACGACGAAGGACCGCTGCAGCGTCGCGGACAGCGGCTTGACGTTCTGGGGCGATTCCACCACCAGCCCCTCCGTGATCCGGCTGCTGTAGACGTTCTGGTTGCGCATGCCCTCCTGGCCGTTGACGCAGGGAGGGGTCTGCTGAGTCGGGTCGAGCACGCTCTGGCGGACCGGGCCGGCCGGCGTGTAGTTGGCCCAGTTGCCGTCCAGCGGAGGCTTGACGTCCCGGTTGTCGGTCCAGCTCGCGTAGGCGACCAGAGGGCTCGACGCGGACGTGTCGAACGTCCACCCGCCCGATCCGTTCGCCTTGAAGAGCTGGGCGGCGACGTCGATGTAGTCGCCCAGGAACGGGAGCGTGCCCTGCGAGAACAGCGGCAGGTTGGGAGCGTTGACCTCCATCTGCGTGAGGCCGGTCGGCAGCCCCGTATCCGTCGCCGTCAGGCCGAACCGGTACTGAGAAACCGTCGCCGTCGTGAACGTGGGCGTCGCCCCGGCGAGGGCGCGGCCGACGCGGAGGTCGACCGTGTGCCGGCGCGTCGTCAGGGTCGCGTCGTCGATGCCGAGGGTGAAGACCTGCTCGGGATGGGCCGGCAGCTCTCCCTTGGCGTCCCCGCGCACCAGGTAGAAGCGCCCCTGTGCGTCGGGCGCGAACGGGTTGTTCGGGATGTGGAACCCGAGCGTGTGGTCGAGGCGCTGGTCGTAATAGACGAGGACGAGGCGCCCGGCCACGGAGGTCAGCTGGGGCATGAACTGGTGGCCGCGCGAGAACGAGCCGCCGAAGTCGTCCGTGATCGGCGCGGAGACGATCGGCGCCGCGGCGCTCCAGGTCGCGCCGTCCGAGGACGTCGACATGACGATCTGCGCGTCTCCGGTCGATGCGCTCCGCTGCGCCCACGCGACGTACACGCGGCCGACCGAGGTGGCGATCGTGGGCAACGCGTTCGTCCGGAACTGCGTCGTCGTCGTCCCCTGGTCGAAGGGGGCGATCGTGGCGATCTCCTTGGTGTTCTTGGACGCGAAGGTCTTCCCGAAATCCGTCGACTTCGCGATCAGGATCGCATCCGGCTGGCTCGACGTCGCGAACCGGCGCCAGGTGACGTAGACCGCGCCCGAGGACGGGTCGATCGCCATGTTCGTTCCCTGGTTGATCGAGTTCGACTCCGAGAGCTTCGTGGGATTCGACCAGGTCTTCCCGCAGTCGAGCGAGCGCGAGAACATGATCTTCGTGCTCGTGCTGCCCGTGAAGCGGCTCCAGACCAGGTACACGTTGCCCGCCGGGAAGCTCTGCGGCGTCCCGAAGGGATTGAAGGTGCACATCGCGGCGCCCGCGCGCGGGATGTCCACCGCGATCCAGGGCTTGTCGATGAACTGGCCGGACGTTCCGGTGTCGACGACGACCGTCGAGACGTACTTCACCGTGTCTTTTCCGGCCGTCGCGTCGCCGTTTTCCTTCTGGTTGGCGTCGAGATAGCGGGCCACGAAGACCGCGCCGTTGTTCGTGCCGCGGTTGAAGGCGATGCCGCTGTAGTAGAAGAGGCCGCTCGTGCCCGGGCGGACGGTCGGGTCGGCCGCGGCGTTGTAAGCCTTCAGCGGCGAGGCCAGGCCCTCCGGCGACTGATCCTGCGGGAATCCGGGGAGCAGCGTGCTCTGCCAGGACTGCGCGCCGTCGAACGACTTGAAGACTCCCAGCCAGGCGTCGCCCGCGAGCGAGCCGGGCACGCTGTCCGAGACCGGCAGGTCCACGGTCCGGTAGTCGTTGGCCCCGGCGAGCAGGTGCAGCGCGTTGCGCGACGAGACGGCCAGCGACGGCTCGTTCTGGCGCTGGAGGAAGGGATCGCCGCCGGGGAACTGCGTCCCCGAGACCATGTTGACGTTCTGCCCGGGGACGGGCGCGGTCTGGCTATAGCCTCGACCGGCGAGAAGGACCAGCCCGGCGAGCGCGATTCCCGAGCCGCGCCGGAAGATGTGTTTCGATCGCGGCGGCGCCGGACAGGGATTAGACGAAGCACAGTACGGGAACCGCTGCATCTGGACCTCCGTTGAGAATCATGGGAGTGGAAAGCGAGCGCTCCACCCGCGCGCGCCTTCCGGAGCGTCCCGTATATCTCGAATCGGAGGCCCAAGCAAGGCGCCGGGGCCGCCCGTAGGCTCGCCGCCGTCCGTGGCGAGGTCCCGTCCGTGGGCGCCGGGGCGCCCCGTCCGTCCGACTAGTCGGCTTCCTCGGACGGGAGCGATTTCAGGTACTCGACGAGGTCGGACCTCTCCTGGGGGGTCAGCCCGAGAGACATGAAGCCGTCGTAGTGGTCCACCACGTCGGGCAGCGTCGGGAAGCGGCCGTCATGGTAGAAGCCGCCCTTCGTGTGCGTCCAGAGTCCCCCGAGCGGCGCGGTTCGGTAGCGGTGGTCGGGGGCCCGATTGGCCTGGAAGTCGTCGATCCCGATCTCCGCGGGCGTGTGGAGATTCCAGCCTGCCTCGGTCCACGACGGCTCGACGTGGCAGCTGCTGCATCTCGCCTTTCCCGAGAAGATCTCGTCGCCCCGCGCCGCGGCCGCCGCGTCGAAGCTCCCCGCGGGCGGAGACGGAGCGGGGATCGAGAGCTGGTAGGCCTGGAGCCCCGGGAGCCTGGGCGTGATGCGATCGTCCTTCGGGTCGAGCGTCGGATTCACGTTCCCGAACCCGTTCGCGGCGGCGATCGGGAACTGCGTCGCGTCGTTCAGACGCGGGTCCCAGAAGCGTCCGACTCCGTGCATCTCGAGGTTGGCGACGAAGGCATTCCAGTGCGGCACGGATCCCCAGCCGGTCCAGGTGTGGAGATTCACGCCCGCGAGACCGAAGGCCGGCGGGATCAGCGTCGCCGCCGACTTCCCGTCGGGTCGAAACGCCTTTCCGTCGAGGAAGAGCTCGGCGTCGAACTTACCCGGCCCCCAGCTCGTCAGGACCGTCCGCGCCGTCGCGTCCGGCACGCCGAGGAGGGCGTCGACCGCCGAGAGATCCGGCGAGAGATTGATGATCGCGCCGACGTTCAGGTCGCGATTGGCCCAGCCGTCGCGCCGGTGCCCGATGCCGGCCGTGAACGAGTCGTCGACGGTCGAGTGGCAGACCGCGCACTGGAGCCCGACGGACCGAAGCCGATTCGGCGTGCCGTCCTGGAAGAAACCGGTGACTCCGACGACGGCGTTCAGTTTCAGGAGCGCCAGGGTCGTGGCGGGATCGTCGAGATTCACGCGCCCGTGCTGGAGATCGCTCTGCAGCGAGTGAGGGAGAGCGTCGACGTCGACCTTCAGGCCGACGGCGAGGGCCGCTTTGGGGCTGACCCCCGGACCCACGCCTCCGAGCGCGGCTCCCTCGATCGCCTGGTGGAGCTTGAGCGTGTCGCCCCAGAAGACCTCGTCTCCGAACGTGTCGTAACGAAACGTCTGCCGGCCCTCGTCGACGAGGTCCAGCGCGTGCTGGGCCGTGGCCCCCGCTCGGGACGGCGTTCGCCTTCCCTCGGCGCCGGCCGGCCCCGAGAACACGGCGAGAGCGATTACACCGAGGACCACGAACAGAGCGAGAGCGATCGGCCGCAGTGACGAGCGCATGACAACCTCCGGAGCGAGACCGTCACCGGAGCGCCCGGACCGGACTCGACCTCCACCCTGCTCTGAGTCGCGAGCGGCTCGTCCGTTTCGAAGCTCGCGAGTTTTTAAGGGAAGCCTTAGGAAGCCGGCGCGGATGCTCGGCGTCCGCCGGCGACACGCGGTCTCGCCGGACACGACACATTAGCTTCGGCTAATACGACGCGAGCGGCGCGGCCGGCGGAATCGGAACGGCCAGTCCACGCCGCGGCGCCCGCCGATTGCCGCGGCTCCGCGGCCGGTCATATGCTGCGCGTCATTTCCCGTCGAAGCCCGGAACAACGAAAGGTGGTAACGATGCGGCAGACTTCTCTCGGATCCCCGAGCCAATCGAGTCGAGTGGGCGTCCTGGTCTTCTCCGCCGTCGCGGCGGCGATCCTGTCGGCCGGCCGAGCGGAAGCGCAGCAGGGCAACGGGGCGATGCTCGACCGGCTCGCGGCGGTCAAGCAGAACGCCGCGGCGAATCAGCAGGCGCTTCGCAAGTACAGCTGGGTGGAAAACATCCAGATCGCGCTGAACGGCCAGGTCAAGGGGAACCGGCAGATGGGCTGCCAGTACGGCGCCGACGGCAAGCCGGCCTGCAATCCGATCGGCCCGCCGCCGGCGCAGCCGCAGCAGCGAGGCATCCGCGGCCGCATCGCGGCCGAGAAGAAGGAAGACCTGCAGGAGTACATGCAGCTAGTCAAGAGCGTGATCGGCATGTACGTGCCGCCGCAGGCCGAGCTGATGGAGCACGCGTTTCGCGGTGGGAACGTCTCGCTGGCTCCCCAGCCCGCGGCCGGCGAGTCGGCGCTCACCTTCAAGAACTACGCGCAGCAGGGAGACTCGATGTCGCTCGACTTCGCGATGGCCGCGAAGAAGCTCGCGGCGCTCCAGGTCAACACCTACGTCGGCGATCCCTCCAATCCGGTCCGTATGGCGGTGCAGTTCGCGCCGCTGCCGGACGGGACGAACCATCCGGCGCACATCGTCGTGAACGCGCCCGCCAAGAACCTGCAGGTGACGATCGACAACTCGAACTACCAGAGGATCGCGCCTTAGCAGGAGATCCGGACTCGCCGCGGTCGCGACATGCTCGCCGTCGCGACCGCACCGGTGCAAAAGAAAACCGCCGCCCCCTCGGGGGCGGCGGCTGAATCTACTGAGAGGCGGGTCCGGCTACTGGCAGATCAGGTCCGTATAGAAGACGTCGTTGCCGCCCGTCGCACCGGCGCCGTAGACCACCTTGAAGCTGAACAGGTCGCCGGCGCTCAGCGAGATGCTGTCCGTGTCCGTGCAGAACGTCGTCGCCAGCGTGATGTTGCACCCGAGGCTCGTGTCCGTCAGGTTGGCGATGGTGGTGCCCTTGCGGAAGGTGAATGCCATCGTGACGCCCGCGTGGCCGAGGCTGGCCTTCACCGCCAGGTTCGTCATCGTGCACGCCACGGGAGCCACGCCGACGACGTCGAAGCTCTCCGAGGTGTCCTCCTCGGTGTGGACCGGGCTGAAGTAGACGGTCTCGGCAGTCGGGTCCAGGTTGAACACGTGCTTCGATCCGAACAGCAGCTTGGTACCCGCCGGTCCCACGGGACCCTGCGCACCCTGGGCTCCCTGTGCACCCTGGGCTCCCTGAGGACCCTGCGCGCCCGGCGCACCCGTGGCGCCCGTCGCGCCCTGGGGACCCTGCGCACCGGTCGCGCCCGTGGCTCCCGTCGCGCCCGTCGGGCCAGCCGGCCCGATCGGACCCGTCGCGCCCGTCGCGCCCTGCGGACCCGTCGCGCCCGTCGGACCCGCAACACCCTGAGCGCCCGTCGCGCCGGTGTCGCCCTGGTCGCCCTTGTCGCCCTTCTGCGCGACGAGGGCCCACTGAAGCGGGCTCGAGTCGGGCGAGTTGCCCGTGTTGTCGTCGGCCAGCGAGACGTAGCTCGACCCGCCGAAGGACACCGTGTTCAGCGCGGCGTAGGTCGTTCCGCCGTCCCACGCGCCGAGGAAGCTCACCGAATTTCCCTGCGGGCCCTGCGGTCCGACGGCGCCGTCGGCACCCACCGGGCCCTGGGGACCGATCGGTCCGATCGCGCCCTGCGGTCCGACCGCACCCTGGGGTCCCGTCGCACCCGTGGCGCCCTGGGCTCCCTGCGAACCCGTCGCGCCGGTCGCGCCGGTATCGCCCGTGTCGCCCTTGTCACCCCTCTGCGCGAGCTCGGCCCACTGCGAAGGGCTCGAGTCCGGAGTGTTGCCCGTGTTGTCGTCGACGAGCGAGACCCAGCTCGAGCCGCCGAAGAAGACCACGTTGAGCGGGGCGTACGTCGTGCCGCCGTCCCACAGGCCGAGGAAGCTCATCGACGCGCCCTGCACACCCTGGGGACCCACGGCGCCGTCCGCGCCCGTCGGGCCCTGGGGACCGATCAGACCCTGAGGACCCTGCGCGCCCGCGGGGCCGACCGCGCCCTGCGGTCCCGCCGCACCCTGCGGCCCGGGGTCGCCCTGCGGACCCTGCGGACCGGCGGCGCCCGAAGCGCTCACCGTCAGCGTGTTGCCCGTCGGAGTGATCGTGACGTTGTCGCCCGCAACCACCGTGATGTCGCCGGCCAGCCCGTTCAGCGAAGTCACGAGCGTGCCGCCGTAGTAGCCGTTGATGTCGATGATGAGGTCGGCCTGGTTACCGGCGACGAACGTCTCGAGCTCGCCCGTCGCGCCGAGCGCCACGACCGTGCTGTTCGCGACGGTCTGTCCCGCCACGTAGTTGACCGTCGACGTGCCGCCCCACACCTCGCCCTGCGGATACGTGGCGAGGTAGCCGAGGCCCTGCGTGCGCACCATCGTGAAGTTGAACGAGACTGCGACGGCGTCGGAGGGGACGCCGCAGTGACCCGCGACCGGAAAGTCGCGCGTGACGTTCGGCGACATCGAAGGAGGACCGTACGGGTCGGGGTATCCGTTGTCGGAACGCGTGTCCGCGAGGCGGCACGGCGAGATCGCCACGAAGGGCACCGGCGTCTCGGCGACGTCGGCGACCGCCTCGGACTTCTTCGCGAGACCGGCGTTGTGGCTCGCCGCCACCTTCGGCTGCCAGTACGGAGGAGCCGACCAGTTCTGGATCGTCGCGTTCCCGGCGTCCTGACCGAGCAGGACGCTCGAAAGCGGAAGCGAGAGAAGGAGCGCGAGAGATCGAAGGGTGAGGTTGAGATTCTTCGGGCGCTGCATGGACTCTCCTATGTGTTCGATCGCACAGTCCTCGACCGTTGCGGCGAAGGTTTCTGCGCTGGATGGAATTACGGGCCGGGCCGGAAAGTGCAACGTGCAGGCCAGCCTGTATATACGGCGTTTTCGCGTAATCTCGGCGCTTCGCGAAATCGCGGTGACGGAAACTGCGCGCGGCCGCTGCGCGCATCGCCACTTTTTTGCGGAGCACGCGCGGCCCGGCTTGTGCGCGATGTCACACGGGCTTGCGACGCGCGAAGAGGACCGCGCGGCGCACTCCTAGCGCGCCGATCGACCAAAAAGAAACCGCCGCCCCGAGAGGCGGCGGTTCGCAGCGGTGAGCGACGTCGGGCGATCGACTACGGAGCGAACTGCGCCGTCCACTGCCCGGGGGTTCCCGAGGGATTGTTCACGTCGGACACTCGGATGGAGATCAGGTCTCCCGCGACGAACGCCGCGGTATGCGACGTGTCCGAGCAGGTTCGGAGAGTGCCGTTTCCGACGATCGTGCAGGTGACGGCCGTGTCCGCGCCGTTCCTGCGCACCGTGAACGTCCAGGAATGCCCCGCCGTCGGCGCCGTCTCGACGAAGGCGTAGTAGTTCTTGATCGTGCCCGCGGCGGGGATGACGTTCTGGACGAGAGTCTCGTTGGAGTCCATGTTCGTCGAGAACATCCCGATGAATTTCGATCCGTCGAGATTCGACCTGCCGCTCGTCCCGCCGACGATCGGGTTGCCGCCCGTCGGACCCTGAGGACCCTGCGGCCCCGTCGGGCCCTGGGGACCCTGCGCGCCGGTGGCGCCCGTAGAGCCCGCGGGGCCGGTCGCGCCCTGCGGTCCCGTCGCGCCCGTCGCGCCGATGTCTCCCTTGGGTCCTTGTGCGCCCGTGGCCCCCGTGGCGCCCTGCGGTCCCGTCGCGCCGATGGAGCCCGTCGCGCCGATCGGACCCTGAGGTCCCGTCAGCCCCGTGTCTCCCTTGTCGCCCTTGAGACCCTGCGCGCCCGTGGCGCCCGTCGCGCCCTGCGG
>Ga0070675_100004521_pt1 | contig 10620 bp, 9 predicted proteins | sample KBSM43metaG_FD_65343 | JGI IMG/M metagenome (GOLD analysis project Ga0070675, IMG submission 65343) | Miscanthus rhizosphere microbial communities from Kellogg Biological Station, Michigan, USA - KBS M4-3 metaG | ecosystem: Host-associated > Plants > Roots > Rhizosphere > Soil ...
GGTGTCGACGAAGCCGAGGATGAACTGAAGGAAATCGTCGAGTTCCTGCGGACTCCCAAAAAGTACACGAATCTCGGCGGCAGGATTCCGAAAGGGGTACTGCTGGTGGGACCGCCGGGCACCGGCAAGACGCTGCTGGCGCGGGCGGTCGCCGGCGAGGCCCATGTCCCCTTCTTCAGCCTGAGCGGCTCCGAGTTCGTCGAGATGTTCGTCGGCGTCGGCGCCGCGCGCATCCGCGATCTCTTCCAGCAGGCCGAAGCCAAGGCGCCGTGCATTGTCTTCATCGACGAGCTCGACGCGCTCGGCAAGGTGCGCGTCCAGAGCCCGCTCGGCAGCCACGAGGAGCGCGAGCAGACCCTCAATCAGCTGCTCGCCGAGATGGACGGCTTCGACTCGCGCAAGGGCGTCATCATCATGGGCGCGACCAACCGGCCCGAGGTGCTCGACCCTGCCCTGCTCCGCCCCGGCCGCTTCGATCGCCAGGTGCTGGTCGACAAGCCCGACGTCAAGGGACGCGACGAGATCCTCCGCATCCACGTCAAGGGCGTGAAGGTCGGTCCCGATGTCGACCTGAGAGTCATCGCGCAGCGCACGGCCGGCTTCGCCGGCGCCGATCTCGCCAACCTGGTGAATGAAGCGGCGCTCCTGGCGGCGCGCAACAACAAGACGGCGGTCGACCGGCTCGATTTCGAGTCGGCGATCGATCGGCTGATCGCGGGGCTCGAGAAGAAGCGCGTGATGAGCAACAAGGAGCGCCAGATCGTCGCCTACCACGAATCCGGGCACGCGATCGTCGCCACCGTCCTGCCCGGGCTCGACCCGGTGCACAAGATCTCGATCGTGCAGCGCGGCTTCGGCGCGCTCGGCTACACGATGCAGCTGCCGCTCGAGGATCGCTACCTGATGACACGCAGCGACCTGCACAGCCAGCTGGCGGTGCTGCTCGGCGGCCGCACGGCGGAAGAGATCGCGCTGGGAGAAATTTCCACCGGCGCGCAGAACGATTTGCAGCGCGCCACCGACATCGCGCGCGCGATGGTCACCGAGTTCGGGATGAGCGACGAGCTCGGGGCGATCAACTACGACGGCAACAAGCGGCAGCGCTTCCTCGACCTGCCGATGCCGCAGGAGCGCGGCCTCTACGGCGACGACACGGCGCAGAAGATCGACGCCGAGATCAAGCGCATCCTCACCGACGCGCACAACAAGGCGAGGCAGATCCTCAGCGACAACCGCGACAAGCTGGAGTCGGTCACCACCCGCCTGCTCGAAGTCGAAGTGATGGAGGGCGACGAACTGCGCAGCCTGATGGGCGTGCCGCCGAAGGTAGAGTCGCCCGACAACGTCCCGCTGCCGCCGGTCGCTCCGTGACAGTGGCTGGTTGCTGGATGCTGGTTGCTAGACAATCACTTCGCCGCAACGATCCACCTGGCCATGAGCGAAGCGCCGACCTGGCATCCAGCGGCTAGCAACCAGCCACCAGCATCTAGTCCCCAGTCGCGACGCCGACGTCATGAGTCGCGACCGCAGCGGTCCACTGCGTGAACGCGAGGACCACTCCCGCCGCCTGGACAGCGACAATCAATCCAACACATCCCGGCCAGCCGCCGCGACTCCAGAGCGCGGCTGGCAGCACCGCGCCGACGCTGCCGCCAGCGTAGTAAAAGGTCGAATAGAGACCAACCGCGAGCGCGCGATCCTGCGTCGTCACCGCGCCGATGTAGCTGCTGGCGGTCGCCTGCGCAATGAATACGCCGGTGGCGCAGAGCGCGAGGCCGACGATGATCACCGGCAGCGACGGTGCCAGCGTCATCAGCGAGCCGGTGGCGCCGATGCTCATCGCCGACGCGATCCCGGCGCGATGGCCGTAGCTGTCGATCCAGCGTCCGGACAACGGCATCACCGCCGCGCCAACGAGATAGACGACAAAGAGCCAGCCGAGGGCGACCGTACTGAGGCTGTAGGGCGGCGCGGCGACGTGAAACGTGACGTAAGTGAACATCGCCACCTGCGTGAACAGGATGCAGAAGCCGACGGCGCAGGTGGCGACGAGGCGGCGGTTGCGCATCAGGTCGCCGAGCGAGCGGGACGTTCGCAGTTGCGGAGCGTGGTGTCGCGCCTCCGGCGCCGGCTCCGGCGGCAGCCACAGCGACAGCGCGGCGGCTACGACCGCGGTCAGGATCGCGAGCGCAAGAAACGACGCCTGCCAGCTCCAATCGTCGGCGACGATGCCGCAGACGGCGCGGCCCGTGAAGCCGCCGAGGACGGTGCCGCTCATATACGCCGCGGTCGCGCGCCCCGCGTGCGTCGCCGGCCACACCTCGTGGATGTAGGCAATCGTGCTCGCGAAGATGCCTGGCGTGGCGATGCCCTGGATGAAGCGCCAGAAAATCAGCTGCTGGAGGCTGCCCGCGGTCGCCGCCAGTGCGGTCGCCACCATCAAGGTCCACACCGAGCCGACGATGACCCGGCGCAGGCCGATGCGGTCGGCGAGGCGGCCAATGAACGGCGCGGTGATGGCAATCGCCACCGTCGGCGCAGTGATCGTCAGGCCGACGTCGAAGGCAGTGGCGCCGAAACTGCGCGAGAGCAGTGGCAGCAGCGGTTGCGTTGCATAGAGATTGAGGAACGCGGCGGACCCGGCGAGGACGACGGGAAATGTCGGAAGACGGCGCACAGGTTGAGTGAAGCCCGGCCTAGTGTCGCACACGCGGGCCCTCGCGATTGGCGTTGTTCACAGCACGCTCTCCCTGCGCTGTTGCTGGCTTGCACGCCTGCGGGGACAGGAGATCAGGAGAAACAGAAGATCAGGAGGCTTGTCTCTCTTCTTGCGACTCGCGGCGACGGTGGCAGGCGGCGGGGAGCCGTTGCTCGTCGACCGTCGATTCGGCGGCGGCCTGCTGCGCAGGCCGACGGCACGCAACGCGGCGCCCGCCGAATCGACGGCCAGCGAGGCAAGCGGAGCCTCCAGAGCTCGATTCCCTCCGCCCTCCTGCCCTCCTGCACTCTTCTCCTGCTCTCCGCTGTCGCCGCGACGGCAGGCGCCGCCTGGTTTATAGTGTCGCCATGAAATCGAAAGCTCTCCTCCTCGCCTGTCTCGTCGCGGCCTGGCCGCTGGCCAACGCCGCCCAACAGGCCTCGACCAAGGCCTTTACCGGCGCGCGTCTGATCAATGGGACCGATCGCGCCCCGGTCGACAATGCGACCATCGTCGTGCGCGACGGCAAGATCGTCGCCGCCGGCGCCGGCGCAACTATTCCCGCGGGCGCCGAGCGCGTGTCACTCGCTGGGAAGACCGTCATCCCCGGCCTGGTCAACGCCCACGGCCACGTCGGCAACACGGTCGGGCTCGAGCAGGGCAAGTACTCCGCCGAGAACGTCCAGCGCGACCTGAAGACGTACGCCGACTACGGCGTCACCACCGTCTTCTCGCTCGGCGACGATCAGGCGGCCGGGATCGCGGCGCGCGACAGCCAGAAGACGCCCTCGCTCGCGCGCGCGCGCCTCTACGTCGCCGGACCGGTACTCGCGCCGAAATCACCCGAGGACGCGGTCAAGCTGGTCGACGAGGTGGCGGCGATGAAAGTCGACATCGTCAAGATCCGCGTCGACGACAACCTCGGCTCGACGCAGAAGATGGCGCCGGAGATCTACCGCGCGGTGATCGACCAGGCGCACAAGAAGGGGCTGCCGGTCGCCGTCCACCTCTTCTACCTGTCCGACGCCAAGGCGGTACTCGACGCCGGCGCCGATTTCATCGCCCACAGCGTCCGCGACACGGACGTCGACGACTCGTTCGTGTCGATGATCAAGCGCCGCGACGTGTGCTACTCGCCGACGCTGATGCGCGAGGTCTCGACCTTCGTCTACGAGTCGAAGCCGGCGTGGTTCACCGATCCGCTGTTCCTCAAACACGCGGACGCGAAGACGCTCGAGACGCTGCAGCAGCCGGCGCGCCAGGAGCAGATGCGCAACAGCAAGTCAGCGCAAGCCTACAAGGCCGGCCTCGAGGTCGCGAGCAGGAACCTCAAGAAGCTGTCGGACGCCGGCGTCCGGATCGCGATGGGCACCGACACGGGCCCGCCCGCGCGCTTCCAGGGCTACTTCGAGCTGATGGAGCTGGAGCTGATGGCGAAGGCTGGAATGACGCCGCAGAAGGTGCTCGCCGCCGCGACGCGCGACGCCGCCCATTGCATGAAGCTCGATCGCGAGATCGGCACGATCGAAGCGAACAAGTGGGCCGACTTCGTCGTGCTCGACGCCGACCCGCTCGCGAACATCTCGAACGTGAAGAAAATCAACTCGGTCTACGTCGCCGGCAATCGCGTCGCAGAGTAGACGGGCGATCGAGAATCGGGTAATCGAGTGATTGGGTAATTGACTGGCTGATTGCCCAATCCGATTACCCGATCATCCAATTCCCCAATCCAATTACCCAATTACCCAATTACCCAATACCCGATTGCGAGTTACAGGCTTGCCTCGGCGAGCATCCGATAGGCTCGCTCGACGGCGCGGAACTTCTTCTTGAAATGCTCCTTGGCGTCGTAGCCGAGGTCGGCGACGAGTTCGGGGTCGTACTTGACCTTCGCTTCTTCGTACGCGGCGCGGACGTCTTCTTCGCCTGCACCAGGCGGTAAGCCGAGCGCCGCGTAGGGGTCGAACACCGATTCGTCGGCGTCGAACGACGCGGCTGCCTCGGCGCGGCGGCGCTCGTCGGCGTCGCGCCGCGCCAACACTTCGCGTCGCGCCGTCTCTTCTTCCACCCGGCGCGCTTCGTCGAGCCGGCGACGCTGTTCCACGTCTGCCCGCCGCAGATCCTCGAGGCGTCGGTCTTCGGCCTCGTCCTGCCGCCGCCGGTCCTCCGCTTCGGCCGTCCGCCGCTGCTCGGCGCGTTGGTTGGCCGCCTGCCGGACAGCCTCTGCCGCGTTGTGCCGGCACGCGTGGCACATATCCGTCGACGCCGGGACATTGACGCCGCATGCCCGGCACACGGGCCGCGCGCGGCGGGCGCGCACGCCCAGAAAGAGCAGCGCGCCTGCGACGAAAATCCCAGCCAGCGCGCCGAAGGCAGTCTGCACGGCCAGGAATGTCGATTCAGACTCGCCAGGCTCGGCACCTGCCGATGCGTCTGCCGGCAAGGATGATGTGTCGACGGCTAGAACTGCCGCTTCGGCCGGCGCCGTGATCGACGCACGCGCCCGGCTCGCCGAAAGTGCCGTCAGTTGTCCGCTGAGGCATTCGATGTAGCCGTCGCGCCCGCGCAGCGCCTGGGCGGGGCTGCAGGCTGCGTCGATTTTTCCGCGCGCCGACGCGGACAGCTTCGAGAGATCGAGACCGAAGTCGGCGCGCAGCGATTGCAGCCGCGCCTCGAGGCATAGATCGTACGCGTCGTGGGCAAGGCCGGCCTGCACGGAGCGGCACGCGTGCTCCATCAGCGCCTGTTCCTTCGCCGTCGGCGCGGCGGCGTCAGCACCAGGCGCCGGCGCTGCCGTCGCCAGCGCGAAGACCAGCGACCGGCTGGCAACAGAGGCCAGCATCGACGCGAGCAGAAGTGGACCAGTAGGGGCCATGGATCGCCGCAAGCGCTGGGGCAAGCGTGATGCCGGGCCCTGCCGGTAGCCCCGCGCTTGAAGCGCCGAGCATTGGCGTGCAGGTTGGAGCGTCGGGGATGACGAAGAGCGTCAGTTCAGGATGACAAACTTTGTCAGCCGAAGTTCAGAACGCGTTATTGCGCGGGCTTGTCCTCGCTGCCGGCCACCGCGGCCTCCGCAGCCTGGAACCCGATTTTCGAGTGCGTGCCGTCGCAGAACGGCTTGTTCGTCGACCCGCCGCAGCGGCAGAGCGCGAACGGCCGCTTCGCCAGCTGGTAGGTGTTGCCGTTCCAGTCCACTACGGTGACATCGTCGCCGTCGACGAGATACGGGCCGTTCTGCCTCACTTTGATGGTCGCCATTCGTCTCCTTCTGAGCTCCCGAGCCTCTGCGTCCTCTGTACGTCGCGGCGGCTGCGAAGCCGCGCCGCTACGACATCTTTTGCATCGACGACAAGAAGTCCGCGTTCGTCTTGGTCTTCGACATCTTGTCGATCAGCAGTTCCATCGCCTCGACCGGCGACAGCGGGTTCAACACCTTCCGCAGTACCCAGATGCGATTGAGATCGTCTTTCGGGATGAGCAGTTCTTCCTTGCGCGTGCCGCTTTTCTGCACGTCGATCGACGGGAACACGCGCTTGTCGGTGAGCTTCCGGTCGAGATGGATCTCCATGTTGCCGGTGCCCTTGAACTCCTCGAAGATGATGTCGTCCATGCGCGATCCGGTGTCGACGAGCGCGGTCGCCATGATGGTGAGCGACCCACCCTCCTCGATGTTGCGCGCGGCGCCGAAGAAGCGCTTCGGCTTCTGCAGCGCGTTCGAGTCGAGACCGCCGGAGAGCACCTTGCCTGACGGCGGGATCACGGTGTTGTAGGCGCGCGCGAGGCGGGTGATCGAGTCGAGCAGGATGAGCACGTCCTTCTTGTGCTCGACCAGGCGCTTGGCCTTTTCGATCACCATCTCGGCGACCTGCACGTGGCGCTGCGCCGGCTCGTCGAAGGTCGAGGAGATGACCTCGCCGTCGACCGAGCGCTGCATGTCGGTGACCTCCTCGGGCCGCTCGTCGATCAGCAGCACCATCAGGTAGATCTCCGGATGGTTCTTCGCCACCGACTGCGCGATGCTCTGCAGCAGCATCGTCTTGCCGGTGCGCGGTGGCGCGACGATCAGGCCGCGCTGTCCCTTACCGATCGGGGTCCACAGGTCCATGATCCGCGCCGAGATGCTGTCCGGCGTCTCGAGCGTGATCCGCTCCTGCGGGTAGAGCGGCGTCAGGTTCTCGAAGAACAGCTTGTCGCGCGCCTGATCGGGCGCCTCGAAGTTGACCGCCTCGACCTTGATCAGGGCAAAGTAGCGTTCGCCTTCCTTCGGCGGACGAATCTGACCCGAGACCGTGTCGCCGGTCTGCAAATCGAACTTCCTGATTTGCGACGGCGAGACGTAGATGTCGTCCGGCCCGGGCAGGTAGTTGTAGTCGGGCGCGCGCAGGAAGCCGAAGCCGTCCGGCAGCACTTCGAGCACGCCTTCCGAGAAGATGAACCCGCTTTGCTCGGTCTGCGCTTTCAGGATCTGGAAGATCAGCTCCTGCTTGCGCATCCCGGTGGCGCCGCCGACGGTCAGATCCTTCGCGATCTGAGTGAGCTTCTGGATGCTCATGTCCTTCAGATCGGTGATGTTCAACCCCTCGCCCGGCCGGCGCTGTGCCTGGGCCTGTGGCGCGCCCTGCTGCGGCGCGGCTTGCGGCGCGGCTTGCGGCGGCGGCTGGGCGGCGATCGCCGACGGCGGTGCCGGCGTCTGGGGTGCGGCTTTCGGTTGTTCGGGGGTGGCGCTGGCGGTGGGGGCGGCGGCTTCCTGAGCCGCAGGCGCGTGCGCGGCGCGCGCCGGAGCGTGGCGCTTATGATTGCTTGGCATGAAGACTCTCGACCGTCGGAATCAGAGGTTGCTCGAACATCGAAACATCAGCTGTGGAGGTTGTTCGACGGCAGGCGGCAGGCCCGCTGGACTCATTGAGGTGTGATCGTTGACCCGAGTATAGGTCTCGCCCTTTCAACTTTCAAGTAACAAGTCGGGGGGCGTCAGAGGGCGTACGGGTTTTCTCCAATCGAGACGATGCTGCAGGCGACGATCGGTTGGATCTGGAGTGACCGCGCGCGGGCGATCAGCGCGTCGCTCTCCGCGCCCGGGTTCAGCCACACTTCGGCGATGCCCTTGCGCGCGATCTCATCGATGACCTGGACGCCGATCTCGGGCGGGACGTAGAAGGACGCCATGTCGATCGCGCCGGGCACGTCCAGCACCGAGGCGTAGGCCCTCACGCCCTCGACCTCGGTTTCGTGCGGGTTGATGGGCACGACGGTGTACCCCTGCTGCCGGAACGCGCGCAGCGCGCGATTCCCGAACTTGCGGCGATCGCTGGATGCCCCGACCACCGCCACGACCTTGGCCATGATCCGATCTTAATCGAATGGACCGGATGTCGTGTCCCCCTTCAGGCCGACCGTGATCTGACCAGGCTCCAGATGAACCGTCATCAGGTCCGCCTGGAGGCGGACACTACGTTCGATACGCCTCAGCTCGCCGCGGCCGTCTGCGGCGCGTGCTTCGCCACGAATTCGAGCAGCCGCTTGCTGCCCTCTTCGAGCAGGTCGATCGAGGTCGCATACGAGATGCGAATCGTCCCCGGCGCGTCGAACGCTTCGCCCGGCGTCACCGCCACGCGCGACTCGTCGAGCAGCGCGTCGGCGAAATCGAGCGAGGTGCGCAGCGAGTCGGGCGACAGCGCGTCGCTGATGTCGACGAACATGTAGAACGCGCCCGCCGGCTTGCGGCAGCGCAGCCGCGGATCGACGGTCAGCCAGGCGTGCAGCTGGTCGCGCCGCTTCCGGTATTCATCCAGCATCACCTTCACCGGCGCCTGCGATCCGATGAGCGCCGCGAGCGCCGCCTTCTGCGTGATCGAGGTGACGTTCGATGTCGAGTGGCTCTGAATGGCCGACGAAGCGCTGATCACCGCGTTTGGCCCGAGCTGCCAGCCGCAGCGCCAGCCGGTCATCGCGTACGCCTTCGACGCCGACCCGCACAGCACGGTCTGATCGGGGCACGTCTCGGCGAGCACCTTCGGCAGGTTGTGCGGCACATCGTCGTAGATCAATTTTTCGTAGCAGAGATCGACGATGACCCAGATCCCCTTCTGCGCCGCAGCCTCGCCGATCGCCCGGAGGTCGGCCTCGGAGATCAGCGCGCCGGTGGGATTGCCCGGCGAGTTGATGATGATCCCGCGCGTGCGCGGGGTGACCGCGTCGAGGATCGTGTGCGCGTGCACCGCGAAGCCGTCCTCGGCGTGCGTCCGCGCGAGCACCGGCGTCGCATCGGCCAGCTTCACCTGCTCGGTCAGCGTCGGCCAGAACGGCGCGTGCGTGATCACCTCGTCGCCCGGGCCGAACAGCGACAGCGCCGTGTTGTAGAGCGCCTGCTTGCCGCCGGCGGTGACGATGACCTGCGACTCCTTGTAGTCGACACCGTAGTCGGTGCGATAGCGATCGCAGATCGCGCGCTTGAGATCGGCGATGCCGGCCGCCGGCGTGTAGCGGGTGAAGTTGTCGTCGAGCGCTTTGTGCGCCGCCGCCTTGATCGCGTCCGGCGTCGGGAAGTCCGGCTCGCCGGCGCCGAAGTCGATCACGTCGACACCCGACCGCCGCAGGCGATCGACCGTCGCCGTAACCTTCATGGTCGGTGAACCCGCGATACGTGTGGTGCGATCGGCCAGTTTCATGCTTTCCTCGTCAGACCCTTCTCGCGCAGCCGCTGCTCGACGAGCTCCGGCACCAGGCCGTGCACGCGTCCGCCGAGCGAGAAGACCTCTTTGATCAACCGTGAGCTGATATAGGTGTACTGCTCCGCCGGCATCATGAACACCGTCTCGATCCGCGGGTTGAGCCGCTGGTTCATGAGCGCCATCTGAAACTCGAACTCGAAATCCGACACCGCGCGCAGCCCGCGGACGATCGCCTGCGCCTGCTTGCGCTCAACGTAATCCACCAGCAGGCCGTCGAACGTGTCCACTTCCACATTGGAGTGGTTCTTGAACACGGCGCGCGCGATGTCGACCCGTTCCTCCATCGAGAAGAGCGGTGCCTTCTCCGCGTTCACCAGGATCGCGACGACGATGCGATCGAAGAGCCGGGAGCCACGCGAGATGATGTCGACGTGGCCGTTCGTCAACGGGTCGAACGACCCCGGGTAGACAGCTAAGGTGGACATGAGTAAAACGACAGTGCCGAGTCGCCGCTGGTCACTTGACGGACGCGGGTGAGCCGCCCCGCCCGCTCGGGCACCGCGCGGCGCTTCGCGTGCTCGAGCACGAGCACGCCATCCGACGCGAGCACGTCGCCGGCCGCCGCGACGACCGTCTCCACCTGCGGGTCGTCGTAGGGCGGATCCAGCACGATGATGTCGAAGTGGCCTGGCGTCCCGGGCGGCGCGATCCCGAGGTCGTCGAGCGCGACCGCAACCGGTGCGCGGATAATAACATAGCCGTCCGTCACGCCGCAGTGCGCGACGTTGTCGGCGATGAGCGCCTGCGCGCGCCGGTCGCTGTCGACAAAGCTCACCCACGAGGCGCCACGGCTGATCGCCTCGATGCCGATCGCGCCGGTGCCCGCATAGCCGTCGAGCACGCGCGCGCCCGCCAGCCGCGGCGCGAGGATATTGAACAGCGTCTCGCGCAGCTTGTCGGAGGTCGGCCGCAGCCCCGCCCACGCCGGCGACTTCAAGCGCCGCCCCTTCAACTCGCCCGCGATCACGCGCAAGCGTGGCCCCCGCGATGACGATCAACGCTGAACCCGCTGAACCCGCAGAATTTTCTTTTTCGATCTCTCAACGCCGAGGCACCAATCAACCTGGAGACTGCCCGATCCGCTCCACCTGCCCGACACGCCCTCGCCGGACTATCCGACCGCGATCAGCTTGAACCGCTGCTCCCACCCTGCGAGGAGCTCGTCAATGCTCGCGGTGGTCGGCGGCGACG
>Ga0070675_100004522_pt1 | contig 10618 bp, 10 predicted proteins | sample KBSM43metaG_FD_65343 | JGI IMG/M metagenome (GOLD analysis project Ga0070675, IMG submission 65343) | Miscanthus rhizosphere microbial communities from Kellogg Biological Station, Michigan, USA - KBS M4-3 metaG | ecosystem: Host-associated > Plants > Roots > Rhizosphere > Soil ...
CCCGGCCGTCAGCTGCTGGAGAAAGCTCGTGCGTGGGAGGCAGCCGCCCAGACCTTTCACGACGCCGCCAAACAGGCGCGATCCACCGAGGGTGCCCGCGTCCGGGTTGGCATTGCCTGGGGGCTGTGGGATGTCGTCAACCGGGTCCGGATCGAGTTTGCCAAGGAACACCCGGACGTGACGGTCGAGGCCAGCGACGCCTACTGCTGGTTCGACTCCGACGAGCAGTTACGCTCGCATCAGCTGGATCTGGCGTTCGCGCGGCCGCCCTACGACCCGTCGTTCAACGTGTCGGACCCGATCTACTACGAGAGCATCCAGGTCATCATGTGCGCGGACAGCCCGCTGGCCAGCCGCGAGTCGGTGAGCGTGCGCGACCTTGCCGACGAGACGCTGCTGCTGTGGGAACGCCACGCCGCGCCGGTGCTCTACGACCGCATTCTCGACCTCTACGCGCGTAACGGCATCACGCCGAAGACCATGCCGACGCCGAATGCCGGGCCCTTCAACCATGCGGGGATGATGCTGGTGGCCTCGGGCAAAGGGCTCTATCTGGGCTACGGTGTTCCGCAGACGGGCCCCACGCCAGCCAGCGGCGTCGCGGTGTTGCCGCTGAGCGATGCCGACGCCACCATCGAAGTCAGTATCGTGTCGCGCCGGAACGACGCCTCCGCCGTGGCCGCCGATTTCATCGCCTGCGCGCAGCAGTTGTATCGCCGTCCGGTGCTCGTGCCCCGCATGGCCGAGTCTGGCCGCCGCGCATCTTAAAGGACCTTCTCGCCATGCGAATTCCCACGTCGATGGGCGTGCTGGCTGCCAGCGCCTTGGCGGTAGCCTCGTTGTGGACCGCGCCACTGACGGCCCAGGCACCGGCCAAGAGTTACGCCGTGCCGCGCACCCCGTGGGGGCATCCGGATCTGCAGGGCACCTATTCGAACGACGACGAGACCGGGACGCCGATGGAGCGGCCGGCGGAGTTCGCGGGCAAGCGGCAGGAGGATCTCACGCCCGAGGAGTTCGCAAAGCTCGTGAAGGATCGCAACGAGGCGTTCGTGAAGGGCGTCGAGGGCACCGAGTTCGCAGGCGGCCTCCGCCCACCGGCGCATCTCATCTTCGATACCTTCGACCGCAAGAACCGCCGTGCGTGGCTCGTGGTCGATCCGGCTGACGGGCGCATTCCCGCGCTCACCGAGGAAGCGCGCCGCCGGCCGCGCGTGCCCGGAGGCGTCAGCACCAACGCCAACCCCAACGGCCCGTTCAACAGCTGGCTCGACATGGGCCTCTACGACCGCTGCATCACCCGCGGCATCCCGGCGTCGATGATGCCGGCCGGCTATGGGAGCTACTACCGGCTCGTGCAGTCGCCCGACAGCGTGGCCATCAGCTACGAGATGATCCACGAGACGCGGGTGGTGCCCTTCGATGACCATCCGCGGGTGTCGTCGTCGATCCGCCAATTCCTGGGGGACGCGCGGGCCGGGTGGGAAGGTGACACGCTGGTAGTGGAAACGCGGAATTTTCCCGCCGAGACCGCACCGCAGCGCGGCAGCGCGAAGGTGACGATGACGGAGCGGTTCACGCGGGTGTCGCCCTCGCTCGTGGAGTGGCGGGTCACCTTCGACGATCCGACCACCTGGGTGCGCCCCTGGACCTACATGATGCCGCTGACCAAGGTGCCCGACGCGCAGGAAGTGCACGAATACGCCTGCCACGAGGGCAATAACGCCATGCGGAACATCCTGAGCGCCCAGCGCGCCGCCGACCGGGCCGCAGGTAAGTAGAGGGCGGTCTTTAGACCGCCCTGCCGAGTAGTAACATTCATCCCTTCGCACCAACGAGAAGGGATTTCCGTGCAACCGACATTGCGTTCGTTCGACCTCGCGCATCTCGCGCACGTCGAGCTGCTGACTCCGAAACCCGAGCAGAGCCTCGACTTCTTCGTCAACGTCATGGGCCTCACGGAGAGCGGCCGCAAGGGCGACTCCGTCTATCTCCGTGGCTGGGACGACTACGAACACCACACGCTCAAGCTCACGGCCGCCAAGGCTGCCGGCATGGGGCATTTCGCCTTCCGGACCACCAGTCCCGAAGCGCTGGAGCGCCGCGCCGCGATTCTGGACAAGGCCGGCTTCGGCGTCGGCTGGACCGACGGCGACCTGGGGCACGGCAAGACGTTCGCGTTCAAGTCCAGCGACGGTCACGCGATGGAGATCTACTACGAGACCGAGTGGTACAAGGCGCCCGATCATCTGAAGCCGTCGCTCAAGAACCAGGCGATGCGGTTTCCCGCGCGCGGCGTCAACGCGCGGCGGCTCGATCACCTCAACCTGCTGGCCGATGACGTGCCGGGGCTCAAGGCGTTCTTCGAGGACGCGCTCGGCCTGCGCACCACCGAGATGATCGTGCTCGACACCGGGGAACTGGCCGGCGTGTGGGTCACCGCCACCAACAAGACCTACGACGTGGCCTTCACTCACGACCACTACGGCGCGGTGGGCCGCTTCCACCACGCGACGTTCGCGCTCGACTCACGCGAGGAGATCCTCCGCGCCGCGGACATCTTCCTCGAGAACGGCATCCACATCGAGACCGGCCCGCACAAGCACGCGGTGCAGCAGACTTTCTTCCTCTACGTCTACGAGCCGGGCGGCAACCGCGTGGAAGTGGCCAACGCCGGTGCGCGGCTGATGCTCGCGCCCGACTGGCAGCCGGTGATCTGGACCGAAACCGAGCGTAAGAAGGGGCAGGCGTGGGGCCTCAAGACGATCGAGACGTTCCATACGCACGGCACGCCGACGATGGAGCACTACACCGGGCCGGTGCACCCCAAGAAGTAGGCAGGTGGGCAGGCTGGGCCTGCATGTAGAGGGCGGTCTTCAGACCGCCCCTTGCTTTGTCTTCAGACCGCCCTTTGCTTCGTACTTAATTGCGGGCCTTCAGGCCCGCCTGATCAGCACGCCGCGCCGGTCTCGCGCAGCGACTTCACCGTGAACTTGGGGAGCGCGTCGGGGCGCGTGGTGGCTTTCGACTCGTCCGACGACACGGCCGGCTTCGACACCGTGCCGTTGGCGTGCACCTCCCGGCCCACGAGCTTCGACAAATCGATCGTGCCATCCGTGAACAGCTGATAGCGGGAGCCGCCCTCGCGGATGGTCACCGGCTTCGGGGCGGCCCCCTCCGGCGTCAACAAGCTCAGCGTTTCCAGCAGCAGATAGGTCTTCGCTTCCGTCCCGGGCTTGACGCAGCCGGTGACCGCCGAGGTTGTGGTGCCCTCCTTCGAATCCCGGTTGGAGCCGGGCACGGCCTTCGGCCGCGGCGCACTGCCCGGCCGTTGCCCCTGATCCGCGTAGCTGATTGTGGTGGCACAGACGCACGCCAACACCGCAGAGATCAATCGCCGTTTTGTCCTGGCCGCTGTCATGGCAGTTCTCCTGTCAGCCGGATACGGCTGGCCTCTCCAGATGGAAGTGCAAACCACGAGCCGTACAATGGAGCGCGATGCAGACCGCGATTCCGTGTTTCCAGATGCGGGGCGGGACGTCGAAGGGCGCCTACTTCCTCGCCTCCGATCTGCCCGACGACGTGGCGGCGCGCGATCGCATCCTGCTGGCCGTGATGGGCTCGCCGGACAAGCGCCAGATCGATGGCATCGGCGGCGCCGATCCGCTGACGAGCAAGGTGGCAATCGTATCGCGATCGTCACGCCCCGGCATCGATGTGGACTATCTGTTCTGCCAGGTTTGGGTGGACAAGGCCGAGGTGTCCACCCAGCAGAACTGCGGCAACATCCTGGCCGCGGTGGCCCCCTTTGCCATCGAACGCGGACTGGTGGCTCCCTGCGACGGCGAGACCAAGGTGCGGATCTTCATGGTCAACACCAGTCAGACCGTCACCGCCACCATCAAGACGCCCGGCAAGCATCCCGAGTACGAGGGTGAGGCGGCCATCGACGGCGTGCCCGGCACGGCGGCGCCGATCCCCCTCAGCTTTGCCGACACCGCCGGCTCCACGTGCGGCGCGCTGTTGCCAACCGGTCGCGCGGTGGACCTTGTCAACGGCGTCCGCGTCACGTGCATCGACAACGGCATGCCGGTCGTGGTGATGCGCGCCGATCAGATGGGCCGCACGGGATACGAAACGCGGGAGGCGCTCGACGACGACGCCGAGCTGAAGGCCCGCGTCGAGGCGATCCGGCTGGCGGTGGGGCCGATGATGAAGCTCGGCGACGTCACCGACAAGACGGTGCCGAAAATGATCCTCGTCGCGCCGCCGCGCGACGGCGGGGCCATTTCGACCCGCTCGTTCATTCCGCATCGCGCGCACGCCACGATCGGTGTGTTCGCGGCGCTCAGCGTGGCCACGGCGTGCCTGCTACCGGAGGGACCTGCCTCGGAAGTCGCCTCGGTGCCCGACGGCGCCACCCGGCGCATGCTGGTCGAGCACCCGACGGGTGCGAGCCCGGTGTCGCTCGTCGTGAACGACGCCGGCGACGTGACCGAAGGCGCCATCATCAGCACCGCGCGGCTGCTGTTCTCGGGCCAGGTCCACGTGCCGGCGCGTGTTGTTACGCCGTAGCGGCAGGCGGAAGGTCCGCCTCCACATCGTTCGTCAGCAGGACGCGCCGGTTTCGCGCAGCGACTTCACGGTGAACTTGTCAAGCGCGTCGGCGCGCGTCGTCGCCTTGTCCGGGCTCGACGCCACCGCCGGCTTCGACACCGTGCCGCTCGCCTCGACCTGACGGCCGATCAGCTTCGACAAGTCGATGGTGCCCTCAGAGAACAGCTCGTAGCGCGTGCCGCGATCGCGCGCCGACGCGGGCGGCGTGGCGGCACCGGCCGGCGCCAGCGCGCTGGGCGACTCGGCCAGTACGTAGGTCTTGGGCCCGGCCCCCGGCTGCACGCAGCCGGTGATGGTGGCCGTAGACGTTTCCTTGGAGTCGGTCTGAGCGCCGACGACGCTCGGCCGCGCCACGGGCGCCGAGCCGACGCGGGGCTGTGGACGCTGCGCGGCGTACGAGAGCGCCGCGCTGCAAACGAGCGCCACGATCGTGCCGGTCGTAATCCTTTTCTCCATCGCTGGCCTCTTGACGGGGAAGCAGAGACCTGCGGTGCCAGAGCCGTGCCAGCGGCAGCGTGCGCCGGGCGCACTCAGGCGCGCGAGCGGCCAGTCTTGGTTGAGTCAGTTATTCGACTACGACCGGTTCGCTCTTGGCGTCGAGGTTGGCCATCTCGGCCTCGATGAGCTGCTCGCCGGCCATCGCCGCGACGGGCGTGAAGGCAAGGTGGGGCAGGAAGAGCGAAGCGACGAGGCCCAGGCCCGACACGATGGTGCCGGCGACGAAGACCCGATGCAGTGCAATCGCGAACTGCATGCGGAGCTCCGGCGAGAGACTCATCGACGTCGCGCCCGCCAGCCCTTCGCCGGAAAGCGACTGGCCGGCAATGCTGCGCGACATGATGGCGCCCATGGCCGCCACGCCAATCGCGGCGCCGATGCTGCGGGCAAACTGGTTGAGCGAGGTGGCGATCCCCAGCCGCGAGCGCTCCACGCCGTGCTGCACCGCGAGCAGCAGCGACAGCATCTGGCAGCCCATTCCGGCGCCCAGCACCAGGCACGACCCGAGCAGAAGCGGATTGCCGGAGTTGACGTCGAGCCGCGTGAGCCCGATGAAGCCGAGCGTCATCAGGATGCTGCCGGCGATCGCCACCACGCGGTAACCGATGCGCACCGTGATCTTGGCGCCGACCACCGACATCGTGACCCATCCGAGAAAGAGGGGCGTGAGCACCTGGCCCGCCTGGGTGGCGGTGCCGCCCATGACCCCCTGCACGAAGAGCGGCACGAACGCGATGGCACCGAAGAGCGCCACGCCGACCAGGAACACGACCATCAGCGTGCGCGAGATCACCGGGTGTGCCAGCAGGTCCACCGGCAGAATCGGCTCCGTCTGCCGGCGCTCGACCATGACGAAGGCCACGAACAGGCCCAGCGCGATGGCTGCCCAGGTGACGATGCCCTCCTCGGCGCCGAGCGCGATGAGCAGCGCGCTGACGCACGAGAACAGCAGCGCCGCGCCGAGCCAGTCCACCTTTACCGGCGACGAGCCGCGCGAGGGCGGGTAGGCCGTGGCGATCACCGCCACGCACAGCAGCCCGAACGGGATGTTGATGTAGAACACCCATCGCCACGACAGCGCGTCGGTGATGTAGCCGCCGACCAACGGGCCGAGCACCGATGCCGTGCCCCACACGCCGCTGAAGAGCGCCTGCGTGCGCGGGCGCTCGGTCAGCGAGTAGAGCTCGCCGATGATGGTCATCGTCAGCGGGATGATGCCGCCGGCGCCGAGCCCCTGCACCGCGCGCGCGGCGACGAGCTGCAGCATCGTCTGCGAGACGCCCGCGGCGACGGAACCGATGAGGAAGGCCGCGACCGCGAACAGATACATGCGGCGGCGGCCGTAGAGGTCCGAGAGCCGGCCCCAGATCGGCACCGAGGCGGTCGAGGTGAGGAGATAGGCCGAGAAGACCCAGCTGTAATGCGCGAGCCCGCCGAGCGTGGCGATGATCGTCGGCATGGCCGTGCCGACCACAGTGGCTTCGAGCGCGCCCAGGCTCATGCCGAGCAGCAGCCCCGCCGTGATGGCCTGCCGGCGCTTGCCGAGAATGGGATAGGCGCTGTCGGCGCTGTCGGGCATGGCCTCGAAAGGGTACCACGCCGGCCGCGCGCACTATAGAATCCGCGACATGTCACACACGATGGCCCGGTCGATCGGTGCGTTCATCACGGTTGCCGCCCTCGTCGTCGCGGCGCGTCCGGTCCACGCGGCCGCGTCGTGCGAGGGGCTCACGGCGTTGACGGCATCGCCCGGTGGCGCGCCGCTGCAGGTGACGCTCGCACGGCCGGTAGCTGCCGGCGCGTTCGCGCCGCCAAGCGGCGTCCCCGACGGTCCGCCCGCGGCCAGCAGCCCCTACGCCGCGCTGCCGGCGTTCTGCCGCGTGGCCATCACGCTGCGCCCCGGCCCGAAGTCGGATGTGAAGACCGAGGTGTGGATGCCGGCGAGCGGCTGGAACGGCAAGCTGCAGGTGGTTGGCAACGGGGGCTTCGCCGGCACGATCGGCTACCGCGCCATGGCCACCGCGCTGGCCGCCGGATATGCCGCCGCGAGCACCGACACCGGCCACACTGGACCGGCCGCCAACACGTTCGCTACCGAGGATTCGACGCTCGATTTCGCCTACCGCGCCATCCACGAAACCGCCGTCGCCGCGAAGCGGGCGGTGGACGGCTTCTACGGGGCCGCACCGAAGTTCGCCTACTTCAACGGCTGTTCGACTGGCGGGCGGCAGGCGCTGACGGCGGCGCAGCGCTATCCCGACGACTTCACCGGCATCGTCGGCGGCGCGCCCGCGATCTTCACCACCAAGCAGGCGTTCGGGCAGCTGTGGTTCTACCAGGCGATTGCGACCGGCGACGGCGCGATCCCGAAGGAGACGCTGCCGCTGATTCACGAGGCCGTGCTCGCGGCGTGCGACGGGCTCGACGGCGCGAAGGACGGCGTGCTCGAGAACCCGCTCGCGTGCACGTTCGACCCTGGCGTGCTGGCCTGCAAGACGGGCGCGGCGCCACCGTCGTGCCTGACCGCGCCGCAGGTCGAATCGGTCCGGAAGATCTACGCCGGCGCCTCCCACGCGACGACCGGCGAGAAGATCTTTCCGGGCCTCGAACGCGGCAGCGAGTTGGGCTGGTCGCCGGTGCCGGTGAGCTACGCGGTGGACTACTTCAAGCACATCGTGTTCAAGAACGCGTCGTGGGACCCGGCCACGCTCAACTTCGGCGGCGACGTGGCCGAGGCCTATCCGGCGGCGCACCAGATCTTCGACGCCAACGACCCGCGTCTCGGCGCGTTCACCAGCCGCGGCGGCAGGCTGCTGATGTATCAGGGCTGGGCCGAGCCCGGCATCCCGCCGGGTCACATCGTGAACTACTACGCGAAGGTGAAGGCACAGACCGCCGGGGCCGCCAGCGCGGTGCGGCTGTTCATGGTGCCCGGTATGGGCCACTGCGGGGGCGGCGACGGTGCCAGCACCTTCGACATGGTGGCGGCGCTCGACAAATGGGTCGAGACGGGCACCGCACCAGAGCAGATTCCAGCCTCGCGCGTGCGCGGTGGCAAGGTCGATCGGACGCGGCCGCTTTGTGCCTACCCGCGCTATGCGCGCTATTCGGGCACGGGCAGCATGGACGAGGCCGCGAACTTCGCCTGCGTGACGCCGTGATCGCCAGGGCCAGGGCGGTCTAAAGACCGCCCTCTACGTACTACGCACGCCGGATGTAGCGGGCGGTCTTTAGACCGCCCGGCGGTCATTGCTGCCGCTCGAGGAGCCAGGAGAGCGGCTTCAGCGCCTTCTCCAACAGCGGACGCCGCAGCCAGGCGTCGTGCGTGATCTCAGTGCTCTGAGCGAGGTCCGTCTCGAAGTCCTGCCGCAGGCGCGTCGCGACGTCATGATCACAGAACGCGACGTTCACTTCGTCGTTGTGCTCGAACGACCGGTTGTCGAAGTTGGTCGTGCCGACGATCGCCCAGCGGTCGTCGATCATCAGCACTTTTGCGTGCGTCATGCCCGGCTGGTACTCGAAAATGCGGACGCCCTTCTCCAGGAGCTGATCGTACAGCCGTCGGCTCGCCAGGCGCACCAGCCGCTGATCCGTGCGGGGCCCCGGCACCAGCACGCGAATGCGTACGCCGCGCGCCACGGTTTCCACGAGCGCGCGCCGCAGCGTCTTATCGGGAAGGAAGTAGGGCGTGTGAATGTCGATCGACTTTCGCGCGCACGCCATCAGGAGTTGAAAGGCGACGCGCGACGCCGTGGCCCGGTCCGACGGTGAGCTGCGGATGACGAGCGCGTCCACCGGGCCGGCGCTCGCGAGCGGCGGCCAACAGGCCGGCGAGGTGAGGATTTCGCCCCCGCACTCCAGCCAGTTTTCGGCGAACACTCCCTGAAGCGAGGCCACCACCGGGCCCTCCACCCGAACCATCGTGTCGCGCCAGGCGGGGTCGTCGGGGCCGGAGGCCTCGTGCCACCAGTCGGCCACGCCGGCGCCGCCGACGAACGCGATGCGCCCGTCCACGATCAACAGCTCGCGGTGGGTGCGGTTGTTGGCCCGGTGCAGCCGATACCACTTGAGCGGCTGGTAGTAGTCCAGGCGGCAGCCGGCCTCGGTCAGCCGTGCCGCGGCGGCCGACCACTTCATCCGGGAGCTGCCGATGGCGTCCAGAACCACCCGCACCTCCACACCCGCGCGGGCCCGCTCGGCCAGCGCCTCCACGATCTGATCGGCGATATGGCCGGGTTGGAAAATGTAGGCCTCGACGTTTATAGAGTGGCGCGCCTCGCCGATGGCGGCGAGCATGGCGGGGTAGAAGTGGGCGCCGTTGGTCAGCACCTCCACCCGCTGACCCTTGTGGAGGCGGGTCTGGCATTCTTCCTCCAGGACCCGAAGCAGGTGCGCTTCGCCGCTGGCGGGGCCAGTGAAGTGGTAGTCGATGCGGGGAGTGAACAGGAGAACGAGGACGAACCAGACCAGAAAGCCCAGACCGACCAGCGAAACGAAGGTCCAGCCCCCCACTGCGGTTCCGCCGTTCAGCTCCGGTAATTGCCGAACTGGAGCGCCACGCCGAAGTCGGCTTCACGGAGCAGCCGCATCACCTCCTGCAGGTCGTCGCGGGACGGGGACGTGACGCGAAGCTGGTCGCTTTGGATGCTGGCCTGAACTTTCTTGAGTTTGTGGTCCTTGAGGAACTTGACGATGTCGCGGGCCTTCTCGGAGGGGATCCCCTGCTGGAGCGTGATGTCCTGACGCACCGTGGAGTTGCCGGCCGGCGTGATCGTCCCGCGGGTAAGGTTGCGAACCGGAACGTTGCGCCGGACCAAACGGGTCTGGACGATGTCCCACAGCGCGTTCAGCTTGAATTCGTCGTCGGCGGAGAGCGTCAAGAGTGATTCCTGAGGGTTGAAGTCGATGGCGGCTTTGGACCCCTTGAAGTCGTAACGCTGGGCCACTTCCTTCCGCGCCTGGTTGAGCGCGTTGTCCACCTCCTGCAGATCCACGTTGGAGGTGATGTCGAATGAACACTGCGTGGACATAGCCGGACACTATGCTGTCACAGCCTAACCTGTTTAGGGTAGAGACTTTCGGCGCATCGGCTGAAACGATTGCGCGGTCCCGTTCGTATGATGGGGAACGAATAAGGATCGAAGGAACAACGCATGGGTGATGCTGGAGAAGGACTCGTCGACGCGGAATCCCGCCTCGCCGAGCGGATGGAAGAACGGGAACAGGAGAAACGTCAGGCGCGTCTCGCGCCGAGCACGGCCGATCCCGAGCGTACGCGTGAGATCGAATCGCTGCGGCTCGCCAAGACGGAGATGCAGCGCCAGCTCGATCTGACCACGCACGAAGTGCGCCGGGCTCAGCTCTCCCAGGCCATCAACGAAATCGACAAGCGGCTCAAGGCGTTGTCGAAATAGCCGCCGGGCGCGCTTCCGCGCTCGACGGCCCTGCTCGTGTCCACGCTCGCGCTGCGGTATCACGAGGCCACCAAACACCACTTCCAGCG
>Ga0070675_100004526_pt1 | contig 10616 bp, 8 predicted proteins | sample KBSM43metaG_FD_65343 | JGI IMG/M metagenome (GOLD analysis project Ga0070675, IMG submission 65343) | Miscanthus rhizosphere microbial communities from Kellogg Biological Station, Michigan, USA - KBS M4-3 metaG | ecosystem: Host-associated > Plants > Roots > Rhizosphere > Soil ...
TGGCTGTGGAACTAGGCCACTAGGGCCGCGGACTTCGGCTTCGGTGAGCTGGGTAAGGCGGGTGGGCGGATAAGGACGTAGCGAGGGGAAGGTCAGGTACGCCGGCGGCGGGCGCGCACTGTGATTGCCAGTGCCGTCAGACCGACGCCGAGCAGGAGGAGCGCGGCGGGTTCGGGCACGACGCTCAGCCGGTCCAGTTTCGTTTCGCTCTCCGGTTTCGCGTCCGGTGCGCCGGCTCGAGCCAGCGGTTCAAGCGGTGCCAGAGCGATCAGGGTACAGAACACAACGGCGGCGTACGACAAAGGGGACGTCATCACTACTCTCCGAGTCTTCGATCACTTGCCCTCAGCCAAGGGGTAGCCGAGCAAGGAGCGATGATGACACGAACCTAGGAAAAACCTAGCACGGCGATAGGATTTCTAACGGATTTTGCGCGGAGTAGGCGGGTGAGTAGAGTAGCGGACGGCCGCCGCGCGCGCCCACGTTCGCGCAGTGCACCGGCAGGAGGCAAATGATGAGGTCGCTCCCCGAAATCACGGCTGATTCACGCTGGCGAGTGGCCCTCGTCGTCCTGATGGCCGTGCTGTGCGCGGTGCCGGCCACCTCGCAGTACCTGAAACGCCTCGACCCGAAGACGCCGAGACTGCCTGACGGCAAGCCGAACATGTCAGCTCCGACGCCGCGCCTCCCGAACGGACGGGTCGATCTCGGCGGCCTGTGGAACGCCGTCGACGGCCGCTTTCTCACCAACATCTCGCGCCGTGCCGGCATCGAGCCGCCGTTTCAGCCCTGGGCAGCGGCCCTTTTCAAGGAACGCCAGGACAACGAGGGCCGCGACCGCCCGTCCGGCCGCTGTCTGCCGAAGACGATCCCCGACGCGATGCTGGTCCCGAACTATCCGTGGAAGTTCGTGCAGACGCCCGAACTGACGGTCATCCTGTTCGAGAACTTCACGCAGTACCGGCAGATCTTCACCGACGGCCGCGACTACCCCGACGAGCGCGCCCCCACCTGGTTCGGCTACTCGCTTGGCAAGTGGGACGGCGACGTCTTCGTGGTGGACACGCTCGGCTTCAACGACAGGAGCTGGCTCGACGACGGCGGTCACCCGCGCAGCGAGGCCATGAAGGTGACCGAACGGTTCCGGCGCCTCGACTACGGGCACCTGGAGATCGACTTCACGTTCGACGATCCGAAGGCCTACACGAAGCCGTGGACGGTAACCGTGCCGTTCGTCCTGCTGCCCGACACCGAGATCATCGAAAACGTCTGCGAGAACGAAAAAGACGTCGCGCACATTTTCTCTGAGAAGAAATAGCGGTCTGGCAGCCCCACCTGACTCACCAGACCGACCCGACCCACCTGACCATCAAGAGGAAACATGGCGTCCCTGATTGAGGCAATCGACATCAAGCGCAAGATGTACTTCGAGTTCGAAGGGGCGCCGTACCACTGCCTCGACGTTGAGGTGTCGAAACCGACCGCCCGCGGCGGCCAGACGCTCGTGCGCGTCAAGATGCGCAACCTGCTGACGCGCGCGGTGTTCGACAAGACCTTCAAGGCGGGCGAGAAGTTCGCGGAGCCGGACCTCTCGACCTCGGCGGCGTCGTTCCTCTATTCGGATTCCGCCGGCTTCCACTTCATGGACCAGGAGAACTACGAGACCCTGACGCTCGGCGCCGACCTGGTGGGCGACGATCGCGAGTTCCTCACCGACAACCTGGTCGTCCAGATCAACAAGCTCGAAGGCCGGCCCTTCGGCATCCAGCTGCCCACCATCATCGAGCTCGCGGTCGCGTCGACGGAACCGGCCGTGCGAGGCGACACCGCGAGCGGCGCGGTCACCAAGGCCGCCACGCTCGAGACTGGTCTCGAGATCCGCGTGCCCCTCTTCATCAAGGAAGGCGAGAAGGTGAAAGTCCACACCGAGACGCGCGAGTTCGCCGGCAGGGCGTAGGGGCCGCCTTCAGGCGGCCCAGATGTGGCTGCGGGTCTTAGACCGGTGCCCAGGAAGGCGCGCGACCTGCTGCTCTCGACTCCCGGCGCGAGCGCGGGGTGTTGGCGCTGCGCCGGCCCGTCTCCGCTGTGGGGCCTGCGTCGATGTACAGGCAGGCCGGCTCCGGCCAACACCCACGCTCACGTCGGTCGCTGGCCCGCAGCGCTGAGTGTGGCCGCGGATCTTCAGACTCAGGCGGCGCCGGAGGCACGGTTGACCGTTCGGGTGCTTGCACACTGGGCGATGGCCGCCATCAAGTCGCGGGCGTCGACCGGCTTCACCAGGTGGAACCGGAAACCGGCGTCGAGCGCGCGCCGCGTGTCGGCCGCCTGACCGTACCCGGTCACCGCGATGAGCGCGGGACACTCGTCCCGCTGCCGCAGCACCTGCGCTACCTCGTAGCCGTTCATGCCGGGCAGGCCTATGTCGAGCACGACGACGTCCGGACGCCACGACTCGACGCGCTGCACCGCGTCCATCCCGTTGTGCGCCATGGCGACGACGTGGCCATCGGTCTGCAGGAGCATCGCGAGGCTCTCGGCGGCATCCACGTTGTCGTCCACGACCAGGATCCGCACCGGAAATACAAGCATGGCGGCCGCCGGGGCGGGCGGCGCGGCGACGGGCCCGGCCGCGGCGATGGCCGGCAGACGAATCGCGAAAAGGCTACCGCGGCCGACACCCTCGCTCTGTGCCGACACTTGACCCTGGTGCAGTTCGACGATCTTCTTCACCAGCGTGAGGCCGATGCCGAGCCCTCCCCGCGATCGTTCGAGGGACCGGTCGGCCTGCACGAACGGCTCGAAGACGCGCGGCAGCACGTCGGCGGGAATGCCGGCGCCGCCGTCCCGCACCTCGATCATCACCTCGCCGTCGGCTGCCAGGGCCGCGAGGTGGATGGGCGCGCCGGCATGCGAATACTTGCTGGCGTTGTTCAACACGTTGGCGATCACTTGCGCGAGCCGCACCGGATCGCCGTGCACCGTCACCGGCCGGTCGGGCAGGCGCACGACGAGCTCCTGCCGTTGCGCGTCGATGAGCGGGCGCGACGTCTCCACGGCCATCGCGATGGCGTCGGCGATATTCAGCGGTTCGCGCCGCAGTTCGACCTTGCCGCGCAGCACGCGTGACACGTCGAGCAGGTCGTCCACCAGCCGCACCAGATGCTGCACCTGGCGGTCGATCACCGCGTGCAGCCGCTGACCCTCGGCGTCGGGCTGGTGGCGCATCTTGAGCAGTTGAACCGCGGTGCGGATCGGCGCGAGCGGGTTGCGGAGCTCGTGTCCGAGCAGAGCCAGGAAATCGTCCTTCTCCCGGTCGGCCTGCTTGAGTCCGTCCTCCGCGAGCCGCCGCTCGGTGACGTCCATCATCGACAACAGCAGCACGGTCACCGGCGCCGTCGTGTGTCCCGGACGGGTGACGACGTCGCCCCGCGTGACGACCCAGCGGATCGAGCCGTCGCCGTGGATGAACCGGAACTCCTGCGCGTAGGCCTCGCCGTGCCGCGCCGCGTGCGCCAGCCCTGCGAGCACGTGCGCGCGATCGTCGGGATGGATGCGGTCGTGGAGATCGGCGAGCGCAATCGGGCCGTTCGACGGCAGGCCGCAGATCTCGCGGCAGCGCGGGTCGGCCAGTACGTCGTCGTCGTCCGGCACCCACGTCAGGGTCCCGAGCTGCGCGATCTCGAGCGCCAGGCGCGCGCGCTCCTCGCTCTCGCGCAGCTGGATCTCCGCGAGCCGGCGTTCGTGGATGTCGGTGCAGGCGCCCACCCACTCTTCCACGGTGCCGTCGGCGCCCCAGCGCGGCACGGCCCGCGAGGTGTACCAGCGGTAGGACAGCGTCGGCGCGTTCCACAGCCGCGTCTCGATGTCGACGGGCCGCGGGTTGGCCAGCGCGTCGCGCCACAGGGCCTGCACCTGCTCGCGATCGTCGGAGTGCACCGCCGCGCACCACCCCCAGCCGCCATAGCTCGAGGCCTCCTGCCCGGTTGACGCCTCCCACGATTCCTGCGGCGGCGTGAAGCCGCCCGCGGCATCGGCGGTCCAGACGATGGCCATCGACGCGTCCACCAGCGAGCGGTAGCGGTTTTCGCTGGCCCGCAGGCGATCCTCGGCTTCGTGGCGCTCGGCAATGTCCTCGACGATGGCGATGAGGCCCTCGGGCTCGCCGTCGCCGTCGAGCAGCGGCGCCATCGACACGTGCACCCACACCGACGAGCCGTCGGGGCGCCGGTAGCGCTTGTCGATGGCGATCTCGTTCACCGCGCCAGCGGCCACTTTCTCGATCAGGCGCGCGTGGGACGGCCAGTCGTCCGGGTGGGTGATCTGCTCGCAGGTGAGGCCGATGGTGCCCTCGATTGACCGGCCGGCGATGTCGGCCATGCGGCGGTTCACGCGCGTGAGCCGGCCGTCGAGCGACAGCAGCGAGATGCCGAGCGACGCCTGGCCGAACATCGCCTCGAGCCGCGCCGCCTGCCGCCGCGCCTCGCGGTTCGCGGCCTCGCGGGCGCGCGCGAAGGCGGCGATGAGTAGGGTGATGCCGGCGAAGACGGCCGCCTGCGTGGCGTGCAGCATGCCCCAGCCCTGGGGATCGGTCAGCGCCTGGTAGGTGTTGATCGCGAGAATCGCCAGCGCGACCGCCAGCAGCGCGGGCCGGAACCCGCCGAACCACGCGGAGAGAATGATGGCGACGAGCGGCGCCGCGTAGGGCCGCGCCTGGCCGAACGCCAGGCCGGTGCTGAACCAGGTCGCGGCGCCCGACAGCAGCAGCGTGAGGGCGTAGCCCCGCGCGTTCACGTGCTCGCGAAACGATTTCACTGGCTCCAGGCTTGACATGGGCGCTCCTAGCTAGGGGCTGTCGCGCCGGCCCGTCATGCGGGCGGATGCAAGAGTATCGCTTAGTCCACTACGTCGGCGAGGGTCACCGCGACGTTGCGGTCGCCGCTCGCCATCCGCAGGAACGCCACCACGTCGAGGAGTTGCTGCAGGGTGAGGCGCGAGGCGTAGTCGTTCGGCATCACGCTGCTCTGCTGTCGCGCCGACGCGGTGATGTCGGCCTTGGGGATGGTGCGCAGGATCGGCGGCAGCGAGGACGTGTCGTAGAAGAGCAGCGCGTCCTTCGTCTCACCCGACCTGATGCCGGTGAGGATCGCGCCGGTCCTGGTGGTGAGGCGGACCGTACTGTAGGCCGGGTCGGCCGAGCGGTGCGGCACCACGATGATCTTCTGGAAGATCTGCTTTGGCGACTGGCCGGCGATCTTGGACATCAGGTCCGGGCCGACCGATCCGCCGCGGCCCTCGACCGAGTGGCACACCGAGCAGCTGCGCGCCGAGCCCTTCATGAAGAAGATCGCCTGGCCGGCGTGGGATCGCCGCGCAGGCCGGCGGGCGCGGGGCCGTCGGGTGCCTGCAGCCGCACGACGTAGCGCGCGATGTCGGCGATCTCGGCCGCCGACATGGTGCTGGCGAACCCGGGCATCATCGTGCCCGGCCGCCCGTCCTGGAGCACCTTGCGCACGTAGTCGGCGGTGAACTTCGCGCCGCGCAGCGCCGGACCCACGCCGCCGATGCCGGCCTGCCCGTGGCACACCTGGCAGGTGGTGGCAAAGAGCTCGGCGCCGCCGGCCGAGGCCGGCGGGCGCGGGATCTGCGCCGCGGCCGAACCGGCGAACACGACCAGACCGATCGCGGCGGTGATGGCGAGCGCGGCGCACCGGGGTGCGCGCGTCGTCATTTCGATCCCCGGCTCTGTTGCGCCGCCGCGAGCCGCTCGAGGAGCGGCTCGGTCTGCTCGAGCGAGAGGCACGCGTCCGTGATGCTCTGGCCGTAGGCCGCCTGTCCCGGCACGTAGTCCTGCCGTCCTTCGACGAGATGACTTTCGAGCATCGTGCCCATCACATGCCACGAGCCCGCGGCGACCTGGTCGGCAATCGCGGCCGCCACGGCCGCCTGCTTCCGGTGGTCCTTCTGGCTGTTGCCGTGCGAGCAGTCGATCATCACGGTCTCGCGCAGGCCGCGCGCCCGCAGCCGTCCGCACACCTCGTCCACGTGCGAGGCGTCGAAGTTGGGGCCGGTGCGCGAGCCGCCGCGCAGGATTACGTGGCAGGTGTCGTTGCCGCTGGTCTCGAAGATCGCCGACACGCCCTGCTTCGTCACCGACGGAAACAGGTGCGGCGAGCGCGCCGACAGGACCGCGTCCACCGCCGTCTGCGTGCTGCCGTCGGTCCCGTTCTTGAACCCGACCGGCATCGACAGGCCCGACGCCAGCTCGCGGTGGACCTGGCTCTCGGTGGTGCGCGCGCCAATCGCCACCCACGACGTGAGGTCGGCGATGTACTGCGGGATCTGCGTGTCGAGGAACTCCGACGCCGTGGGCAGGCCCATGTCGTTCAGATCGACGAGCAGCTGCCGGGCCAGGCGGAGCCCCTTGTTGATGTGGAAGCTCTCGTCGAGATCGGGGTCGTTGATGAGGCCCTTCCAGCCGACCGACGTGCGCGGCTTCTCGAAATAGCTCCGCATCGTGACGATGAGCTCACGCGCGTAGCGTTCCTTGAGCGGCAGCAGCCGGCGGGCGTAGTCCACGGCCGCCTTCGTGTCGTGGATCGAGCACGGGCCGACCACCACCACCAGGCGCGGGTCCGCGCCGGTGAGGACGTCGGCAATCGTCTGTCGCGTCGTCGCCACCACGTCCGCTGCACGGTCGGTGATGGGGATCTCCTCGAGCAGGATGGCTGGCGGCAGCAGCGGCCGCACCTGGGTGATGCGGAGGTCGTCGATACGGTTCAACACGGTTGGATGGGGTCAGCGCACGCCGGCGGCGTCGAAATCCAGATTGTGGGTGACGCGCGCATTCGAGTTGCGGAACGTCTCCACCAGCAGCTGAATCCGCCGCCGGGCCTCGGCCAGGTCGGATACGCCCAGGTTGATGTTCAGCAGATCGATGTACCAGGGCAGCTTGCCGCTGCCGAGCACGTAGACCTCGGCGATCTCGCGCGCGATCGGCAGCGTCGTGGTCTTGGAGTTGTCGTGGACGTCGCGGTTGCCGGCCTTGAGCAGCTTGTCGTACTCCTCGGTCAGCAGCCGCCGGTACAGATCGGCGGTCAGCGCGTCGCCCGCCTTCACCCCCGAGGCCAGGTCGTCCTCGGTGAAGCGCGCGTTCTTGTGGAGCCATTCCCACAGGATGCTCAGGCGAATCTCGCCGGTCGCCATGTCTTCCATCAGGTAGAGCACGTCGTCGTTGCCGAAGAAGTCGGCGGGCTTCAGCGCCGCCGCCTGCATGCCCTGGCCGAAGGCGTTGCCGTACTGAATGGCGACGCTGAGCAGATCGCGCGCCCCGCGCACCGTGCGCGGCGCCGGCTCGAGCAGCGTGAGGCCCGCGGCGTCGTCGGCGGTGTAGGTGAGCGGCGGGAACAATCGCCCGAGCTGATTGGCCTGTCCGGTCTTTTCCCACACCGGCCGCACGATGTGCACCATCTTCCAGTGCGCCACCCACTTGCCGCTGGCGCCCTCGCGCTGTTCGCGCTCTCCGCCGGCCACCGCGCGCTGCATTGCCCTGGCCACGCCTTCCTCGGAACCCACCGGGATGTTCGGCTCCATCCCGCCCTGCCACAACGCGTACTGGCTCCTGGCGTCGGGGGTGTTGACGGCCCGGCGCACGCGGTCCTCGTAGTTCCGCATGTAGCCGTAGGTCATCGTGATCGCGTCGATGTTGGGGTTGACGAACGCCGGATCCCACGCCAGTGCGTCCGACACGCTGTTGATGTAGTCCCAGCGGCCGGTGTTGAAGCCGACGAAGCGCGCGCCCAGCGCCGCCCGGATTTCCGCCAACTGGAACACCGCCTCGAGCTGCTCGACCAGCACGTAGGTCTTCACCGTGCCCACCGGGAGGCCGAGATGGGCCTCGAGCCGCGCGATCATGTCGTGCCACAGCGCCGCTTCCTCGGCGGTCTGGATCTTCGGCAGATACAGCACCAGCGACGATCCGTCGGCGCGCAGCTGCGCGTGGTTGTTGACCACGTAAGTGGCCAGGTCGACGATCGAGGCCGAGAAGCCGCCGCCGCTGCGCCGCACGTGCCGATCGTCGAGGTGCAGGCCGCGGGCACGGAAGATCCTGGTCGTGAACGAGAGCTGCTTCGACCAGTCGTCGATGATCGGGCGGCCGAGGAACGACTGCGCCCAGGCGTTCATTTCAACTGCGACGCCTTCGGCCGCGCCCAGGAACACCCGATCCCGATGAATCGCCAGCTTGAGGTTGCGCTGGTTGTCGAGCGACATCGTCGAGAGCTGGCCGAGCGCGTCCTCGCCGTCGAACATCCAGCCGTCGGCGCCCGAGAGCAGCGCGTAGGCGACGTTGCGGATGCTGCGGTCCAGCGGCGTGCCCGGCTTGGCGCCGGGGCCCGTGCCCTGGATCCACTGACGCTGCAGGTCGTCCGGGATGGCGCTGCCGGTGAACCGGCCTTCGCGCGCGTCAGCCACCGTGAGGCTGGAGCGGGCGATCCGGCTGGATGGGTCGAGAAACGCGATCCCTTCTTTGTTCTTGGCGCGCTGCGCCCGCCGCTCGAGGCGGGCCGCCATGACCGCGCGACGGTCCTCGTCGAGCGGCGCCAGCTCGTGCAGCGCCTCGACCACAGCGGGCGTGAGCACGTCGGAGTAATCGGTGAGAGCGTCAGGACGTATTTCGAGCGGAGGAGCAGGCATAGGAACTGTTTATGGTAGTCAATCGGGCGGATTTTCGCCCACTGCGGCCCGGGATCGGCGCCGCCGCAGCGCCCCCCCGCGAGCCGGGGTCGCCGGAACCGGGCTTGCGCTGGAGGGCGGTATGCCGCGACCCAGCCGCCGGAGGAATATACCCACGTGCCCTTTCGCGTCGCCCTTACGGTCCGAGCCCTTCTTTTCGTCCTGATCGCGAACCCCGGATGGGCACAGACGCCGCCGCCGAACGCGCCGCCAGCGGCTGGTCAGGACACGGTGCCGCCACTCGATATCCACGTGGTCGTCGTCGGCACGACGCCGTTGCCCGGTGTCGAGCAGCCGGTCGATCGCGTTCCGGCCCCGGTGCAAACCTTCACCTCGCGCGATCTCGAGCGGAGTGGGGCGCTCGACGTGTCCGAGTTGGCCGCTCGCCGCATGACTGGCGTACACGTCAACGAGATGCAGGGCAATCCGTTCCAGCCCGACGTCAACTATCGCGGTTATACCGCGTCGCCGCTGCTCGGCACGCCGCAGGGCCTGTCGGTCTACATGGACGGCGTCCGTCTGAACCAGCCGTTCGGCGACATCGTGAGCTGGGATCTCATTCCCAGTTCCGCCATCGCCTCCACCACCCTGATGCCGGGGTCGAACCCGTTGTTCGGCCTGAACACGCTGGGAGGTGCCCTGTCGATTCAGACCAAGAGCGGCATCACGCATCCCGGCACCATGCTTCAGGCGAGCTACGGGAGCGACGTGCGCCGCGCGTTCGACTTCGAGCACGGCGGCACCCACGCCGGCGCCGTGAACTGGTACCTCGCGGGCACCCTCTTTGCCGAAGACGGCTGGCGCGACGACTCACCCTCCGACGTGCGCCAGATCTTCGGCAAGGTGGGCTGGGAACGCAGCCGCGGCTCGCTGGCGCTGACGCTCGCGCACGCGAGGAACGACTTGAACGGCAACGCGCTGCAGGAACTCCGCCTGCTGGATCGCGACGCCGCCAGCGTGTATACGAAGCCGGACGAAACCCACAACCGGGCGACGTTCGTGAACGCCGCGCTCCGACACGCCGGCCCGGCGGGGCTCGCCTTTTCCGGCAACGTCTATTACCGCGACATCGACACGCGGACGTTCAACGGCGACGTCAACGAGGATTCGCTCGACCAGTCCCTTTACCAGCCGACTCCTGCGGAGCGCGCGGCGCTGATTGCGGCGGGGTACACGGACGTGCCGGCCTCGGGCGCCAACGCCGAGAACACGCCGTTTCCGTATTGGCCCTGCCTCGGCAACGTGCTCCTCGGCGACGAGCCCGCCGAGAAGTGCAACGGGTTGCAGAACCGGACGCAGACCGGGCAGCACAATGGGGGCGTCTCGGGCCAGGTGACGCATTTCGGCACCTGGGCGGTCCGTCGGAACCAGTTGACCGCAGGCGTCGCCTTCGACCGGAGCCGTGCCGAGTTCACGCAGGCGTCACAGCTCGGGTACCTGAACCCCGATCGCAGTATCACGGGCGTGGACGCCTTCGGTGACGGCGTGACGGGCGGCACCGTCGATGGCGAGCCGTACGACACCCGCGTGGATCTCGACGGGCTGACCAGGACGTGGAGCGCCTACGCAACCGACACGCTGTCGTTCGGCGACCGGGCGCACCTCACGCTGTCGGGCCGCTACAACCGCACGTCCGTCGAGAACCGCGACGGCATAAGGCCCGGCGGCGGGGCGGGCTCGCTCGACGGCTCGCACGTGTTCTCACGCCTGAACCCCGCCGCCGGCATCACCGTCAACGCTTCGCGCGCGATCAACCTCTACGCCGGCTACAACGAGGGCAGCCGGGCCCCCACGTCGATCGAGCTCGGGTGCGCCGATCCGGAGCAGCCGTGCAAGCTGCCGAATGCGATGGCGGGCGACCCTCCGGTGGCGCAGGTGGTGACCCG
>Ga0070675_100004529_pt1 | contig 10610 bp, 4 predicted proteins | sample KBSM43metaG_FD_65343 | JGI IMG/M metagenome (GOLD analysis project Ga0070675, IMG submission 65343) | Miscanthus rhizosphere microbial communities from Kellogg Biological Station, Michigan, USA - KBS M4-3 metaG | ecosystem: Host-associated > Plants > Roots > Rhizosphere > Soil ...
CGTTCCAGGTGCACGAGCGCCTGAGCGAGGTGGGCGGCCACTGCCTGCAGTGAGTACCGCCAGGCCCGGCGTTCGGCCAGGTCACGGGCGCGGCTGGCGAGCTGGGCAGCCTCGTGGACCGATCCGTACATCACCTCGAGCAGGGCAAGGTGACCGGCGGCGTTGATCTCGACCAGCTCCACGCCGGCCGTCCGGGCCGCGGCTGTCGCGGCCCGCAGGTCACCGGCTGCGATGTCCGGCTGCCCTGTCCACAGAAGGGCGACACCCCTGCTGTTCAAGGCGATGGCGGAGTACTGGGCGGCCGTTGCCGCGTCGGCGAACGGGGATCTGGCGAGCACGGTGAGCAGGTCGTTTTCGACCGCGACCACCGCCGGCATGTCACCGATCGCCCGGTCCGCCGCCACCTGCAGGGCCATCATCAGCACCTCGACCCGGTCGCGGGTATCGTCCGGCCGGTCCCGCAGCAGGGTACGGGCCCGGGCCAGCGATGTCGGGATCGCTTCGTAGTCACCGGTGTGGAACTGGAGCAGCGCGGCGCACGCCATCAGTTCCGGCGTCGAGGTCAGCTGTTCACGCGGCACCTGATCGATGACCTTGACCAGAGCCGTGCGCTGGGCGGAGAGGATGAGCGGAGCGGCCCGGCCGGTCACCAGCTGGCCCACGTACGGCCAGTCCCGGGCCTGGACCGCGTGGGTCAGCGCCTCGAGCACCGAGTTGGTGGTGGCGTACCAGCGCGCCGCCCGCCGATGCAGTTCGGACACCGCCGCCGGCATCTCCACCTCCAGGCGGTGTGCCAGGACGTCACGCAGCAGCTGGTGATACCGGAACCAGACGGGCTTCGGTCCGAGCCGGACAACGAAGTCGACGTCGTGCTCCAACTGCTCGAGCATCCGCTGACCGTCGTCGCCCATGGTGATCGCGTTGGCCAGGTCGGCACACAGGCGGTCGCAGATGCTCGTCTCCAGGAGGAACGTGCGCTGCCGCGGCGGACGATCGGCCAGTACCTCGTCGGTCAGGTAGGCGTCGATCCCGCGCGCGTCGCCGGCGAAGTCGGCGATCGAGCGGGTGCCGCCGTTGCCCGTCAGAAACGCGGCCCCGACGTGCAGTCCCACCGCCCAGCCGTCGGTCCGGTCCAGCAGCATGGCCACGTCGCTCCGGCTCAGGCTCAGGCCATGGCCGCTGACCAGGGCCATCACCTCGGCCGTGGTGAAAGCCAGGTCGTCGGCCCGGATCTCGCCGATCTGGCCGGCCGGCCGCAACCGGCGCAGATCCAGCGCCGGCTCCGTCCGGCTGATCAGGATCAGCCGGACCGGCGGATACCGGAGCAGGTCGGCCAGGTCGCCCAGAATCTGGGGATCGTCGATCTCGTGGAAGTCGTCGATCACCAGCACCGTCTGCTCCGGTACGCGGCTGAGCCCGTCGGCGATCCGCAGCCGGCGTTCCCGTGCGTCCTTGGGAACCGAACCCATGTCGTTGAGTGGATTGTCCGCGGTCACGGCACCGGCGACACGCAGCGCCGCCACGACGTACGCCCAGAAGGTCTGCGGGTCGTTGTCCCGGCGGTCCAGGCTCAGCCAGCCGACCGGAGCGGTCCTCGTGCCGGCCCACGCGGAGACCAGCATGGTCTTGCCCCAGCCGGCCCCGGCGCGAACCACGGTCACCGGGCCGCGGGCAGCACGGTCGAGCAGGGCGAACAAGCGCCGCCGGTCGATACCACCGCGTACCATGCGCGGCCGCGCCGTCTTGGCAACGACCAACGGCAGCAGCTCCCCGGAACCGCCCGGCGGAACCGACGGCGTCAACGCCGACGTCGCTGCCACTGCACCACCTCACCGACCCCCGGGACGCCGCTGCGCAAGCGAAACACGAACAATTGCCCCGCTGCAATGTTTTTGCGTCGACCGCAACAGCTCTGAGGCGCGGGATCGGGTCAACCCGGTCCCGGCGGGTGAAATGACATTGACGTCGGCCGGCCCGCGGTCCAGGGTGGCGACGGGTTCGACAGAACGACGTCGACAGCTACCAGCCGGGGGGCGCGGTGCACCCAGGTTCCGCGCCGGATACTCGGACGCACAGACGCACCGGCTCGATGCTTGCCCTGGCCACGGTCGGCTATCTGGTCAGCGCGTGGGCGTGGGCGTTGTTGGCGCCGCTGGCCCCCGCGCTGCGCGAGATCCTCGGGTTGACGGCGCTCGAGCAGGCCCTGGTGGTGTCGGTACCGGTGGTCGTCGGTGCGGCGGGCCGGATCCCGGTCGGGGCGCTGACCGACCGGCTCGGCGCCAAAACCATGTTCCTGCTGGTCGCGGCGGCGACGATCGCGGCCCTCCTGGTCCTCGCAGCGGTCGGGTACCGCTCCGTGCCCGGTCTGATGATGGGTGCCGCCCTGCTGGGCGTGGCGGGCACGATGTTCGCGGTCGGCGTCCCGTTCGTCAGCGCCTGGTTCGCCGGTGGCCGTCGCGGGCTGGCTCTCGGTGTGCTCGGCACGGGCCTGATCGGAGGCGCCATCGGCGGCCTCAGCACGGGCCGGCTGGTCCGGGCATTCGGCATCGCCGCTCCGTTCTGGATCGTCGCGTTCGCGCTCGGCCTGTTCGTGGTGCTCGTCGTGGTCGTGGCGCACAACCCGCCGCGTCTGCCGTCGCACGATGCGCCCCCAAGCGCCGGGTTTGCCGCGGTGGTGCGGTTGCCGATCATGTGGCACGCCACCATCTGGAACGCCGTCACGTTCGCCCTGTTTGTAACGTTCTCCTCGTACCTGCCGGTCTACCTCACCAATGCCTACGGACTGTCGCTGGTTCAGGCGGGTTACGCGATGGCCGGCTTCGTCATCCTGGCCGTGCCCATGCGAGCCGTCGGCGGCTGGCTATCGGACCGCTTCACACCCCGACGTCCGCTCATCGCGGCGCTGGCCCTGCTCACCGCACTGACCGCGACTCAGGCGTTCACGCCGCCACTACGGGTCGTGCTGGCCCTGCTACCGGCGCTGGCCGTGGCCCTTGGAATCACGAGCGGAGCCCTCCTGGCCCAGGTCGCAACGGTGACACCGCCGACGATGCTCGGCCGGGTCAGTGGAGTCGTGGCCGGTGTAGCCGGTTTGGCCGGCTTCCTCAGCCCGCTGCTCATGGCGGCTTCCCTCAGCCGCTACGGGAACTACGGGCCCGCCGTCGGTGTGCTCGCCGCCGGCGCCGCAGCCGCCCTTCTCAGCGCAAGCACCGCAACGCGCCCATCCGTGGCGCGTGGGGCCAGGAGCCCGATGTCAGGGGCGGCGTAGTTGGGCGGAGGCCAGGGCGGCGACCGAGTGGTCACCTCTCGTGGTGGCTACGTGTTGTGCCACCTCTACCGCGTTGCGGTAGGCCACCGTGGCGTCGGGTCCCAGGCCGTCGGCGGCGACGGTGCGTTCGATGCGGCCCAGGGTGCGTAGGGCGTCGGGATCGGCGCCGGACCGCCACAGTCCGGTGAGGATCAGGCAGACGATGTCCAGCGTGCCCTCCGTGGGCGCGGCAGCCAGGATGGCGGTCAGTGCCCGGTCGGCCCTGGCCCATCCGGCCTGGTGCAGGAGGTAGCCCGTCCGGATCAGCCGGTCCGCATCCGCCTTTTCATGGTCGATTGCTCGGCGCTGGACGAGGCGCTCAAGGTAGGCCTCGACCTCCTCGCGGGCCAGGGCCGCGATGGCGGGCACGTCGCGGGCGTCGAGCAGCCGTTCGATCTCCTCATCGGTCATGCTGTACCAGTCCTCACGGGTCTACAGGCCGCTCGGGTCGACGATGATCCGGGAAACATCGGTGCCGGTGGCTGCCAGCAGTTTCTTGACGGCCTCCAGGGACTTCGGCCCCTGCATCAGGTCGTCCGCACGGTTGAACATGTAGCTGGAGTCGCCGTCCAGTATCCAGTTCCCGGTGGGCGTGCCGTCGGCGCCGAACTCCGCACGCAGCTGCCCGCCGGCGCGGGCCGGACCGCGGGTTTGTCCGTCCGGACCGGGAGCGAGATCGCCGTGCTTGAGCGGGGTCTCGCCGGCAGCCGGATGATCCGGCTCGAGGCGGTCGCGCCTGGCGAAGAAGTCCGCTTGGCCTTCATCGGCGACCAGGAAACTGCCGGGCTCGTTGACGATCCACAGGTAGCGTCGGTTCGGCTTGAGCTCGTCGAGGTTGAGCGGCTGCCCGTCCTTCGCCTCGCGCACGTCGGGCGGCATGGTGTAAGGCACCTCTGTTTCCCTCCACGTCCGGGGTTCCGACGGCGGCCCGACCTGGCCGAGCAGGGCAGCGCGTTCCATTTCGGCCGGGTCGATGTCGTGCGTGTCAATCTCGTCGAAGTCGGTGTTGTCGGCCTTGACCGGCGCCTTGGCGGGTCCGGCCGGCGTCTCGGCCGACCCGGCGCCCTCCCGGAACGTCTTGACCATCGCCATCACCGTGGCCGTCTCCCTGGAGACGTTGAGGGTGCTGACGAACTCCAGACCGTATTTCCAGCAGATGGCGTCGGCCAACATGTCGTCCGGGGTCTCCAGCACGTCGCGCATCTCGTCGGAGAATGCCTCGCCGGCGTTCTCCAGCTTTCGCAGAAAGTCGCGTTGCGCCAGCCATGCCTGGAGTTCCTCGGTGAATTTGGTCAGCTGCTTGCCATGAAGATCCTGGAGGTAGTGCGTCGTCTCGTGCACGACCGTAGCGGCGACGTCGTTGAGGTGCCCGGCCTTCAGAAACATGTGCCCGTCGCCGGGCGAACCGTCTGTGGCGATGTACATGCCACCGACCGACTCGATCGGGTGCTCGGCCTGAATGGCCGCCGCCCGGTCGGCACCGTAGATCTGGACGAGGGCTTCGGGGGTGAGCGGGTGGACGCGGCCCTCGCCGCAGAGGCTGGCAAAAACCTTGTCCCAGCCGTTCTGCGAGATCCTGCCGAGCTGTTTCTCGACGGCGGCCAACGCTTCCGGGTGGAACGCCGTACCCGTCGGCGCATTTCCGTGCGATCCGCCGGTCGGGCCCTGCGGGCTGGCTTTGACGGGCTCGCGCTCCCGGGTGGCTGCGATCTCCTCGGGGGTGGCGTGCCGTGGTGGAACCGAGAAGTCGGTCTCGCCCGGCCCGGTGGGACCGGCCGGGCCCGGTTCGGTCACCTGCCCGCCGGCCGCTGGCAGGAAACGGTCACCGGGGCCTTCCGTCCGCTGCGGCCCGGTGACCGTCTCGCCGGCCAACGCCAGGCGCGGCTGGCTCTTCGGCGCGAACACGACCAGCGGCTCCGTGGTCTCGTGCTGATGGCGCATCTTGTCGGCGTCGCCCTGGTGGAACGTTGCCGGGCTGTCGTCAGACCAGCTCACGAGGTCGGAGTGCTCGACGTTGATGCCCATCGACTGCAGCTGCTTCACCACGCCGCGGCGCACGTCGGGATGGATCTGATTACCCTCCCGGTCGGTGATCCGGTACAGGTCGTGGTCGCCGCCGATGTCCTTGAACTGGCCCACCGGGGCATCCGGCGTGGCCGGCGTCCGCGGATCGGCGATCTGCAGCACCCCGTCCTGCACCCGTACCAGGCCCTCGGCGACGTACTTGGCAATCTTGGGCTCGAGGTACCCGTACTCCGTCCTGCGCTGCTCGAAGCGGTCCAGGACGGTCTGCCGGGCGGCGGGGTTGAGCAGGTCGAGGATGTCCTGGCTGGGCTTGACCGGCTCGAAGAAGCCCACCTTGCCGATGCCGTCGGCCGGGCCGCCGATGAGCAGGTCGGCCTTGTTGACCGTCTTTGCCTTGATCAGATCGGGTTTGGCGACGCCGCCCTCGCTGAGGACCCGCACCGACGCCTGGTTCGTGGGCCGTACCCAGATGACCACGTCGAGGTTGTCGACCGTCTGTTGGAAGCCCTGTGCGCTGGCCGGTGGGATGCCGTTGTCCCGCAGCATCGCCTGCTGCTGGTCAGAGCCGGACGGCTCGGCGGTGGCCGGAGCCGGCGCGGCCGGCCCCTCCTGCGAGTGTGGTGCGGCCGGCTCCTCCTGCGCGCGCGGCGCGGCCGGCTCCTCCTGCGCACGCGGCGCGGCCGGCTCCTCCTGCGGATGTGGTGCGGTTGGGTCTTCGTGCACGCGAGCCGCGGCTGGCTCTTCGCCGGGCCTGCCTGCCGGGTTCCGGTGGGCGATCTTGCCGGCCACCGTGGTGGCGAGGGCCTTGAGCAGTTCCTCGATGGTCAGTCCGGCGAAGCTCCCGTCCCCCGCGGCATGTGGGTCGCCCATGGTGAGCAGCTTCGGGCCGTAGGTGCTACCGCCGAATGCACCGACCTCACGGGCGCCCTTCTCCCACATGGACATCGGCGGCTTGGCGGCCGCCTCGCCGGCCTCCTTGGCGACCGTCTCGCCGGCCTCTCTCGTCGCAGTCTCGGCGGCCTCCCGGCCCGCGGTCTGCAGTCCGAACTCTTCGGCCCGGATGGCGGCCTTCTCCCCGGCGGCTGCCAGCGAGCCGACTTCCTTGGCCAGGACTGTCTGCACGCCCATCTTGGCCGCGGTCTCGGTGGTCGCCTCGGCTGCCGGCTTGACGATCGCCGACGCGACGCGGCCGAGAAGTTCCTCACCGAACTTGCCGCCGGCGGCGCCGAGCACGCCGCCGAGCACGTCGGCCTTGAGGTCGGCCAGGCTGTAGTCGCCGGCCTTGATCACAAAGTTGGTGGCGACGGTCGCGGCGATGTTGAGCGCGGTGGTCTGCAGGAAGGCCACCAGGCCCGCGCCGGCGCCGGGGATCGCGACGGCCAGCGCGATGGACACGGCGAAGCTGAGCGCCGACTGGATCTGGCCTCGAACCCGTTCGTTGTCCTGCTCGTACGCGGCGGCGTCACCGGACAGCGTGGCGCGCAGCTTGCGCATCTGCTCGAGCAGCCGGGGCCGCTCCGCCTCGGCCGCCGTGTCGAACTGGACCTTGAGCGCGGCCAACTCGTCGCGGCTGCGCTCGAGCAGCCGCTGGGTCTCCGGGTCGTCGCCGATCTGGCGCAGCCGGCCCGTGGCACCGCGGTTGTCCCAGGTGGCGTTGTATTCGGCCCGGCCACCCGCGGCATACCACTGCGCCTTGGCGGCGGCGCCGTTGTCGGGCCCGGCCAGCTGCGCCTGCGTCGGCTTGCCCAGCTGCTCGGCCACCAGCGCGGCATCGCGGCCTTTGACCAGCCCGCCCACGGCGTCGCCCGCGATGGCCTCCTCGATGCTCGCGGGTCGGACCGAGCTCGAGTACTCCCCGTCGCCCTCCGTCACCGAGCCGAACAGCGTCTCGCGCAGGTCGCGGCCCGTGCCGAGCCGGTTGTAGGCCGCCTCCAGCTCCCGGACCTGCTCCACGCTGGGCTGGCGGCGCAGGATCGTCAGGATCGCCTCGACGTCGCGCTTCTTGACGGCGTGGTCGAGCTCGCCCTGGTCGGAGGTGCGCCCACCGCCGAAGGACAGATTGCGGATCAACGCCTCGTCGGCGTCGTCGGCGCTCGCGACGATCTGGTCGAAGCTGCGCCCACGCCCGCCGGCGATGCGGTCGTAGGCAGCGCGGTAGTCGTCGATGTAGCGCTGGGCCAGCCGGGTCACGCCGGTCTCGCCGTCCCGCTGGATGGCCAGCTTCTGCTCCACCGGGGTATGCGGGTCGAACGCCTGCGCCCGCAGGTCCTGCTCGGCCAGATCACGAAACGACCGCAGTGTCGCCGTGATCTTCTTGGCCGACGTGGTACCGGCCTGCTCGTCGGCCGCCAACTGCGCCGCGGCCGCCTGCACCAGATTGGCGCTGCCGCTTGCCGACGGGTCGGTCAGCGCGGCGACAACGGCCGCGTCCTCGCTGGCCAGGCTCGTGCTCAGGTCCGCACCGAGCGTGTGCCCTGGCACACTGACCTGCATCTGCATGAGCTTGTTGATGCGCTCGGCGACCGCCTCGCCCGCGTTTTGGCCGGTGCTCGCGGCCTCCTTGAGAGCCTCCTGCTTGTTCCGCTCGATGATCGCCTGGATGTCCCTCGTCAGCTCCTGCTGCCTGCGACGTTCCTGATCCCGCAGGGCTTCGTCGGAGACACCTTCACCGGCGAGGGAGGCGGACAACATGTCGTAGTCCTTGGCCACCTGCTCGATCTGCTGCCGCTTGTCCTCGATCGCGAACGCGTCGGCCCGTGCCGCGTCACCCTGCCGTAGTGCGGTCATCCGCATCCGCTGCAGCCCGTCCAGGCGCTTGTTCAGGTCCGTCGCGAGGCTGCCCGCGTTGTAGTTCTTGGCGTACATCGCGTCGACGGCCTCGATCTCCACCGGCTTGCGCCGGTGCAGCTCCATCACCCGCTCCCGCCGCGTCTCGTTCAACGGGTCCGTGAGGAGCTCGTGCAACTCGATGGCGTCCGCCTCGTGCCGGTGCATCGCCGCTTCGGCGTCGGCCCTGTACTCGAGGGCCACCTTGAGCGGGCCGGCGACCGGCAGTTCCTCGCCACGCAGCACATCCATGACCACCGGCGGAACCGGCTCGGGCCGGGTGCCGGCCATCAGGACGCGCAGGCGCGCCTTCTGGTCGTCGGTCAGGTCGGCCTTGCGACCGGACTCGCCCCCTTCGAACAGGCACTGGGCAAGCGTCGCCTTCTGGTCAAAGGAGTAGAAGACCTCCTCCACCTTCGCCACCTGGCTCGGGGTCAACCCATCCAGCGCCGCCAGGACGACCGGGAAGTCGACCTTGCGACGCTCAGCGTCGACGTCCTCCTCCTCGCCGACCATCTCGATCGTGTGCTCGGCAGAGTTGACCGCCCGGACGAGGTCATGCGCCCGCGAAGTCGGGTTGAAGTTCGGGTCCTCGATCGGTGGCGGCGGCCCGGGCCGGTCCGTCACCACCGCCGGAGCCTGTGGAGCCGGCGCGGGCTGTGCCCCGGTGAGCAGCGCCGTCATCGCGCGGTTGCCGCCGAAATGCTGCATGGCAGCCAGCAACGGCATCGTCGATCCAGGCACGGCCGGCGCAGCCCCAGCATCGACTGCGACATCCTGGTCAGGAGTCGGCCCCACCCTGCGCACCAGAACCTCCATGCGTATTCGCCACGTCATCGGGAATGCGTGACATTCAGTTCCATCGCGACGGGGGCACGTCATCGACGAGTTCAGACGGCTGTGGACCGGACGTCCACCCACCGTCTGGTTTTTGCCATACACGCAACCAAAGCGGCAGGACACGTGTCGCATCGGCCGTTGATGACTGTTGAATCGACGTCGTTGAGTTCGCCGCCAGGCGGCTCCCGCTGCCAGCCAGGGCAAGGCCGCCAACGCCGGGTGAGGCGTTGATGCCGTCGCCCCGACATGAGGGCCGTGGTGTCAGTCCTCCCGTCAACAACCCGACACGGGGACACCCGCGCGACCACACGCCGCGAAGTCCAAGCCGCCCGACGCCCGCGCATGCCGAACGCAAATACGACGCAAGACGGCCGTGGTTGCCTGTTCCGGGCTCGTCCACACCATCGACGAGCCGCCATGGAGCTGAGGTCAAGGAGGAGCGCATGTTCAGACCTGACTGGGCGCGCCGTGTCCCGCGCGGCATGCTGCGGGTCCTCGGGGGTGCGACGGTGCTGGCCACCGCGTCGACCGCCCTGACAGCACAACCCGCGATGGCGGTGGCCGGCTGCTACGGCGACTGCAAACCGGGTGTCGTCCGCTCCGCGGGAGTCCTCAAATACGACGCGTCCGTGGGAGTCCGGGACCAGATCACCGTCAGCGCCGGGAACGGATTCCTGACGGTCACCGACCCCGCCGCCACCCTGACCGCGGGCACCGGCTGCACCCTGGTGACCGCGCACGAGGCGCGGTGCTCGTCCGCGACCTTCATCGCCATCCGCGGGCTCGACGGCGATGACGTGATCACGAACTCCACCGGCATCGCCGCACGGCTATCGGGCGGCGACGGCAACGACCACCTCGTCGGCGGATCCGGTGACGACACGCTGATCGGAGGATTCGGAGCCGACCTGCTCCAGGGCGGTGGTGGTTCCGACACCGCCAGCTACTCGGAGATTTCGAGCAGACTCGGCGTGCGGGCCGACCTCGACGGCGCGACCGGCGACGACGGCAGTTCCGAGGACGGGCCGACCGGCGCGCGGGACACCATCGCCGCGGACGTGGAGAACCTCGAGGGCACCATCGCCGACGACGTGCTCATCGGCAACCCGGGTCCGAACGTCATCAACGCATCCGGCGGCCACGATCAGATCCAGGGCCAGGGCGGCAACGACGAGCTCACCGGCAGGGGCGGTGGCACCGTCGACGGCGGCGCCGGCACCGACGTGTGTACGTCGGACCTGCGTGGCCTTCCGGCGCAGGCGGACACCTTCGCCGGCTGCGAGACGACACAGATCGTGACCTGACACGTCCGCGGACAACCCGGCAGCCAACGCTTGTACAACCCGGTGCCTGTCCAGCCGTCAGGGACATCCTGAACTGGCCTGACGCCGGGTTGTAACTGGTCACCTCCACCGTCGCGGATGGGACGCCGTCGCGGTCCTGCTGGCCGCCTCGGTCATCGTTTTCACACTGACACTGTTCACCGGCGACCCGGTGGAAGAGAAATACGCCGGCCGCAACCCCCCGGTACCTCAACAGACGATCGACAACGAGAAGGAACGGCTACACCTCAACGACCCGATCGTCGTCCAGTACGGCAACTGGCTCAAGA
>Ga0070675_100004530_pt1 | contig 10610 bp, 7 predicted proteins | sample KBSM43metaG_FD_65343 | JGI IMG/M metagenome (GOLD analysis project Ga0070675, IMG submission 65343) | Miscanthus rhizosphere microbial communities from Kellogg Biological Station, Michigan, USA - KBS M4-3 metaG | ecosystem: Host-associated > Plants > Roots > Rhizosphere > Soil ...
CGAATGGATTCCGTCGTGGCGCGGCGGCTCTGCCAGTCGCCCGACAGCGTCATCGCCGGAGCGAAGGACTGCGTGCTGCTCGATCAGGGGGCGCGTCGGACGGATCCCGGAAAGTTCAATGCGCCCGCGCCGGCCCCGCGATGATGACCGCTCACCCGAGCGTCACCGCGAGCGACCACCATCGGGCGCCGTCAATCGTGCCACGTCGAGGTTGAAGCGCCGGAGCACGGCCGCGAAGCGCGCGCTGTGGCGCACCTGGTCGAAGTGTGGTGAGCTGATGCTCTGCGAGAGCACGAGATCGCCATCGCCCGCGGCCGCGCGCTCGAGCGCATCGAGCCCACGCGTCGTGTCGCCGAGACCGAGGTACAGACGTGTCAGTGCCGAGACACGCCCGGCGCCCTCGGGTGCCGCCTCCACCTTGCGCAGCACCGACCGCGCTTCGTCAGTGGCGCCATCGATGCCAAGCACCAGACCGTAGAAGCCGAGCCGGCGAATGCTCTGTTCGCGTGCGAGCCGGCGCCGCGCGTGCGCTAGCGATTCCTCGCGATGCCCCGTGAGGCTGAGGACGATGGCGTAGATGTTGTTGATCGCTTCGTTCTCCGGATCCAGCTCGAGCGCGCGCCGCGCGTCTGCCGTCGCCTCCTCACCGCGACCGGCCATCGCTTTCGTCCACCCGGCGTACACGGCGGGCATGCCGTAGAACGGATCGAGTGCCGCCGAGCGCTCGAAGGCGGGAATGGCCTCCTGAAGCCGGCCGGCGGCCAGGAGCATGAAGCCGAGCCGGAACGCACTCTCCGAGTTGCTCGGGCCGAGCGCGACGGCGCGCCGCAGCTCACGTTCGGCGTCAGCCCACTGGAACGCCTCGCTGTACACGTGACCGAGCGCCAGATGCGCATCGGCGAGCGTCGGATCGAGCGCCACCGCGCGCTCCGCCGCAGCGCGAGCCTGTGGGAGCACCTCGGCGACGCGCACGTCGATGTAGTAGGGCGTCACGCACAGCACCGAGGCGAGCAGCGCGTGCGCACGGGCGAAGCGGGGATCGAGCGCGATCGCCTGTGTGAGCTCGTGCTGAGCCAGCGTGAGGTCGGCACCGCGCCGACGATAACGGCGCAGCGCGCGGAGATAGAGATCGTACGCCTGGAGGTTGTTCGTTCCGCGCGCCGCGGCGCCGGCGACGGACGCCGTATCAACGAGCTGCATCTGCAGCGCGCCGACGATCGCGCGCGTGATGTCGTCCTGCACGGCGAAGACGTCCTTGAGCTCGCGTTGGTACGACTCGTTCCAGAGCAGCCGTCCGTCGGCCGTGCTCGTCAGCTCGGCCGAGACGCGAATGCGGCCACCCGCACGCCGCACGGTACCGTCGAGTACCGCACCCACGGTGAGGGCGGTCCCGATCTCCTGTGCCGTTGCGGCTCGCTGCTTGAATCGCGCCGCCGATGCGCGGCCGGCGAGCCGCAAGCCTGGCATGCGGGAGAGCGCCGTGGTGAGCTCGTCGGCGATCCCCTCGGCGAAGTACGCGTTGGCCGTATCGCCACCGAGCGACGAGAACGGCAAGACGGCGAGCGACTTCGGCGCGGCGCTGGTGGTGGTCGCGGCGGCGACCGCCGGCTCCCTCGACTGCCGGCGCGACACGCTCACGACGAACGCGCCGACGGCGAGGAGTACCACCGCCGCGCCGGCCAGCACCAGTGGCATTGCCCGCCGTCCCACGTCGATCGGTGCATGCGCAGGGGTCGACACGGCGTCGAGCGCTTCGAGCACCTCGGCCGCGGACGCCGGCCGCCGCGCCGGATCCTTCTCCAGACAGCGCATCACGAGCGCCGCGAACCCTCTTGGCACGTCGGAGCGACGTGTGGTCAGTGATGGCGGCTCGTCGCGGACGTGGGCAGCGATGAGGGCGTGCGCCGTCGCCCGCCCGGCGAACGGGTGCTCGCCGGCGAGCAGCTCCCACGCCAGCACACCCCACGCGTAGATGTCGGCGCGATGGTCGGTACTCGGGTCGCCGACCGCCTGCTCGGGCGCCATGTACGCCGGCGTACCGATCGAGGTGCCGGCCGTCGTGAGGCCGACGCTGGTCGTGCCGCCGCTCGGCCCGACCCCATTCGCGCGCGATGCGGAGATCGCCTTCGCGATGCCGAAGTCCGTCACGACGGCCGCCCCGCCGGAGAGCAGGACGTTCTCCGGCTTGATGTCGCGGTGCACGATCCCTTGCGCGTGCGCGTACGCGAGCGCGCGTGCGACGTCGCGCAGGACGCTCAGCGCCTCGCTGACTGGCACGACACCGTGCTGCATTCGCGCCCGCAGCGACAGCCCGTCGACAAATGGCATCGTGTAGTACGGCTTCCCGTCTGCGATCCCCGCCGACAGCACCGGAACGATGTTCGCCTGCTGCAGTCGTGCCGCGAGCTTCACCTCGCGCGCGAATCGCTCGGCGCTCAAGCCCTCGGCCAACTCGGCCGCGACGATCTTCACGACCACCTTGCGCCCGAGCGCGCCCTCGTCGGCGACGAACACGCGCGACATGCCGCCGCCGCCGAGCTCGCGCTCGAGCGTATAGGCAGCGCCGAGCGCCGTCTGAAGCTTCAGCTGGTCGAGATCGGACACGAGGGGTGGGCGGGAAGGGCCGCGAAGTGCCGCCAAGGTATTGTCCCGAGGTGTCGGCGGGCTAGTGCGCGTGCGTCGTGACCGCACGCCCGAGCGTCGTCTACGACGCCGTCGACTCTGCGTACAGCGACAGCTGTCGCACCAGCGGCCCGAGCGTCGGATGCGGTAGCAGCGCCTCCAGCTCCCGGTCGACGTAGATCGAGAGCGTCGTCGGCCCCGTGCCCGCCTCGATGTTGAGGCGGATCGCCGCGGCGATGGCGTTCTCGTCGCCATCCAGCAGCGCGGGGCCGAGCCACGCGCTCTCGCCGATGTACTCGGTGGCGGCCCGCGTCCGGAGGCTCGCGACGATCAGGCGCGCCTCCGCGACGCGTCCGAGGCGCATCAGCGCGCGATGCCGGAACGAGACCATGAGCGCGCCACCGCGACTGAGGTCGACGGCGCGATCGAACCGGTGCAGCGATTCCTCGAACTCGCCCATGCGATCGAGCGACATCCCCGACTGCCACAGGCACAACACGGAATTCGGATCCAGTGCCAGCCCCTCGTCGTAGAGACGCAGCGCCTCCTCGTGGTCGCCGGTGACGTAGTAGCTCATCCCCGCAATGCCGCGCACGAACGGCGACAGCGGGTCGCGCGCGACGGCCCGCGCCGCCCAGCGCGTGCGCTCGGTTCGGTCGCCGAGCAGGCCGTGCAGGTAGGCCATGTAGACGTTGGCGAGCGCGTCGTCCGGATCGCGTCGCAGCGACTCCTCGAGGTCCTCGCGCGCCGACCGCCAGTCCGCGCGGAGGTAGAGCCTGAGCTGCGCGCGCAGCAATGGCGCGGCGGCGAGATCCGGCTTCAGCGCGACCGCGCGCTCGATCGCCGCTTCGGCCTGGGTGCGCGCTTCGCGCGGCGGGATCGCCTGATACACGCCGAGCCCCACGTACGCTTCCGCGACGCCGAGATGCGCGCGCGCGTAGGCGCCGTCGAGCGCGATCGCCTCCTGGAAGAAGTCGAGCGCACGGCGCATCGACGGCGGCGTGCGCTGCTGCACGGCCTCCCGGCCGCGCAGATACAGCTCGTACGCCTCGAGGTCGTCGGTCGGCCGGCCGACGAGCGGCGCCGCCTCCTTCAGCCCGAGCGTCAGCTGCAGGCAATCGACGATGCAGGACGCGATCTCGTCCTGGATGGCGAAGATGTCGTCGAGCTCACGGTCGAACCGTCTACTCCACATTTGGAAACCGTCGTGCGCGTTCATGAGCTGCGCCGTCACCCGGATGCGATTGCCCGCGCGCCGAACGCTCCCCTGCAGCACGGTGCCCACACCGAGCGTGTGGCCGATCGTGCCGAGCGCCTCGTTCTTCCCCTTGTAGGAGAACGACGACGCGCGCGCCGCGACGCGCAGGCCAGCCACCTGGGTCAGCGCGTTGAGGATGTCGTCGGTGATCCCGTCGCTGAAGTACTCGTTGTCCGTATCGCCGCTCATGTTCGCGAACGGCAGCACGGCGATCGTTGCCATCGCGGGCGCGGCGGGGGGTGTGACGAGCCTCGGCGCCGGCGCGCGAATCGGCCCATCGAGCGCCGCCACGACGTCCGACGCGCTGCCCGGTCGGTCGTGAGGATCCTTGCCGAGGCACTGCATCACGATGCTCTCCACGGCCGGTGTCGCTTCGGCGGTGAGCGTCGCGAGCGGCACCGGCTGCTCCGTCAGGTGTGCGACGATCAGCGCCTGCGCCGTGCGACGTTCGGCGAACGGGTGACGGCCCGCGAGCAGCTCGTACGCCATCACGCCGAACGCGTACAGGTCGGCGCGGAAGTCGACGTCGGGATCGCCCGCCGCCTGCTCGGGCGCCATGTACGCCGGCGTGCCGATCTGCGTGCCGAGCTGGGTGATTGTCGTGCCTCCCGCGACCGAGGCGGCGGCGCTGATCGCGCGCGCGATGCCGAAGTCCGTCACGACCGCCGTGCCCTCGCTCAGCAGCACGTTCTCCGGCTTGATGTCGCGGTGCACGATTCCCTGCCGGTGCGCGTACGCGAGCGCCTTGGCCACGTCGCGGAGGATCGCCTGCGCCTCGTGCGCCGGCAGTGGGCCCGCCTGCAGGCGGTCGCGCAGGGACGCGCCGGACACGAACGGCATCGTGTAGTACGGCAGGCCATTCACCTCGCCAGCCGTGAGTAGGGGCACGATGTGCGGATGCTGCAGGCGTGCGGCGAGCCGTATCTCTCGCTCGAAGCGCTCGGCCGACACGCCGGCACCGAGCTCGGGGGAGAGCAGCTTGACGACGACCTGTCGCCCCAGGCGCACATCTTCGGCCAGAAAGACGCGCGACATTCCCCCGCCGCCCAACTCACGCGTCACCGTGTATGCGGTGCCGAGCGTTGATTGGAGCTGCTCGGCGAGCGAATCGGACACGAGGCGCAGAGGAGAAGGGGCGAGCGCGTGGAGGGGGTGAGAACGTACGGCGTGGCGTCTGCGCTGTAAACGCGCGCGCGGAGCGATGGAGCCGATGCTACGGGGTGGCGCGTGCCGTCGATTCGCGCGACGCCCACGCTGGCGCGACCGCCTCGCGTAGCGCGTCGAGCGATGGAAAGACCGCGGCCAGCCGCGACACGAGGTCTTCCGGTGGCACGACGAGGTCAGGGACGACGACGACGTGCATCCCGGCCGCGAGGGCCGCCTGCGTTCCCGCTGGCGAGTCCTCCACCGCGACCGCCGTTGCCGGGGCGACGCCGAGGCGGCGCGCGGCTTCGAGGTAGAGATCGGGGTGGGGTTTGCCATGCGCCACGTCGGCGCGCGTCGCGACGGCGGCGAAGAGATGCAGCACATCGCCCAGCCGCTCCTGCACGGCCGCGGGCCCGCTCGAGGTCGCGAGTCCGAGCGGGATGCCGAGAGCGGAGACGCACTCGAGCCAGTCGCGTGCGCCGGGCCGGAGCGTGATCCCTTCGCACGCGACGAGGTCGCACATGCCGCGATGACACAGAGCACGGAAGCGAGGGACGTCGAACGCCTCGCCGAAATAGTGGCGGAGCAGGGCATCGTTGCGGTCGCCGGAGTGTCCGACGAACGTTGCGAAGCGTTCGTCGGACAACTCGATGCCGAGCTCCTGCGCGGCGAGCTGCCATACGCGCCGCTCCATTCGCTCGCTGTCGACGAGAAGCCCGTCCATGTCGCAGACGACCGCGGACGGCCGTCGAGAGATGTTGTTCAATGTCCGTCCGCTAGTAATCGTAAATGTGCTCGACCTGGAACTGTCCACCGGTACGAAGCCCGTGCAGTGCATCCAGCAGGTCGCGGGCTTGCACGCGCAGCAGGATGCGCGTCCGCGATGGATCGTCCGGCATCCGGTACGCCACGACGACCGACGTCCGTGCCGGCGTGCGCCACGCGTTCGGAGCCGTCCCCGCGATCGTCACCACCTCCGACCCGTTGATCTCGGCGATGCGCACGCAGTCCGCGTGGTCGGAGAGCGCCAGCAGCGCATCGCGGTAGGGGTCGTAGCGCCCCACCGTCAGCAGCTCATAGCCGCGGTCGAGGTCCCGCGCGCGGGTGAAGTGCGCGTTGCCGCCCAGTGATGCGTCGAGCGGCTCGCTCCAGCCGACGGCGACGACGTGCCGGGTCAGCTCGTCCGGCGCATACCCCGCCGCCGTCCCCGCACCGATGATCGACGCGTACGCCGCCTTCACCAGATACTCCGCGCTCAACGCGAAACGGCGCTCCCACTTGCGCAGGAAGCCCGGCCCCGTGAGCGGCACGTCGCTCCACAGCCCCTCGAAGGCGTGCATGAACGGGAACTCGTACCAGCCCTTGGTGGCGATGAGCTTCGCGTAGTCGCGCGCCACCTTCGCCGCGTAGCGCTCCTCCGCGGTGCCGCCGGCGGGCATGTTCCACTCGGTGAGGCGGCCGATCGTGTTCTCGTACAGCCCCTTGAGCCCGTACTCGATCGCCGTGCTCACGCCGATCACGTTGAGCATCACGTGCGTGCCCATGTCGACGCCGTAGCGGTCCTTCGCCGCCTCGTACGTGCCGGCGTACGACCGCCAGAACGTCCCCACCGAGCCGACGTACGGGAAGGCGCTCGGCCGCTTCGCCTGCTCCAGCCACCGCGCATAGGCTTCGCTGCCGTACACCAGATCCCACTCCGGATGCGTGAGGTACTCGCTCGCTTCCTTTCGCGAGTAGCCCTTCACGCTGTCCAGCGCGATCCGCACCTCGGCGGGAAGGTTCGCCGCGAGGTGCCGAGCGGTCATCGCCGGCATCGTCCCATCGCCGGCGGGACGGTAGAGGTCCCACAGCGCGTTGGTGAACTTCCCCGTCGAATCGACCTGCTGCTTCAGCGCGAACAGCTCGGCCGAGCGCGGATACGCGGCGGCGAACTGCGCCCGGGTCGCGACCGGCTGGTAGGGCAGGTAGTAGCGTCCGCCGCTCGCGATCGCCGCGTCGATCAGCTGGCGTGTCCAGCGCGCCACCTCGCGCCGCGACTCTGGGTCGGTGCGCTGCTTGTAGTACAGCACGTACGCGAACACCTCGTTCGGCGCCCAGGCGAGATATGTCCCGGGGTCGGGCAGGGCGTGGCGGATCGAGACGTTCACCGCGTTCACCTCGTGCTCCTGCAGCACGCGACGCATCCGCGGCACGAACACCCCGATGCTGTCGACGGGGACGAAGTACTCCTGCAGCACGTACGTGTCTCGCGCCCGCGACCTCGGCTCGAGCTCGCTCACGTCGTAGCTCGCCTCGTAGTTCCGCCACTCCACCGGGTTGCCGCGGAAGATCACCGGGTCGATGAGATGCTCGCGCATCCATTTCCCCTTCGGCCAGTCGGTGATCATCTCGTACGCCGTGCGGTGGCTCCACGCGTGCTGGTCGGCGGGCAGCATCCGCTCGGGGATCGTCACCGGCAGCGTCGTCTTCCGATACGAGACGGCGTGCAGCGTCTCGTAGGCCGGCGGATAGATGTCGGCGTTGTGGAAGACGACGGTGGAGTCGTCCCGCACGTTCTTCCGGAAGAAGTCGAGGTACGACGCGACCGGGAGCGTCTCGTCGTCGCGCCGCACGTGCGTGTTCTGCGCGACGTCGAGCGTCACCTGTGCGATGACGCCGAGCGCGCCGTAGCCGCCGACCGCCCCGTAGAACAGCTCCGGCCGGAAGTGCGGGCTGGCGCTCACCACGCTCCCGTCCGCGAGGACCAGCGTTACGTCGCGCACCGAGCGCACCAGCGGTCCCTGGCCGATGTACCGGCCGTGCGCGTTCACCGACAGCGCTCCGCCGACGGTGAACGTGTTGTAGGTCTGCATGATCTTCACGGCGAGGCCGACCTTGTCGAGCGCCTCCTGCACCTCGCGCCAGCGCGTCCCCGAGCGCACGGTGATCGTCTTCGCCGCCGTGTCGAGCGCGACGACGCCGCGGAACTGCCGCATGTCGAGCTGGGTGCCGTCGGGGGTCGCCGTCTGGCCGCCCATGCTGTAGCGCCCACCCCCGATCGAGATCGGGCCTGGCGTCGCCTTCACCGCGTTCACGATGTCCTGGATCGTGCGGGGCGTCACCACGCGGGACATCGTCACCGGGTGGAGCCGTGTCACCTCGTCGATCCGGACGCTGGAGTCGGGCATCGCGCCCACCTGGACGGGCGGCGTACGCCAGCAGGCGATCGCGCTCACGGCCACGCCGAACAGAAGCAACCCGACGATCACGAGGGCGACCCGCTTCCCGAGTCGCGCCGCGCGCCGTACCATCGTCGGGCGTGGAGTTGGCCTTGGCAGGTTCGCCGTCGAGCGTCGCTGTTTCTTCCGGGAGCTCCTCAATGCCATCTGATAGAACCGTTCGGGTCGGGGCCTTCGTGTTCTCGATCTTCTTCGCCATCGTCGTTGCGCTCGGCTACATGCCTGGCATCAACGGGCAACCGCACGTCCATCATCCCGGGATGTCCATGGAGCCCGGCGAACATATGCTGATGGGGCTGTACAGGATCAGCCTGCTCGACGACGTGACGCACGGCCTGAGCGCCATCCTATTCCTCGTCGCCGCGCTGCACTCGGCGCGTGCCTCACGCCTCGCGCTCACCGCATTCGGCTGGTACTACGCATACGACGCGATCATCTACCTCGTCACCGGAGTGCTGCAGTCGAAGCCGCTTGGCGAGAACATCGGTCTGAACTTACCGCACGTGATCATCAGCGGCATCATGCTCTGGCTGGCGTATCGCGGCCGCACGAACGTATCCAGCGTCGCGGGGGCCGTGGCGGCCTGACGGAGCGCGCCGCCGCGACGACCGCGCCGAGGCGATCGGCCATGAGATCGGGGTCCCGCGTCCTGTTCTTTTCGACACTGCCCGTCGTGGGCCTGCTCATCATCGCGGGACTCCACGGACTGGCGCGTGCGCGCACGTTCCAGCTGTTCGGCACCCTCGTCGCGGAGACGAAGCCGCGCGAGCGCATCGTCGCGCTCACGCTGGACGACGGACCCGTCGACACGGTCGTCGACGCGATCATCGGCGTGCTCCGGGCGCACGACGCGCATGCGACCTTCTTCCTCATCGGCGGGGAGCTGGCGAAGGCGCGCGAGGCGGGCGCGAAGCTCGTCGCCGCGGGACACGAGCTCGGCAACCACTCGTACACACATCGCCACATGGTGCTCGTCAGCCCGGAGTTCGTGCGCGACGAAGTGCAGCGCACCGACTCTCTGCTGCGTGCGGCCGGCGAGCGCGGGCCGATCTGGTTCCGTCCCCCCTATTCCTACAAGTTCGTCGTCCTCCCACGGTACCTCGCGTCGACCGGGCGCACGACGGTGATGTGGAGCATCGAGCCCGATTCGCACGACGAGGTGGCGGAGACGCCGGAGGGTATCGTGCGGCACGTGCTCGACCGCGTGCGCCCCGGCTCGATCATCATCCTGCACCCATGGTACCCGAGCCGGCGCACGTCGCGCGCGGCGATCGGCCCGCTCGTCGACAGCCTGCACGCGCGTGGCTATCGCGTCGAGACGGTGGGGAAGCTGCTCGGTGCGCCGCGCGCCACGGAGGCGCCGCACTGATGGCCGTCAGCGCCGGGTACCAGACCTTCGTGCTCGATCAGCTGCGGCGCGTGCTCCCCGGCGTGCGCGCGAAGCGCATGTTCGGTGGTGTCGGTCTCTACACCGACGAGCTGTTCTTCGCCCTGATCGACGACGACGCGCTGTACCTCAAGGTGGACGACGAGACGCGTCCCGACTTCGAGAGGCGCGGCCTGCGGCCATTCCAGCCCTTCGGTGAGGGCAGCGCACCGATGCAGTACTACCAGCTGCCCGAGGACCTGCTCGAGGACCCCGAGGCGCTGCGGCCATGGGCTGAGGGCGCCGTCGCCGTCGCACGGCGCGCGAAGCAGAAGAAGGGGGGCGGCAGGAAGAAGCGCTGACGCCGCAACGATCGGCCCGCGTGGGCCGGTTCACATCGCCAGCGCGCGTACCACCGCTCGTGCGGCACGCTCGCCGCTCGCCAGCGCAGCCTCCACCGTCCCACCGCTCTCCGCATCCGTCGCCTCGCCCGCGACGAACACCCGTCCGGCGATCGAGCGCGCGAGCGTGCGCGGCGCGGACACGCCGCCGACGCCGACGTAGCTGTAGGCGCCTCGCACCAGCGGATCGCTCGACCAGTCGTGCCAGTGGATCGACTCCACCACCGATTCGGCGCGCGAACGCCGCATCCGGAACACGTGCGCGAGCTCGGCCAGCGCGACGTCCTCGATCGTGCCACTCTGCGTGAGCTGCTGCGCCGCCGGGCCACCCGCCCACGCGACAAGCACCGGCGCCTGCACCGGATGCTGCGTCCACCACACCGTCAGGGGCCGGCGCGGGGCGTGCACGAATGCGAGCTCACGCGTCTTCTCTTCCCAGAACCGCTCGCGCACCACGACACACAGCCGCGCGACGTGTCCCATCACGAGCCGATTCGCCGCGTTGCGCAGCGCCGGGATCTCGGGCTCGATGCGCAGCGAGCCGTCCTGCAGCAGCGGAAGGGGCAGGGCGACGACGACGGCGCGCGCCGAGTGTGTCG
>Ga0070675_100004531_pt1 | contig 10610 bp, 11 predicted proteins | sample KBSM43metaG_FD_65343 | JGI IMG/M metagenome (GOLD analysis project Ga0070675, IMG submission 65343) | Miscanthus rhizosphere microbial communities from Kellogg Biological Station, Michigan, USA - KBS M4-3 metaG | ecosystem: Host-associated > Plants > Roots > Rhizosphere > Soil ...
TCTCCTTCTCGGCCAGGCCCTCGCGCAGCCGCCGGTGCGCGGTCAGGTAGTGCTGCGGGTCGATCAGCAGCTGCGCGGCCAGCGCCGTGTCCAGCTCGGACAGGTCGCGGTGCGCGGCGATGAGGTCGAGGCATCCGGTGGCGTGGCTGAGGTAGCCGGACACCCGACTGGGCGTGGCCACCAGGGAGGCGAGCGACTCGGCGCCCTCGTCGACGAGCCCCTCGAACCAGTTCTTGATGGTCTTGTTCGGCGCCAGGTCGGCCTGCCACTCGGCCTGGGTGAAGAACGAGACCGTCAGGCTCGCTTGCGAGTCCAGGTCGATCAGCAACACCTTCCGGCCCCGGGCGGCCAGCCCGGCTCCGAGGTTTGCCGTGAGCGTCGTCTTGCCCACGCCGCCCTTGTGGTTGATGACGGAGACGACCTTCACCACGTTCTCCCTGGTCGACATCTGGACGGTTCCCACCTCCGCCGGGTATCGCTGCGCGAGAGGAGCCGAGGGTTGAGGATGCCACGGACCGGCTCGCAATGAGACACCGACCGGTAGGTCATTGCTCCGGTACGGTGACGGCGATCTCGAGTCCGAGCCGAGCGTGTCCGATCAGCGGCAGGTCGTCACCACTCCAGAAGCTCCCGGGGTCGTACGAGTTGGGTCTGTGGTCGGCCGGCAGGAGTCCCATCTCCTGGTACGTCAGGGCGATCACCTCGGCGCAATAGGCGGTCTCGAGCCCGGCATCGGAGCGTTTCCGGGACAACGGGACCCGTCCGGACAGCCAGCGCGAGGCCAGCCGGACCGTCGACGGGAACGGCGTGCCGTCCAACCGGGCTATCGTCCGGAGCACCGCATCTTCCATCGACCGGGTGACGGGCGTCTCGAGTTGCCGGAGCCAGGCACGCTGCCCGTACCGGTTGGCCCACAGCATGATCGCGTCGCGCGCGTCGTGCAGCTGGACGCCGCGGTGCCGGTCGCCCGACCAGAGGTCCGGCAGCGACCGGCCGAGCTCGGCGTGCCACAGCAGCGGGGGCAGGTCGTCCAGCGCGACCGTCATCCCGACGTGGTTGACCGGGCTGTTGGTGCCCAGCCGGATCGCCCGGTCCGCCGTCGACCGGCCCCGGAAGATCCACAGGTCGCCGGTCCGGGTGGTCTCCAGCGCCTCGGCCAGCGTGATCGACACGGTCGGTAGCCTAGGGGCGTCCCCCTCATCGAGCTGGCATCCACCGACACACGAGAGGCGCGCCCGAGAACCGTGAACGTGTGGAAGCTGCTGGGCCTGGCCGGGCTCGTCGGGGTTGCCGCCGGCGGGGTGGTGCTGGCCCGGGCCGAGCGGCGGCGCCGCTCGTACACGCCCGACGAGATCCGCGAGCGGTTGCACGCCCGCGCCGCCGAGGCCGAGGCGTCGGCGCCCTAAGCCACCAGGTTGCCGACCGCGTGGATGATCACGCCGGCCAGCGCGCCGACGACGGTGCCGTTGATCCGGATGAACTGCAGGTCCCGGCCGACCGCGAGCTCGACCTTGCGGGCGGTCTCGACGCCGTCCCAGCGCTCGACCGTGTCGGTGATCGTGCGGGTCAGCTCGTCCCGGTAGTGGGTGACCACGTAGCCGGCCGCGTCGGCGACGATCGCGTCCACCCGGGCGCGCAGGACCTCGTCGGTGTCCAGCCGGCGGCCGAGGTCGGCGAGCGCGCCGCTGAGCCGGGTGCGCAGCTCGCCGTCCGGGTCGTCGACCATCTCCAGCAGCAGCCGGCGCCCGGCGGAGATCACGTCGCCGAACGCCCGCCGGACCTCGGGCTGGGCCAGCAGGCTCTCCAGCACCCCGGACGCCCGCTCGATCGTCGCCGGGTCGTTGCTCAGGTCGTCGGCGAAGCGAGCGAGCAGCCGGTCCAGCGCCTGCCGGATCGCGTGCTCGGGCTGGGCCCTGACCTCGGCCGAGACCCGGGTCAGCTCGCCGTAGACCCGGGTCGCGACGGCCCGGTCGACGAACTCCGGCGACCAGGCCGGCGCCTGCCGGGCGACCAGGTCGATCACCTGCTCCCGGTTGGCGAGCAGCCAGTCGTCCACGGCGGCCGCGACCAGGTCGACCAGCCGGTGGTGGGCCTTGTCCGCCACCACCTTGGCCAGCAGCCGGCCGAGCGTGGGGCCGACCGGCAGCGCGGCCAGCCGGCGCAGCACCACCGGCTCCAGCACCGCCCGCAGGTCCTCGTCGCGGAGCACGTCGACGGCGCCGCGCAGCGCCCGGGACAGCTCGGCGGTGACCCGGGCGGCGTGCTCCGGCTCGGCCAGCCAGCTGCCCAGCCGGCGCGGCACCTCGGCGTTGCGCAGACGCTCCCGCACCACCTGCTCGGACAGGAAGTTCGTGCCGACGAAGTCGGACAGGTTTCGCCCGAGCGCGTCCTTGCGGGTCGGGATGATCGCGGTGTGCGGGATCGGCAGCGCCAGCGGGTGCCGGAACAGCGCGGTCACCGCGAACCAGTCCGCCAGGCCGCCGACCATGCCGGCTTCCGCGGCGGCCTGGACGTAGCCGACCCAGCCGTGCCCGCCGGCGCGGCGGGCCAGCACGTAGACGACCGCGGCGAGCAGCAGCAGCGCGCTGGCGCCCACCTTCATCCGGACGAGACCCCGCCGGCGGACCCGGTCGGCCGGGCTCAGCAGGCCCGGCGGCCTGCGGCGGCGGGTCGGTGCGCTCACCAAGACATGGCCTAAGCGACCGCGCCGCCGGCGCGGAGCGCGGCGATCTCGGCAGCGGACCGGCCGAGCTCGGCCAGCACGGCATCGGTGTCGGCGCCCGGCCAGGGCGGCGGCCGGTCGAGTGTGGACGGTGTCCGGTCGAACCGCGGGGCCGGCGCGGACTGGGGCACGCCGTCCACCGACGGGTACGTCCCGCGCGCGGCCAGCTGCGGGTGCCCGGGCGCCTCGTCCCAGTCGAGCACCGGGGCGACGCAGGCGTCGCTGCCGGCGAACAGCTCGGCCCACTCGTCCCGGGTGCGGGTCGCGAACAGCGCGGCCCACCGCTGCTTGGCCGCCGGCCAGCCGGCCGGGTCGAGCCGGCGGTCCGGCGCGAGCCCGCCCACACCGTCCATTCCGGACAGTCGCAGCAGCTCGGCGTAGAACTTCGGTTCCAGCGCGCCGACCGCGATCTCCCGGCCGTCGGCGCAGGTGTAGACCTCGTAGAACGGCGCGCCGGTGTCGAGCAGGTTGTGCCCGGGCGGAGCCGGCCAGCCGCCCGCGTTGCGCCGGCCGAGCACGAAGTTGGCCAGCGCCGCCGTGCCGTCGACGATCGCCGCGTCGACCACCTGGCCCTGGCCGGTGCGGGCCGTCGAGAGCAGCGCGCTGACCACCCCGAAGGCGAGCATCATCCCGCCGCCGCCCATGTCGCCGAGCAGGTTCATCGGCGGCACCGGCCGGCCGCCGGCCCGGCGCGACCCGTTCAGCGCGCCGGTCACCGCGATGTAGCCGATGTCGTGACCGGCGACCGTCGCGAGTGGACCGTCCTGCCCCCAGCCGGTCATCCGGCCGTATACCAGCGCCGGGTTGACCGCGTGGCAGTCGGCCGGCCCGAGCCCGAGCCGCTCGGTCACGCCCGGCCGGAAGCCCTCCAGCAGCACGTCCGAGCCGGCGACCAGGTCGAGCACGACCTGCCGGCCGTCCGGGTGCTTGAGGTCGGCCGCGAGCGACCGCCGACCACGCAGCACGACGTCCGGATGCGGGCCGTCCGGGTGCGGGCGCACCTCGGCGGTGCGCTCGACCCGGACCACGTCCGCGCCGGCGTCGGCGAGCATCATCGCGGCGAACGGGCCGGGCCCGATCCCGGCCAGCTCCACCACGCGCACGCCTGCCAGCGGACCGCCCATGCCAGCAGGATAAGGAGCCGCCCTATACGAACAGCGGTGCCGCGTCGGCGCGCTCGTTCAGCGCCCGCATCGCCTCGTCGGTCGGCACGTCCTCGAACCGGGACGCCGCGTCGAGCACCTTCGGCAGCACGTCCACGTCGCCCGGGCTGATCACGTGCACACCGTCGCGGCCGAGCGACCACCACAAGGACAGGTCGAGCGCGTCCTGGTCCTGGTAGGGCTCGTACCAGGTCGAGGCGGTGTGCTCGCGACCGAGCCAGGGCCGGCGGGCGGCCGACTTGATGGTCTGCACCGCCACGCCGCGCTCGGCGCAGGTCGCCGCCAGGGCGTCGAAGTTCTCCGCGTAGTACGGACTCTGCATCGTCACCCAGTTGTACGGCAGCAGCACCGAGTCGAACGCGTACCGCTCCAGGCTGCGGCGGTGGTTCGCGGCGATCTGGGCGCCGTGTCCGGTGACGCCGACGAACCGGACCAGGCCCTCCTCCTTGGCCCGCACCGCCGCCTCGATCGCCCCGCCCGGGCTGAGCGCGATGTCCCACTCGATCGGGTCGGCCAGGTTGTGCAGCTGCCACAGGTCGATGCGGTCCACGCCGAGCCGCTCGAGCGACTGCTGCAACTGCTCGTAGGCGGCGTCGGCGGTGCGCTCGCCGGTCTTGGTGGCCAGGAAGAACTCGTCCCGGTGGGTGCGCAGCCACGGCGCCACCCGCAGCTCGGCGTCGCCGTAGCTGGCGGCGACGTCGATGTGGTTGACGCCGTGCTGCAGCAGCAGGTCGAGCACCCGGTCGGCCACGTCCTGGCTGACGGCCGCGAGACTCGCAGCACCGAAGATCAGCCTGGTGCTGCGATGCCCCGTCGAGCCGAACTCCAGCGTGGGTATCGGCATGTGGCTCCTGTCGTCGGGTTACGGGCGGGTCGTCCCGGGGACGTCCCGATCCTCGACCGTCTCGTCCCGCTCGTCCACCCTGCCGGTGAGCCGGTCCTTGAGCCGGCGCAGGCCACCGCCGCCGGTCCGGTCGTCCGGCACGCCGTCACCGTCGCGGTCCGGCAGGCCGTCGCGGTCCACGTAGGTCTGCTCCTGCACGGTGCCGGCGTCGCGGTCCACGACGGTCTCGCGGTCCACGTACGTGCCGTCCCGGTATGCGGTGTCCCGATCGACGTAGGTTCCCTCGCCGCCGCGGTCGCCGTCGAAGCGCTCGCGCAGGCTGCCGTCCGGGCGCCCGTCGGCGTCGCTGTCCGGACGGGCGTGCCGGCCGACGTCCCCGTCGCCGACCCGACCGTCGACCGTGCGGTCGGCCTCCGGATCGGTCACCGGCGCGGTGTGCCGGTATGCGGCGGCCGGTGGCCGGGAGTCGACCGCGTCGGCGTCCCGGACGGTGCTGTCGTCGTACCGGTCCGCCGTGCTCGGGACGGCGGGACCGGCGTGGCTGTCCCGGAACGCGCCGTCGCCGTCCCGGTCGGCGGTCGATGCCGCCGCGACGCCGGCCGCGGTGCCGGTGCTGGTCTCGGTGGACAGGTGCGGAGCCAGCTTGTGGGCCCGCTCCTCGAGCTCGGCGGCCCGGGTCTGGTCGCGCTCGGCGTCCGCGGCCAGCTCGGCCGACTCGCGCTCCTGCTGCGCCATCCGCTGCTCCAGCTCGGCCCGCTCCCGGCGGAGCTGGGCCGCCTTCTCGTCCGCGGCCGCGCGGGTGCTCTCCGCCCGCGCCTGCCGCTCCCGGGCCTCGTTGAGGTGTGCCCGGGCCTGTTCCTCGCGCCGCGCAGTGCTCTGTCGCCGTGCGGCCACCCAGGCGACGACCGCCAGGACGACCAGGATCACGACGACCAGCAGGACGATCTGCCAGGCATTCATGGTCTTAGTCCGTTTCCTTCCGACCCCGGAGGAGCTTTAGGCACCATCTACCCGCCGGGCGCGGCCCCCGAACCGATCAGAGCGCGAGACCGCCGTCGACCGGCAGCACCGCTCCGGTCACGCCGCTGCTGGCCTCCCCGGCCAGCCAGACCAGCGCCGCGGCCACCTCGGCCGGGTCGAGCAGCCGGCCGACCGGCTGCTGGTGGGCGAACTCGGCCGCCGAACCGAGGCCGTACAACCGGGCGCTCTCGGCCAGGATCGCGGTGTCGGTGGAGCCGGGGGAGACCGCGTTGGCGGTGACGCCGGTGCCGCCCAGCTCGACGGCGAGCGCCCGGACCAGGCCGGTCACGCCGGCCTTGGCCGCGCAGTAGGCGGCGAGCAGTGGCAGCCCGCGGGTCGCGGCGGCGCTGGCGACCGCGACGAACCGGCCGCTGCGCGGCTGCGGGCGGCGCAGCAGGGCGGGCACGGCCGCCCGGGCCAGCGTGACCGCGCCGCGCAGGTCGACGTCGAGCACGGCGTCGAGCTCGGCCGGCGGCATCTCCCACAGCGGCCGGCCGCCGGCGATCACGCCGGCGACGGCGAGCGCGGCGTCCAGGCCGCCGAACTCCGCCTCGGCCAGGCCGACCGCGCCGGACATCGCGTCCGCGTCGGTGGCGTCGGCGACGACCGTGCGGACCCGGTCGCCGGCCAGCGCGCCGAGCTCGGCCCTGGTGCCGAGGTGGTACGGCAGCCGCGGGTCGTCGGCGGCCCGGTCCACCGCGACCACGGACCAGCCCGCCGCCACCAGCCCGCGCACGGTAGCCGCGCCGATGCCCCGCGCGGCGCCGGTGACGACCGCGACCCGCCCGGTCACCAGCGCTCCACGAAGGCGACCAGGTCCGCTGTGGCGGCATCGAGCAGGGCCGCGCCTTCCGCCGCGGACGCGCCGGTGGGGTCGCCGAGGACGCCGGTCGGGCTCACCGAGCGGACGCCGCCGGCCCGCAGCGCCGGCAGCAGCTCCGCCAGCGGCGCCGTGTTGCCGACCACTGTGGACGGTCGGACCCTGGTGGGGTCGAGCGCCAGCTGCACCGAGGTCTCGGTGCGCCCGGCGTGCGCGTCGCCGTCCCACCGGGGCGACCAGGCCCGCACGTCCCGCCCCTCGGACCGCAGCAGCCGGACGGCCGCGCTGACCGGCGCGGTGTTGCCGCCGTGCGCGGACAGCAGCAGCATCCGGGCCACCGTCGCCGGCAGCCCGGACCGGCCGAGCTCGACCAGCAGCAGCTCGGTCGCGGCGGCGCCGATCGAGAGCGTGCCGGGGAAGCCGGCGTGCTCCCCGCTGGACCCGTACGGGACGGCCGGTGCGACCAGCACGCCGTCGACCCTGGCGGCGAGCCGGGTCGCCAGCGCGAGCGCCACGTCGGTGTCGGTGGACAGCGGCAGGTGCGGCCCGTGCTGCTCGGTCGAGCCGATCGGCACGACCAGCAGCCGGCCGGCGACCTCGGCCGACGTCAGCGAGCCGAGCCCGGTCGGCCGGCCGGTCGGCGGCCCGGCCAGTGAGCCGACGCCGGTCGGCGCGCAGGCCGCGGGGCGGGGCGGCGGACCGGTCGGCGGGTCAGTCGGCACCGAGGCGGCGGACGAAGTCGGGCGGGATGACCAGGTCCTTGCGGGAGAGGTCCTTGAGCGTCGAGTGGCCGAGCCCGAGCAGCCCGGAGTCGATCCCGGACCGCAGGATGTCCAGCACGTTCTCCACCCCGGCCTGCCCGTTGGCGGCCAGCCCCCACAGGTACGCGCGGCCGATCAGCACCGCGCGGGCGCCCATCGCGACGGCCTTGATGACGTCCGACCCGCGCCGGACGCCGCCGTCGAGCAGCACCTCGACCTGGTCGCCGACCGCGTCCACCACCGCCGGCAGCGCTCGGATCGTGGCCGGGGTGCCGTCGAGGTTGTTGCCGCCGTGGTTGGACACCGAGATCGCGTTGACCCCGGCGTCGACCGCGCGCTTGGCGTCGTCGACCCGCATGACGCCCTTGAGCAGGAACGGGCCGCCCCACTGCTCGCGCAGCCAGGCCACGTCCTGCCAGGTCGGCAGCGCCGTGCCCATCCACTCCCCGTACGCGCCGAAGAACGTGGGCACCGGCCGGCCCGCGATGGCCATGTTCGGCACGGTGAGGTCCGGCGGCCGCAGCGTCTTGGCCCAGCTGGAGAACCAGCGCGGCCGGACCATCGCCTTCGGCCCGTACCGGACCATCGCCCGCAGGTTCATCGCCTCCGGGATCGTCGGTGAGCCCCAGTCGCGGCCGTGGGAGAACGACCAGTCGAGCGTGACGATGAGCCCGACGGCACCGGCCCGCCTCGCCCGCTCCACCCGGGCCAGGATGTCGTCCTTGGACCCGGCCCAGTAGAGCTGGAAGAACGTCTTCGGGTTGGCCGCGACGACCTCCTCGATCGGCTTCGAGGCGAACGAGGACAGCCCCATGGCGGTGCCGCGGTTGGCGGACGCGCGGGCGACGGCCACCTCGCCGTCCGGGTGCACGGCCTGCACTCCGGTGGGGGAGCAGATCACCGGCAGCGCGAGCTCCTGCCCCAGCACGGTGGTGGCCATGTCCCGCTCGGCGTGCAGGCCGACGACGTGCGGGGCGAGGCCGAGCTCGGAGAACGCGTCGACGTTGTCGCGCAACGTGACCCCGCGCTCGGAGCCGGCGACCAGCGCCTTGTAGACCGGCTCGGGCAGCCGCTTCTTCGCCCGCCGCTGTGCCTCCGCGACCGTCTCGAACCAGGGATTCGCCATCGTCGCTCGTTCCTTTCCTGGATCTCCTGCCTCAGGCGGCGAACGCCCGGCTCAGCGCCGGCGCCACGTCTCGATGGTGTCGCACCCGCAGCAGCCGCCCGCGACCGGCCACGGCAAGCTCCCGGCCGAGCTCGAGGTCGTGCTCGCCGGCGGTGTCGAGCAGCACGTCCAGCCGCGGCAGCCGGGCGGCGAGCGGTCGCGGGTCGGGGCCGGCGTTGTGCACGCAGTCGGACAGCAGCACGACCCTGGCGTCCCGGGCGGCGCGGCGGGCCAGCTCGCGGGCGGCGACCTGGAGCGGGAAGCCGAGGTTGGTCAGCCCGCGGGCCGGGATCGCGAGCAGCTGGTCGAGCAGCCGCAGCGGCCGCACCGGGGTGCCCAGCCGGAGCAGCACGGCCGCGTCGGACCAGAACGCGACCACCGCCAGGTCGTCCCGCCGGAGCTCGCCGGCCAGCGCGCCGACGGTCGCGGCGGCGGTGCGGATCCGCTCGCCGCGCATGGAGCCGGACACGTCGACGGCGAGCACGACCGCGCGGCGGGTGCGTACCCGCTCCCGGACGACGATGTCCTCCTCCTCGGGCACCGGCCGCTCGGTGAGCACCTCGATCGTGCGGTCGAGGTCGATGTCGTCCGAACCGCCCCGGTACGGCAGGCTGGCCAGCTCGCCGGGGCCGCGCGCCGCGGCCGGGTCCCGGCGGGGCCGCGGCACCGCGAGCCGGGACGCGATCTGCCGGGCCCTGGCCCGCACGCCGGGGTCGATCGGCCCACCCGTCGGCACCGCGACCAGCTCGGCCTGCTCGTCGGTGTGCTCGGTGGTCGACCCGCTGCGGCCGCGCGGCACCGGCCCGCCCCGGTCGGACCGTCCACTGAGGACCAGGCCGCCGCCGCGACCGGGCTCGTACAGGTTCGGCGCCTGCTCCAGTTGCTTGGGCCGGCGGCGGAGCGGCCGGGCGGACCGGGCCGGCCGGCCCGCGCGGGGCCGGCGCACCGGCGAGTCGGCCGGCACCGCTCTTCAACCCGGCGCGGCGGTGTGCGGACCGAGCAGGAAGTGGTCCTCCCAGATCTGCCGCAGCACCAGCTCCGGCGTGGTCTCGGCCGCCTCGTCCAGCTGGATCCGGCCGGACAGCGCGACGGTCATCGCGTCGAACACGACCTGCGGGTAGCGCTCGTCCTCCCGGTCGGGCACGCCACGCAGCTCGGACACCTCGGTGGCGATCAGCGCGGTGTCGATCGCCCCGCGGACGCTGGAGCCCTGCCGGACGTCCGGGTGCACCCGGGTCGCCCTGGTCAGCGCGACCGCGTCCGCCACCAGACGGTCCGCCAGGGACAGTCCGGTGCGCAGCGCGACGATGCCGCGCTCGGCGGCGTCGTCCTGGTAGTCCACCGACAGCCGGCAGAGCCGGTCGGAGATGCTGGTGGACAGCCGGACCGTGCCGACGTTGTCGTACGGGTTCATCGAGGCGATCACCCGGAACGTCGGCTTGGCCGTGGTCGTGCCCACCCGCGGGACCGTGACCTGCCGCTCGGCCATCGCGGTGAGCAGCGTGTTCAGCGTGTCGTCCGGCGCCCGGTTGAACTCCTCGATGTAGAGGAAGCCGCCCTCCCGCATCGCCTCCACCAGCGGACCCGGCACGAAGTTCTCCGCGCTGTAGTCCTCGCGCAGCACCCGGGCCGGGTTGTGGTGGCCGATCAGCCGGGACGGGGTGAGGTCGGCGTTGCCCTCGACGAACAGCAGCGGGATGCCCCACTCGGTGGTGATCGCCCGCAGCAGCGTGGTCTTGCTCGTCCCCGGCGGCCCTTCCAGCACGATGTCCCGGCCGGCCGCCACGGCCGAGAGCACCAGCTCGAGCTCGCGCTCCCGGCCGACGAGGTGGCGCGCCACCCGGCCCCGGATCTGTCCGAGATCCTCCACAGTGGACATCGTCGGGTCGCTCACGTGACCGCGGCCTTCCCCATGACTGGTCCCACCGGACTCCTATCTCTACTTGATGACGGCGCCGGCGTCGACCGGCAGCGGCACGCCGGTGATGTAGCGCGCCTCGTCCGAAGCCAGGAACACCAGCGCGTTGCTGATGTCGAGCGCCTCCACCCACGGAATCGGCAGGGCGTTCATCTCCTGGGACGCGGCCGCGAACGCCTCCGGCGCCGGGTGCTCCT
>Ga0070675_100004534_pt1 | contig 10606 bp, 6 predicted proteins | sample KBSM43metaG_FD_65343 | JGI IMG/M metagenome (GOLD analysis project Ga0070675, IMG submission 65343) | Miscanthus rhizosphere microbial communities from Kellogg Biological Station, Michigan, USA - KBS M4-3 metaG | ecosystem: Host-associated > Plants > Roots > Rhizosphere > Soil ...
GAGGGGTCGCTGTGCCCTTCAAGCAAATGCAACGCTACCTTAGCCAGGGCACAGCGGGGGAGGTAATACACGGGCTATTGTCTGACCTCCCCCGCCGCGCCGATTTAAGGTAGCGTGGCATTTGCTTGATCGGCGCGTCGACCCCTCCTTAAAGGAGGGGAATTTTCTTCGGCATTCGTGCGGCTTATCGTTAGTGCCCGGAGTAGTCGTTTACCTTCGACATCTTTTTGCGTATTCTTGCCGCCGAAATGAAACCACTCGCTGTGCTCGTTGTGTGCGTCGTTCTCGCTGCCTGCAGGCAGCAGGACGCGAAACCCGCAAATCCCGTACCGGCAAAGGAAGCATCCGTGACCAAGGCTTCGTTCGGAACAACACCGGCTGGGGAAGCCGTCGACGTGTACACGATGACGAACCCGCAGGGCATGGAGGTCCGCGCCATCACCTACGGCGGCATCATCACGGTTCTGCGTGTACCGGATCGTGACGGCCGGTTCGAGGACGTTGCGCTCGGCTTCGACGATCTAGAGGGATACCTTAAAAACCCGCCGTTCTTTGGCGCCATTATCGGGCGGTACGGCAACCGCATCGGTCGCGGACGATTCACGCTTGACGGCAAGACCTACACTCTCGCCACCAACAATGGACCTAATCATCTGCACGGCGGCGTGAAAGGTTTCGACAAGGCCATATGGCAGGCAGAGTCCTTTAAGAAGGATGACGTGGTCGGTGTCATTTTTTCCCATACGAGCCCCGACGGGGACCAGGGCTATCCCGGCACGCTGTCCCTGCGCGTAACCTACACGCTGACGCCGCGCAACGAACTTGAAGTGGAATACGAAGCGACGACGGACCAGGCCACCCCGGTTAATCTGACCCAGCACACTTACTTCAATCTCGCCGGCGAAGGATCGCGGGACGTTCTCGATCACATGCTGACGCTTCACGCCAGCCGTTACACGCCCGTCGATGCAACACTGATCCCCAGCGGAGGCCTGGCCACCGTTGAAGGAACACCATTCGATTTCCGGATGCCGACCGCGATCGGCGCCCGTATTGCCGCAAACGACGCTCAGATTCGCTACGGCAACGGATACGATCACAACTATGTGATCGACAGAACCGGTGATGGCCTCGTTCCGGCGGCACACGTGATGGAGCCAAGCACCGGCCGCGTTCTGAATGTCTCCACAACCGAGCCCGGGATGCAGTTCTACACCGGAAACTTTCTCGATGGAACGCTGACGGGCAAACGCGGCCACGTTTACAAGCGGCGGATGGGCTTCTGCCTGGAGACACAGCATTTCCCGGATTCTCCCAACAAACCGAGCTTCCCCAACACGATCCTGCGTCCTGGCGAAACTTACCGCTCGAAGACAGTGTTTGCGTTCAGCGTCGCCAGGTAGGGGAGGACAATGGGAATTCGGGGACGGACTACTCAACCCCCAAACTCCCGAATGTTTGTGTGTTCCCTCTCCCACCGGGAGAGGGTGGCCGAAGGCCGGGTGAGGATTTAGCGCCTCGAACGTCCCTCATCCGGCCCCCCTTTCTCTTGATGCCCCACCTTCTCCCGGAGGGAGAAGGGACTCACGATCAAGTTTTCCTCACCCTTCAGCTGCTTGCTTTGTTCTGGACTACGGGACTATAAACAAAGGCAATTTTCCGATACGGGGGCTCAAATGGTCCGGTGTTTGCGAGTATGGCTCGCTGGCGCGACGCTTCTTTCCTTTATTGCGGGAAGCTCTCTGGGAACAGCCGGGCCTCAGCTGCCGCCTTCCACCTTCACAGCCGATCGGGTTGGCCCCACGATCACCCAGTACTGCGTCGAGTGTCATAACGATCGTTTGAAAACCGCGGGGCTGTCCCTCGACACGAACTTCAACGTGAACCGGATCGCCGAGCATCCGGAAGTCTGGGAAAAGGTCGTTAAGAAACTTCGAGGACGCATGATGCCGCCTCTGGCACGCCCGCGCCCCGATGACAACACCTACGCAGCGGTTGTCGCTTTCCTCGAGCTCCGTTTAGATCAGGCTGCTGCTGCGAATCCAAATGCCGGTCGAACCGCAACGTTCCGGCGTCTGAATCGCGCCGAGTATCAAAATGCGATTCGGGATCTGCTCGCGGTTGACGTCGACGTCGCACCGCTGCTCCCCAAAGACGATGCCAGCTATGGCTTCGACAATGTCGGCGTGAATAACCTGTCGCCCACGTTGCTGGAGCGCTATCTTGCCGCGGCGCAGAAAATCAGCCGGCTTGCTGTCGGTGTACAAGGACAGGCTTCCGGCGTGAATGTCGTCACGATGCCCGTGGACTTCACTCAGGAAAGCCACATCGAGGGTCTGCCGTTTGGAACCCGCGGCGGAACCCTGGTCCGCTATACCTTTCCTCTCGACGGCAAATATGAAATCCGCGTGCGGTTGATGCGGAACCGCAACGAAAACGTGGAGGGACTCAGCGAACCGCACGACATGGAACTCACGCTCGACGGCGTCCGGCTGAACGTTTTCACGATCGTCCCCAACCGCAACGCCTCCGGGGGTTACTACGCCGATGAAGCCGTCGATCGCGACCTGAGAGTCACGATCCCCGTAAGGGCGGGCCCACACGCGATTGGCGCCACATTCCTGCGGAAGACATCGGCACTGCAGGAAACGGAACGCCAGCCCTATGATGCGCACTTCAATATGGACCGGCACCCGAGAATTCAGCCCGCGGTCTATTCGGTTTCCATTGGTGGCCCGTTTGATGCGACTGGCGCGGGCGACACTCCAAGCCGCAAGCGCATTTTCACCTGCAGACCCACAGGTAAAGACATTCCCGCTGCTGAAGAGCGGTGTGCCACAACGATCCTCTCGACGTTGGCTCGCCGCGCCTATCGGCGTCCGGTGACTTCGGAAGACCTCCGTGTTCCGCTCCAGTTCTACAACGATGCGCGAGCCGAAGCCGACTTCGATGCGGGCATTGAAATGGCGCTGCGCGCAATCCTGACGAGCCCCGAGTTTCTCTTCCGAGTTGAACGGGATCCTGCCAATGCCAAACCGAATCAAAACTACCGCATCAGTGACGTCGAACTTGCATCGCGGCTCTCTTTCTTCCTATGGAGCAGCGTCCCGGATGATGAACTGCTCAACCTGGCGATCCAAAACAAGCTGCACGATCCGGCCGTGCTAGACCAGCAGACACGCCGCATGATGGCCGACGCGCGCTCGAAGGCGCTCGTCACCAACTTTGCCGGACAATGGCTGTACCTTCGCAATCTTGCGGCCACAACACCTGACGCGCGGCTCTTTCCGGACTTCGACGACAACATTCGGCAAGCGATGCAGAAGGAGACAGAATTGTTCTTCGAAAGCATCGTGAAAGAAGACCGCAGCGTGATGGATCTGCTCGGAGCCAACTACACGTATTTGAACGAACGGCTCGCCAGGCACTACGGAATCTCCAACGTCTACGGAAGCAATTTCAGACGCGTCACGTTCGCGAGCGATTCAATGCGCGGCGGCCTGCTCGGGCAGGGAAGCATCCTGACGGTGACGTCCTACGGAAACCGCACGTCTCCTGTTCTTCGTGGGAAGTGGATTTTGGAGAACATCCTTGGGACGCCACCTCCGCCACCTCCGGGCAACGTGCCTCCGCTGGAAGATCAGAGTCCCGTCGCAAAAGCACTGACGATGCGCGAACGCATGGCACAACACCGAAATAATGCCGCTTGCTCAGGGTGCCATCAATTGATGGATCCCATCGGTCTCGCGGTCGAGAACTTCGATGCTGTCGGCCGCTGGAGAAATCGCGGCGAAGGCGATTCGACGATTGACGCGGCCGGAGCCCTTCCCAGTGGCGTAACGTTCACGGGCGTCGCCGGACTCCGAAAGGCGTTGCTCGACCGTCCCGACGCGTTTACAACCACAGTCACGGAAAAGCTGCTCACGTATGCTCTGGGCCGCGGCCTGGATTATTACGATGCGCCAACTGTCCGCGCGATCACCCGCGAAGCGCGCGGCCGAGATTATCGGTTCTCATCGCTCATCACGGGCGTGATCAAGAGCGCGCCCTTCCAGATGCGGAGGTCCCAATGATCGTCACAAAGAAGGCTCTGCCCCGACGGACATTCCTGCGCAGCGCGGGCATCACGCTCGCACTGCCCTTGCTCGATGCGATGCTTCCCGCATTCACATCCACCGCGATTGCCGCCGGAAATCCTATACGTCGATTGGGCTTTGTATACATCCCCATGGGGATGAGCCCGGGAGAGTGGATTCCACAGGGCGAAGGAAATCTGCGATCGCTGTCTCCTTCCCTGGCCGCACTGGAGCCATTCCTGGATCAGATCACGGTGATTACGAACACGGAGCTGAAGGACATGGCATATCCAACGGGAAACCATGCCGCATCCAATGCGATTTTCCTGAGTGCGACGCGTCCGAAGAGAACGGAAGGCAACGACTACGAACTCGCGACGACGATCGATCAGATCGCGGCGAAGCAACTCGGCAGGGAGACGGCGATTCCGTCTCTTGAGCTGGCCACCGACCTCATCGCCCAGACAGGCAACTGCGATAACGGGCTTGCCTGCGCGTATCAAAACAATCTGTCCTGGTCTTCTCCGACCACGCCGCTTCCCGCAGAAGCGGATCCGCGGTTGGTCTTCGAACGATTGTTCGGCGACGGGGGCTCCGCACAGGACCGTCGCGCGGAGCTTCGAAAGAACAAGAGCATTCTCGACTGGGTCACTCAGGATATGGCTCGCCTCCAACAGCAACTGGGGGCATCGGATCGCACGAAGGTAACGGAGTACATGGATTCCGTACGAGAGGTGGAGCGGCGTATCCAGAAAGCCGAACAGCAGACCACAGACGCTCGGCTTCCGGATCTCGAGCGCCCCGACAGCGTACCGGAAGTCTGGGAAGAGCACGTGAAGCTGATGTTCGATCTGCAGGTTCTGGCGCTTCAGGCCGATGTCACCCGCGTCATTACCTTCCAGATGGCACGGGAAGCGAGCACACGAACGTATCCACAAATCGGCATCAATGAAGCGCATCACCCAATCTCGCATCATGGCAATCAGCCCGAGAAACTCGCCAGGCTGGCCAAGATCAACGCCTACCATGTTTCTCTCTTCGCATATCTCGTCGAAAGGCTGAAGGCCACAAAGGATGGAGAGGGTTCTCTGCTGGACACCACGGCATACGTGCTGGGCAGCGGCATGGGGAATCCGAACATTCACGATCACACGAATTTGCCGCTCGTTCTTGCGGGCGGGCGTAATGGCGGCCGTCATCTCAAGTACGCAAGCGCGATACCGCTGGCAAATGTGCACTTGACGTTGCTGGAGAAAGTTGGCGTCCACCAGGACAAATTCGGCGACAGCAACGGAGTGATTGAGGGACTCCTGTAAATGTCGGCTTTACGTAGAAAGTGTCCTTCTCCCTCCGGGAGAAGGTGGCCCGAAGGGCCGGGTGAGGGATTTGCACGGCCTCGAAATCCCTCACCCGCGGCTTCGCGGCACCCTCTCCCGGAGGGAGAGGGGCGCACGAACGCACCTCGACGTCTTCGAAGTGCTCTAACGCGGTGCGTGCTGCCCTTACTCTTATTCGCCGCCTCCACTGCCAATGCCGCGGATATTCGCCTGATCGAAGCGGTCCGCAATGGAAACAAGGCCAGTGTGCAGACGCTGCTCCAGCAGCATGTCGACGTGAATGCTGCGGAGCCGGATGGCACCACGGCCCTTCACTATGCCGCCCGGATTGAGGATTTGCAGACCGTGGACCTCCTCCTCAGATCCGGCGCCAGCGTAAAGGCAGCCAACCGCTATGGCGTCACGCCGCTTTATCTTGCGTGTGTCAATGGAAACGGGGGGATTGTCGAGGCGTTGCTGAAGGCCGGCGCCGACCCCAATACTGCGCTGCCTGATGGCGAGACGGCTTTGATGACGGCTGCGCGGACGGGAAAGGTCGAGACGGTGAAGTCGCTCCTGACTCACGGAGCAAACGTTAATACAAAGGAAGCCACGAGGGGACAAACGGCGCTGATGTGGTCGGCAGCCGAGGGCAACGCCGAAGTCATTCGTCTCCTTATCGAACGCGGGGCAGATATTCAAACCCGGTCCAACGGCGGATTCACCGCGCTGCTCTTTGCCGTTCGCGAGGGACGAATCAATGCGGTCAAAGCTCTGCTTGCGGGTGGTGCCAGCGTGAATGAATCGCTCGCGCGACGAGGCGGACGAGGTGCTGCCGGTGGAGCGAATGCCACCGCAGAGACCGATAACACACCGAATGCTTTTCTCCTTGCTGCCGCAAACGCCCATTACGAGCTCGCAGCGTTGTTGCTCGAGGCCGGTGCGGATCCCAACGCCGCCCCTCAGGGTTGGACCGCGCTTCATCAGGTAACCTGGGTTCGCAAGGTCGGCGTTGGAGACAACGGTCCGGCGCCGCAGGGATCCGGCAACATGGGCAGCCTGGAGTTTGTAAGAAAGCTGGCGTCGCGTGGAGCGAACCTCAATGCGCGCGTGACGAAGAAGCCGAGCATGGGAACAACAATTCTTAACGCGATCGGCGCAACGCCCTTTCTGCTTGCCGCCCGAACCAAAGACGTCGAACTGATGCGTCTGCTCGCCGAACTTGGCGCGGATCCCCTGCTGACGAACGAAGACGGAACAACACCCTTAATGGTCGCTGCTGGGATCGGAACGAGTTCCCCTCTTGAAGATCCCGGCACAGAGCCCGAAGTGCTCGAGGCCGTGAAGCTGGCATTGAAACTTGGCGGTGATGTGAACGCGGTGGACAGGAAGGGCGAGACCGCGATGCACGGCGCCGCTTATAAGCACGTTCCTTCAGTCGTGCGCTTCCTCGCCGAGAATGGTGCCAGGGTTGAAGTCTGGAATCATCCGAACGATAGCGGCTGGACGCCACTCAAGATCGTCGAAGGAATTCCCATTGCCATGAATGTCGCCGGGGACGAAGCCACCCGCATCGTCATCCGTGAACTGCTTGATGCTGCAGCGAAAAGCTCAAAGTAGCCGCGGTCTCCTTTCCAGATGTACCGTTGTTAGTTCAATCACGACAATGACGGAGAGCTTCCCTCTCCCTCCGGGAGAGGGTGCCGCGAAGCGGCGGGTGAGGGATCTTCAGGTACTGTGGATCCCTCATCCGGCCCTTCGGGCCACCTTCTCCCGGTGGGAGAAGGATCGCGCGAAAAATTTCTGTAGTATTCTTCGCATTCGTCACAAGTCATGAAAGCTAAGCCCGCATCCCGGAAAGCCAAATCCCCAACCGCCAGCCTTTGGATTCTGAATCCGTGGCAGGACTTGGCCTTCTTCGTACTTTCGCCGCTCTGGATAATCCCTCTGCTGTGGTTAGCCAAGAGCCGCTACGATCCCAACGGCTTCGGAGCCATGATGCTTGCCGTCGGGGCGGCCGGGCATCACCTTCCGGGCTTCATCCGCGCCTACACGGATCCCGTTCTCTTTCGACGCTTTCGAACGCGCTTCATCCTTGCGCCGCTGTTCCTGCTTGCGGTGACCCTGGCCTTCTCTGCGCTGAAACTCGAAAGCCTCAAACTGATTTTGATTTTCTGGGGCACCTGGCACGGCGCGATGCAGGTCAATGGCTTTCTGCGGATCTACGACTCCAAAGTGAATTCGTTCTCCACATCCACGTCCTGGCTGGATTGGGCCATGTGCATTGGATGGTTCGGTGGGGGGTTGCTCTATTCCTCCCGTGTCATTGCGATCTTCTCCCACCTGTTCAACGCAGGAATTTCGTCGGTTCCAGTTGGAGCTTTCACGCTGCTTCGGCAGGCCTGGATGGTCGCAATCGGAGCAATCACTATCACTTTCATCACCAACTGGGTGAAGGAAGCGCGTGCGGGCCGGCCACCGAGCCCGATCAAGCTCCTCACGATGGCGTCGAGCTTCGCCCTCTGGTGGTTTGCGATGACACAGGTCACAAGCCTGCTGGTCGGCCTGCTTCTGTTCGAAATCGTGCATGACATCCAGTACAACGTTCTTGTGTGGGTGTACAACGGACGACGAGTCGCACAAGGCATGACGGCAAGCCGCGTCGAGCGGTTCCTCTTCCAGCCCAGCTGGGCCCGCGCCTCGCTCTACATCCTGCTGATACTGGCGTACGGCGGGATCGCCGACGTTCTGGACTACGTGAGCATCCAGGCGCCAACTGTTCTTCAAGCGGGTGTCACCTCCGTTGGTTTCTGGAACGGCTTGTTTCTAATCTCCACGTTTCTTCATTTCTACTTCGACGGCTTCATCTGGCAGGTAAGGCAGAGCGACTTCAGGCAAGGCATGGGTATCAAGAACGCCACGGCTGCTCCGATTCCAGAATCAGCGCGCGCGCCATCGCGGGGTTGGTTGCCGGCCGGCTGGAAATGGGCATTCTTCCTCGTTCCTACAGCGGTCCTCGGGATCTCCGAGTACCGCAAGGTTGAAGTTCCGCTCATCGACCAGGCGCGCAATGTCGTCGAGCTTGTACCGGACCAATGGCAGGCGAACGCCGTGGTGGGCTCACTGGAAAAAGCCGGCGGAGATGAATCTCAGGCATTGCCATACCTGGAGAAGGCCGTGGCATTGAATCCGTCTTATGCGTACGGGCAGGTGATGATTGCGGACATCTACGCTCATCGCGAGGAAACGGACCTTGCTGTACAGCATTATCAGAAGGCCCTCGAACTGAACCCGGCAAACTACGACGTTCAAACCCGGTTCGGGAAAATGCTCGTAAACCAGGGACGTAACGCCGAAGCAATTCCCCATCTGCAGATCGCTGCGCAGTACAACCAGTCGGATGCGAACCTTGCCTACGTGTTGGGAGCTTCCCTCGTTCAGGACAAAAAACCTCTCGAAGGTATTCCCTATCTGCGGCGCGCCGTACGTCTGGACCCGCAGGAGAAGCAGGCGTTCAACTACCTCGGAATTGCACTTCAGGCGCAGGGAAACATGCGCGAAGCGGCGGACTACTATCGCAAGGCCGTCGAAATCGATCCCAATTACACGCCCGCACGCGAGAACCTTGAGCGGATGGAACGCGCTCTGGCATCATCGAAAAGATAGTCCCTCACTCTTCTCCTGGTGTATAAATGGCCGATGGAGGCATGAATATGTTCCTAAAGCGTCTGGCTGTCGCAGCCCTGGTCGTTGGAGTGGGAGTTGCGGCGTTTTCGCTGCAAACGGTAGCGCAACAGAGTTCTGCCGTCGTGACCTTTAACAAGGACGTCCTCCCCATACTTCAGGCGAATTGCCAGACGTGCCATCGCCCAGGCGAAATTGCCCCGATGTCGTTCCTCACCTACAACGACACACGACCCTGGGCAAAATCCATCAAGGCTGCGGTGATTGCCCGGAACATGCCGCCCTGGTTTGCGGATCCCGCTTACGGTCATTTCGCCAATGACCGGATGCTGAGCGATGCGGAGATCAAGACTCTGGTCGCCTGGGCGGATGGCGGAACGGCCGAGGGCAATACCAAGGACGCACCGGCGCCCCGCGTTTTCCATGAAGGCTGGAACATCCAGCCGGACATGATCATCGAAATGCCCAAGGATGTCGTACTTCCGGCAACGGGCACCATCAACTACAAGAGCATCCTCGTCAAAGCAAATTTCACCGAAGATATGTGGGTTGTTGCGGCGGAAATGCGCCCCGGAAATGGCGCTGCGGTTCATCATATGCGCGCGATCGTTCGCCCTCCCAACTCGACCTGGATGCAGAACGCCATCCCCGGCGTTGCCTATGAAGCTAGCGATCCGGAAGTCGGACGCCAGGTCGCAGAGAGCGACCTTCTGGGCAAGTTCAATCCAGGCCTGGGCGCCCAGGACTTCAGCATGTTTGAATCGGCGAAGTTCGTGCCTAAGGGCTCCGACGTCGTTTTCAGCATGCACTACACCGCAACAGGTAAACCGGCAACGGATCGCTCGAAGGTAGGTCTGGTTTTCGCGAAGCACCCTCCCAAGTTCCGCTACTTCGTCAGCGATGGCCCAACCGGGTCGAATCTCGCGATTCCCGCAGGCGCCGAAAACGCAGAGATTGTTTCCGAGATGACGGCACAGGCGAATACCCAGCTGGTCTACCTGCAGCCGCACATGCATCTTCGTGGCAAGGACTATGAAGTCCGGCTGATGTTCCCCAACGGAAAGACGGAAACAGTCTTCAAGGCGAAGTGGGACTTCAACTGGCAACTCGGGTACGACCTCGAAAAGCCGATCGCTATCCCAAGGGGAACGCGCATCGTCGGCATCGCGCATTACGACAATTCCGCAAACAACAAGTTCAATCCCGATCCAGCGAAGCTGGTGGTCTGGGGCAATCAGAACTGGGAGGAGATGCAGAATTGTTTCATGGGCTTCCTGGTGGATCCTGCGGGACCGAATCCGAAGACGTTGTTCAGAGCTTCAGGGGTGAGCCTGCTGCCGCGCGGAACATCAGGGCCAACGCTGGCCTTGATGCAGTAGAGAGAGATTCAGGGTAACTTCCTTCCGAACACGTGCACGCGAATACGGTGATATTTGCGAAAAAACGCGCCTGGGTAGAGCCATCTCCAATCGGGCGTCAACGCTTGCGACTCATCCGCTGAGACATTAGTATCCTAGGAAACACCTTTGG
>Ga0070675_100004536_pt1 | contig 10603 bp, 8 predicted proteins | sample KBSM43metaG_FD_65343 | JGI IMG/M metagenome (GOLD analysis project Ga0070675, IMG submission 65343) | Miscanthus rhizosphere microbial communities from Kellogg Biological Station, Michigan, USA - KBS M4-3 metaG | ecosystem: Host-associated > Plants > Roots > Rhizosphere > Soil ...
AAGAAGACCGGTCCAGAGCCTTTCAGATTCGGAAGCAGGGAAGTACAGCTCGAACCCGTCTTCCCCCGTGTAGCCCGTGCGCGACACGAGCGCATCGATACCCAAGACCTCGCCGGAAGCGAAGTGATACGAGGGCAGACGCGATAGCGTCAGCTCTGTCAGGGGCTGAAGAATCTCGGCCGCACGCGGTCCTTGTAAGGCGAGAAGTCCTGTCTTCTGGCTGATGTCTTCAATCCGGGCCCCGACGGTATTGTGAGTCTGAATCCATTCGAGGTCGCTCTCGATATTCGCAGCATTCACGACGAGCATGAAACGATCCTGCGAGTGGCGGTAGACGAGCAGGTCGTCGACGGCAGTTCCTTCCGGAGTCGTGAGGGCGGAGTACTGAGCCTGACCATCGGTCAGGTGAGACGCATCGTTGGAGGTGACGTATTGAATGAGATGGAGAGCTTCCGGTCCGGTGACTTCAAACTCGCCCATGTGGCTGACATCGAAGAGTCCGGCGGCAGTTCGGATGGCGGTGTGTTCTTTGGCGATGCCGGAATACTCGACCGGCATCGACCAGCCTCCAAACGGAATCAGCCTTGCTCCCATCCTTTTATGGATGTCAAACAAGGCTGTCCGCTTGTCGGCCACGTTGTTATTGCGCGGAGATAACCAGACCAATCTGGCCGTTGCCAGGTTCGGTGCAGAGCTTCCACTTCTTACCAGGCTGCGCTGCATTCGCCTTTTCCCAGCAGTCGCCGGCAGGCGCCCACCGGGCTTCGGGCAACACCTTCGAGTAAAACTCCTGCAGATCGCTGCCACTGGCGCCCGGATACTGGACAGTGACGCGGTAGGGACCTGCCCCCGAAGAGTTTGCCTTCGAACGCTTGGGCGTTTGGACCGTAAGGCCTGCCGTTACATTGAGACTCTGCGGCGCCAGTGGGAACTTGCCATACTTTTTGAGGTTGGCGTCTTCCGCAGCTATTCTTTGCTCCTCGCGAATCTTGGCATCTTCCTTTACGAGGTCCTGGCTGACTTGCGGCCGCTCAACCTGGATCTTGCGGATCATCTCGAGTCGATCAATATCGTGCCCATTGACGAAGACCCTATCGATGTCCCTCGAGTTGCTGATCTTCTCCAGGGGATTGCTGGCGAACACAATGAAGTTTCCCTTTTTGCCCGGCGCAAGCGTGCCGAGATCCTCGGCTCCAATCGCCGTGGCAGAGACCGATGTCGCGGCGGTGAAGACATCCAGCGGGGCCATTCCCGCATTGACCATCAGTTCAAGTTCGCGATGCTCGAAAAAGCCCGGGAATGTATCGGCGAGGCCACTGCCACTTCCGAGCGTGATCGGGACCCCGGCATCGGCGAGCTTCTTCAGATTCTTCTGCGCCGTTGCAAACTCCTGGCGATAGGCGCCAATCCTGGGATTCCGCCCAACCTTGGCCATAACGACGGGATTGGATAGGTATGCTGAGACGCTGGCCGGATAAACTTCGCGCATCGCCTGCTCGCTAAGCCACGGAGCTCTCTCGGCATAAACGAATCTGGATTCGAGAGCTGTCAGGGCAGGCGCAAGCGGAATTTTTTTCTCCTTCATCATCGAGACCAACTCGTCATCGACCTCACCATCTGTCACGCTCGAAAGGAGCGCGTCAACGCCGGCCTTTGCAAGATTCTTGGCAACGGCAAGTTCGGAGGCGTCAGCAAAGACCTTCAACTTGCGCTTGTGAGCTTCGTCAATGACTGCGTTGGAAGCGTCTGCTTTCATGCCATTGGCCCAGAGGACGATCGCATCTGCATTACGGTCCGCCAGTTCACCGACTGCCTTGCGAGCATCGGCGTCACCGGTAACCAGAATTGGAATGGTGCCCATGTCTCCGGAAGTTCCCTTTGCTGCGATACCTCGGCCCGACGAATACAGCCGCGATCCGGTGGTCTTGCCTTCCTTGATCTCATCTCTGAGCTGCATAGCAAGGCCTTCAACATCCCCACCGGCAAGGACCGCGCCGACGCCGTAGTAGCCATAGCGGTTGAGGTCCGCGCTCAACGATTCGCGTTTGTAGTTCTTGGCGCCGAAGCTGTCCAGATTGCCGAGGCCGGGATACGCATGGAGGTTGATGAGGAGCGGCGCGATCGTCATGCCCTCGAGTTCGACTCGAAGCGCCCCTTTAGGGGCATAGAATTCCCCCTTCTTGCCAACCTTCGTGATCACGCCGTCCTCTATGATCATTACGCCTTCCTCAACAGGCGGTCCGTCACCCGGAATAAATTTGGCTGCCGAAACAAAAACCACATCCTTCGCCGCCGACTTATTTGCATCGGTTCCGGTAGTATTTTCCCCGCAGCCGACGGCCAGCAAAAGGCACAGGGCTGCAGCGTTGAAACGATTCATGGTCTAAAACTCTCCTTCAACAGATCCGCTGTCGCTGATCCAAAGATTTGGGCGTTAGCAAGGCCTGAATTCTAGCACACGCTTGACGCTGAAACGGGACAACCATACGATGCGGAAGCAGCGGAGGGTTGTGTGCTCGGTAAAGTTCTCGTTACAAAGCCGGTATTTCCGGAAGCCATGGAGTTCCTGAAGTCTCAGGTGTCGATCGATGCCAACCTGGAGGACCGCGTCCTCTCCAGGAAAGAGCTGATTTCCCGGCTGCAGGGGAAACAGGGCGCCGTCACATTGCTGACCGACGTCGTCGACCTCGAGGTGTTGGAATCCATCCCCGACGTCCGCATCATCAGCAACATCGCTGTCGGGTTCAACAATGTCGATATCGAGAACGCCAGCCGGCTGGGGATCCTGGTGACGAATACGCCGGGAGTTCTCACCGAAACGACTGCGGATTTCGCCTGGACGCTCCTGATGGCTGCAGCCCGCCGGATTGTCGAAGGCGACAGCTTCGCCCGATCCGGCCAATGGACAGCCTGGGGTTTGCAGATGTTGCTCGGGAACGATATCTTCGGAAAGACTCTCGGTGTCGTTGGATTTGGGCGCATTGGCCAGGCCGTAGCGCGTCGAGCCACGGGTTTTAGTATGAAGATCCAGTACTACGACAGCCAGCCCGTCCCGCCCGAGGCCGTTCCGCCAGGAGTTCGGGCCGTCAGTCTCGAAACACTCTGGTCTACATCAGACTTCATTTCTGTCCATGTTCCGTTGCTGCCGGAGACCACGCACCTTCTGAATGACGAAACGTTCGCATTGATGAAGCCCAACTGCGTCGTCGTGAACACGGCGCGCGGGCCGGTCGTCGATGAGAAGGCGCTGGCGCGCGCTCTAAAGTCTGGGAAGATTGCCGGGGCAGGGCTCGACGTTTTCGAGCGCGAGCCTCAGATCGAACCGTTGCTGTTGGAATTGCAAAACGTGGTTCTTGCTCCCCATATCGCCAGCGCCTCGCGCGAAACCCGGCTGAAAATGTGCCTGATGGCGGCCGAGAACCTCGTGGCCGGATTGAAGGGAGAACGCCCTCCTAACCTGTTGAATCCAGAAGCATTGGGGAACCGACGCCTCTGATGCCTGTACGAATCAAGCCCCCTGCGCTTCGTCCGGGCGACCTTATTGGTATCGTCGCGCCGGCAAGCAACATCAAGCCGAACCTGCTCGAAGACGGCTGCCGCGAGCTGGAACAACTCGGCTTTCGGACGCTTTACCGCCCCGGCATCACCACGACTTATCGATACTTCTCAGGAACCGTCGAGCGGCGGGCCGCCGAGTTCCTCGAGATGGTTCGAAACCCGGAGGTCCGCGCGATCTTTTGCGCGCGTGGCGGATACGGCAGCAGTCGAATCATTCCTTATTTGGAACCTGAGCTTCTCCAAGCTAACCCAAAGATTATTAATGGCTCAAGTGATATTACCGCATTGCTCTCACTCCTCGATCGAAGCGGCCTGGTTGGCTTCCACGGTCCGATGGTGGCAACGGCCATACGGCAGGGCGAAGCCGGGTACAACCGTGGGCTCCTCCTGGATCTCCTCAAAGGCGCGATCGTGCGGTTTCCAATGGCGGGAACCTCGGTGTTGAGACCGGGTTCGGCAGAGGGACGGCTGATCGGGGGATGCCTTTCCCTGGTGGTCGCGACGCTGGGGACGCCGTATGAGATCGATACGACAGACTCCATTCTTGTGCTGGAAGACCTGGATACCAAGCCCTATCAGGTCGACCGGATGCTTACCCAGTTGAAACAAGCAGGGAAACTGGAGGATGTCCGCGGTGTAGTCTTCGGAGAGATGTTGAACTGCATGCAGAATGCGAGTCAGGGATACACACTCGAAGAGGTGATTCTAGACGTGCTCGGTGAAACGACATTTCCAATCTCGTACGGATTCCCAACCGGACACACGGCCGGACCGAACGCCATGGTTCCCTTTGGTGTTCGTGCGCGCCTGGAGCTTGATTCCAACTCCGTCTTTGAATTGTTGGAGCCGGCGGTGACCGTGGAATGAAGCTGACGTCGAAATTCTATTTGATTGGGATTTGCGGAACCGCGATGGCATCGCTGGCCGGAATGCTGCAGGCGAAGGGATGCAGAGTCGAAGGTTCGGACTCGGATGTTTATCCCCCGATGTCAGACTTTCTCGAGCAACTGCGGATCCCGGTCTACAAAGGCTACCGTGCATCAAACCTGGCCGCGTCCGGGCCGGATGTCGTCGTGATCGGCAACGCGCTGTCGCGCGGCAATCCGGAGGTCGAGCACACGCTGGATGCCGGGATGCGCTATGCGTCGATGGCCGAGACCGTCAAGGAACTCTTCATTCGCGGGAGAAACTCGATTGTCGTTTGTGGGACGCACGGGAAAACCACGACGACGGCAATGCTGGCATGGATGCTTGAGCAGGCGGGCAGGAATCCGTCCTTCCTTGTCGGCGGTATTGCCGAGAACTTCGGGCGCAGCTTCCAGGTTGCGGCTGGAGAAGAGTTTGTGATCGAAGGGGACGAGTACGACACGGCGTTCTTCGATAAAGGACCGAAGTTTCTGCACTACCTTCCGCGCATCGTCGTGCTGAAGAACATCGAGTTCGATCACGCGGATATCTATCCGGATCTGGAATCCCTGAAAGTCTCGTTCCGCCGCCTTATCAACATTGTTCCTAAGGCCGGGTTGATCGTGGCAGGCGTGGACAGTCCCGTTGTTCGGGAACTTATCCCCGCCGCATTCGCACAGGTGGCCACTGTGGGAATTGAGTCGGGCGACTGGCGTGCACGCAATATCGCGCAGACCGAAGAGGGGATGCGGTTCGAAGTATGGAATCTGCAGGCGCAGGTTGGAACGTTTGCGATACCGATGTTGGGAACGTTCAACGTTCGAAACGCGCTTGACGTGATTGTGACTTCCAAGGAACTCGGTCTCGAAAATGATGTGATTCAGGCGGGCCTCGCCTCGTTCAAGAGCGTGAAACGTCGCCTTGAATTGAAGGGAGAAGTGAACGGTATTCGGGTGTATGACGATTTTGCACATCATCCGACGGCGGTAGCCGAAACCCTCAATGCCGTGCGGCAACGCTATCCGAAAGATCGGGTCTGGGCGGTTTTTGAGCCGAGGTCGCAAACCTGTCGCCGCAGAATCTTCGAGAACGACTTCATGAAGGCTTTCGATGCGGCCAACCAGGTGGTCATTGCGCGCGTGTTCGGTTCGACGAAGCTGCTGCCGGAAGATCAGCTGTCGCCGGATCGTCTTGTGGAAGGAATTCGCGGCCGGGGAAGAAAAGCCTCAACCTTTGATTCGACCCAGGAGATTGTGGAGCACGTCGCCGGCAACGCGACGCCGGGTGACCACATCGTGGTGATGTCGAATGGCGGGTTTGATGGGATCCACGGCAAACTCTTAAGCGCTTTACAGAAATGAAGGGCCGAGCATGAAATCCGCTCAACTCGTTTACAGCATCCTCTGTGACGACGTTCGTCTGGAGATGGGGAACAAACTCTCGCTGATGGGGATTTTCGAAAATGTCTATTTGCAGCAGTTCCCAGCCGTGCTGTTTCGTTTCGCCACCGTGAACCACTGGGTCGGCGCAGGCGACTATGAGACGCAGGTTCGCGTGGTTTCTCCAGAGGGTCGAGAGGTCGCGCAGTCGTCGCAATCGACACTGCGGATCGAGCCCGAGGGATATGCGGACAACGTCACGTTCTTTGCGAACGTCTCGCTGGAACGCGCGGGCCGGTACTCTATTCAGACCTTCATTGACGGAAAGGTTGTCGCCCAGCGGCCGCTTTTCGTCGCCCTGATTCAGCAGCCGCCGACAATGTTGAACTAGACTGGCTACCCGGCGAGAGCTGCCGAGATCGCCTGGCCAAACTTTGTGGATTCGGTGGGGCCTTCCGCGAGAATCAACTTCTCCTGAACAACAAGTGGATCGGAGACATAGGTTGCGCCGCCGGTCTTCAATTCCTGAATCGCCTGGGGCAGGAAGTAGACCGTTGCCCGTTTGCCCGCGAGCAGCTTGGCTTTGGCCAGCACGACCGTGGCCAGGGAAATCGCGGCAAGAACCTTACCCGCCGTGGATACCGCAACTGCGAGTTCCGCAAGCTTCTTGTCGTTCCAGAAGAGGTCGGGTACGGAAGGACCACCGCAGATGACGAGAGCATCGAAGTCCTCGGCCTTCGAGTCCGCGATTGTCACTGTCGACTGCACGGAACCGCCTTGCGTGCCGTGGCACATGCGAACCGCGGACGATGCGACGGTGACGGTGGCGCCTTCGGACTCCAGTATCTGTTTAGGTTCAAAGAACTCCTCATCCCTGAACTGAGTGTGGGGAATCGCCATCAAAACTTTCTTCCCTGCGAGCTTACCTTCTGCCATGGGCCTCCAATCTCCGCGAGGAATTATAGCGTGCAGTTGTTAGAATGCACGGGATGATTAATTTGAAGACTCCTCGAGAAATCGAACGTATGAAGCCCGCCAGTCGCATCGTGGCGGAGATCCTGCTTGAACTGCGGGAAGTCGTGCGCGACGGTATTACCACCGGCGATATCGATCGTCTCGCCGAGGAGAAGACGCTGAAGCGAAACGCAACGCCGGCATTCAAGGGATACCGAGGCTTTCCCGCCAGCATCTGCGTTTCGATCAACAGCGAAGTCGTCCACGGCATTCCGTCGACCAAGCGAGTAATCCGGAATGGCGACGTCGTCGGTCTCGATTTTGGAGTCATCTTTGATGGCTTCTTCGGGGACTCGGCAGTGACCGTTCCGATTGGAGAGATTCCGCCTGAGGTTCAGAACCTTTTGAAGGTCACCGAACAGTCCCTCTATAAAGCGATCGAAGCTGCAATACCTGGGAATTTCCTCTCCGATATTTCAGCCGCGATTCAAACTCTTGCGGACGCGAATAATTTCGGAATCGTTCGCGAGTTCTGCGGGCACGGCATCGGGCGCGCGCTGCATGAAGACCCGCCCGTTCTGAACTACGTGCAGAGCGGCAAAGGGCCGAAGGTTAAGCCGGGACTTGTGATCGCGATCGAACCGATGATCAACCTGGGAAGTGAGAAAGTGAGAGTTCTCGAGGATGGCTGGACGGTGGTCACGCTGGACGGTCGTCCCTCCGCACACTTCGAGCACACCATTGCGGTGACCCCGGAAGGCCCGGAAATTCTGACGCGGGTGTAGCTCGTCAACGCGGATGCGATCCATTGCCCCTCCTGGCCAGGAGGGGCAATACATACTTGGCTCACCAAACGCTGGGAAATTTGAAATCGGACGAATCCTGCATCTCAAATTCGAAATCCTGAAATCTTAGATTGGACCGGCAAGCCTATAACAGACGGTAGTCCACTTTGAATTTTCGGGATTTCGGATTTGAGATGCAGGATTCGTCCAATTTTAGATTTCCCCCTCCCTGCCCTGGTGAGCCAAGTATGTTGTTACCCAAATTTGCAGAGCCCTCGTTAGTCGCGGAAAACCCGGAAAACTCATCGACAATTCCGCCGACTTCTTCTCCTGCACCCTCCTAAAACCTTTATTCCAGGCATGCCTCTCTGGCGCGCGGTTTGCATTAGTCCGCGGCGAGGCGGGACGACACCACCCGCCTGAAAGGGGCTTCAATGCACACAATCTTGAGAGAGGTTGGGTTCCTGACCATCCTTGCAATCGCATTCTCGCTGCCGACGCTTGGGACGCAGCACAGACCGTCCTATGCACCGCGCGATCTTTTGAATGTGCTCCCTTCGGCCCTCGATGTTCACGCTGCCGCAATCGGTAGTCGCATCCGGTTTTCTGGAAAGGAGAGGACGGTTTTTGCGGGCCTTCTTCTGACCGAGAGAGGCTCGAGCACCCCAATCCGAATTTCGGTACAGCTTCCAAACCTGGTGCGTTTAGAGGAGATTCGCCCAAACGCAATACCCGTTGTCTTTGACGGAACGAACCCTGTCTTCACGAATTCCAGGACTGAGGAGCAGCTTCTCGAGATTTTCAGCTCGGATACCGCGGAAGGAATGATGGTAGCCGTCAAGGAAGGAGCGGCGGCAACACTGGTCGGGCGTCGCGTGCTGGAGGCGGCGGATGGCGCGCACCAGGAGGCGGTCGATCGCTTCGACATCTTTGAAGTTGCCGGGCCTGTCCGGTCAATCCCCACAAGTCCGGATCGGCTCAAGCTTTACTTCTTCGACTCCGAAACCGGCTTGCTTGCAAAGACCCAATATCTCGATGAGACGTTTTCTCCGCCGGCAAACATCGAGATCTCGTTTTCAGACTGGCGAAGAGAAGCCGGCTCCGCCTATCCCGTCCGGATAGAGCGGAAGGAAAACGGACATCCGGTGTTTTCGTTAACCCTATCGTCGATCACCGCCTTGCCCCGGCAGGATCCCACCAGCTTTTTGACAGGACCGCAGGAGGACTAATGACGCGACGCATTCAACAGACTCTTTTCATCGTTGGCGTGACCTGGATTCTCTGCCTTGCGCAATCAGTCTCGTACGCGCAGCAGCCGCAATATCCCTACGCGGTCGACACGAAACCGTCACGCGGCGTCATGCCAAACTCGGAGCAACTCAGCGGTCCGCTCGATAGTGTCGATCCCGTTTCCGGAAAGCTTCATATCCAGATTCCTCTGGCCTCGCTGCCTGCGGGAAATGCGGGGTCAGGCTTCGATCTTTCGCTTACTTACGATTCGCATCTGTTCGACCTCGAGGCCGGAGAAGTCGGCCTGGGCCAGATCATGCAGAGTCTTTCGAGTTCCCTGAATGGGGGCGGGTGGTACTACAACTTCGCGAACTACAGGCTTGAAGTAGAGCAGCGCTATATCCCGACGTGGGAACAATCGACGTGTGATGGCGACTCGCAGTACGTCATGGAGCACGAAAGGGTGTTTCGCTATCGAATCTCACTCCCTGACGGCAGCCAGCACCTTCTGCATTTGCTGGGTTACGGTGACGAAAAAGGAGACGGGTACTACGGGGATGGGTTCTATGCCATCACCATGAATGGCGCCAGGAGTACCTGCGCGCAGAGCAACCCCGGACGTTATCCTTCAAGCGTCACGGGCACCCTCACGTACTTCACGACGGATGGGAGCTACCTCCGGTTCCAGATCAATGCCACCGGTGGTGTCCCTACCAACCAGACGTGGACTCTCTTTTACCCCGGTGGCCGACGTGTCATAGGCCGGGGCGATCGAGCCGAGCATATCTACGATGCGAATGGAAACGGCATCCACATCGCGAATCAAACAGAGAATGGACACACCGTCACCTATATCACCGACGACTTCGGAAGATCGCTTCGCCTGGAATACAGCCTGACGGCATCAGCCACAGAGAAGGAAGACAAGATCACGGCGGTCGGTCCGAGCGGCGTTCTGGAGTGGCGTGTGAAGTGGCAGCGCCTGCAAGTGGGAGGAGCCGGTTTCTCCTATATCTGTTACCAGGACGATCCCGCGCATCCGATGTACACGGCGACATGTCCGGTGAACTTCCAGTTGTGGGTCGTGAAGTATATCCAGCTGCCCTTTGCCGCGCCCGGTTTTGCTCCTCCTCCTGCGGATCCATGGAAGAGTTTTGAATTCACCTACTCGGCAACCGGACAGGGCTACGGACGATTGCTGACAATGCGAGCTCCGAGTGGACCCCAGTACTCCTACTGCTGCGACTCCTACAGCGCCTCGTTCTTTGCTCAGGATATTGCGTATGCCGGATACGCATCACGCACGCTCAATCATGATGGAGCCGTCGACGTGTGGACGTACCAGACGATCGATCGAACCTCAGTGCGCGTCACAAGTCCCGATGACGGGCAGACGATCTATCACTTCTACGATCCTCAAGTCGCCTCCGAATTCTGGTCGAAAAACCTGGTCTATTGGATTGAAGAACCCGGCGGCACCGTGCGAAAGCGGCAGTGGACGCGCAACAAGGTCTTCAGCCTCGCTGCCGCCTTCAATATTGACGCGAACAATCCTTATGTTGAACGCGAGAGTTTAACCGTCGACAAAGTTGCGGGTGAGCTCCGCACTGCAGTAACCGACACTCTGATCGATAAGAACGGGAATCCACTTCAGATCAGGGAGTACAACTGGTCCAGTACGGTTGCCGGTCCAGCCATGGAATCTCCGGGTGGTCTCGATCGAACCACGGAGAAGACCTTCCACGTTTCTGTCCCCGCATCGACGAACACTATCAATGGTTCGAATCGATA
>Ga0070675_100004537_pt1 | contig 10601 bp, 8 predicted proteins | sample KBSM43metaG_FD_65343 | JGI IMG/M metagenome (GOLD analysis project Ga0070675, IMG submission 65343) | Miscanthus rhizosphere microbial communities from Kellogg Biological Station, Michigan, USA - KBS M4-3 metaG | ecosystem: Host-associated > Plants > Roots > Rhizosphere > Soil ...
CGCGGCCCGCCTGGCGAAGCTCGAGCAGCAGCCGGCGGAGGTCGGCGCCGACGACCATCTGCGCCTGCTGCGGCTCATAGGCATAGACCTCGAACCGCTTCTCGAAATCGGGGTCGCTCTCGAACTTGACCCGCTCCATCCCGCTCAGCGGCTTGAAGAAGTTGAAGATGCCGCGGTCGGGGACGATGACGATCTCCGCTCCGCCTTTGGCGCGGCGCTGCCAGGCGTACATCTGGCCGGAAAAGACGGTGTGGCTGTTCTTGCCCTGGCGCCGGGTCAGGGTGCCTTCGTAGAGGGCGAAGCGGCGGCCGTCCTCGTCGCTGCCGTGGAACAGGTCGCTGAAGCTCTGGCTGGACAGCCAATTGCCGAACAAGGCCTTGCGCGCTTCGGGATAGACGGGCGGATCGAAGCCGGTCTCCAGATAGGTGAGCCCGCCTTTTTCGGCGAGCGTCTCGAGCACCGGCAGCTTCAGGGCCCGGCCGGCCCTGCCCAGCGGCAGCGCCGCGACGATGCCGCCAACGACGAGGACGAAGAGGGCGGCGACGATGCCGAAGCCGATGGTCGCTTCGTCCGACAGATACCACAGGATCGTCGCCGCGAGCGCGACGACGACGACGAGGACCAGCCAGAACCGGCGGACCGCGTCCCTGCGCTTCTCCTCGATGGTGCTGATCTCGATTGCGACCCGGCCGCTGCGGCACAGGTCGCGATAATGTTCTTCGCCATATTCGATCATTGTCCGGCTCTCCTCAAGCGGCGTCAGATTGGCGCCTGTCCGGATTCGGATCAAGGCGCTTAGCGATCGTTCCTCAGAGGCAGTGTGAAGGTGAACCGGGCGCCCTGGCCGGGGGCGGAATCGACCGAGACGTCGCCGCCCATGAATCGGGCGAGGCGGCGCGCGATGTAGAGGCCGAGGCCGGTGCCGCCGGGCTCGCCGGGATCGACCCGCTCGAAGCGCTCGAAGATCCGCTCCTGGTCCTGCTCGGCGATGCCCTTGCCCTGGTCGGCGACGATGAGCGCGGCGAGGTCCCCTTCCCGCTCGGTCCTGAGCCAGACCTGGCCGCCCTCGGGGGTGTAGCGGACGGCGTTGGCGATGAGGTTCATCATCACCTGCAGCGAACGGGTGAAATCGCCGGTCGCGGGCAGCCTCTCGCCCACTCCGGGGCCGTCGATGGCGACGCCCCGGCCGGCGGCACGGACGGCGAGCAGGCCGGCGGCGCGGCGGGCGATGTCGGCGAGATCGATCGCTTCCGCCTCGGGCCGGAAATCGGGGCGCTCGATCGCCTGCAAATCGACGAGATCGTCGACCAGCGCGAGCAGGTGGCGGCCGGCGGCGGCGATGTCGGCGGCATAGCCGGCATAATCGCGGCGCAGCGGCCCCTCGGGCTGGGTGCGCAGCCGCTCGGCATTGTCGATGATGTGGGCGAGCGGGCCGCGCAGCGCCTGATCGAGCCGCTCGCCGAACGCGGTGTCGGGGCGGGCGCGCGGCGCGGCGCCGTCGTTGGCGGCCGGGCCCTCGGGCCGGACGCGGACCGCGGCGGCGGCGCCGCGAAAGCCCGCGAACCGGCCCATGCCGTCGATCAGCGGCACGCCCGACAGCGCGAAGCGCCCCTTGCGGCCGCCGCGCAACTCGGCGAACTGCCCCTCGAAGCCCTTGTGCTCGGCGAGCGCGGTGAGGATCGGCAGGGCGCCGTCGGCGCTCTCGCGGAAGCGGAACAGGCGGGTCAATTGCTTGCCGACGAACTCGGCCGGGTTGCGGCCGATCGCGGCGCCGGCGCCGGGCGAGAGCATGGTCAGGCGCAGCGTATCGTCGGTCTCCCACATCCAGTCGGCGGCGGCGCGCAGGAAATCGGCGTCGCGCTCGGCGGGCGGGCCGGCCGGCGCCGGGCAGGCGGGACGGCCGGACCAGCCGGTGATGGCGAGCGCGATCTCGTCGCCCTGCGGCTCGGCGCGGACCCACAGGTCGACGTCGCGCTCGCCGTCGGCGGCGATGGCGGCGCGCGAGATGGTGATGCCGAGCCGGCGGGCGAGCCGGGCGAGCGCGGCGATCTGGGGCACGGCGAGCACCCCGCCCTCGTCGCCGCCGGCCTGGGCATGAAGCGCCGCCAGCGGCGGATCGGCCGCGACCAGCCGCCCTTCGGAATCGAGGCGGCCGGCGACCGGCGCGGCGCGACTCTCGGCCGCTGCGCTCATGCCGCCTCCGAGGCGGGGCGGGTGCGGGTCGAGATTCGGGCGACGCTGGCCCGGTAGCCGGGATCGGCCTGCCACAGGCGCAGGACGTCGCGGGCGGCGCCCCGATCGAGCGTATCGTAGAGGCCGAGCTGCTCCGCCGCCGCATCGCCCTCGGGACCGGAGAGGAGGTGGCCGCGGCCGTTGAGCAGCAGCAGGATCTCGGCGGCGGGCTCGCGCTCGACGCCGGCGGCGCGCAGCAGGATCGCCGGGCCGCGGCCGCGCGGATCGGCAAGCACCTCCCAGGCGGCCGCATAATCGAGCGCGCAGAGCGTGCCGACGCCGGCGAGGAACAAGGGCAGCATGCCCTCGGCAAGGCAGCGGACGAGCAGGGCGCCGTCGAGCCGCCCGGCCGAATGGAGGCGGGAGGCGAGCCGGACGGCGCGGGCCTCGAGCGTGCCGCCTTCGTCATGGCCGGCGATCAGCGCGCTCGCCGTCTCCTCGATGGCGACGTCGACGGCGGCGACCTGATGGTGCTGGACGACATAGTGGCGAAGCGCCGCGGCGACCATCCAGACGAGCTTGTGCTGGAGCTCGGCGGGAAGCTCGACCGCGCCCATCACCGGCTCCTGGAAGCGATCGAACCGGCGCGAGCGGGCGATCACCAGCTCCATCGCCTCGGCGGCGACCTCCTCGTCGGCATCGCGGACGAGCTCGAACAGCAGATCCTCGTCGCCCAAAGCGGGGGCGTGCGCCTTCCAGTAGCGGTGCTCCTCGACCCGGCGGACGAGGACGTTGGAAAGCTCGGCGTCGCGCAGCACCTGGGCGCGCTCGAGGATCGGCAAGGCGATCGGGACATGGGCTGAGGACAGCGCCGCGTGGAGCGCTTCATGGCTCTCGAAGCGCGCCGCCAGGCGGAAGCGCAATTCGTCCTCGAGGCCGCGGACCAGGCGGGTGAGCAAGGCCGCGGCGGTGAGGCGCTGCCACTCGGTCAGGCGGGCCTGATCGGGGAGGAGAAGGTCGGTCGCGGCAACCGCGAAGCGCTCCCGCGCCGCGGCCAGCAGCAGGCGCGCAGCGTCGCTTTGTTTCTCCCGTCCGGTCGATCCGCCTTCGGCCATGGATTTCCCTTACGCGCGACAGGGTTAAGCTCGCGCTAATCCTGATCCGCCGCGGCCTGTCAAAAAAAGCGGGGCTGTCCCCTATTTTTCGGGGGCGCGAACGGGGCCGTGCGCCTCGCGCTGGGCCCAGAAGAACGAGGCGGCGGCATAAGCGAACAGGGCGGCGAGGCCGGCGTGCCAGAGACCGAAGCCGGCGAAAGGCAGCAGCAGCCAGGTCATGCCCTTGCGCTCGGCGAGGAACGGCGCGCCGCGCACCCGCCGCCCCTCGCTCTCGACCGCGAGCGCGGCGAGGAAAGCGAGAGTGGTGAAAGCGATGAGGATCATCCCCCAGCCGCGCACGGCGGCGAGGTCGTAAGCGAGGATCACGAGCGCCGCGGCGGCGAAAAGCGGGATCAGATAGGCCCACCAGCCCTGGCGGATGCCGTCCTGCATGCGGAGGCGCGCGAGCCTGCGGGCCATGCCTTCGAGCGGCGTCGCGGCGAGCAATTTGACGAGCCCGATCCAATACCAGTGAACGTAGAAGGAAGCGGCGCCGAGCCCGGTCAGCAGGGCGGCGGCGAGGCCGATCAGCTGGGGCGAGAGCGGGCTGCCCATGAAAAAGGCGGTGCCGGCCCGCTCGAGCGGGGCGAGCAGCCGGTCCGCCCAGCCGCCCTGCGCCTCGTCCGCATCGGCGACGATGCGCCGCTCGAGCTGGTCGAGATCGGCGTCGCGATCGACGATCGCGACCGCGCCCTCGGCGGCGAGATGGCGCGCGCCCGCCTGCAGGGTGCGGCGGAGCAGGGTCGATTGCAGGTCCCAGTCGCGCAGCATCGCCGCGGTCTCGCGCAGCAGCGCGCCGTCGATCGCGGCAATTCCGGCCCAGCGCGAGGCGGCGTCGATCCGCTCGTAAAGCTCGCCATGGCTGCCGTCGGGCACGGTCAGCACCGCGGCGCCCTCGGCCTCGGCGAGGCGGGCGAGCTGCGAGCGGCCGGCAATGGCGCCGTCGGCGACGAGCAGGACCCGGTCATAGGCGTCGACGGCCTCGGCCGCCTCTTCCGGGCTGCGGACGAGCTGGACCGGCACCCGGTCGCGGCGCAGCCGCTCGATCGCGGCGGTGAGCGCCGCCGGCATCCGCTCGACGAAGACGATGATCGGCGAGGCGCCGGCGGCGGCGGCGAGGCGGACCTGCCGCTCGATCACGGTCCGGCCGGCAAGCGGCAGGGTCGCGCGCAAATGGCCCGGCTCGCCCGATTCGTGATAGGCCGCGATCAGCGCCGCAAGCGCCACTTGATGGTCCTTCCGCTCAAGCGGCGGACGGTAAGCGCGGCGGGGCGCGGTTGCAAAGGCCGTAAAATTCCTCCCCACGATTTCGTGGGGAGAGTCTTCAGCTGTCGGCGAACTCGGCGAGGGCGGCGGCGATCTTGCGGAGGATGACGGGATCGCCCGGAGCGCCGTCGAGCGCCTCGTCGGCGAGGCCGATCAGGCCATTGAGGCCGAAGCTCGCGGCGATGCTCTTGAGGCGGGCGGCGGCGAAGCGCCAATTGGCGTCGCAGCGCGAGCGGCCGAGCAGATCGAGCTGGCGGGCGGCGCTTTCGGCGAAGGCGCTCTTGAGCTCCGCCATCAGCGCGCCGTCATTGCCGACCGCGGCGGCGAGCGAGGCGTTGAGCGTTCCGGGATCGTAGGCCATTTCAACACGGTAGAACCCGTAGCGTTAACGCACCGTTTCATATCCGCCCCAAAGTGATACAATGGCGCCATGAATATGGGGGCACAGAGCGCTCAGGCGCAGCCGCAGGACGGCGACATCGAGTGGCCGGGCGAGAAGCCGTGGGAAGCCGCGGCCGACCCCGACGCCTATCCCGGCAACGCTTATGAGGAGGGCCGGGGGCGCGGGCTCGGCATCCGCCTGCTCGCCGCGCTGCTGATCCTGCTCGCGCTCGGCTGGCTCGGCGCCGCCGGCTACGTGCTGAGCCGCGCCTGGCCGGGGCCGGACCTCGCCGCCTGGACCGGCTGGGCGGCGACGATCAGCGCGCCGCTGATCCTGCTCGGCCTCGCCTGGCTGATCTTCGGGCGCAGCTCGCGGCGCGAGACCCGGCGCTTCACCGAGGCGGTGCGGGCGATGCGCGGGGAAAGCGAGGCGCTCGAAGCCGTGCTCGCCATCGTCGCCACCAAGCTCGCCGAGAATCGCGCCGCCCTCAACGAGGAATCGGCGCGGCTGATGAGCCTCGGCGACGAGGCGACCGAGCGGCTCGGCCGGGTCATCCAGCAACTGGCGCGCGACACCGCCGAGCTCGACCGCAAGGCGCAGGCGCTCGACAACGCCGCCGCGGCCGCCCGGGTCGACATCGGCGTGCTGATGGGCGACCTCCCCAAGGTCGAGGAGCAGGCGCGGACCGCCGCCGAGGCGATGAAGCAGGCCGGGCTCGGCGCCCACGCCCAGGCGGCTGGCCTGGAAAGCCAGCTCGCCGCGCTCACCGCGCGCAGCCGCGAGGCCGACGAGGCCGCGGGCGGCTCGGCCCAGCGGCTCGGCGCCCATATCGCAAGGATCGAAAGCGGCGCCGAAGCCGCGTCGAGCCGGATGAACGAAGCTTCGACCCAGATGGAGGCGGCGGTCGACGGAGCGATGGCGCGGGCGGCGGAATCGGTCGACCAGGTCCGTTCCGGCCTCGAGGCGCAGGGCCAGACGATGCTGGCGATGATCGAGCAGAGCCGGGCCGCGTTCGAGCAGGCCGGCGCGGAAACCACCAAGGGCCTCGCCGAGCGGCTCGATCTCGCCGGCCAGAAGATCGAGATGCTCGCCGGCCGGCTGGCGACCCAGGACCAGGCGAGCCGCACCCTGCTCGCCAACATCGCCCGCCAGATCGACGAGATCGGCAGCCAGATCGCCCATGTCGGCGCCAGCGGCGACGAGCAGAACGCCCGGCTGACCGAATCGATGGGGGCGCTGCGCGGCGTCGCCCAGGCCCTGCAGCGGGAGATCGCCCAGGGCGAAACCCAGAGCGAGGCGCTGACCGGCCGCACCCAGGCGCTGGGCGCGGCGCTGGCCCAGGTCACCGCCCAGCTGCGCGAGGAGATGCCGCCGGCAATGGCCGGGGTCGAGATCCAGGCGGAGCGCACCGCCGCCTCGGCCGCGGCGGTGACCGGACAGATGGCGGCGATGCAGGAGGCGGCCGATGCCGCCGCCGCGCAGACCCAGGCGACCGAGGCGAGCATCGCCCGGCAGCGCGCGGCGCTCGATGCGCTGCTCGACGCGCTGCGCGAAGGCGTTGCCGGCGCCGAGGAGAAGCTTCGGACCCTCGCCACCTTGGTCGGCGAGGCCGACGGCGCCGCCGCCCAGCTGGTCCGCGACACCGGGCCGGAGCTGGTCGAGGCGCTGGTCAGGGTGCGCGAGGCCGCCGGCCAGGCCGCGACCCATGCCCGCGAGGCGATCGCGGCGGTGATCCCCGAGAGCGTCGAGGCGTTCGTCGCGGCGAGCCGGACGGCGATGAGCGAGGCGATGGCCGAACCGGTCCAGGAGAAACTGGGCGAGATCGGCACCGCCTCCCACCTCGCTTTGGCCACCGCCAAGGCGGCGAGCGAGCGGCTGACCCGGCAATTGCTGACCATCGGCGAGACCGCGGCGGCGATCGAGGAGCGGATCGCCGAGGAGCGCGCCGAGCGCGAGGAAAGGGAAGCCCAGGACCTGGCGCGGCGGGTCGATCTGCTGATCGACGCGCTCAACTCGACCGCGATCGACGTCTCCAAGATCCTCTCGAACGACGCCGGCGACGCCGCCTGGGCGGCCTATTTGAAAGGCGACCGCGGAGTCTTCACCCGGCGCGCGGTGCGGCTGCTCGATTCGGGCGAGGCGCGCGAGATATTGCGCCATTACGAGGAGGAGCCCGAGTTCCGCGACCAGGTGAACCGCTACATCGCCGATTTCGAGACGATGCTGCGCCGAATCCTCGCCGGCCAGGGCGGCTCCGCGCTCGGCATCACCCTGCTCTCCTCGGACATGGGCAAGCTCTACGTCGCGCTCGCGCAGGCGATCGAGCGGCTCAGGCGGTAGCGAACGCCCCCGTCATTGCGAGCGAAGCGAAGCAATCCAGTGCGGCGCTGAAGCCGAGTGGATTGCTTCGTCCCCCGGCTTTCGCCGGGGTCCTCGCAATGACGGAGCCAACTAATTCAGCCAGTCCAGATCGGCGGCGCCGATCCAGCCGAAGCGGTAATTGGCGTAGAACAGGCCGAACAGCACCGAGGCGACGATGGTCGCGCGCAGCGCCGCGCGCGGCAGGCTGAACAGGTGCGGCGCGCTTTCGGCGTGGCCGGGCTGGGCCGCCGCGCCCACCTCCTCGCTGGTGCGGACGCCGAACGGCAGGACGAGGAACAGGCTGATGGTCCAGAACAAGGCGAAGATGGCGAGGATCGAGGTCCAGCGCATCAGACGCGCACGACGAGCACGCTGACGACGGGCTTCTTGCCGGTCCATTCGGTGGCGCAGCGGCGCACCGCGAGCCGGACCGCGTCCCGCAGCTTGTCTTCGTTGCCGGCGTTTTTCGCGGCCGCGGCGGCGGCGGCGTCGCAGGCTTCGGCGAGGAACGCCTCGCGATCCTCCTCGACCGGGATGCCCTGAAGGTCGAGCTCGACGCTGCCCTCAACCCGGCCGCCGGCGCCGAGCGCGACCGCAACCGAGATCAGCCCGGAGGTGGCGGCCCGGCGGCGCTCGTTCATCGTCGTGCCGTCGGCGGGCAGGATGACGTCGCCGTCGAGGATCAGCCGGCCGACGCGCTCCTCCGAAAGCTTCTCCGGACCGTTCGGGGCGAGCCTGACCAGATCGCCGTTCTTCTGGACGATGCCGTGCGGAATCCCGCGCGCTTTGGCGAAGCGCGCCTGCTCCATCATGTGGCGCATCTCGCCGTGGACGGGGACGATGATCCCGGGCCGGATCCAGTCGTACATCGCGGCGAGCTCGGGGCGGCCGGGATGGCCGGAGACGTGGACGGGCGCCTGCCGGTCCGTGATCATGTCGATCCGCCGCGAGGCGAGCTCGTTCTGGATTCGGCCGATCGCGATCTCGTTGCCGGGGATCTGCTTGGACGAGAAGATGACGAGATCGCCCGGATCGAGGGCGAGCTTGTGCTGGCCGAAGGCGATCCTGGCGAGCGCCGCGCGCGCCTCGCCCTGGCCGCCGGTGGCGATGATCATCACCTCGCGGCGGGGCAATCGCATCGCCTCGTCGAAATCGATGGTTTCGGGGAAGTCGGTGAGATAGCCGACGCTCTTCGACACCTTGAGGATGCGATCGAGGCTGCGGCCGGCGATGCAGACCTTGCGGCCGGTGTCCTGGGCGACGTGGCCCAGCGTCTTGAGCCGCGCCGCGTTGGAGGCGAAGGTGGTGACGAGGACCCGGCAATCGGCCGCCGCGACGACATCGTCGAGGCCGCGGCGGACGCCGAGCTCCGAGCCCGACGGCGCCTCCTGGAAGACGTTGGTCGAATCGCAGACCAGAGCGAGCACGCCGGCATCGCCGATCGCGCGCAGCTCGGCCTCGGTCGAGGGGTCGCCGAGCTGGGGGGTGTCGTCCAGCTTCCAGTCGCCGGTGTGGAAGATGCGGCCGTAGGGCGTCTCGATCAGCAGCGCATTGCCCTCGGGGATCGAATGGGCGAGCGGGATGTAGCGGAAGCCGAACGGGCCCAGCCGGAAATCGCCCTCCATCTCGACGGTGTTGAGCGTCACCTGGCCGGTCAGCCCCTCCTCCTCGAGCTTGCCGGCGATCAGGCCGGCGGTGAACGGCGTCGCATAGAGCGGCACGCCGAGATCGTGGGCGAGGTAGGGGATCGCGCCGATATGGTCCTCATGGCCGTGGGTGAGGACGATGCCGAGCAGGTCTTCGCGCCGCTCCTCGATGAAGGCAAGGTCGGGAAGCACCAGCTCGACCCCCGGATAAGCGGGATCGGCGAAGGTGAGGCCGAGATCGACCATGATCCATTTGCCCTCGCAGCCGTAGAGATTGACGTTCATGCCGATCTCGCCAGAGCCGCCGAGCGCGAGGAAGAGGAGCTCCTTGCCGGGTTTCATGTGACCGCCCTACCTCGTCCTTGCGAGCGAAGCGAAGCAATCCAGCGCTGGATTGCCGCGTCGCTTCGCTCCTCGCAATGACGCTCAGGCAGCGGACTTGCTCCGCGCGTAGAGCATCGCCAGGCCCTGGACGGTAAGATCGGCCTCGATCGCGTCGAAAGCCTCGGTATGGGCGTCGAACAGGGTGGCGAGGCCGCCGGTGGCGATGACGCTGACCGGGCGGCCGATCTCGGCCTTGAGGCGCGCGATCAGCCCTTCGATCATCGCGACATAGCCCCAGTAGATGCCGATGTGCATCTGCTCCTCGGTGGTCCGGCCGATCACGGTCGTGCTTTCCGGCGCCTCGATCGCGACCCGCGGCAGCTTGGCCGCCGCATTGACCAGGGCGTCCAGCGAGAGGTTGATGCCCGGGGCGATGATGCCGCCCTTGTAGGCGCCGGAATAATCGACCGCGTCGAAGGTGGTCGCGGTGCCGAAATCGACGACGATCAGATCGCCCTCGTAGAGCGCATGGGCGGCGATGACGTTGAGCACCCGGTCGGCGCCGACCGATTTGGGCTCGGCGACGTCGAGCGCGATCCCCCATTCGGCGGCCCCCTGGCCGGCGACCAGCGGCTCGACTCCGAAATATTTCGCCGCCAGCACCTCGAGATTGTGGAGCGCGCGCGGCACGACGGTGCCGATGATCACCGCCGTCACATCGGCCTTGGTGAAGCCTTCCAGCGCCAGCAATTGATGCAGCCAGACCGCATATTGATCGGCGGTTCGGCGGGGATCGGTGGCGATCCGCCAGCGGGCGCGGATCACCCCGTCCTCGACCAGCGCGAAGACCAGGTTGGTGTTGCCGGCGTCGATGGCGAGAAGCATGGGCGGGGTCTTAGCGATGGCAGGGCGATTTAGCGAGAGGCGCGCTCGCCCGGATGGTAGGTCCGCTCGATATGGCCGGCGAGGTCGGCCCGGTAGAAATAGACCGGGCGCAGATCGCCCGATGCGTAGCGCTCCGCCTGGTCGTTGAAATGGCGCGAGGCGGGGTCGCCGCTTTCGCCGCCGGCGGTGACCGCCCAGGCGCGGAGCCGCGGGCCGAACTCGACGATGGCGACGAAGCTGTTGCCGCTGGTGCCGTACCAGCGCCTCGTACCCGGCCAGGCGCGGGCGCCGAACGAGGCGAGCGAGCCCCAGCGGGCGGAGGCGAACGGCACCGGGATGCTCGGGCGATTGTCGTCGAAGGTCTGGACGATCGCCGAATCGTTGCGCTGGAAGCGGTTGACCTCGCCCCAG